>ERZ1046740.270-NODE-270-length-45504-cov-6.821316_pt1 | contig 45504 bp, 46 predicted proteins | sample MGYA00383093_ERZ1046740 | MGnify/ENA primary metagenome ERZ1046740 (study PRJEB29581, sample SAMEA5548363) | metagenome | biome: marine; feature: coastal; material: water | depth 25 m | study: Short-term variability in the microbial, nano- and picoplankton... | reverse complement strand
CTAGGTCACCACCATTTCAAAGGGCTTTCAGTCCGTTCTTCGGAACGCTAGCGTCTAAAATGACCCACGCAAAGCCCATTCAACACCTAGGTGTGGGCATTTTACATTTCTTCTGCGAGGGCCTTAACTCGAGTATCTCTTTTAATCACCAAAACTAGGTAGTAAATCAGCAATAATATTCCTACAAGGAAAAGGAAGTTCGATTCTGTATCGCCTAGCATCCAGTTTGCAATAAACGAACAAAACAGAAGAAAACATGAAACAAAGAGTGGAATAAATGATACCTTAGACGGGAAATTATTCCCTTTTTCCATTACAAAAACCTCAGTTTCCTTTTCAACAAATACCGAGTGTTTATTTTCAAGAACTACATAATAGATAATTGTAACCATTCCAATGAATAAAGATACCCCACATATGAAAAAAGCAAGTTCGAGGTTGGTTGGAATACCACCGCTTGATCCAATACTATCGAATCCCATGTAGAATCCCGCGATTATTACCAAAATACCAATCCAGAATAATGCTGAGTTCGGTTTTTTTGGTTTTTGAATCACGGCCATAACATAAGCATCAATAGTAGCACCATAAAAGTTGAGCCGGTTACTTTTGAGAGGGACACCCTCTGAAATGCGGGCGTTGTATAGGGTACCCATCCGAATGCCCCCGTTTACAAGGGCTCCCCATGCGAATACAATTGTTATTTGAATAGCCTTTGCATGGGTCTTTTAGACGCTAGCCTCTGTATCGCCCCACTGAATCCCCTTTGTGTCGGCCCAAACATTATACCTTCCAATTCTTAGCAACCCACATAGCTATGCTCGAAGATGACTATCATGAGAGAGAGCCCCCTATTGAATTAGGTTCGGGAGAAAAGGAAAAAATACAGATTTCGAATAAACGTTTTACGCGGAGCCTGTATTCAGATCGATCTGGAGAGTATGCTGGAGAACAGAGCCTTCGCTTTCCTATTTTGTGTTTGATAGTAGGCCTACCTCTGTTTGGATTTGGTATTTTTGCAATTGTGACCATGGATGGTGACGATCGAGTAGGAGCGGCGATGATTGGCTTTTGTTTTGGTGGAACCTGTAATTTGCTCGGAATACTCACGCTCTTGTCATACTTTACTGGAACTTATTATGAACCAGCAGGATTCGATGATAAAAGAACTAGCGACGACTTGGGGGATTGGGGAGATTGAATGCTCCTTTTCCAAAGCCTTCTACATAAATATACAGAATGGCACCTTATAGAAGGCGTCTCACGCATGGGTAGTGTTTAGAAAACATGTTGAGTTTCAAATAATCAAATATGGACTGTTCGCAAGGGTTCATCCAGATACCTATGCGTTTGAGATTGATGTTTGAATGGGCTTTGTGTGGGCTATTCTAGACGCTACCCATAGCATCGTATACATACACAAGGGAGCCCTTGTGTTCGTGATTCAAACTCGCAGGAATGTTACAATGTGTGACAAACTTAATTCAGTACATACATGTACATGGTTCATGGCGTACTGCCGCGACTGTGGAAAAGCCATTGAAGACGAGTGGGTGACATGTCCTTATTGCTCAAAATCTGTTGATATCGTTTCTAAGAGTAGTAATAATTCAACATTTCCTCAAACCTTTGATATGTATCTGTACGGGATAATTTTTATATTGTGTATCTTATTATTTAACGGCAAAGGATTGACTGATACTAGTTTATTTGATTTATTAAGTATTGATTGCCAATTCTTTGCTGTGCTAGGGCCTGATGAAGTTAGTTCCTGCAAATCAGCACAAAACAAGGCTAAATTATATCTGCTTTGTTTAATAATGTCAGGAGGTTTGGCGTTACTGAGGTACATCAATAAAGATTTAATTAATGAAAATCACAAAAGTAACAAAAAGGAGACAATCCCAATAACAGAACAAACAGAGGGCAAGGCAAGAACTACAAGAGTTCAGAAAGCCGTTCCAAAGTCCAACAATTCTGTTCAAAGCAATGATGAGAAAGTGCAAATGGGTTGCCCAGTATGTGCAAGACAGTTAAGCGTTGCAGCATCATATTCCGGAATAATTGGTTGCCCTCATTGTTCATCACGTTTTGATGTCATCTCAAGTGATGAACTTGATGAAGTCACAGTAATTTGAAATTATTGTTCTCGCCATGATTCCCAAAAACTAGTTTTTGGTACAGTGATAACTGTGAATCTTTTTTGAAATTGGTTGAATGAACTAATTCCACGAATAAGTGGATAGAGAGATAACACAAGGGGTTATACCCAAACCCATGTGTACAATATTTGCGAATCTATGGGCTCTTAGTGGGCACTATTCGTCGCTACCGACGTGTACGCATACATACACAAGGGGCCCCTTGTATTCGCGGAAGACCAAACGCGTTGCGTCTTTCACTAAATTCCTTGGACCATCATTTTTGCAGGCATGGCTGATGAGAAATCAGTAGCCGGATATACCTTTATCAATGCTTGGAATATGTCAATACTATGACGGATAGCGACGGTCGTTCCACTTTTGCTGCGTTATATCTTGGACTTGCATTAGTGTCCATACTTTTATTTTTTGAAAGTATGGTAAATGGTAAGGGGTATGCTGGCGCCGGAATGGCAGGATTATTTATTCTGTTTACTGTAATTTTTGGAATTGCGGGTATGTACAAACTACTGACCATTTCCAAAGGAAAATCAAACAATGATGGTGAAAATAATATCGAGGGAGAAAAGAGTAGAAACTCTAATCTTGAGATTAGGTTGTTCGGTGATCAGAAAATGTTTGTAAAAATATTTGTCACCGTATTATTTATTTGGATGCTCCTTCTATTGTTGGGCGTAAATCGGAAATTGAACTTTTGAAGACATGGGTTTGAACATAGGCCCTTGTGTTCAAAGTTGATGTTTACAAGGGTTCGCAGTGGGTGCTATTCGTCGCTACCCTCGTGAACATGACATCATGTTAGAACTTCTAACAAACGGTCTTGTTCTGCAGCTATTCGAATTTCCATTGCAATTCTACGACCACTGGACATTGGCTTTCTCCAAGTAGCATTTCCATACGGGTGGCCAACACTGACGTGAACATTTGTCCCTCCACCTAAACGAGGTGCAACATCATAGATGTAGTAATTCATATCTTTGTCAATACATGTTTGTAAGCAGAATGGACCGATAATACCTGGGTCGTAGTGTTCTTTACTTGCCTCAATGAATTTTTCTCCAAGTTCAAATGCAACTTCTAATAATGATTCTCTAATAGTTGCAGTATTGTGTCCTACAACAGTCATTTCTGGTATTTGTTGATGAGCAGGCATTGTCATTTGTTGTGGTGCAGGAAGGCGTACATGGCCATCTAATGAAGACTCAAATCTCCAATCAACACCGAGTAATTCTAATCTTTCTCCTTTTTCAGCAAGTGGGCTGTAGAAGAAGTTTAGATTGAAAACAGGTCCGATAACATATCTTTCTATTCTTGCACCTGCTAATGATTCTTGGTCAATAATTCCTTCAGCAAGAAGTGTTTTGGATTTTTCTTGGTATTCTTGGAAAGATGCACAAGTGAAAAACCCTCTTTCCAACTTTTTCTGAGCATGATGAAGTTTTACGATTACCAAGCAATCAATATCTTCAGGATTTGCGATTGCCTCAGGATATGGCAAACCTGCTTTATCCAAAATCCAATAGTAATCTTGTTCTTCGGTTCTTTCTTCCATGCGTAGCATGTTTCTAGATCCAAACAATGGCACTTTGAAGTTATTCTCAACATCTTCGATAGTTGAATAAGAAGTAAATGAGCGATTAGGGATATAAATCACATTACGCTTACGCATTTGCTCTTGCATGCTCGCATCCATTACATCATTGAAAGATGACATAACAATTGCTTTGTCTACCATTCCACGGTAAACTCTTCCAGAGGATGAACGATGTGCTTTGAAATAATTTGCATAGGTTTTGTGGCGCCCTTCTTTGCAGTATGCGACAGTTGGAAAACCTTCTTCAATTGCTCCGTCGCAAATATCTAGAGCAGAATGTGACGCAGTCATACCGATGCGCAATTTCATTCGGTCATAATCTTCAACAAGTTCAGCGATTTCGTCCTTAGATAACATGGCGAATCCTCGTAATTATTATCGTGTTGAAAGGGGTCTTTGATGTGTTCGCTTGAAAAGTAATCAATTATTACTCTGAAGTTGCATCAATTCTTCTGTTGAAAGTGTATCACCAGACATCAATTTGCTCATCAAATCTTGTACTTCCACGCGGGCACTTTGCTTTTGGCCAGCACCAGCGCCACGCATTGCTCTAAGCATATCTTGAATGGAATGCAAGCAACGTAGTGAAACGATGTAAAAGTGGTGAGCCTTGTCTGCTTCTTTCTTTGAAGTTCTCAAGCCTCGATGTGCAGTTTCTGCCAGTTCTCTTTGACGGTCAACTTCGGAGTTCCAAAGAAGCATTAGTTCGTGTGCTTCTTGAGCCGCAGTTGCAGCCTGTTGAACTTCTTCATGTGCCACTTCTTGCAATGCCATTGCTTCTTGTATTGCGGCACGAGAATCTTTCAAATCCGTATTGGATTCTTCAGCGATCTTTAGTTTCTTGATTTGAGCAGAGATATCTTTCATTCTCTTCATTACCTTTGTTTCATTGTTTCCGGTGTGCCTTCCTTGCTCAAACTCATTTTCAAGTCTGTACAGTTCTTTTCTAAGTGATGGAATAGTTGCAGGTCTCTTTTCCCATTTCTTTCTGCCGCCTTGTTGTTCTCTCGGCGCAGGTGCTTCTGGACCTTTTGCACTGTCAAATGCTAATTTTGCAGCCTTTACTGCATCACTGGCAGCAGAACGTGCAGACTTCTTTTCACGAACGATTTCGTTCATTTGTTCACGAATTTCTCTCTGTTCTCTGACTTGAACAATTAATTCTCTTACTTCGGCATTCAACTCGTTACGAACTGTGGTATGAGATTTGGTTTTTTCATTCCATTCATCACGGGTAGTTCGGTATTGTGTAGCTTTGCTATCTACTAGTTTTCTACGTTCTTCGAGTTGAGTTTTGAAGTCTGACATTGTCATTCGCACCTGTTCGGGGGGAAGATTCCCATCTTCTCGCCGACTCGCCCACTTTACTCCCCCATTTAACCCCTTCATTAGAGCCTTGACATCCATTATTGCTAAAGACCATGCTGAAAGGGCTTTCAGCGAATTATTTTATCCTGCAAAATGAGAATATTATTTGTGATAATAGTTAAGGTGGGGGAGCACCTGTATACTACTGGTGAGGATATGTTTTTAGGGTCAATACAAGGTTTTGAACGAGTACTTCAGAATGATGTTAATTCGCCGTACATTACATTGGTAACAGGCCCACCTGGATCAATGAAGTCAAGTTTTTGTATGACTATGTTATCTAATCATCTCAATAGAACTGGTGAATTCGGATTATACTGTACAGTTGAAGAAAGTGTAGATTCACTCGTGCGTGGCTCTGCCAGTATGGGAATAAACATGCCAAATAATTTGCAGCTTACAGATTTCACCGAACTACGCAGGGAAAACGAAAATATGGATTATCTAAAATTTACTAGAAGAATGATTGAGCATTTCAAGCAGCAACATGGTGAAAGATTTACTACTTTTGTACTTGATTCTCTAGGTGCAATATATTCATTGACTTCTGTAGACCAAGTAATGCGTAAGAAAATGTTTGGCTTCTTTGATTTCTTGCGAAGCATGGATCTCAATGTATTCATCATCACTGAGAGAAATGTCGGCTCACATGCTGAACTACAGGGTAATGAAGGATTCTTGGCTGATGCTGTAATCAATTTGGGAATGGATCAAAGAAATGGTAAACTGATCAGAACTTTACAAATTGAGAAAATGCGTCATTGCCGCCATGCCATGGAAAAGATGGCTATTGATGTGGGGCAAAATGGAATGGTCATTCTTGGCCCGCTATTTGACTAAAATCATATTTGAAGTGCATTCAGTTCCTCTACTGCCTTTGCTAATGATTTTCTTATTAGGCCTAAGTTACACGATGGTTGTAACTTTACTACCAACAAATTATTTTTCTCTAAACGATTTGCAATCAATATCGCATTTTGTGATGTTATAGTTACCGATTGACTCTCCGGAGTATGTTCTAATACACCGATAATAGAAGAGAAATCGAGATTTTGTTCAGAACTCTTCGCCACTGTAACTAGTCCATCTTGGTCCAATAACTGCGCACTGACAACTCCGTTTGAATTTTGCAACTCAGTAAGAATCCTTTGTTCCACATTTACTGCAGAAATGACAGGGGCATAACCTTTGAGATGTAATATTGACATTATTGGCACATTTCAATATTTTTTCAAATCGCCACGCATCATATATCCCAGTCCGCTAGAATAGTATCCCTTGAGTTCATTCATTATTACAAGGCCTCTTTTTCTATAGAATTCTTGCCCCCTAATATTTGATGCCTTAACTTCTAATTGCACTTTGCGATATCCTGCATTCAATGCACAATCAACGAAATGATTCCAAGCAAGGCTACCTAATCCCTTACTTTGCAATTCTGAGCAAATAGAAAATGCTGCGACTCTGACAATGTCGTCTTTGAATGGTGTGGACCAAAATAATCCCTTTAGACACTTAGCATTTGTATAATTAGTTCCTTCAAGCAGCAATAAGTTGCCACCCCATTTTGGGATATTAAGATTTGAAACAGAAGCACTGGAATATTGTTCTCCATTTTCATTCAAAAATAGTTCCAAAACTTCATTTTTCCACTCAGAACTCAAGTTCTTTGGTTCTGGTCCTAACATCCATTGGATGCCATCTTGCACAATTATCACTCCTTACGGGAATTTTTTGAACGGCTTCTCGTCCCTCTATGGGCTGTTAAGTCTCTAGCAGAGTTGCTTCTTTTTGCACGAGAGTATTTTTTCTTAGGAGAATGCTTGTTTTGTTTTTCAGTTTCTGTAAAAATACTTCCTTTACTCAACAGGATATTTAGTTCGGACAACGACAAACCTTCTCCTGATTCCATTTTTGACTGCACTTTGGCAATGTCTTTCTTGCTAAATGTCTTATAATTAGACTTGTTAGAATTCGTAGAGTATGATTTTTTGGAATTCTGCTTCTTGATAGATTCACTATATTTCAGCCACGACTTTAATCGGCCTATTTCTCTCTTTATTTTCCTTTTTTCAAGGTTAAGTTCTTCAAGATAGCGAGTAATCAAGTTTGAACTGCTGAAAAATGTATCAGAATTATTTTCTTTCGAAATATTATTTTTTATTGCTGAGGCTGAATCAGTTGATGTTGATAATTCTGAATTATTCTGATTCTTTACAAGTTCTATAAATTGGCCATGTAATTTATCTGCTTCACGTGCCTTAGGTAACATTTCTTGCAGTTCAAAGAATAATGAGAAATCATTTTCTTCTGTGAGAATTGAAGGGACTCTAAAGATGTCAACTTCGCCGGTTAAGCGTTCGTAAATTCTTGACAACTCCTCTTCGATTCTATAGGTGGGGATTAGTATTTTCTTCTGTATTTCATCGCGCAATGTTGCGATTTCAGGGATTTTCTGTACCTTCTTCCTCTCTTCTAGACAAATAATGATTTTATTTTCTACTTCCTCCAATTGGGTAGTATTGATCTTGATTGAAGCATTTACTTCTTCCTTTCCTTTGCCTCTAAGGTCGTGGAATAAATCTAATTGTTTGTCCGAAACATGAGTTTCAGGATTTCTCAATTCACACAATTGTTGCCAGGAATCACCATTACAAATACCAAACCACATACGAAGTATTTCTTCGTGAATATCCATTACCCCTTCTGCCCGAAGAACCGTACTTAGATCTCTCTTCAAATCAAATGGGTCTTCAATTGGTAAACTATGTTTGCCGACTCTTTTTGATTCATCATTGATAATGATATCAATTGCAGTTGGGTCGTGCTCAATCCAGTTCTTTTCATCTCTAGAAAGAGGTGCCCCATTTCTAATGGAACATATGTCATTGGCCCAGTCCCAATTAGCAAATGTTTCAAAAAAGTGCACGATAATTTCTCCAAGTGTTTGCTGATTTTGTTGCTTTAGTAAATTCTTTGGATTTGGATGAATTGTAACATCGTATTCATCACCTTCAACATTCTGAATGTTTCGTTTTTTACCAGATTGAACATTTGCGACCAAAGGCGGTGTAGTCATTTGCATTGATTGAATGCTCATCAGAGACCACGAATATGAGGATAAAGTCCCTGCAGGGGCATCGCTGACATCTCGACACATCGCCCAATATTTTATCGCTAAAATTGCTTGCGAAACTCTTGCATCTTGCATAGAATACGTCTTGAGTAATTGAGTATTATGTAGTGCAAGTGTATTGTTTACTGATATGTCTAAGGGTATTCCTGTTTTGGCATCTCTGCATTTCACGATAGGTACCTTCGCATGTGGAATTACCACAATATCTACAAAGTCATATTGTCTTAGTAATTTGCCGATTTTATTGAAAATCTTCTTCGGAACTGTGCCCGATATTTGCAAGCATAAATCAAGGTCTCCTTGAGCTAATGACAATCCAGTAACTGATGAACCGAATTTGTCTAATGTGCTTCCTGGGAAGCGAGATTCCAACAACTGTTTCAAGAATTTGAATAACTTTGTTCGGCTTTTGTCTTTCTTATTTTGTTCAAGTTGCTTACGCAACATTTCAGTGACATCATCATTTAGTCTGGTAAGGGCTTCTTGAGGAATTTCCGCAGCCGTTGGAAATTCTAACTCACCGATTAATGCATTATGCAGATTTGGCCAGCGCCTCTGCTGCTCTGCAGTAAATTGAGTAATCGGGCAGATGTCAGTCATTCAAATCTCTCCGCCCTTGTTCTTTTGTGATGTTTTTGTCTTGTTCATCTTTGATATCGCAGGGGTTGAATATTCTCCTTCTCGCACTCTCTTGGCATTTACCAATAATCTATCCAATCCTTTGTCAATCAATTGTTGCCAGTGTTCAATTCCTCTTTCGCTGTAATCAAGTGCTTGGCTGAGCAGCGCAGTACGCGAGTCTGCCCTCCTTCTCATCGCTTCATTTTCGAGATAAGTATTACTGAATTTTTCTTTGGCATCCTGCAAGGGTAATAGTTCCTCATGCGAAAGTATTGATGCCGAAATCTCATTCAATGTGTCATTATGGTGTGATTCAAATTGTTCATCTGAACTATTTTTACCACTAAACTGATTGAAAGTTTCAGTTGTTAGATCTTTCATTTGGTCTAGGACAATCCTTTGTTGATGATTATTTTCATTGGACTCTTTGTATATTTGCATCAATGAGAGAAATTCTTTTTTGGATTCTTCAGCAACAGCATCTTCAATAAATTCACACATGCTTGAAAATAACTGGCTTGCTTTATTTTGTGATTGTAAACAATTGTCTAATATTTCGTTAATTTGCTTGTCAAAACCATCGCGGTTTTCTTTAGCAGTTCTAGTCAATGGTACTGCGACATCTAACTCTTCTTGACGAGCATCCAACTGTTCAGGAATCGCCTGCGCTAACCTCTCTCGACGATGCAAGATGGCCCGAGCCAACAAGTCTGGGGTAATTTCCAGCAACTCGTCAGGTGTCATACATTCTTTGGCGAACTTTCAACATGGGATAAACATGGCGCAAGGTCATCTTTTGGCGTGAAGGTGAAGAACCCCTTTCGCATAGGTGGTAACATGGGGGAGTACAAAACATCATCAAACACGATGTCATACCTTGTATGTTCTCTTCTTATCACCGTCATTATTGCGCCCATAGTTTCTGCATCTGGTGGAGGCGCAGTGATTGATGTAAGTAGTATTCAACTCGATGAAATGGGTACATTCGAGGATAGTGTATTAGATGTCCCATTTACCATAGTAGAGCAAAGTGGTATTGATGCAGATGTAGAAGTTACTGTCATTATTTCTTCACTTGAAGGTGTTGAAATCCACAATCAATCAACAAATTATACTATTTTGGCATCTGGCAGTACACCAATCAATTACACATTTGCAAACATGCCGTTTGGTTTTTCTAACCTTGTTGTTACAATGAATGGTGATACTGGGACAGTAGATTCAAACTATGTCACGCAATTTAATCGTACAATTCAACGTCTGCGCCCTGCACTATTGTCTATTGAAGAAGTTTCAATAATTCCGGTTGATTTTATGGGTACTCCAACGGGTAATGAAAGCATTAGGGATGGAGATTATGTGATGGTTGGTACAGAAATTGAAAATCTTGGCGACATTCAATGGTCAAGTGATCTCAACGTTGATATTTTTGGCCAAGAAATGTTTGAGTCGCATGGTACACCGACCACCTTTGATGCAGCGTCAACAACAATAATACAAACTTACTCTTCTTCACAGTTTACCGAAAGTAGTACAAATATTAGTTCTCATATTTCGGTAAATGTTACAGTATCAGTTCCCCCTCCTTCTCAAAATGAACTATTCCAAGTCGGTACATTTGAGGTTGGTCCACCGCCTTTAGCGAGAATAGACATGGAACTATTGCATCTTAATTCTGAAGTAAATGCGGGAGGGGTTGCAATGTGGAATCTCTCGGTAGCGAATAACGGAGAAAGAGATTTCAATGGAACAGTCACTTGTATTTTCACTGGAGGTGAAGTTGAATATTCTAGTACAATAGGACTTTCACCAAACAATAGCATTACGATTTCAATAAGCGCATCAGCTCGTCCAGGCGTTCTTTCTTGTCAAACAGAAGGACAACGAATTTGGAATGATTCAATCAGCCCAGTTTACTCCACATTATCCATGACCGCTGCAGCATTTGAGGCAGCCGGATCAGCCACTCCTGCCACTTTGGGAGGTCCTTGGCATAAAGGTGATATTGCAACATTCTCAATGTTGGTGCGTAATCATGGCGATAGTGACGGGATGGTCCAATTACGTTGTGAAATAAATGGTGTAATCAGTTTGAGTGAACCACTAAATTTAGCCATTGATGCAGCAGGGGAAGTATCAGTTGCTATTCAAATGACTACTACAGGACAAAACCAAGTCAATTGGTCTTTAGTGTCTTCAGATGGTGCAATTGACTCTGGATTAGAAGGAATTATTCAAATTCCAGTTTCTGCCCAGCAAAGTATTGAGCCAAAGATAAACCTGGTAGAATGGGACTCGGCTGAAGGGATTTCTTTCACATGGCAAGTTGAACTTGATGTTGGAGTGGAAAGAGATATCCGTCTAAGGCTCGGTTTTGTTGCGGGTGGTTCAGAGAGTTATCCATATGATTCAGTAATCACAGTCTATCCGGGAATGACTGCCGGTCAATTTGATGTCGGGCATGTTGATGCGGATATGGTGGTAATAAGTATTGATTCGATTAATTGGACACTAGGGCCTGGACCTACATCGGCAACAAAATCGGTACCATCTGAAAGACCGGTTTACTCGATTCAAATAAATCCACTTTCTACACCAAGAGATCCAACCGCGGGTGATGAAACCAGCATTGTTGTGGAAATTTCTAATGACGGTGTCATTGATGGAATCTCCGGTCAACTCTTATTGGTTGATGCAAGTGGAAACTTATTGGCTCAGAGCGATACTGATATTTTGCTATCAGGAGATTCAGAAGGAGTAATTCTCAGTATTGTTTGGCCATCTGGCGCTGATGTAAAATTAACTGCAAAATGGAGTATTGGACAAGAAATAATCACTTCAAGTCAATCATTTACATCAGGCACCAATGAAGCATCTACTCAGTCTTATGAGATTCCTTGGATTGGTATGATTTCAGGTATTGCAATAGCAGGTGCGGTAATTCTCGCATTTAGGCTCAAGAATACCTCAAAAGAGGTTGTTCCAAAAAGTCACAAAAACAAGAATAATACTTCAAAACCAAAGAAGAAATCATCAAAATCAAAATCTTCAACTTCAAGCAGCGACAGAAAGGTGCAAGTTGGGTGTCCTGAATGTGCAAGACAATTACGTGTTCCAGCATCATATTCAGGTAAAGTGAGGTGCCCAGATTGCTCAAACCGTTTTGATGTGACATCGAGAGAAGAATCAGATAAAGAAGATGAAATTGAAGAAATAATAGAGCAAGAAAAGAAAGAAATTGCTTGTCCAGATTGCGCTCAATCATTGAGAGTTCCTACTGATTATTCTGGTTCTGTTCGCTGTCCAGCCTGCAAGGTGGTATTCAGTGCAAATTCTGAATAAGCAAGCATTGATGGGTATGAAGGAACTGGGATTGGTATGGGTGGACATTTTCAAGAGTTTGAGGATGAATACTTAGAAGCAATGTACAGTTATTACGAAAATGATCCGGAATTGCTTGTTAGAACTGGAGAAATAGCTAGAACCCTACAAGTTTCACCGGCATCAGCAACAGAAATGATACAAAGATTAGCATCAAAGGGTTTGGTGAATTACATACCATACAAAGGCGCCAGTCTTACTGAACTAGGTCTTTCAGTGGGTATGCAGATGAAGAGAAGACATCGTTTGGCCGAGGTACTTTTGGAAAAATTACCATTTTTTGGTAATGTCCACGAAACCGCATGCAGACTAGAGCATGCAATTGATGATGATCTGGAAATAGCACTATCACTATTGTTGAACCAACCAAATATTGACCCCTCAGGAAGGCCAATTCCTCCTGCAAGAGATGATTTAGCAACGGTAATTGAGACTCATGCAAGCGTATTACGTCCGATGAGTTCTATTTCCAACAATTGTGAAGGTGAGATTAGAATGATGGTCGTCAGTGAAACGGGTATGAAATCGTTATCAGATATTGGTGTTAGTATTGGTACTCATGTCAAGAAAATAAATGGACGATGGCAAACTTCCGAAGGGGCATATTTTGAGATATCTGAAAGATTAGCAGAAAAAATACTATTGCGTTGTTAAGATGGAATTTCTGGTCAACAGTAAAAAGCAATAACCGCTCCCTATTGCTATGGAGGGGTCAGATGTGCAGATTGAAACCTCCATGAAAGATAAATCGAGGTCGAGAAAAGGAATTTTTTCAAAGATAATGGCAGTTTCTCCTATTGGTGAAAAGGCAACAGTCAAGGAGTGGGAAGCAATATTTCTTGCCATTGACAAGCAAATCATTAGTTTTGGTCTTAGATTAATATTATTTTTACCAGCATTTGCAATGTTTACTTATTTCATAGCATGGGCATTTTCAACAGGTTCTCCTGAGTGGTGGTTGAAAAATATTGAACCTACTCTGGATTTGACCTTTTCAATTACCTTAGTTGCAATTACTTTTGTTATTATGTTTGGATATATATTGGCAATAATAATTCACCAGCATAGAGTTAGCCTTTCATGGAGCGTCTTTAAAGATGAGATTAGAATCTCAAATGATGCGCATAGACCCGTACAATCTTTACAAGGGTACGATGGGTTAGTCGATAGGATGAATAGGACCCGTAGAAAGACAAAATCTAGTTTAATTTTGGCTATGATGAGTGCATCCCTATTATGCATAATATTCTATATTGGTTCAGAGCATAAATCTGCGATGATTTTACTATTTGGCTCCTTTTCTCTGATGCTATTATCAATTGGGCAACAATTGGCTACTAGGTCTAATCAATTCAGCATGGTTGACCGTACCGGATTACTTGATGCCTATGAGCCAGCGATTCACCCGTCAACAATAAACTCAGTATTCAATGATTTACTAATTACACACATGGATCCTTTGATGAGGGCTCAATATGTTGATTTCATAAAAAGAATAGAAGAAAATATTCACGCCAATGTGGAAGTTGATTATGCAAGAGAAAAGATGCTGATGACACTGTATAGGCACTCGTGTGGTTTGGACCGTAATACGATGAATTCTGAACTATCAGAAATAATGAATGATAAAGGCCTGGAGTTAATTGTATCACATGATGTGTTTACATTGGAAATATGGATTTCATTGATTGAGCATGTCAAAAAATCATGCCCAGCATTTTTTAGAATGATCGATAGATTGGAACATGAGATTGAAGTTGGTAACGATCCTGCTTTGAAAGATTTGGTATTCGAAGTGGATTTGGAAAACGTAGTAACCAATAGAGCGAACCTATTTACAATAATTCATAATCTTAGCTCAGAAGAGAGAACGGTTGTCTTTAGAGTTCAAACACCTGATTTCCGGCCTAATGATGTAGCCCTTACTTACAGGCTTATGCCAGGTGAAAAATATTGGTGGTCTGATAAAGCGCTGCCAAGTGTTGCTGAAGGTGATGAGGACACACTAGGGATGATGAGTGGATTACTCAGAGATGGAACAGTTGCCTGGCAATCACTATTGCCTACCACTAATGGTGAAGCAACAATTTCAGTTCGCCTTGAACAGAAGAGTGGTGAATTATTAGTTGGTAAGCAGATAAATGTCAGAGTTCGTTCTGAATTTAGAGCAATGGTCCGTTCTTCCGGTTCACTCGCTGCCAATCTCATAGGAACTCTTGGATTATTAAGCGCAATATTTATGCAAATATATGCATTATTCGGTCAATTATAGAATTGAATAGTCTTGTAAGCCATCCACAGCCTTGAAATGGTAAATGCAGTGGAGGAGTCATGCGCGGAATGAAAGATGATGCTGAGGAGAAGCCCGATGCTGACCTTCGCGAAGAACTTCAGACGATGGAAGCGAAAGTCCGCAAATTGCGTGAAACACGTAATTCATTCAGCGATTCTGCTAAGCAGAGTGCTGATAAGCGCAATGCAATCCAGGCACAATTCAAGGAACACAGAGAGAAATCAGCTCTTGTTCTTTCAGAAGTAAAAGTAATTCGTGCGGAAATAAAATTGTTTAAAGAGAAGCGCAATGCAATTCAAGACCAAATCCGCCAACTAATCTCGCAAGCAAAGGGTCGTCGCGGTGAAAAGAAAGAGAAGCGTTCAGCTACAGCTGAATTTGCTCAACTAAGACAAGAGGTTGACAACTTAGAGAGAACTTTTGAAACATCAAGCGTTGGTGCAAAGAAAGAGAAAGAAATGATGGCTAGTCTAAAATTAAAGCATCGCCGTCTTGCAGAATTAGAACCAGAGGTTGCACATTTTGACCTTGTTAGCGTTGATTTGTCAGATTTGGATGGTTCAATAAAAATTCTAAAGGCCGAAGCGGATGCAGCACATACAGCAATGATAGAAGCAGTTGGCCGCGTTACTGAAAAATCAAAGGAATTGGATGAAGTATTTGCCCACCGTGATTTCCTCAAAGCAGAAGGAGACCGGTTCCATGAAGAATATCTTGAATTTAGAAAGAAGGCTGATGATATGCATGCAAAGACTGTTGAGTTGATGAAGGATGTTGACAAAGCACGTGACCAATTAAAACTTGCAAAGAAGGAGAGAGAATCTTGGATTACTGACCATAACCAATCTGTCAAAAATCAGATGTCATCGGGAGCTAGTTCCGAAGATGTTGCTAACGATTTAGTAAGTAGTCTAATGTCTTCAGGTTCTTTGACGATTGGTGGGACAAGTGGAGCAGAAAACAGTGCAAAATCCCGCCTTCCTATTGGGAAGTCATCTAAGAAAGCCGGAATGCGCCGAATAAATATGCAGAATCGTCGCCGATGAGGTGGAATTGATGTATGGGGTCATCATGGCTGGTGGTCAGGGTTCAAGACTGCGCCCATTGACATTAACACGACCAAAACCAATGGTTGAAGTTCTAGGCAGGCCAGTTATTGATTTCGTAAAGGATGCGATGTTGGAAGCCGGTATCGACAATGTAATTGTCACTACAGGATATAGAGGGGAACAACTGCAAAAACATGTTTCTACTTGGCCGCAGCAGGCACAAATTTCTCATAATCGGGAAATTTCAGCACGAATTAATCAAGAACATTCTCCAATGGGGACGGCTGGAAGTGTTCGCCTTTTGGGTGAATTATTAACTGAAACTTTTGTTGTTGGTTCTGGTGATTCAGTAGCATCGTTTGATATTTCAGGACTATTGCAAGCCCACAAACAAAGTGGTGCAAAAGTAACCATGGCACTGTGGGAAGTGGAAGATCCTAGTGATTTTGGAATTGTTGGATTATCCGAATCCCATAATGGTGTGTTGGATGGAAATCTACGCGAGGGATATATTAGAAAATTCAAAGAAAAGCCAAGTCCACAAGAAGCATTTAGCAATGTGATAAATGCTGGATTGTACATAATTGAGCCAGAAGTATTAGATTTAGTCCCACATGGTGAAAAGTTTGATTTTAGTAAACAATTATTTCCATTGGTTTTGGAAATGAATTGGCCAATGTATGCCAAGACAATCGATGGTGTTTGGTTTGATGTTGGAAATCCAATGGAATTACTCAACGCTCAATCAACATTGGTCAAGAGGATGAATGAATTGCCCTTCCCTATTCCAGATGGAACACTGCTCCCAGGAGATGGGTTCTGTATGGGCAATACGGAAAATCTTGGTGAAGTTACCAGCAGCGTAATCTCTTCCGATTGCCAAATACAAAAGGAAGTAGTTATTTCTAATTCATTATTGATGTCTGGATGCAGTATTGGTACGAAATCATCTATTACAAAATCTGTTCTTGGTCAAGATGTAGTGATTGGAAATGGATGTAATTTACACAATGTTGTGCTAGGAGATGGAACCGTTATTGACGCTGACACCAATCTTTCAGATCAAAAAATTCCATGACTTGGCGAATTATGTCGGCGTATTACTCATATACCCTTGCTAGCCGGAGGAGATTATGACTTCTTCTCGCGACGGCCACATGGCCGAAAGAACCTATGACCGAACATGGGATGAGATTGAGCAAATGCTCGCCAAAGCAGAATCAAAACGTAAGCAATGGAAAAGTTGGTTTGAGGAATGTAAATCTTCTGGGGATAGAGAAGGAATGAAGGAAGCCGCAAGGAATCACAAAGCATTGGATGGCGTTATCAAAACTCTTCGCTGGACATTAGGCGAAGTTGGCGTAAGTGATCCTCTCCAATGAGATTCTATAGAATAGTGGGCTAAAGGTTAATTTCTCAAAGTCCTCGTTGGTCGTAGCGTACATCAAGAGTTTCAAGTTCATCACCCTTCATGGCTGCTCCAGCCATCATTGCCATTGCTTGAGTTACTTTTTCAGCATCATCATAATGTGCTGTTGCAAGAACAATTGCATCAGCCATTGTCTTAGGGTCTTCAGACTTGAATATTCCAGAACCAACGAAGATACCATCCATTCCAAGGCGCATCATGTGTGATGCATCTGCTGGTGTTGCAATTCCTCCAGCTGAGAATGTAACCACTGGCAAACGGCCCATTGATCTAACCTCTTCAAGAATTTCTCGGACTTCTTGATGCATTGTTTGGTCAATTGCACCAAAAGGTGTGCTATGAAAAGTTCCTGGTAATTTTGATTGGTTTGCCAAAACCCTATATCTATCAATAATGATTTCAGTCGTTTCATCAATCCCTGAATCATCAAGTGTTTGCAATTGTTTAATCTCTTGGTCGATTAATCTTGCATGTGTAACTGCGGCAACAACATTTCCAGTTCCTGCTTCACCTTTGGTGCGAATCATTGCAGCGCCTTCCCAAATACGCCGTACAGCCTCTCCTAATTCTGTAGCACCACATACGAATGGGATGTCATAATCTTTCTTTGCAATATGGAAAAATGGGTCAGCAGGTGTTAGAACTTCGCTTTCATCCACCATGTCAACTCCCATTGATTCAAGAATTCGTGCTTCTCCTTCATGGCCGATTCTTGCCTTCGCCATTACCGGTATTGAAGTACAGTCGAGAATACCTTGAATCATATCTGGGTGGCTCATTCTAGCAACTCCGCCATCTCTTCTAATATCGGCGGGAACTCTTTCCAAAGCCATTACTGCAACGGCACCAGAATCTTCTGCAATGGCCGCTTGATCTGGATTGACAACATCCATGATCACGCCACCTTGCTGCATACGTGCAAAGCCACGTTTTAGCAAATCACTACCTCTTCTAAACTTGGTGAAATCAGTATCCTTAACCATTGCAATCAGCCTGTCCAAAATTATTTACTTCAAGAACATTGGTAATTTCAATGCTCTGTGGAATATAGCCCAGTTGGAATTCTTAATCAGCAAGAACAGGTGAATCACCTTCAGCAACTTCTGCATCAACAGACTCTGTTGCATTGCGTTCTTCCCATGCTTCTTCTCCAGCTGGTAAGTCGGTATCTGCAAAAATAGCATCAACAGGACATTCAGGGATACAAGCGCCACAATCAATGCATTCATCAGGGTCAATGACCAGGTATTTTTCAGCTTCTCTAAATGCTTCTACTGGGCAAACAGCAACGCATTCTTGGTATTTGTGATCAACGCAAGCGGTTGTAACAACATGTGTCATGGGTATTCCTCAAACCTGCTGATGGGGTAGCCATACATGAATAGTTTGGATAAACAATCTCGTGGGAATTTTCATTCACAAATTGCAATTGCTTTACGAATTGTGCTTTGTGCCTCTTCCAAAGGGGTTTGTCCAGGATAAACTTGAATTTTGGTCTGACCCTTTACAGTAGCAAGTCCACCAGATGTTGAGAGTGTCAGTTTACCATTGATTAAATCGCCCTGATCTAAGCGGAAATGGATATTATTCGCCTCATCCAATCGGGTGCTTAATTCTGATAATATTACTTGCAAATTTTCCTTGCCAATATTCGCAAGAGCCTTTTGTGCCGGCCCTGAGCGGGTCAATTTTGCAGAAATCATGTGGATTGGAGAGTTGTGGTATGAGGTGGTGCGCTCAATTTCAACAGCCTCTTCATCTCCGATTAGTGTAGCCAATGCTTCAGCAAGAATCATTTCATCTTCTATGCCACTGGCGGTTGCTCTCCACGTGAGTTGATGAACTGCCATGAGCGAGGGTGTCGGCGAGATGGATTTGATATTAACTCCAAATCAACACGCAATCATTCGTTTTAGAAGTCCGAATCAAAGGGGGCTGTTCATATAGGGGTGGTTAGTCGGCGGAATGCAAGTGGGGTAGCCCCCGCAAGACAACACCGAGAGTGAATCCAATGGCGAAGAAAGTAAGTGCAAGAGCACGTGCAGCAGCACGTAAGCAACGTGACAAGTGGAAGATGAAGAGATGGTACACTATTCGTGCACCTCGTCATCCATGGGATTTCAAGCAAATTGGAGAAACAATCGGTGAGTCAGATGAACATATTATGGGCCGTGTCTACGAAATGACACTGCAAGAATTCAATGGCGACTTTACAAAGATGCACATCATCCTTAGATTCAGAGTTACTGAAGTAGTTGGCAGAGATGCATTGACTACATTCATCGGTCACCATCACCAAACAGACCACACACGACGTCAAATTCGCCGTTACCGTGGTAAGGTTGACGATGTCGTCGATGTCGTTTCAACAGATGGATACCTTGTACGTTTGAAGCCATTGATTATTACTCAAAAGCGTGTTCAGACTTCAGTCAAGCAAGCAATGCGAGCAAAGACAGCAGAAGTAATCCGTGCGTTTGCATCAAAGAATACCTTTTCTAAGATCCAAGAATCAATTCTTGGTGGCGAATTGGAAGGAGAAATTCTCAATGCAGTTAAGCCAATTTACCCTGTAAAGTCTGTGGCAATTCAAAAGAGCCAACTTCTACAAGAGGGTGTAACCAATGAGAAGGGTCCTACTTTGGATGATATTCATGCAAATGAAGCTCGCCAAGAAGCAGAATTGAAAGCCAAGAAGGCTGCAGCAATTGCAGCAGCAATGGACGGAGAAGAAGAAGCGGAAGAAGAGGAAGTATCAGATGCACCATCTATTCTTGACGCAGCCGAGGCCCTAGAGCCAGCAAGCGAGAAGACTGAAGCAGCACCTGCTGAAGAAGAAGTTGTTGAAGAAGCACCTTCTGAAGAAGAAGTTTCTTCCGACGCTGACTACAGTTCAATGACTGTTGCAGAACTCAAGGAACTCTTGAAGGCTGCAGGAAAACCAGTCTCTGGTAAGAAGGCAGATTTAATCGCTCGGTTAAACGAATGATTAGATTTGAACCAGTTCTCTTAGTGGGCCAGTGAAAGCAAGGTCCCACACGGTTTTTGGCCGTAGGTTTGACAATGTAGAACGGTAGGCGATTATTATGCAGAGGTTAGCGGTTATCGGTGGAACCGGTTTGATTGAGATGACATTTGGTCAACAATTAAACGATGCAGGGTTGATTTTGCAAAGAAAAGACGAGGTCATTGTTGAAACCAATTGGGGAGATGTACCACTAACTTGCTTGAAACTTAGCAGTTCAGAAGGTGAGAAGGAATTGATATTTTTACAACGCCATCATAACAATGGCAATCCAAGTAAGCCACCGCATATGATAGAGCATAGAGCAAATATTAGCGCATTGGCCAATAGTGGCTGTGATGCGATAATGGCCGTTTGTTCTGTGGGCGCAATATCTGATGATTTCCCGCCTGGTAAAGTAGCACTTGCAGATCAATATATCGATTTTACCGGTGTGGCAAGTACATTTCATCATGAAGATGCAACATTTACTTCCGTTACTGAACCATTCAGCGAAGAGATAAATGATAAATTGCAGAAAATTCTGCGCAAGGCCCAATCATTTACAGAAGAAGAAAGATTGTTGTACACTTATTGGCTAGCTCATGGTCCACAATTTGAAACACGTGCTGAAGTAGACGCGATAGACAAACTTGGTGGCAATATGGTTGGAATGACTATGCCGCGTGAAGCAAAACTTTGCAGAGAACTTGAAATTCCATATGCGGCTGTTTGTATTTCATCAAACTGGGCAGCAGGAAGGGAACCTGGAAATATTTCTGCGGACTTATCTCATCACTCAGTGTCTGCACAAGCCAATAAAAGATTAGCACCTGTGTGGAAATGTGTAATTGGAATGTTGTCGCAAGGTTGATGCCCTGTCCATGGTAAGAGCGGAATAATGACCGCTGCAAGTGTTGACAAATGGATGAACCATCAAACATCAAATGAATGGGAAGTGATGGTAAAGAAGGTTGCAGCCTTTCACCATAAGCATGACTTCGCCAATAAAAATGGTCATGATATGGGATATAGAATTGCTCTGACTGTTGAAGAACTTGGAGAATTATCGGCAGCAATTACCAAAGGAAAACCGATTGAAGAATGTGCTGAAGAAATGGCTGATATTCTGATTTTACTGATGGGCCATTCAATTGCAATGGATCTTGATTTGAAAGCAGCCTTCGAAAAGAAGTACCAAAGAATCATGAAAAGAGAAGCATTAACTGGACGATTAGGCGTTAGAGTTACAGAGTATAAAGCGGATTAGTCACTTTAGTTAGTATTTACTGACTGCTCAACAAATATAGTGCTGGAAAGTCATTGGATGCTGGTCGTGAGGTCCTGCTGGTTGATGGTTTTCTCCAATTAATACAAAGCCCATTTTTGAAATTTCTGGAGCAAAAGTATCTGCTCCTTCAACATTAGTATGGATTATTGTCCTGAATATTTCTTTACAGTGCTGTAGGAAGAGCGAATATATTTCTCCCCCTCCAATAATGATAATATCTTCGTTTTGAGATAACTGCATTACCTGCTCATAACTCATTACTTCAACATCTTCCCGCGGTGTTCTTGACATCACAATATTCCTTCTATTTGGTAATCCGCCTGCTGGAAGACTATCCCATGTCTTCCTTCCCATTACCACTGTTTTGTTGATTGTAGTCATTTTGAAATGACGTAAATCAGATGATTGCCTCCATGGTAGGTCGCCATCTTTCCCAATTGCGCCATCGAGGTCACACGCGAAAATCATTGCTAACATTGAAATCCCTCAAATTGCGATTGGTGCTTTGATATGTTCGTGATGTTGATAGCCAATAATCTCAATATCATCAAAATCAAATTGATCGATTTGCATTATTTTCGGATTCAATTTTAATTGAGGCAATTTCAAAGGTTCACGACTTATTTGTAAATTTGCTTGTTCAAGGTGATTATTGTATAGGTGGGCATCTCCCAAAGTATGAACAAATGTACCTGCTTCAAGATTACATACTTGTGCCATCATATGTGTGAGAAGTGCATACGAAGCGATATTGAATGGTACTCCCAAAAATACATCTGCACTTCGTTGATAAAGTTGACAATTTAATTTTCCATTTGCTACATGAAATTGGAAAAATGCGTGACATGGCATCAATGCCATTTCATTTAGTTCGCCAACATTCCACGCTGAAACAATAATTCTGCGTGAGTTTGGATTATTCTTTATCATTTCAACCGCTTCGTTCACTTGATCAATAATTCTGCCATCCTTTGCTTCCCATTCACGCCATTGCTTACCATAAACAGGTCCTAAGTCGCCATTTTCATCAGCCCACTCATTCCAAATTCTGACACCATTCTCCTGTAAGTATTTTACATTGGTATCTCCCTTTAGAAACCACAATAATTCATAGACGATTGATTTTAGGTGAAGTTTTTTTGTTGTGACCATCGGAAAGCCCTCAGATAAGTCAAATCTCATCTGATGTCCGAAAACAGATTTTGTGCCAGTACCAGTTCTGTCACCTTTGTCCTCACCCTTGTCGAGGATTGTTCGGATTAGGTCTAGGTAGGTCTGCATACTATCGCCATTCCAAAGCCAGCATTGGCAGCACTTGAGGATTACCGATTCAAATAGTTGCAATTCCAATAATATTTTCCAGGAATATTCGGTCTGAAGGTTCAAATGGATTTTCAAAATACTGATTTATTTGTTTAGGATTGCATGCGCTAACAAAGGGCTTGATTTGATTAACAACATGACTCATCGACCATCCTGCGCATACATATTTTAGTCGTGCAATTGCTAATATTGAGGCCAAACCATCTTGCGAGTTTCCCTTTTCAATATTGCTTAATGCATCTAGCAAATCGCTTTTATTTTCTGCCGTAAATGAAGCTAGTGCTTTTTCTGCATGAGAAATATATCCCAGTTCACAATCAATGATTCGTTGTTCTACAACAATTTCTGTCAATGTCTTTGGAGTTAATTCTGTTGGCCATCTTGCATTTCCTAGAAGTAACAAACTAATTAATGAATCAATATAGGCTACATCTGAATTGTGCGATTCCACAACACAAACTCTACGACCATTGATGGACAATACCAAATGGAAGTTTCTCGCGAAATAGCAGTTTTCAAGTGTTTCAAACGGATCTAGCGCAATTTTATAATCACCAACTCGGCAGTGTGCTATTGGTCTTTTTGCGATTGCATCATTTAATTTCCACAATTTTGAAGTGTCAATTATTTCTTTGAATAACGTAATTCCCTTCAATTCCGCATTTACTCTTTCACTCGGTAATTCTTTTGGCAATGTCAGGATGCCAATTGCAGTGTCAACTTCTCTCACAAAATATCAAATCGTCAACGATTTATCAAGTATTGAGGTGTGCATGCCTTAAGTAATCATTTCTGAGAAATATTTTGATTATTTATGGCGCACCTAGAGCAGTAATTGAACCCATTATTTGGTCGGTAAATTTCCTATATAACTTAGCCAATGCGGCTCTTATTTCGTGCTCTTCTCCTTGAGCGATTGCCGAAAGGGACTCGGAATTCATATCTCCTCCAGCAGGATCTGCTAGCCACTGTAACCAAGTAATTCCTTCACCTGCATGAATGTCCAAGCGTTTCCAAAAGCGCGGGAATTTATGATGTTGCGGCTGCATACATTGTCGTGTACCATTTAGTGCAATGGGAATAACAACAGAAGTAGGATATGATGCAGCCAGTCTAGCGACACCGGTTTTTCCAGGCAGTAGGAACGGCGACTCGGAACGTTTTGAACGAGTTCCTTCTGGAAAAATACCCAATGCTCTATTGGCTACTAAAATATCAGCCGCACTAGACAATGCACCACTCCCTCCCTCTTCACGAAGAGTCTCAATTTGTCCAGTTGATTGCATTACTGTGCGTAACATTGGATTATTAAAATGGCCATCTTTTGCTAGATAATGTGTTGTTCTTCTAGAACCAACAATGACCAATAATGGGTCTACATGTGATAGATGATTTGCTGCAAGAATTGTTGCTCCTTTGCGAGGAATATGGTGTGAGCCACGAATACGTAATCGCAGTAGGGGGCGAATGAGTGGAGGCAATACCAATCTTAGAAAACTGTAAATCGGGGTCCTAGGAATCCCTTTACCAGAGGGATGAATAATCCAATGCTGTCGCAAACTTTCCCATGCTTGAACAAGATGGGTGTCTGGTTGCATGCCTTTGCCTCTAACTATTTGCCTTTGAGTGTTACCTCTAATTATTCTTCAGCAACCCACTTTTGGCCGAATTAGCAAATTTTTCAGTGCAAATAATGAATAGGGGATGGCATGAGCACTAGGCAGGGGAATCAGATGACAAAAGGCTCGAGACTCCTAACAATTTTTGTTCTCATAACAATGATTAGCGTGACATGGAGTCCAACTGCATTAGCTGAATTAGAATGGGATGATGATGGTTGGTTAACCACTTCACTCGCTGATGATAGGTTGGAAAGTGGAGATGAATTTGGATGCTATCAAATGCTACATTTGTCATGGAAATTAGATCCTGGTGCAATGGCAATAGAATGTAAAGAGTACATTGAGACAAAAATAAATGCTAGCAAGTGGGGTAGTAATGCGATTTCAACCTATACACCTTCCAGTTTGACGATGTCACAGCATGAAATAATTGCTAATCAAGGATTGACAGTTCATGGCGACAATAATGGCTTGCAAGAAAGTGCTTGGCATGACTCCCAAGACGTCCCAGTGGATCTTTGGGATTGGTACAACCTTGGCCGCCGAGGTGGCAGTTTGGAACAAATAGTTGGTTCAATTGACAGCGTTATCGATGCAGTGGAAGAAGGTGGCTTAGTCAATTTATATTGGATTGGCAGAGTAGATGGTGCCAGTATTAGGTATGACCGAGACATCGCTAATTATCTCAATGATGATGCTGATGCATGGCTAACTACTTGGGGCGAAAGTTGGTCTTATTGGACGGTTGATAGATGCTATGAATTCATCGATGATTTAGTACAGCAAGAAAATGAAACAATTCTATATTTTGAGTCACTGCAAGCAGAATCTTGTAATTCAGTTGCACCTGATGCTTGGGATGTTCCAATCACTTGGAAGATTGATACCAATGGAGTCAATATTAGTGAAATTCGAATAATAGATTTGGAATTAGGCAACAAAACCCTACCCAATATTGCAGGTGCTAGGAATAGTGCAGAAGGATGGTTCCAGCACAGTGGAGAATATCTGCATCTATCTGTTTTAAATGGTCACAAAGTGGAGATTCATTTTTCACAACAATCAAGTGATCATGATGTAATTGGGCGCTCACAGTTTTGGAACAATCACACAGCCGCTGTTACAATAGCATCACATCAAACATCTGATTTATTCCTATGGTCAAAGGGATTTACTGATTATGATTCAATTAAATTTACTTGGCTAGTAGAGCCAAGATTATCCGATGGATATTCAATCTGGTTGCCAATCTCGGTTATTGTGATTGCATCTTCAACAGTTTTGGGAATGTTGTATTTGCTAAAGCGTGATGATATTGGAATGTTGGTAGAAACAGAGAGCCCTAAAAAAGGGTAATTTTCACTCATCTCAATGCGAAGGCTTGATGCCTAATTGAAGTCGCCAATGAAATAGAGGCAATGGATATGGGTGGCGAAGATTTAGTAATCGACCCATGGGGTAGTGCACAATCTACCGACTATAGCCGAATTATTGAGCAGTTCGGACTCTCATCAATGGACAATATCCAGATGCCCTCTCCATCGCGACTTCACCGAAGAGGAATTGTATTCGCACATCGTGATTTAGATATGGTATTAGATGCGCAAAAAACAGGAGATCCGTTTGGCGTACTGACTGGGTTAATGCCTAGCGGTCAGATGCATATGGGGCATTCAATGGTAATTGACCAGGTAAAATGGTTTCAGCAAAATGGAGGTGATGTGACAATTGCGGTTGCAGATTTAGAAAGTCAAGCAACTAGAGGTGTCTCATTGAGCAAAGGTCGTGAAATTGCATTGGCCGAGTACATTGCTAACTATGCTGCTCTTGGATTGGACCCTGAAAAGACAAATGTGTACTTCCAATCATCAAGACCAATCGTTCAAAGAATGGGTTTCCAATTGGGCAAAAGAACGAACCTAAATGAGTTTGAATCTATTTATGGATTCAATGGTGAAACCAATCTTGCACATGTTCAAGCTCCCTTGGTTCAAGTTGGAGATATATTACACCCACAAACGGATGATTACGGTGGACTAAGACCTATCGTTGTACCAGTGGGAGTTGACCAAGACCCCCATCTTCGCTTGACCAGAGGTTTGGCTGGAAAAACCAATTGGTTTAATGTTAAGGATGCGAAAATTGGAATAATTATTGGACTTTCTGTCCAAGAAGAAAACGCCGCTATACTTGGACAATTGCCGAATGGTAGAATGGATAAAGCCAGACTTAAGGAAATTTTTGATGGAATTGTATCATGTCTAGTTAATCTCGGTTTTTCAGATATTATGTCGAGCCCAAAACAAGGAACAGTACATGTTCCGAGTGCTACAAAAGGTGATAAGGGGAAAATACGCATGGCCCTACTTCAATATGAGCGTAAATTGGGAGGGATGGGTTTACTTGCGCCTTCTTCAACCTACCACCATTTTGCCGTTGGATTAACAGGGGACAAAATGAGTAGCAGTCAGCCAAAAACAACATTGTTTTTGAGGGATGATCTATCTTCGGTTGAGAAAAAGATAAAGAGAGCATTTTCCGGTGGCCAATCCACAATTGAAGAACACAGAAGACTAGGTGGCAATCCGGATATTGACGTCGCTTACCAGTATATGATGTATTTCTTTGAAGATGATGACTCCTATTTGGCAGAACTAAATTCTGATTATAGGTCTGGAAAATTATTGGCTGGAGAAATGAAACAATTGTGTATTGATAGGGCACTAGCATGGCTCGGTAATCTTCATGAAATGAGAGACCAAACTGCGCATTTGGTCAGTGATTTCCTTGCTACAGATGCACTGTGAATCAGTCATCATTAGATAATACTGGTGGGTCTGGACCCACTGGCAAATCTACTAATTCTTCTTCACTCAATTCTCTCTCTACAGCATCTTCGTGAATGATCATTGAATGTCCATTAGGGTCTAGTAATTCCAAAGTAACCGGCTGTGAACCAACTTCCTTTAATCCCCCAATAGTGGATAACATATTTTCCAATTTACTAATCGCCTCCATTGTTTCTTCAAGTCCTTCTTCAATTTCTCCCGCAGCATGCTGCAGGGCTTCATTTTGGACATCGCGTAGAACCATATTAATCACATCAATAAAGCGATTCATTACACCTTCAATGTTTGAAACATATCCGGTTGAATTACTTCCAGGATTGACTACCAAATCCAATTCATCAACCTTTACTGTGCAGGATGATGAACGAACAACCCTTGCCAATAATTTTTCAGGGTTATCTATGACAATTTTCCACGCACCAGATTTTTTCCCCTCCGCAGGAATGAAATCAGTTTGTCTCCAGCCGCAGGAATTACAAAGAACGGTAACTTGTGTGTGTTCACCGAAATATGGAATCTCATCAACATGGGCTATCATCTTCACTTCACCCTCGATTGAACAAATAGGGCAAGGAATGTTAACATCTTGAGGTTCCATCACAAACGCCTCTTTCCTAAATCATCTGCGTCTACTGCAAATGCCTCATTGTCAACGCCCTTTAGCCCCCTGCATCCCGGTGGAAGAAACATCAATCTAGAGTCAGTAATTTGGATTATTTGTCCACCTAAATCTCCTTCTATGAAAATATTGAGTTGGTCTAGTGCAGTGGTAAATTCAACCTCTCTCTTCATCAATCGACTCATTTCCACAATTGCTCCATGTCCGTCACTAAGCCAATCCATTAATGCTCCCACACCAGTTAAATCGTGCAATACTGCTCTATGAATAACCAAACCATTAGAATCGTCTTTTATCGGTGGGTTTGGGTACAATTTATCCAAGTCATGAAATAGCAATTTGGTATTTGGAGTTGTTCTGGAAACACTATCTTGAGAACTTGGCATATCAAAAGAACGAAGAGGATTACTCTCCACAACTGGTTGAATAATTGCATTTTCAATGACATTATTGGAATCATCACTACCATTCTCATCCAGCATAGGCATTACGGGAATAGAAATTTCTTCTTCTATTTCGCTGGTTGAGTCGTTACTCTGCGAAGTTTTTGTAAGATCTGAAAAAGCATCAAGAGAATATTGGTGAGTGTCCTCCTCCTCAATATTCTTCCTCGCCATGTTTTGGTGGGGACGGCGACGATTCAAGAACCCCTCCCTATCTTTCGCTCAGATAATGCTGATTAGAGACCGTATTCTTCCATCCAATCTTTTCGCGGGGTTGATAAGGGTTCACCGATAGGGGCAGATTGCGGCTCAAAGTTCAATAGGTGTCGCCACCGAGGATGATTGATGATGATGGACACACCACCGAATGTCGTAAAGACCGGAACAAGCACAATAGGGATTACTTTTGATGGAGGAGTTGTTGTTGGTGCTGACCACAGAGCTACAATGGGACACTTTATCGCAAACAAAAGTGTACAGAAGTTATTCAAGATTGGTAACAATCTTGCCTTAACAACTGCAGGTTTGGTAGGTCATGCCCAATCCCTTTCAAGAACACTTTCTGCTGAAGTTTCTCTATTCGAATTACGTCGCCAACAGTCAATGACTGTCAAGGGTGCAGCAACACTTACTGCAAATATTCTTGTTGGACGACCTCATTGGGTACAATTACTCATTGTTGGAGTAGACGAAGATGGTAGCCATGTATACTCAATTGATTCTGCAGGAGGTTCTATTCCTGACAAGTATTGCGCTACAGGTTCAGGCTCTCCGTATATGTATGGTGTCTTAGAAGACAATTTCAAAGAAGGTATGAGTCGAAGCGAAGCATTGAAACTCGCGGCACGCGCCCTTCATGCATCGGGGCAGCGTGATGCAGCCTCCGGTAACGGCATGGATTTGGCAGTAATTACTGCAAAAGACGGCTACCAACAGATATCACAACAAGAGATTTCTAAACTTCTCAAGTGATATTTTCCGATTCCCGCAACAATAAGTTGCAATTCTATAGGAACTGCCATTACATTGGGCGGAGCGGGAGCGGGTGAATAAATGCGCCAAACATTTAAACAAATAAAAGACGAAATAGCCAAGATAATTCCAAAGACAGTGGATTATTCAGTTGACCTAGAAGCCGGTGACATTGTCATCGTTACTTCCATGCTGGAAAGATTTACTGGTGGTGAAGGATTCCTCGGAAAGATATCAAAGACCATCAAGAAGAAAGTAATTCTTAGGCCGGATGAAAGTATCATGATGTCCGAAGAGGACACATTGAAAGTTATCAAAGAAATAATTCCTGAGGATGTAGATATTAATCAAATATATTTTGATCAATGTTTCCGAGAATTGATTATCCAGTGTGACAAACCAGGAAATGCAATTGGGCGCAAGGGTGTAAATCTAAAACAAATAAGAGATAAAAGCGGATGGCTGGTAAAGGTGGAAAGAACTCCACCAATCCATTCAAAGACAGTGCATGATATCCGAGGATACAGACAAGCTAATCATGAAGAAAGAAGAAAATTATTGAAGGATTTCGGCCTCAACATTTACCGCCCAACAAGGCCAGGTCAGCAATGGGCTCGATTGACAGCACTTGGTTCGTATAGAGAAGTCGGAAGGGCCTGTCACTATGTGACGACCAATGAATCCAGAGTGATGATAGATGTTGGAGTGAATATTGCTAGTGATACCGATCCAATGCCATACTTCACTGCACCAGAGGCATTACCGATTGAAAAATTAGATGCGGTTGTTTTGACACATTCTCATTTGGATCACGCAGGAATGCTTCCAGTGCTATTCAAATATGGATATAAGGGTCCAGTATATTGTACCCCCCCAACTCGTGATTTGATGCTATTATTGCAAACAGATTATTTGAAAGTTAGTGGTTCTGAAGGAAAAAGATGCCCATATGATATGGAAGATATCCGAACCTGTATGAAGCATGTAGTCGACGTAAATTGGGGAGAAACTACTCAAATAACCCCTGATGTCAAGCTAACATTCTCAAATGCAGGTCATATTTTGGGTTCTTCTGCAGTACATTTACACATTGGTGATGGAAAGCATAACATTGTATTATCCGGAGATCAAAAATACGAAAAATCATGGTTATTCGATGCAGCAAATACTCGGTTCCCACGCGTTGAAACATTGGTATTGGAATCAACATACGGTGCATCAGGAGATTATCAGCCAAGTCGTCAAGAAGCGAATCAAGAATTGCAAGATATTGTTTCCAGAACTTTGAGACGTGGCGGCAAAATGATTTGTCCTGTATTCGCAGTAGGTCGCAGCCAAGAAGTGATGATAGCAATTGATGAATTATTCCGTTCTGGTGCAGTAAAACCAGTACCGGTGTGGCTTGATGGAATGATACAAGAAGCTACTGCGATTCATGCAGCGCACCCTGATTATCTCACTAGTAGTCTGCGCAAATCTTTACTGCAAGATGATGGAGAAAACCCATTCACAAGTGAATGGTTTAGGCCGGTAAAGGGTAGAGAATTACGTGATAGTATTATCCACGATTCGTCACCATGTATTGTCTTGGCAACATCTGGAATGATGAGTGGTGGTCCGGTAATGGAATATTTCAAGCACTGGGCACATGAAGATAGAAATTCGCTTTGTTTCGTGGGTTACCAAGCGGAAGGAACTCTTGGAAGAAGATTGCAAAAAGGCTTTGGAGAAGTTCCGATGGTCATTAACGGCAAAACTGAAATTGTAAAGGTCGGCTGTGAAATGCTGACCATTGATGGATTTTCGGGCCATTCTGATCGCAGACAATTGCTAGAATTCGTAGATCAAATTCATCCAAAGCCGCAAAATATTATCTGCCATCACGGTGATTATTTCAAATGTAACGAACTTGGTAGAACATTGCGTGATAGGTACAAATGCAGAACCTATGCTCCAAAGAATTTGGAAACAATTCGCTTGATGTAATCACATTAAAGGAATATCATAACCAGATTGGATTGGGTCTGGGATTGCAGAATCAACGTCGTCAATTTTTTCTGTTTTGCCGACATTAGCAGTTGTTGGTACAACACTTACTCCTGCGGTTGATGAATGAGAATGACTTTTCTTATCTACTGAAATAGTTGAAAATATTAATGCTAAAACTATTGAAAATAGCAAAGCTGGTAAAATCAAATAATAATTCGAAGTGACAATTACATATTTGCCAAATATGATGGCAGAGAGTACAATGATTGGCAATGCCATCATTCGCTTTGAAAGTAGTTCCACAGTGCTGGTATGACCACTCTATTCATGAACCTGTTGCACCTCTGCCATTACATGTACTCTTCAGATAACCCTTCTCAATCCTCTGCCGCTTGCCCAGGATGGTTGATGACCGCCGTTGCTCCTTGGGGAGAAAACGAGGAAGATGCGTTTGACCAAGGATTGGTTGAATTGGGATTGGGTGATGCACGATTAATCCAAGTAAAAGGTGCGATGTTACCCTTAGGGTTTGAAGCAACAGCGCCGCAATCATTGCCAATGGGGTCCTTAGTAGAGTGTCATTTGGCGACATCATTTGCTTGGAGTGGAGCCAGTGCATGCGCTGGAGTAGCGTGGGCTTCTTGTAAAACACCTGAAGGTGATGAATGTGCAATTGTTGCAACGATTTCAACTAACTTGGATTATGACGAAACATCATTATTGCTAAGGCGTAATTTACAAAGAAGATTAGCAAGCAGAGATTTAGAAGTTATTACTTTTGACTTAGCGGTTGATGAAGTTACTGCAGCAGGAGACCATCATGGAGTGGCAATGGCTGCACTGATATTACCGAATTCATTATCCCTTGGAGCAAATACTGCTACTGGCCCAATTAGAGGTGGATTAACTCGTCAAGCATCAGATTCTGCAGTTAATCGTGTAGAGGTAAAGGCTCCAGCAGCACCTGCAATGAGACCTGGAGGTAGAAGGTCTGGTGGTGCAGGTGACACAGATTTCTCAATCTAAATTAATAAAGACTTGATTAGGATTGAGAATGATGACGAAGAAACAATGGGTCGTTGTTCGCTGTAATGCATGTAGGATTTGCCACGGTTCAAATGGCCATTACAAAAAATGCCCGCATTGTGGTAATAAAATTGGTGAAACTGCAGAAATTGTAGCGACAGTAAATTCCGATGCAGAATTGAGAATGGAAGTAGCAATTGCAAACACTCCCGCTGAATTGAGAGATACTTTGAGAGATAAGTTGAGGTCGACTGATAAACTCGTTTCTCATTCAGAGCCACAGGCATTCAAGATGGCAAAGTGGGTACAACAATCGGCTGATGAAAACGGCGAAATTACATTACAGAGACTATCTTCATTGATCGCAACAAAAAATAGCGACATTGCTGCAGAAGATTTGATTTCTATGGCAGAAACACAGGGCATGCTGCTTCGAATAAGTGAAAACCGCTGGACTCTCCTTGAGTGAAGTTCATATGGTAAAGGCCGTGGCAATGAACCAAGGGCGTATGGGTTAGTTTGGCCTATACTCGGGCGTTTGGGACGCTTGGACCCAAGTTCAAATCTTGGTACGCCCACTTCTTTGCTCAACTAGGGCTTTGCATTGATAATTTCATCAATCATCATCAGGCAGTGTGATTGAATGAACCCAAATAATGTGATATCCAAATTGCGTCTTGATAAATCTTCGAGGCACACTTTCCGGTTGCATAGACCAAACTTCTTCTTCAAAATCTTGAACCATTTGACCTTCAATAAATTCTCCTAAGTCTCCTTTTTTAGAACCGCTTGGACATGTCGAATATTGCTTGGCCAATTTTTTGAAGATCTTAAGGGGTTTTTTTGCATCTTGGATTGCCTCCAAACATAATTTTGCATCAGGCTTATTGCCAACCAAAATATGCCGTACATGAGCGAATCTCGGTTTTTTCCTTCTATCATGTCTACGCATTGAAATCTCCCCTTGCAGCATTATCTGCTTTGCTAATTGAGTTGATATTCCTCAGTTGTTGTTTGACGACTACAGCCCTCCTATCAAAAATGTGCGCACAGAACCATGCAAAGAAGACGATAATGAATACCGACACACCTCGTTGCACCAGTTCCCTTTCTAAATCAGTTGAGATGCCAGGAATAATTGCTATCCATCCAATAAAATATGAAATAAATGCAAAAATTGTATGTGGAGTTACCTTGAATGAAAATAGCCAAAATAAGTTTCTAGCATGATGTTCTATAGTCATCATAATACCGACTTTGATGAAGAATGAAATATTGTTTATTCCAGAAATTTCATCCCCATATATTGCACGAACTGGGTGATGTGCTATTTTCCAGCCATGTTTTGCTAACTGAATAATCCAAAAATTTGGATATCCGTAGCCGCTCCAAGATTTTTCCCAGTCCCAACTGCGTAGCACCTCGTCACTTGTTGCAGTATATCCACACTGTGAATCGGATATTGTTTGACCCGCCGCCAATGTAGTGAAAAATGACAATAACACTGTTGCTAGTCTGCGAATTAGAGGCATACTGCGCAAACCATCAGAATGGTTTGAACGGTCACCTTTGGCATATTCAGCCTTGCCTGAAATGACGCAAGTCACCAAACCCTCGAGATCATCAGGGTCCATCTGGCCATCTCCAGCCATCACCGCACTAACAAATTTTGAATCAGCAAATATTTCTAGTAATTTTTGATGACCAGAATCAATTGCCTTTCCAACACCTAAACCATCCAGTTTTACAATAGACAATTCAGCTGAGCAATGCGTTGAAAGTGCAATCTTTTCAGTATCGTCCTCAGACCCATCATCAACGACCACCACATGGTCTACAAAGGAAGGAATTGTTGATAGAACCTGCCCAATATGCTTGGACTCATTGCGCGCAGGAATCACAACGCCTATGCCCCGCCCCTGCAACATGAATTATCGTGAGGCTATTCATTGAAGAACTAATCCCACAACCTTGCAACCGTACCGAATAAAAGCGTGAAGAATCAACTATGTGTATTGTTTTTTGAGAGAGAATTGATAGAGGAAGAAATATGCAGAGGTTTCGTGAGCGACGAGTTACGTGTGATATTGATGGGTCGCGATATTGAATTGCGAGTCATTTCCCTTATCGTACGTTGCCGCGCAATTTCTGATGAGGTTATATTCCTAGATTTAGGTTCTAACGATGAAACTATTGAATTGGCATCTGAGATTAATTGCCCCGTATTAAATTATAATGGAAAGATGGAAACATCTAGCGTAGTCAATTATTTGGCAAATTGTACGTTGAAAGAAATTGCAACTACATTAATGATTCATGTCACACCAAATTGGAAATTACGAGATTTACCATTGACAGTAAATAGGGCGCGTGATAATTGGGACGTCCATATTTCTGTTGATGAATTAGGCGATGAGCAAATTGTACCTGAAGAAGTAGTATTGTCAAGTATAGGATTTAACCATCTGGTTGTTACACCCGCTGGGATTCGTGCTTTATGCGATATTGGGCCGCTTGCTAATGCAATGGATTTACCAGAAAACATACGCTTTAGAGTTGTAAATTCACATTCACAAGTAAGAGTGCCTCAACAAGAATCACTTGCAACTGCAAGTCGTTTTGCTCAATTATTCTATTGGATGCTAGAATCTAAGCATCCATTGTTCTTATTTGGAATACCTGGGATTGTATTATTTGTATTAGGGTATAAATTGTCAGGTAATGTTGTCGATACATTTGATGAGTTGAACTCAACTTCTATTGGAGTCACATTATCTGTTATTGCTATGACAATGATTGGGTTATTCGCAATGATGGTAGCAATAATTCTCTACATTATGGGCAAACAAGCAGAGCAAATACAATCGCAATATGATTGGAAGAACAGGGAATGATTTCCTAAATGAGTGGGTGATGAAATGAAAGATTACACTGGTTTGGTTTGCCTTGATATGGATCGAGTATTGGTTGACCATCTCTCAACTTGGCAATTTGTTTATGATCAGTTGGGAGTGAATAATGATGAATCCTTTGAACTTTATAATCAAGGATTACTGAATGAATGGGATTGGATCAAGTTAGATATTGCTCTGCTCAAAGGCAGTAGGAGTGAATTAGAAAATCCATTGACCGATTCTGAAATGCGCGGCCATTTATTGGGAGTTCCAATGATGAAAAATTATAAGAAATTAATTGCAACACTAATTGAAAAAGGATTCGCAGTCGCTATTGTAAGTGGTGGCTTACAACAAACTGCACGGGATATTGCAGCTCAATTCCCTAGTGAGCAGAAATGGAAAAAACGTTGGGGAGGAATTGACCGCCATACCAGTAATCGACTTAGTTCAGGTTTTGATACTAAACTGCATGTTTTTACCAATGGATGGCTAGTTGGCAAAATGTTGCCAAGTGGTGAGTATTTGTTAGACGACTTTGGGCGTTATCAGGTACAAATGAATGGAAAAGGTGCGGTTGTAAAAATGCTGCAGAGGAGATTAGGAATTAGCAAAGAGAGAACGGCTTCGGTAGGTGATTCTGCTGGCGATATTGGAATGTTTTCACAATCATCATTAGCGATATGCTTCAATCCATGGGATGATAAGCCAAAGCAACATGCTGATGTTGTCGTAGAAGAAAAAGACCTTGCAATAGTATTAGAATTAATAACAAATGCAATAAATTAAGGGGTTTTTGGGCAACAATTGATAATATTGTCATCTAATAGCAGTTACCATGAATGGTATTGATGACAGTTTTATTTCTTCTTTCTGCCCGCATTGTGGATTTATGCTTGGGGAGTTTATTCCTGGGTTACCATGCCCGCATTGCGGAGAACCACTAATTTGATTCAAGGCGAAACTCTTCTTGAATCTCTTGGAAACGGGATCACTTCTCTAATGTGATCTGCACCAGTTAACCATGAGCAAACTCTGTCAACACCCAGTCCAAAGCCACCATGAGGTACGCCTCCATAAGAACGAGTATCTATGTAAAATTGGTAAGCCTCCCTATCAGTTCCTTCTTCATCAAGGCGAGCAAGTAACTCTTCTTCAGACCAAGTTCTTTCGCCACCACCAATAATTTCACCATATCCTTCAGGTGCTAACAAGTCGTGACATAGAACATATTTGTCTTCATCAGGGTCAACTCTGTGATAGAATGGCTTTGCAATCTTAGGATAGTGAGTTAGGAAATGAGGGACTTCAAAGTCCTGAGTCAATACCTTCTCCTTTGAATAATCTAGGTCTTGGCCCCATTCAATATCTACGCCCATTCCTTGCAATGTTTCAACCGCTTCATCATATCTCATTCGAGGATATGGATTATCGGCATATCTTGCTACTAAGTCTAGGTCACGTCCAATGCTTTCTAGTTCATCAGAACGATGTTCAATGAGGTCACTTGCAATCTTTCTAACAACTCCTTCACCATGAGACATTATCTCATTATTTGTCGCCCACGCAACTTCCATTTCAGCATGCCAAAATTCAGTTAAGTGTCTTCTAGTACGTGATTTTTCTGCACGGAATGATGGCGCTATTGTGTACAGCCTTTCTAGGGCTGGCATTGCTGCTTCAGCATATAGTTGCCATGATTGAGTCAGATATACTTTCCTTCCAAAGTATGGTACTTCAAACAAAGTAGAACCACCCTCTACAGCACCTGCTACAAAGTTAGGTGCTTGATACTCGGTGAAGTCAAGGTCTCTAAAATAATTATGAATTGCACCAAATACTGTGCTGCGAACCTGTAACATCGTCGTCATACGAGATGTTCGAAGGTATAGGTGGCGGTTATCGAGTAAAAATTCAGTTTCTCCTCCATCAGCAGCCTGCATTGCAGATTCAGTAATCGGGAATGGTTTTTCTGGGTTTACACTACCGACAATAGCAACAGAAGTAGCAACCATTTCGTGGCCGCCATCTGCCCTTTCATCGACATTTATCATTCCGGTGATAATTATTGAAGATTCGATAAGTGCTCCCTTTGCATCTTCAAAAGAGTCGTCTCCTACAGCATCTCTTTTGACAACACACTGAATCACCCCAGTGGAATCTCGTAATACTATGAATCTGATTTTATTGGATCCACGGCTACGCTTCACCCACCCCATCAATTCAACCTCTTGTCCGTCATAATTTCCGGCTTGGACATCGCCGATAAAGATGGTCTTCACCATATTCGCACCGGTTCTTCCTACATCGCATCGTAATTCAAGTTCACCCTAATGATTTCTCAATGGTAATTGAAAAACAGTGCAAGAATTAGTCAATAACTCATCATCTATGGCAAAGTGTCAATACTGAGTATTGTGGATTAATGACATGCGACAAATTGCGGTTTATGCTATCGGAGGCAATGCACTATCATCTCCGTCAGGAGAAAATATGCAACAGAGTTCGCAAGTTCTTGCTAATGTGATGAGTGATGTTATCGACCTACTTGAAGGGGGGTGGGGAGTTATCCTAACGCATGGAAATGGGCCTCAAGTCGGACATTTGCTGGCATTAGATGTTGAACAAGACCAAGAAATGGATAGTTGGGTTGCAGCAACACAAGGAATGATTGGTCATTCATTGTCAATCAATCTAGACTCTATTCTAATGAGAAGAAGAAGACCAGAAAGAACGGCTGTAGTATTGACTAGAGTAGAGGTTAATGGCGCAGATAAAGGATTTCAGTTTCCTACCAAACCAGTTGGACCAGTACTGAAAAGTGAAGTGGTAATGAGCGCAGATTGGGACATTGCTGAAACTATCGTAGGTCCAAGAAGAGTTGTTGCCAGCCCACTGCCAATGCGAGTATTAGACCTTCAAGTAATTCAAAAATTAGTTGAACTAAAGGCGGTTGTTATTTGTGGTGGAGGCGGTGGTATTCCAATTGTCAAGAAAGACAATCACTATGTTGGTGTACCTGCAGTTATCGACAAAGACCGCCTATCCTCGCTGTTAGCAATTGAATTACAGGCGGATGCGTTGATTATTTCAACAGCCATTGATTGTGTCAAAACAGGATTTGGTAGTGATGAAGAAGTTAGCCATAGTTCGTTAACGATTGATCAATGTGAGAAATTTATGGAGGAAAATGAATTTCCAGTAGGTTCAATGGGTCCAAAAATTGGAAGTTTGATGGAAGCAGCACTGCACAATCCGAAATGTAAGGCAATATTATGCCAACCTGGTGATGCAATGAAGGCACTTCGCGGAGAAGCAGGTACCACGATACATCAATGAGTTTAGTTTCAAAAATGAAAAATTTTGCAAGCGTATCTTCAATAAGCGAATCGCCTTAGCCCATCTAATGACTAACGAGTTACCAACAATTGAAGCCGAAGCACACTGTGATGGACCATGCGGTGTCTATGACCCCGCAAGCGCAAGAATCGCTGCGGAAGCAGTGCAATCAATGACAAATAAAATGCTTACATTAGAGTGCCCAGATACTTCTGATGCACCTGCAATGGCAGCATACCTAAACACAATGAGCCGATACGCAGCTATCAAAGAAGAAGAAGGCCACAAGTGTAAATCTGAATTACTAGTACTGTGGACCGATTTCTTCAAGCCTGTTCACCTAGAAGCAAATCCAAACTTACACGATACTTTTTGGAAGGCTGCAAAATTATGTTCTGCTTGCAAAGTCGAAGTTTCAGCAGTTCACGCTCAAGAATTAATGGATGCAATTGAAGAAATCCACAATATGTTTTGGGCAGTAAAGGGTAGAGAAGTCGCTTGGGTTCGTGCATCCTGAATAATTAATGAGGATTAGAGATGTCTGATTTCCACGTAATAATTCGTGGCGATTCAATGTGGCCAACATTTTCCGATGGCGAAAAAGTGAGGGCCAGTGAACTTAGTGAGGATGAACTGACAATTGGTGATATCGTTGTTTCTAAACACCCGTTAAAATCTAAAGTAATCATTGTGAAAAGGATAAATCAAATCCTTGCCAATAACCAATTATTTCTCCAGGGTGATAATCCCGATCCATTGTCGAGTGAAGATTCGCATAATTTTGGACCAGTAAATGTAAATTTGATAATTGGCATAATAAAAAATTGAACAAATATCACTACTATTTGCTGAAAGTAGGCGGGCCTGACGGGGTTCGAACCCGCGACCGACGGATTAAGAGTCCGTCGCTCTACCTGACTAAGCTACAGGCCCATCCCGCCCTCTTGCAACCCGTATTTAACCATTGACGGTGTTATTTGTTTACTGGTGTAAGAGTTTAATCAAGCTAGTCTTCCGACTTGATTGATATGAGTTTCTACGCCATTGGCGCCAGCTAAAACAACAGCATCACACATATTGTTGAATAATCCAACTTGAACCACACCTGCAATGTTTAGAATATCAGATTCCATTTTCACTGGATTGGTAATGCTAGGTCCACAATGCGCATCAGCGATTAAGTTTCCATTATCGGTGACCACAGGGTTATCTCCTGCCATTCTGCAATTGACTCTGCAATCAAGTAATCTACCTAAGGCACGAATTGTGGCACTGCTTGAAAAAGGAGTGATTTCAATTGGAAGAGGAAATGCTCCAAGAGTGTCAACTCTCTTTCTATCATCCGCAACTACTACCATTGCTGAAGATTCTTGGACAACAATTTTTTCTCTCAATAAGGCAGCACCTCCTCCCTTGATCAGTTGGAAATCAGGGTCATATTCATCCGCTCCATCGATAACGAGGTCCAATCCATCAATACTGGATAATTCAACTAGTGGTATTCCAACTTCTAGAGCCAGTTTTTCAGTTGCAAGAGACGTAGGTACGCCAACGATTTCTAAACCCTCTTCAGAAATCATCCGCCCTAATTCAATTACAGTATGTTTTACAGTTGAGCCAGTTCCTAGTCCAACTTTCATACCAGTTCTTACGAATGAGCATGCTGCAATCCCCGCCTCTTTCTTCAGTTGCTCTACATCTGCCATGGACAGTGGGTATTGAGTGTAGTTCATGATGCTTTTCGCAATGTCAATGCGGTTATGAACGAAATGATGTCAAAAGTCTTTTCAGTCTAGTATTGATGTATGGTGGATATGGGAGCAGATACTAGTTGTAGGGCTGCGGCGATAACCCTGGTATTCATTTTCTTAGTATCCACTTTTTCTGGCCTTATTTCTAATCAAGAAAATGAAACTTTACAATACCAATCAGTTAATTCCGCATCAACTCCTATTGGCCAAAGTAGTTTGCTAACGATTGGTTCGTTCCCAGATGGTTCTAATCAAAAAGTCAGTATTTCAGTTCCTGATGGTGAGGCAATACAATCTCTTGATTTGAATATTGAAGCTGCAACATTGACTACATCTACTGCTTTTTCATGGGATGATACGGCAGATTATGCAACTGGGACTGTTTATGATGGAATGGATGTCAATGGTTCTTCGTTGAGCATTTTGCCACAGGGTATGGAATGGGATTTTGAAGGAAGCCAACAAGGTTGGACCTTTGGACCAGGTTGGATGCATGGAAGTGACACAACCCCCGGCTCCCATGGACTAAGCGGTGGAGTACATGGTGGCGTCAGTGGAATCTATACCTACAATGGGGATTATCCAAACAATATAGGAACCACCTATTGGGCAACTTCTCCGACATTTGATTGTTCAGGATGTAGCGGCTCTTGGCAGTTGAAGTATTGGAAGCGTTTAGGAGTTGAATCATCATCTTGGGATCATGCATATGTTTCAGTATCAAAACCAAATGGTGGATGGCAAACAATTTATTCAAGCTCATATGTAAACGATAATGCATTTTATCAGGTGACAAATGATATTTCTAATTACATTGCTGGTAACTCAGATTTCAAAGTCAGATTTGGAATTGGAACAACGGATTCCAGTGTCACATATACGGGATGGAATGTTGACGATGTTGTTATTGAACCACTCGGTGGAGTCTCGGCTGGTGAAGGAAATTGGACATCTCAGCCATTTAGTCCTCTTTCATTAGGAATGGGCGAAGACAGGGCGTTTGGAATGTTGTACATGGACGCAGTTATTCCAGCAGGTTCATTGTTTGATTGGAGTCTAATGGATGCCTCCACAGGTCAACTAATACCTCAATATTCTCACTTTGAAACAACAAGTATGGATTTGGGAATGGTAGACTGGCAAAAGTATCCATCTGTAAGAATGAAAATTCATATGGGGACAGGTCAAGGAAATAGTGCGCCAATTATTCATGGATTTTATTTCGATGGAGCCATCTATGAAGATTTTAACGATGACCCATATAGAATGGGTTGGCAACTACAAGGTTCTACTTGGGCAACAGGCACTATTAGTGGAACGTCGGATGTATTATCTCCAATCTATAGAATGAGGTCTGGCTTTGGTGCCATGGTTAGCCATTCGGTATTCAACTCAGGTTGTGAATTGCAATATTCACTGGATAGTGGTCAGACATGGGATACGCTAGTAAATGATGCAATGGAATCGTTAAGTACACCAAAATTCATGGTTCAATTCAAATTTACTTCAAGCAATACCTGTAATATTGATTTATTTGATGTTGAATTAATTCATACATCTGTTGCTGATGGTCTAAGAATAGATGTGGGATTAGATGGAATTGCAGATTGGTCTTTGAATAATCCAGGTGATGGACGTTTTGGAATACAGGACGAGCATAGATTTGGTTCCTCTTGGAAGAGTTCAAATTCAATACCAACCGCACCATCATTCTTTGAGATATTGCTTCCGTCAAAAGGTGTATCTGATTTTTCATTCGCTCTTGCAAGTGATGTTGAGATGAAAAATCCATATGCAACAATTTCAGTAGATGGTACATCGATCATTAACAAACCATTGTCCGACTTATTGACCTGTCAAGAAATCAGTCTGTCGGCGAGTGAATTAACATCATTAAACAATGCTCTCACTACAAATGGCGACTTTTCATTAGAAGTGATAACCATTAGAGTTGGTTCATCTGAGACTCCCGCAGAAGTGATGATGGGAGGTATATTTGCTCCATGGGATACAAATCTTGACCTGTCATTTTCTGCAACAGACGCCATAGTATTGGCACTAAATAATCAATTGACGACAATCGTTCCAATCGCTGGAGTTAAAGAAATAAAATTGCCAGTGAGAATGAGTAGTACTGGGGCGGTTAGATTAACCGTTGATGGAATCACTTCGCAATCATCCGTTACACCTGTTTCACTTACTGTTAGCAATGTAGAGGATACATTTACTCCTAGTGTCGAATGGTATGAAGTTGAAAGTGTATTTGATTTCTCTAATTTAGGAGTTACTAATGCACTATCACATTCTAGGTCAAATAGTTGGTCGGTAGAGATGAAATTAATAGGTCAAAATCAATACTCTTCAATTAGATGTCCACTAACTTCACTCAACATGTCCGGGTCTAGCATATCAGGATGCACAATTTCTGGAGTTAATTTGTTATGGACAAATGCCGGTGCTGATGGTAGAATCTCAGTTGTTGATGCAGGACAGTATATCCAAATAGAGCATAAATTCAAATTTCCCGAATCATGGGATGACGAATCATCATTATCGGCGACAGTATTCTTGATAGCACCAACAGGGCCGATGATTCCAGCGAGTAAGGATTTTGGACTTGGCAATTCGGCAGGAGTAGAAAATGACGTCACCCTAAAATCATGGTCTGTTGTTACATCAACAGGAGTACATTCAGTTGAAACTGCCCCATACCTCAATCCAGGTCAGCAGGTTGATATTGAAGCTGTAATCGGATTTGAAGACGTATACCAAAGCCCTTCACCTCGTTCAGGACAAACCATGGTCAAATTGTTTGAAGATGGTGTGGAAATGACCACTTCTTCTATGGTTACAAATGGAATCGTATCATTACCCTATTCAATCCCAACGGGAAGAGATAAAGTGGATTTAGAAATTATTCTTGAACCTCTAAAAGGACAGGATGTCGGATATGAAACAACCAATAATTTGACTTTTGAGTTTGATACAATCGCACCACTGATGCTGTCAAAAGATGTGGAGCAATTCGACCATCGTGATGTATCGCCACGCACTGAATTCACTTTCCAAATCGCAGATAGACCAGTACTGCCAAGTCATGCTAAAGCGCACTTATGGAGGTCTTGGGCAGACGACCTCAATATGGATGGAGCGATGAATGAAAATGAGGTCATTGTAAAGGATTTAATCTTACCAGATGATTTAACCCATCTCCAGGCAGATTATACATTGGACATGGATACTTCACTTGCTCCAGATGGTTCATTTTTCTCAGGATGGCTTGAAATTGCAGACCCTGCTGGAAATAGTCTCGAAAATCCGGGTTCATACCTTGAACCTCTATTTCATGTGCAATTACGAAGTGATGGCGCACCTAGTTTGGGTTCAATTTCTAATGACTGGGGATTAGGAGAAAATGTTTGGATTCATCCAGGGGAATCTTATGTCGTTGAAGTCTCAATTTGGGATAATAATGGAATCAGTGACATTTCAAACATTAATTTGGCGCTATCTGGAAACACCTTTGATAGTGTTGAAATCATTTGGTCTGGTGAAAGCCAGACCTGCTATTCATCGGAAATATTCCTTGATATTGAATCGTGTGAACTAATTCCTCTTGAAACGTCAGAAGTGTTTTCGTTAGAAGGATTATTTACCGTTAATTTCTCTTTAGAATGGGGATTTAATCCTGATGTGAGTTTATTGAGAAGACCGCATTTAACGCTTAATGATTATCAGGGGCAGTCAAATAATTTTGATCTATCCAGTTTAGATTGGAAATTTTCAGGGGAATTACAAATTGATAGAGATGAACTTTCAATCTCAACAGGTGGTGAAGAGATTGATGGATTAGCAGAATGGATAACACCGAGAACGGATATTGAGATATCTGGTGGAATTGAATGGTACCGAAGTGGTAGAGATGTGATTCAACCGCTTGAATTATTGTTTTCAATATCCGACACTGATGTTGAACTTGATTACACAAATGGACACTTTTCAGGGAATATATTATCGCCCTTAGAAGTTGGAACTTTTACCTTGACTGGTGAGTTATTCGACCCACCTAATGGTGCGATTGACAAGGGGGCGAAGACTCCGTTTGCTTGGTTCATTGTTGACGAAGTCTCTCCGAAGATAGTTAGCGTTAACAATCCAGTTTATGATTCAGTTATCGATGAAAAGGATTGGAATGAACTTTCGATAGAACTGACAATTTCAGAAGATGAACAATTGGATGCAGACACGCTCAAATTAAACTGGGCAGTACATCCTGCTGGCCTTGGATTAAACATTGAGTCTGTTGTTAATGGGACGCTCCCTCTTACGGTTCTTGGTGGAAAATTAAGCGGTGATTCAATACCTTGTAAAGCTCAACTTAATTTGGCCGCAGAATTAAGTCAAGAATTACGTTCACAGAATTTGGAATTGCGCATATGGATTACTGGAATGGATAAAGCGGGCCATGAAATCTCAAAGACATTCAATGACATAGACGCTCCTCAATCCGTCTGGCTAATCGAACAAAGAATTGCACAATTTAATTTTGCAACACCACAAATGGAACCGAGCAAGGGACTACATGCAAATGACCCAGTAGATTTAGCAGTATTAATCAGCAATGACGGAAGAGCATCAGGTAGCGCCCAATTAGTGTTAGAATTGGTTGAGAGCAATGGGGCAAGGACACGACTAGATGCTAGAGGGATTAATCTCGAAGCAGGAGAAAATATGGTGTACTCTCATCAATGGACCCCTGACCGTATGGGTACTGTGTGGGTTGAATTCCACATAATAAATGGCCCTAGTACTCAAACCGCAACCGTTCATATTGACGCGGCTGAGACCGAAGGTATTGTGGCTAGTTTTGGTGAAATCAATCCTTTGTTACTGGTAATAATCGTGCTGCTTTCAATATCATTGATAGGTTTGATCACTTATGGATTGAAAGATGGAAATAGCGCTAATCGTAAATTTAATCCAGCGAAACAAAAGAAGGCATCAAAATCATTACCGAGCATGGAGGAAATCGCCAATGCTCAGAAGGGTAATGAAACGGAAGTGTTGTCTGAAGGTAACTATTCTGGTGTCCACAGTAGCAGTTCACCCGGCGAGAACCCGTATCAATGAGCAAATTTTGACAACTGCGGTGGACTTTGCTATTTGCGTGAAGTTGAAATGAGTGATGTTAAACCCTTGTTTGGAGGGAGAAGGAGGACCGCTGACAGAGTTCGACTCTGAGGAAAGTCCCCTCTCCATAGTGCAAGTGGTTCGCAGAAGTGAAAAAACAGAGATGTTTAGGTTAATGCTGCAGAAACGATACGATACAGGGTGTGTACAATGATGTTG
>ERZ1046740.267-NODE-267-length-45661-cov-28.133403_pt1 | contig 45661 bp, 43 predicted proteins | sample MGYA00383093_ERZ1046740 | MGnify/ENA primary metagenome ERZ1046740 (study PRJEB29581, sample SAMEA5548363) | metagenome | biome: marine; feature: coastal; material: water | depth 25 m | study: Short-term variability in the microbial, nano- and picoplankton... | reverse complement strand
ATTCCTTTTAGGTAATCAATGAACTGAGTTTAATTATGGAAATAAATATTTTTATAGTACTTGGTTTTACTCTTTTTATTTTTGCAGTAACTCCTGGTCCTGGAACTCTAGCATTGCTTTCTATTTCTACTTCGAGAGGGCTAGCCTCAGGAATATTCTTTTCAGTTGGAATGACGCTTGGTGATTTGTCATATTTAACCATTGTAATTTTTTCTTTAAATGCACTGGCTGACTTGATTAAACCTGTAACTAACGCGGTCCAATATTTTGGAGCCTGCTATTTATTTTATTTGGGTTATTCTCAATGGAGGGCTGGAAAATTCAATATGGATAATAACGTTTCAGCCCAATCTCATTTGAGAGAATTACTGTCTGGGTTCCTTTTGGCTGGAACTAACCCAAAGGTGATGATTTTCTATTTGTCAGTCCTTCCATCTCTGATTGATCTCAATCAAGTTAGTTTATCTTATGGATTAAAAATCGTAGCTACAGTTGCCATTTCACTGTTGCTTGGTTTAGTAGTTATTGGTGTTCTAGGAAAGAAATTAAGGAAGCTGATAAGGAGTCAGAAAATGGCCTTGAGGGTGAATAGGATTTTTGGGGTGATAATGATTGGTGTTGGTTTTAGCCTTTTTTATTTTTAGACAATTAAGTATTAGAATCTATATCACGAGTCGATAAATCTTTCATGATTGCTGTTCGCATTTCATCAGAATAATCAAACCAGTCAAATATCTCGTTCATATGGCGATTACATCCAACGCAGAAGTTATTCCCATTGTATTTACAAATACTGATACATGGGCTTGTAATTTGTCTTAACTTAGTTTGCTCATCCATGGCGAAATTATAAATTGCTATACAATATCATGGAGTTTTTATGAGCAAAGTTTTTCATTAGTTTGATCATAAGAAGCATTCATCGATACATGACAACTTCTAGAGCCAAGTGAGGTCTCTACAGTGAGACTCGCTCCATCATTGCAGTGTTCAGTTTTGAGATAGGCAAAAGCGATACTATGACCAACCCTGTGACCATAGGCACCACTTGTAATAATGCCAGTAAGTTCTCCATCAGAAAAGACTGCTTCATTTCCAAAGCACTCTGCTGGAACTTGGTCATCAAATATAAGGTAAGCTAGCTTAGTTTTAATTCCACTAGACATGCGTTCACGTATGTTATCTGCACCTATAAAATCTCGATTTAGGTCAAGAAACCTTTCCATACCAGCCTCTAACGCAGAAATTTCTTCTGTGAACTCTGCTCCATAAGCTCTATACATTTTCTCTAATCGCATGCTATTAAATGCCTGACCACCAAAATCTTTTAACCCCAAAGGAGAGCCCATTTCAAATAAAGATTCATAGATAGATATTACTTGCCAGCTTGGCATATGTAGCTCCCACCCCAATTCACCAGCATAGGAAACTCGCATTGCAAAAACATCAGCTGAATCAATCTTAATTGTTTTGCAGCTTAACCAAGAAAAAGCATTGTTGCTGAGATCTTCTTGAGTACATTGACTTAAAACATTTCTGGCCTCAGGACCAGTCAATAAAAGTCCGCCCCACTCCTCAGTTAAATTTTCAATAGTTACATTGAGTTCACCGATATGCCACTCAAGCCATTGATAATCCTTTACCTCTGAACCAATAGCTCCCATCAATAGGAAATGCTCTTTGTTAATTCGACTAATTGTCTGCTCAGCTATGATGCCGCCCTTTGGAGCATGGAAAAGAGTTAAGCCAATTCTTCCATCCTTTGAGGGAAGCTTGTTGCAAGACAATTTATCAAGAAACTCAAAGGCATCTTTTCCAGTAATTCTGAATTTTGCCGTACCACTTATATCGGTAATGCCGCAAGAGTTTTGAACTGCTTTGCACTCTTGCATGACTGCATCATGAGCTTCAGTGTGGGCCCAGGATAAAGACTCATCTCTGATCTTATCTGTTGTAAACCAAGAAGGTTTTTCAAAGCCAGTATTGACCGTATGGATCGCACCTTTCTGACTCAATAGAGTATGAAGAGGGCTAACCCTTATAGGTCTTCCGTGTGGACGATTTTCATTAGGCGCTGCATAGGCATACATACGCTCATAGGACTCGATGGCTCTAGTTGTGCAGTAAGTTTTATCTGCCCATGTATCAAATCGTCTACTATCGAGCGAAGCCATATTGAGTTCTGTTTGCCCATGTACCATCCATTGTGCTAAATATTTACCAATACCTCCTTGAGCAATTCCGATACTTGCGCCACATAAGTTCCAAAAATTTCTTAACCCTTTTGCAGGACCAACAAGTAAATTATCATCTGGTGTATGAGTAATCAATCCATTTATTACAGTGCTTATTCCGACCTCTTTAAAGAGTGGGAAAATATCCATACATCTCTCAAGCCATGGCATGAGTCTCTCAAGGTCTCCCTCAAAGAGCTCTCTATCGAATGACCAGTCCACCCCATCTAGCGCCCAAGGTTTAGATCCTCTTGTTTCATATGGACCAATCAAGAAACCGCTACCTTCTTGTCGAATATAGGAGGCTGCAATTGAGTCACGAGTTACGGGAAGTTCTTTTGTAAGGGCGGCAATATCTGGATGGTTATCAGTAATTAAATACTGGTGCTGTAGATTAACTAAAGGCACATATGATCCGACCATAGCACCTACTTGAGGTGAAAAACAGCCGCCAGCATTGACAACATGCTGAGCGATAATATTACCTAATTCAGTAATAACTTCATACTCACCAGTTGGAAGAATGTTAATATCAATCACTCGGTTAAAGTTGCTAACCTTGGCACCTGCTTTTTTGCTAAGTTGTGCTAATTGAGTGACAACTGTTGTAGGGTCTACATGACCATCGTTGGGTGTATATAAAATGTTTCTGGCATTGCTAAAGTCCATCATTGGGTTAATGACTTTAGCTTCTTCCTTTGATACAAAATGCATTTCACAGCCAATATGGTTTGCTCTACTTATAATGTTGTTAAACCATTGCTCTTCGACCTCATTGTGTCCAACTCTTAATGAACCAGTTTTATGAAACGATGAAGGGAGTCCAGTTTTTTCAGGAAGAATTTCATCGTACAACTTTATTGTGTACTCATGAATATTTGAAAGAGTGTGGTTGCCATTAAAATTTGGACACAATCCAGCCGCATGCCAAGTGGACCCACTTGTAAGTTCCCCTTTTTCAATTAAAACAACGTCTGTCCACCCTTCAAGTCCGAGGTGATACATTAGGTTAACTCCTAATGATCCTCCGCCAATGATTACAACTTGAGCATGTGATTTCATATTAATTATCTTTTTTAAAGTGGTTTTCGACCAATATCTTTTCTACTTAATTTGATATTAAATTTCTCGCGCAATTGTTGGTCAACATCATCACTAATATGATTTGGAAAATATATTGATAATATTTCTTTTTTTTGCTGTATTGCTTTTTCCAATATAACGGGTTTACCCATATCAGCCCAATCATTAGGGCTTTCTCTATCACTGAAATCAGGATAGATATACTCACTTTGCATAACGTTTATTGTTTGTTCTGATCCTAAATAGTGAGCTTTATCGTTTAAACAAACATCTTTAATCGTTTCAAAACAAAGAGACTCTTCGCTATCATCTCTGAATCCTTTGGTCATCCTCATTGATGCACCCAATAAATCATTATCCAGTAGTAAACTTTCAGGGCAAGTTCCTAAAAGGCTTGCGTACATTCCTGCAGATTCATAAATTATATTGGCTCCAGCTATTGCTGTGACAGTATGAGTAGACGCTCTCTCTGAGCCTGCCTGAAAATCTGGGAATTTGGAGTCTGTCATTCCTGCAGGTGCTCCAGTTGGTAGATTCAAGAAGTTGCCCATCTGTGCGCAAGCTGCAGAAATTAATCCTTGTTCTGGAGAACCTCCACACATTGAGCCGGTTCTTAAGTCAGATACAAAAGGCCAAGTACCAAGAATTGCAGGAGCGCCCGGTTTAATAGCGTTCACATATACTAGTCCACCAAGACATTCAGCCCATGCTTGAGATACAACGCCTGGAAGAAGTGGTGGAGCTGTCGCTCCAGCTTGACCTGCAGATAGAAGTAGTATTGGCATGCCACCTTCAACCCCTACACGTAAACACTCTAAAGACTCTTCTGCAAATTTCATTGGAGGTACGACATGGCAGTTACTCATACTTATAAAAGGTCTCTCACGCCATTTTTCCTCACTTCCAGCAATAATATGAAGCATTTCAAGAGCATCAGTAACGTGATGTGACTCTGTAAAACTAACACCCGCATGCTTATCAGTTCCCATAGCTACACAATAAACTGAGTTTTGATCCATCTCACGCGGGCTATCAATATCTCTTAAGACACAAGTTCGTTGAAACATATGAATATGTTCACATTTATCAGCAATTCTCGCCATATCATATAGATCTTGACTTTCGGATTCTCGATACTCATTGTTTTCAGGATCGGCAATAAGAACTGCAGCACCAGCTGTAGAGAAGTGAACTCTTGAACCACTTAAATCTAAATCATGTTTTGGAGATTGACCGTGAAGAGTGAGACTACGCTGTGAAAGATTCATAGCTTTTTCAACAACTTCTCTTGGCATTCTTAATCTGCCATCATCTCCTAGAATCGCACCAAAAGCAACACAAGTCTCGATGCAGTGAGGAGTGGCGTCACCAAAGCCAATTTCTTCTAGGATTCGATAAATATTAGCTTCAATTGATAAAACTTGCTTGTCACTTAGTGGTTTATATCTTCCACCAATTTCTCCAGCATGAACTGGCTTTTCTTCTTCAGCTAGAGGAGCATTTCTTATGGCAATCCTTGCCTCTCTTCCTCCTGACTTTCTCCTAGTCATATCTATAAATTGAGTTTAATTATATTTTGCATTTTGATACTAAATTACATAACTGTCAATTATTTTTTTATGTGGCTGCTTTTGATAAAATCTATATCATATGCAGTTTAATGACCTTATGGTAAATAGTAATGCCCAGCAATAAATTATTGATTGATTATAGCGCTTCACGAAAGGCTATTAGAGATGCACGAGTTATGAAAGAAAGTGAGGCTATATCTCGATTAATCCGAATAGAAAATACAACGGTTAATCAGAGAGTTGAGATTAGCCAGAAAACATCCAACTTAATTATTAAATTACGTAAAACTAAAAGACCAGATTTATTGTCTCAATTTATCGCTGAATACAACTTAAATAGTGAAGAAGGTCTCTCTTTAATGACTCTAGCCGAGTCTTTTTTAAGAGTTCCAGACAACAAAACGAGAGACAAACTTTTTTCTGATAAGATCTCTAATAAGCCATGGTCTAAACACTTACGTGGTGGAAAATCTTCGATAGTCAGTATTGCAACTATTGCTCTTAGTATTGCAGATATGATGATCAGTCATGGCCATAATAATTCCATTAAAGATCGTATTAAGCATGCATTAGAAATTTTGTCTAGGCCAGGAATTCGTTTTAGTGCAGGCAGTGTGATGAAGTTTTTTGGAACTCAATTTGTTTTTTCAGAAGACATAGAAAGTGCTTTATCTGTAAATAATCGGGATGTACATTCTTTCGATATGTTGGGAGAGGCTGCATGGACTATGGCTGATGCAGATCGATATTTCAATGCATACAAAAATAGTCTAATTGCTATTGGTAAAAATAATAAAGGTAATGATGTATATAAAGCCGATGGCATATCTGTAAAACTTTCTGCGCTTCATCCAACCTATAACTTTATGCATAAGGGTCGTGTTATAACCGAATTAGTGCCTAAAGTCTTGGATTTGGTTGAAATTGCTCAAAACTATAATATTGGTATCAATATTGATGCAGAAGAGTGCGAGCGCTTAGATATTTCGCTTGACGTTATTGCAGAAATAGTGAGTTCAATTGAGCATTCAAAATGGCAAGGATTTGGAGTTGTTGTTCAGGCTTATCAAAAAAGAGCGCCTTATGTTATTGAATGGCTTTATGAGTTAAGTAAAAAAAGCAACTTAAAAATAATGGTCCGATTAGTTAAGGGCGCATACTGGGATAGTGAAATTAAGAAATCTCAAGAGCTCGGTGATATTGACTACCCAGTGTTTACAAAAAAATCAAACACAGATTATTCGTTTATAGCTTGTGCTCAAAAACTACTGAGTATGAGGGATTTTATTTATCCACAGTTTGCGAGCCATAATGCCCATACTCTAATTAGTGTGTGTGAAATTGCTGGAGATAATAAAGGCTTTGAAGTGCAACGACTTCACGGAATGGGTGAGTCACTTCATGCAATTCTTTCAAGCCAATATGGAGTTTTGTCAAGAGTTTATGCGCCTGTTGGAAGCCATAAAGACTTACTCGCATATCTAATGAGAAGGCTGCTCGAGAATGGCGCTAACAGTTCATTTATTAATCATTTGTTTGATAAAAGTATTAAACCTGAAGAGTTAGCATCAAATATACTGACTGAGGTTGAGCAAGACAAAGAGCATACCCATCCTAAGATTCCTTTACCTAAAGATATTTATCAAAGTATTCGAGAGAATTCTAGTAGTGTAATGCTATCAGAACAAAATGAAGTTGATCTTTTATATGAACAGCAGCAGAACTGGTTAAAACATAAATGGCAAGCTAAATCGATATTGTCTAGTTGTGATAATGATAATCGAGCTACTCAGAAGGTCATAAATCCGGCTGATTTTAGTGACGAAGTTGGTGATGTGATTTATGCTACTGAGTCTGACCTTGATGAATGTTTAAGTACTGCAAACGAGGCGTTTACTAATAAAGGATCAAGCCACCCTCAAATACTTAAAAGCCTTGCGCTTGCAGCTGACCTTTACGAATCTAATCGAGCTGAGCTTTTGGTTATAGTAATGAGGGAAGCTGGAAAAACTTACCAGGACGCGATTGATGAAGTTCGAGAGGCAGTAGATTTTTTGAGATATTATGCAAACTTAGCTCAAAATGTTATACCAACTAAGCGAGAAGGGCTGGGTGTTTTTGTTTGTATCAGTCCTTGGAATTTTCCTTTGGCAATTTTTACAGGTCAGATTGCTGCTGCACTAGCAGCAGGAAATTCTGTAGTCGCTAAGCCCGCAGAAAGTACCTCTTTAATTGCCTTTAGAGCAACACAATTACTCATTGAGGCTGGAATCCCACTAGGTACTTTGCAATTAGTTTTAGGTCAGGGGTCGGATGTAGGGTCCTACCTTGCTAGTCACCCAAGTATTTCTGGTGTGGCATTTACAGGTTCAACAAATGTAGCTAAATTAATTAAAAAGAACTTAATACAAAATGGTAATTCGAGCGCAAGAGTGATCGCCGAGACAGGTGGTTTGAATGCCATGGTTGTTGATTCCACAGCACTATCTGAGCAAGTAACACGAGATGTTATAGATAGTGCATTTAAGAGTGCTGGTCAACGCTGTTCGGCGCTTAGAATTCTGCTTATTCAAGATGATTGCTTTGACACTACAATTTCAATGATTAAGGGCGCCATGCAAGAATTAATACTTGGAAATCCACAAAATTTAAAGACTGATTGCGGACCAGTAATTAATTTAAATGCAAAAACGAAGCTACTTGAACATATTAAGAGTTCAGCTATAAAAAATACAGTCTCATTATCATCCAGTAATGATCTTAGTAATGGTCACTATGTTGCACCAACTATTATTGAGCTTGATGATATTGATCAGATTAATGATGAATTTTTTGGTCCCATTCTTCACGTGATTCGTTACTCAACTGATAGTCTAATGGAAACAATCGATAAGTTAAATGAGAAAGGCTATGGATTGACCTTTGGTGTTCATTCTCGAATCAAAAATCAAGTGGATCAGATTGTTTCTAGAGTCAATGCAGGCAATATTTATGTGAACCGAAACCAGGTTGGAGCGATTGTAGGCTCACAGCCATTTGGTGGTGAGGGTCTATCAGGGACTGGTCCAAAAGCAGGAGGTCCACATGCACTTCATGGCTATAGTAGAAGTGTATCAACTGGACGAGTAAGTAATCAAAAGTTAACATTATCAGATGCCACTTTTAATATAGGTGATATTGAAAAGAGTGGCCCTATGATTGATAATCATATGGTGAAGAAATTAAGACAAGAATTTTCTTCACTTGGCGAAGAATTTTTTAATTTTTTAACTGAAACAGTTAAATCCTATAGCTCTATTATTTCTTTACCTGGACCTACAGGTGAATCCAATGAACTGACATATCAAGCAAAGGGCTGCGCACTTTGTTTTGGACCGTCAGAGACTGACTCGATTAAACAAACTATTTTAGCCTTGGCTCTTGGTAATAGTGTAATCAGTCAAATAAACTCAAAGGTTTTTTCTTCTTTGGTTGGTATAGGCTTTAATAAAAGCAGTATTACTAAAATAAAAGGTATGCCAAGTAATGAAATTTTTGATAACAATCACTACCATGCCATCATGTATTTTGGCGATACGTTGTCAGTTGAAAGAATTTTAGAAAATAAGCGCGAAGAAATAATCCCAATTGTGAGCTCGATTTATGAACCTTGGCAATTGGTAAAAGAGCGGGTAATATCTATCGATACCACTGCATCAGGGGGAAATGCAAATTTATTAGCGCTATAGATTATGGAAGCGTTAAATTTTTCGATATATTTTCTGAAAAACGCCTAATAATATTCTGAGTTTCTTCCCAGTCTATGCAGCCATCTGTAACAGATACACCATAGTCCATATCATTTTTATTATCTAATATTTTTTGCTTTCCAGGATAAAGATTGCTTTCAAGCATTAGTCCAAAAATTGATTTATTTCCAGAAACTATCTGCTTAGTAATTTCTTCAATTACCTTACCTTGATTTCTGTAATCTTGATTAGAATTATCATGAGAACAATCAACCATAATTCTTTCAGCTAAATCATTTTTCTTGAGAAGTTTTTCACACTCCATAATGTCAGCAATATGGTAGTTAGATTTATTGCCACCCCTTAGTATAATGTGAGCTGATTTATTCCCTTTAGCTTTAAATGTTGAAATCTGCCCCTTGTCATTAATACCTAAAAAGCTTTGAGGTGATGAGCAAGCCTTAATGGCATTAATTGCCATATTGAGATTTCCATCGGTGCCATTCTTAAAGCCAACAGTCATTGAAAGGCCGCTTGACATTTCACGGTGAGTTTGTGATTCAGTTGTCCTTGCACCTATGGCACACCATGAAATAAGGTCTGCTAAATATTGAGGTGTAATTGGGTTAAGTGCCTCAGTTGCAGCTGGTATTTCTTGATCTGCTAGCCAAGATAGTAACTCCCGACTTTGATGTAGCCCTTTGTCAACATCAAGCGAGTTATCCATATCTGGGTCACTAATTAAACCTTTCCAGCCAACTGTTGTTCTTGGTTTTTCAAAATAAACCCTCATTACTAAATATACTGAGTCTTTTAATTCTTCTTGTAGGGTTTTTAATTTCAGTGCATATTCCTTGGCGGCATCAATATCATGGATTGAGCATGGACCAACAATTACCATTATTCTGGAATCTTTTTTTACTAAGATATCATTCACTATTTTTCGGCTAGCTAAAATATTACTTTTACCCATTTCGCTAATTGGAATTTTTTTACTTAGCTCTATGGGTGAGATTATGGCAGTCTCGCTTTCAATATTTTTATTGTGAATTTGGTTGTCCATATAAATCGCCTTTTTTTATGCAAATGGTGATTTAAGCATAAATTTCTATATTATTTTTCTTTTCATGAAAAAAATATAATTATTAATTACTTAATAAGTTTTATGAGTATTGGTTTTTAAAGGTTACAAGTATGCAAGATTATCGTGATAATTATGCTTATAATATTAATCTAACTCATCATTTAATTGCAGCAATTTTGAATACTCGAACCGAAAAACAAGACAAAAAGCTTCGTGCTCAACTTAAAAGATATCGAGCTGATATCGAGACCTTGATTAATGATGAATGAATTGTTAAAAGACTTCACTTTTGTGGTGGATATTAATATTGAATGGGGGGATATGGACGCCCTTCAACACGTCAACAATATTGAATATTTCAAATATTTTCAAGTAGCTCGAGTTGCTTATTTTGAAAAAATTGATTCTGATAGTGTGTTGGGAGAAACACGAATTTCATCGATACTAGCATCAACTCAGTGCAAGTTCATTTACCCACTCGCCTACCCGGATAGTATTTCTGTTGGAGTCAGAGTTGACTCAATGGCAAATCAGTACTTTATAATGAAATATGCTGTTGTTAGCCACAAACACCAGAGACTAGCCGCTATCGGTGATGCTAAAGTGGTAATGTTTGACTATGTTGATAATAAAAAGGCCTCTATTCCTAGTGAGATTAGGAAGACGATTATTGATCTTGAAAAATCTGTTGACGAGATAGTCGACAAAGACTAGTGAATGCAACAAAGTGGGTAAGTCTTATTACCTAAAATTCCTTTTCATGCGCCCCTTAAATATTGCCGAGCCCCAACTGAGGATAAGGCCAATTAAGGCTGCACTTAATAGATAAGTGAAAGGTAGGCTTCCGTCTGATCCATAGATAATTGCTCTATAGGCAGCACCTATAGAATCAAAAGGCACTGAAGTACCAATTAATTCTAACCATTCTGGCGCAGCACTAACTGGCATCATTGAGCCACTAAGTACAGATTGATAAAAAACGGTTGGAAGGATAATAATCAAAGCTGAAAGCCCAATAATTTCAAAGACTCCAAGAAAAAACCAAACCAAGCAAATAGTAACAAGCCATACATTGATCCAAACCATTAAAAACGTTTCCCATTGAAGGGTAGTTAATGTCACAATTAATGCTAAAGCTAAGCTGGCGGCTCCCATAGTCATGATTGGTACGACAGTTCTCACATGTGCACGGCTTAATAGTGACATTTGTTTTGTTCCAAGAAATAGCAGAATTGATCCTACCATTGAGGCAAGCCAGCTTGTAAAACTCATAACAAAAGGGGCTGGAAGTGAGGCTAAGCTTTTTGCTGTATAGAGAGTCTCAACATTTGCAGTGACTGGCATTCCTGGATTAGGCGCCTGATTATTAGACTTAGCTAGGCGAAGACTTGACACGAAAGTTGATAGGGCCATCTGAATCGTTGCTGGAAGTTGGGCAGCCATTTGGGTTTCAGCAATCGTTAAGTGTTGTGAATTCAAGATTTCAATATTTAAATTTTTATCACTGAAAGCAAGTTTGGTAAAGTTTTCTGGGAAAATTAATACTGTTGAAACCTCTCCTTTTGAGAGAGCCTCTCGTGCAATCTCAGAATCCTCAAGTAAAGTCAATCTGAAGGGGAGCGATTTTGAAATCACTTTTATTGCTTGAGTTGAAATTAATGGAATTGAAGGCCCACTATCTTGATTGACAATTCCTAGTTTAAAGGATGAGGCAATTCGAGCTGGATCGGAGGGTGTAGTGAGATTAAATATTGAAAAAATCAGCATGATTAATGTAGGCACAAGAATTGCTGGCTTAAACAGTTCACTTCTACGAAAATCAGAGAGGGGAGATGGCATTTATAGGACCTATAATTAATATTATTTTCAGAATAAACAATACACAAAAATGTTTACGTAGTCAAACTAGGATTGTTATCACTAAGTATCATTTCGGCAGCCTTTTCTGCAATCATCATTGTTGGCGCATTTGTATTTCCTGAGACTAGCTCAGGCATAATCGATGCGTCCACAACTCTTAAGCCAGAAATCCCATGAACTTTTAATTGTTCATCGACAACACTATTTTCATCATCACCCATTTTGCAAGTTCCAACGGGATGATAAATACTTTGGCTATTGTTTTTAGCTGCCTCAAGTAACTCTTCGTCAGAAATGAAAGACTGTCCAGGAACATATTCATCAAGGATATGTTTTTTTAATGAGTCAGCTTCTGCAATTTTTCTGGCAACCTTTATAGAGTCAATGGCAATTTTTCTGTCACTCTCTGTAGAGAGATAGTTAGGAATGATTTTAGGGAGCTGAGTTGGGTCTGCAGAATTAATAGTAACCTCTCCTCTGCTTTCAGGACGAAGATTACAGATAGACATTGTAAATGCTGAAAAAGGGTGCACTCCATCGCCTGGTTTATCTGCACTTAATGGCTGCATATGGAATTGAATATTTGGTCTTGATCCATCCAGAGAAGTATTAGTAAAAACGTAAACTTGACTCGCACTTAGCGTTAAAGGTCCAGTTCGAAAGAGAAAATATTGCAAGCCAATCAAGGCTTTTTTCCACCAAGTGTTTAGCTCATCGTTCAGGGTTCTGGTATTTGTTTTAAAGACCATCCTCACTTGCAAATGATCCTGTAGATTTTTTCCAACCGCTGGGTTATTGTGAACAACATCTATTCCAAGTTTCTCTAATTGTTTTGCATCACCAATTCCAGATAGCTGCAATATTTGAGGTGAACTAATAGAGCCTGCAGATAATATCACTTCGTTGTTTGCATAAATGGTTTTATCGGGCTGATTGTAACTTTGAATGCAATTTACTCCAATCACTCTTTTGTCTTCAAAGATAAGTTTACTAATCTGAGTATTGGTAACGATTGTTAAATTTTTTCTGCCTCTTATTTTTCTATTAAGAAAAGATCTATAGGAGCTCTTTCTAAATCCCTTAAACGAGGTTTGCTGGAAGTATCCAACACCTTCTTGTTGCTCACCATTACAATCTGGGTTATAGGGTATCCCTATTTCTTGCGAAGCCTGAATAAAGAGCTCCGCTATTTCTCGTTTTAGTCTTAGGTTTGAGACCTTTAATTCACCATCGACACCATGGTATTCGTTTTCACCATTTTCTTGACATTCAAATTTTTTAAAATATGGAAGTACTTTATCGTAACCCCAACCCTTGTTGCCTAGTCTTTTCCAATTATCATAGTCATGTCGATCACCTCGAATATATAGTAGACCATTTAGTGCACTAGATCCTCCAAGAACTTTACCTCTAGGCCAATCAATTCTTCTATTGTTTAACCCTTTGTCTTTTTCTAGTTTGTACATCCAGTCAAACTTCGGATTATTCATGGTTCTGAAATAGCCAACTGGTACGTGGAGCCAGAGATTATTATCTTTTCGACCGGCCTCAATTAACAAGACGCTATTATTTGGATTAGCTGAAAGTCTATTCGCTAGAAGGCAACCAGCAGATCCTGCTCCAACGATAATGTAATCGTATTTCTCGTGCATATATATTTCTTAGTAAATTATTTTATTGATTGAGAATAATCTAGATGGAATTACTTAAAATTTAAATGATGTAAATTATATTTTAATTATAAGTAAACTTTGGTGAATCTATTTATTTTGTTAACTAAATTATATATATTATTTGAATGGTTAGTTATTAGAGAGGGAGCTATGATTTTTAGAATTTTGTGATCAAAGCTATCCAGTTTATTTATATTATCATTACATCAAATAATTTATTTAAAAAAACTAATAAAATGCATAAATTATGCAAATTAAGTTAATTTAAAACATTTCTAATCTTCATAGCAGTGTAGTATGTGTCTTTCGATTGGTGGTTTTTTTGTAGTTTCAATAATTTATTTTTTTATAAATAGATGTAAACATATATATCAATTGATGTATACTAGAGTTTGATTAAATGCTTTAAGTTGTTTTTTCTTATTGCATTATCAAAATTGTTTTTATTTAATAGATAAGATAGGAGATTTTTATGTTTAGAAATAAAGTTGTTCTTTTGACATCTATAGCATTGCTTGCTGCTAGTTCAAGCGCTATGGCGGTCAATTTAAAAATTCAATCTGTATTAAACTCTACCGGTAGTGAGGTTGGGTATGTTAGAGATTTTGCTGAAGATGTTGCTGCCTTGACGAATGGTAGGGTAACAATAGAGGTTCTTCCGGGTGGTTCTGTTGTTCCTAACTCTGATATTATAGATGCAGTGGACGCAGGTTTACTTGATGGCGGATTTGCATGGACGCACTACTGGTCTGGTAAGCATCCAGCAGCAATGCTGTTTGGCTCTCCAATTGCTGGCGCTGGTGTAGGTATTGATAATATCGCATGGCTTTCTTGGTTCCATGCCGCTGGTGGTAAAGAGCTTTACGAGCGACTTTGGGATGAAATGGACGTGAACGTTCATGGTTTAATGTTGCAGCCAGTTGGTCCTGAGGCACTTGGTTGGTTTAAAGAGCCAATTAATAGTATGGATGATTTCCGTAAGCTGAGATTCCGTGCACCTCCAGGAATTCCAGGTCAAACTTACATTGATATTGGTGTCGCAGCTGTTGCTATGGGTGGTGGTGATATTCTGCCTGCACTTGAAAAAGGCGTTATTGATGCAGCAGAATGGTGTTGCCCAGAGCCTGATAGAGACTTTGGCTTCCAAAAAGTTCTTAAGTACTACTACTTACAAGGACTACACCAGAATGTTGTGAATGCAGATATGTATATCAATGGTGATAAATGGGATGCAATTTCTTCTAGTGATCAAAGAGCAATAGAAGTTGCTGCTCGAGCTGCAAGAATTGACTCACTGTCACACCGTATCTACAATAACGGTAAAGCTTTGGATGACTTGTTAAATAACCATGGTGTTAAGCTAATGGATACTCCAGATGACTACTTCTCTGAGTACATGGCTGCTGCGAATGCAACTCTTGCAAAGAACGCTGCAGAGAATGAGTTTTTTGCTGAGGTATGGCAATCACAGAAAGACTTCGCAAAGATTGCGGTACCTTTCTGGTCGGGAGCTCAAGCGTCTAATGCTAAGCTAGGTCTAGCGTTTGCTGAGACATTGAAGTAAAGATTCATCGTAAGACTTGTAAATTGAGTTGCCAATAGTTAATTACTGTTGGCAACTTTTTTTGTAACCGTAGGACGGCTTAGCTGGTTCAGGTTCTCCTTTATCCTGCAACCAGCAAATGCCTATAATTAATGGGTTATTATTTTTTTAACCCTTGAGTTTTGTTACAATGTCGTAAGATTTTAGGATAATTTTTTAGGCGCATATTATGTCGGAAGAGGAAGATATTGGACAATTAGATATTACAGATGAAATGATCGCTGAAGGCAGGTCATATACCGGTGTCATGCCTGACGATATGCCTAAGTACATGGCAAAAACAATTCTTGGTATTGATCTTTTTAGTCTTAGAGTTGGTCAATTCGCATGCTGGCTCACTGTGCCTGTTTTTGTTGCTATGTTTATTGAGGTTGTTGGTAGGCACTTTTTCGCTTCTCCAACATTTTGGGCATACGATATCAGCAGAATGTTTGCGGGCGCTATGTTTATGCTTGGCGCTGGATATGCACTCTCAAAAGGGGTTCATATTCGAGCAGACTTTATGTATCGAAATTGGTCTATTAAATCCCAGGCAACTATAGACTTAACTTTATATATATTGTTTTATTTTCCTGGATTGATTGGCGCTGCGTGGGCATGTTACAAATATGCTTATAAGTCTTGGTCGATAATGGAAAGGGGTATGGATACTTCATGGATGCCTCTTTTGTATCCAATCAAGAGTGTTTTATTTATAGGACTTGTTTTACTTATAATTCAAGGAATTTCGGAGACACTCAAGTGCGTGTATGCTATAAGAAATAGGAGATGGCCATGACTCCAGAAGTACTAGGCATACTGTTAATTTTAACGATGCTGTTCGCCATTTTTATTGGCTTTCCAATTTCATTTACTTTAATCTTTTTAGGTGTTTTCTTCGGCTATTTAGGTTTCGGAGATCTTGTTTTTTACTTAATGACCTTCCAGTTTTCTGGGAGTATGATGGAGCAGACACTTGCAGCAATACCACTATTTACCTTTATGGGTATATTGATGGAAAAAGCCAACCTGATGGAGCGATTATTCACATCTGTTCAGATGGCTCTTGCTAAAACCAAAGGCTCTTTATTTGTAGCTGTTCTTTTTGTTGCAACAATTTTTGGAGCTGCAACAGGTATTGTAGGTGCATCGGTTACAATCTTGGGAATTATGTCTGCCAAGACAATGAATAGGTCGAAGTATGATGTTCGATTGGCTGCTGGCACAATTACAGCCGGAGGTACTTTGGGCATCTTGATACCACCAAGTATTATGCTAGTTGTTATGGGACCAATTTTAAACGTCCCAGTAACCGATCTGTTTGCTGCAGCGATTATGCCGGGCTTGATGTTGGCAGTTCTCTACACTGGCTACACGCTTATTAGATGCCACTTAAATCCATCATTGGGACCTGTTGTTCCTGATGATCTTATACCTGAAACTATGAAAGAAGTCTGGGTTGAGTTTTTTAAAGGACTGGTTCCTCCTGTTCTTTTGGTTGGTTCGTCACTTGGAAGTATATTAGCAGGATGGGCCACACCTACAGAAGGTGCTGCAATGGGCGCTGTTGGAGCAATAGTGTTAACTTTAGCTTACAGAAAGCTAACCTTTAAATCTTTTAGAGAGGCTTTATTAAAGACCTTAGAGATTACAACTTTAATCATGATTTTGGTTTGTGCCTCAAACTTTTTTGGCTCAGTATTTTCAAGGTTGGGGACTCCAACCATGATTACAGAGTATTTGATGTTGCTTGATCTGCCACCAACAGTTTTATTATTGATAATTATGGCCTTAATTTTTTTATTAGCTTGGCCATTAGAGTGGGTGCCAATTGTGCTAATCATTATTCCAATTATTTTGCCATTAATTGAACAGTTAGGATTTAACTTAACCTGGTTTGGAATTCTTGTGGCTGTAAATCTACAGACTGCTTGGTTGTCACCGCCTGTGGCACTTTCGGCCTACTTCTTAAAGGGTGTGGTTCCAGAGTGGGATTTATCAGATATTTATAAAGGTATGATGCAATTTATGGCGATACAGGTCGTTGGATTGGCGCTTATTATTATCTTCCCGCAGATTGTTTTATGGCTCCCAACTTATTTATATGGTAATTAGATCTAATCAGAACTAAATTAGTTTAGTATAGAGATTACTATTAAATAATTTCTATCTAAAAAAAGCTTGCGGGGTTATTATGCACCCTCTAATCAAACTGTTCTTAGCCTTGGCAGATGTTTTTTCTGCAGAAAAGCGTTATGGTGGTAATCAGGCGGCCAAAGCTTTAATCGAAGCTTCTAGATTAATTGACAACCCTAAAAGGTTTGAGAATACATTTTCTAAAAAAGTTAAGTCTTCCTTAATGATTAATGAGCACCCATTAAATTCTTTGATATTAGAAGCCTCACCCTTTATCAAGTGGGGAGGTTCTGATCTTAGAGAGGGAAGAATTCCTGAGGATTTAGCAAATCAAATGCCTATGTGTGAACTGGTTGGCCCTGATGGCTTGTATTTTAATGATACAGTTAGAGTTGGACTCTGGCTTCAAACTAAGTGTGTAGTTTACGGACCAAGGAAGCATGCAGCAGAAGAGACATTCTATATTATTAATGGTGAAGCGGAGTGGTGGAGCGAGCTAAAAAAAACGAGATTAAAGGGAAGTGGTTCTTACGTTTTTCACGCCTCAAACATTCAGCATAAGTCAATCACTTCTGATAAACATGTGCTTACTGCATGGCGATGGTCAGGTGATATTGGTTTTGATAAATACGTACTTTATTAAGGGATTGATCTACTCGCCGAACATACTGTTTTGAGACTGAATGTATTCAATATCACTCGTGTGAACGTAAGAAGTTCGAAGTTCAATAATCTCATTATGATAAGTATGCCCAATTCGATCTATTTTTAAAATTGGTGAATTCAACTCTATATTCAAAAGATTAGAGATTCTTTCATTTGAAGAAATTGCTTTAATTTTCTCTGAACAATTGGTTATAAAAATATTGAATTTATTTTGATATAGATTGTATATAGTGTTTGTTCGATTTCTGAACATCTCTTCAGTTAGAGAAGGAAATTTAGCATGTGAAATAACAATTTTATCAACAATATAGAACTTTTTATTAAGTCCTAGTTTATTGTAAATATGATAAATATTACTACCTTCAGGTATTTTTAAAGCTTTGGATTCTGATTTGTTGGACTTTTTTGTGGTGAATGAGATAAGTTCTACATTAGGGTTCTTTTTTTCTTCACTTCCGTTTAAGGCAAAATGAAAATATTCAAAAAGAAAGCTATTTTTGTCATGCTGAAATACAAAAGTACCTAAACCTTGTTTGCGAATAAGTATCCCTTCTTTTTCTAGGGCGCCTATAGCTTTTCTAATGGTACCAATTGATACATTAAAGAGCTCAACTAGAGTTTTTTCATTAGGAATCAGCTGTCCAGGTCTAAGTTCATCGAGATAAAGGCAATTGATAATCTCATTCCTAATCTGAAGCCACATAGGAGTTTTACTGTTCCTATCGATGTCAAATTTAAGGTCGGTAATACTCATACTATAACTACTTTTATAATTAAAAATGTGGCTTAAGGATTACCTTTGCTGATGCCATTGTACCATTATGAAGGTTTTGAAAGGCCACGTTAGTTTCTGATAAAGGGTATTCTTCTATCCAAGATAAATCTCCAAAATCTCCATTTTCTATTGACTTCAAGGCGGATTTAAAGTCTTCCATATTGTAGGTATAGCAACCAACCAACTTTACTTCTTGAAGTGTTATCTTTCTTATATCAATTTTACTTGTCCAGCTAAGAAGTCCAACATTAACGATGGTTCCTCCGGCTCTTACTGAAGAGATAGAAAGTGAGTTTGTTTTTTCACTACCTACGCAATCTATGACTACATCAAATGAGTTTTCATCAACTGATTCAATCAAGGGATTCACTGCTTTAACGCCAACGTGCTCTGAAACGCAGGGGTGTCTAGCTAGGTTTGTTTCTAAAACCTGCATTTTAACGCCATGAGACTTTAGTAATAAGGCAGTTAGAAGACCAATTGCACCCGCACCAATCACTAAAACTTGGCATTCATTGATTGGTTTAAAGGAGTTTTCTTTTGCAAGGTTTACCGCATGAACGACCGTTGCAGCAGGCTCAGTAAGGGCGACATGATTTGAGTTCATTTGGTTAGGTGCGTGAACTAGGCATTGCTTTGGTATGGTCATATACTGTGCAAATGCACCCTGTCTACTCATACCTATCATGTCTCTATCACTACAGAGATTGTCTCTTCCTTGAAGGCAATATTCACATTTACCACAAGTAATCAAAGGATTTCCTGTAACTTTTTGACCTTTATTAGCACCATCAACAATTTCTCCACAGAACTCATGACCTAATATAAGTCCAGGGTTTCTTCTAGGATCTTTGCCATGGAAGGCGTGCATATCAGAGCCACATATACCCACTGAATCTATACGCAACAACACATCATCTTCACGATCGATTTGAGTAGATTGATATTCAGAAAAATAAGTCATCTCTTGTGGTGCTGTATAAACCACTGCAGCCATTTTATTTATCATCCTGCTGAAAAACCTCCATCTAAAAATATTGTTTGGCCAGTAATGTATGAGTTTGCATCACTACATAGAAAGACACTAATACCAAAGATATCTTTCTCCTCACCATTACGATTCATCATTGTTTTGCCAGCTAAATCCTTAATTTTTTTAGAGTCTTGATATAATGATTCAGTTAGATTCGTACGAAAAAAACCTGGAGCAATTGCATTAACTAATACACCATCTTTAGAGTAGGCCTGAGCCAAAGCACGTGTTAGCTGCATTACTCCTCCTTTACTAGCTCCATAAGGAATACTATTATCAAATGCCCTAAGGGATTGTAGGGATGCAATATTAATGATTCTTCCCCAGCCACTTTCTTTCATCTTTTTAACAGCCAATTGACTTAATTGATAGGGCGCGGTTAAATTGATATCTATGGTTTTTTGCCACTGTTCAAGGGTAAGCTCATCTGCAGATGTTCTCAGATTTATACCGGCTCCATTGACCAAGATGTCGATTTTCCCTGACACACTATAAATGTGAGAAAGCATCTTTTCTAAAGCATCAGTTGAGGTTACATCAACCTGAAGAAATGCCCCTTCAGAGCCTTCAGCTTTTAGTTCTTTGATGGTTTCATCTGCATTATCACGGCTGCTTGCAATCCATACATATGCACCAGCACGAGCTAACGATAGCGCCATCATCTTACCAATTCCGCTACTCCCTCCAGTAACTAGAGCTACCTTGGTGTTAAGCGAAAAGTCTGATAAGTTCATGTAATTATTCTACTACAGGGTCACCTAGGTCAAATGATTCTTCAGGAAAATATTTACTAAGCCTAACATCTGAAGCCCTTGCATGGCCCTCCATTCCTTCTAATCTTGAAATTCTCGATGATGTTTGGGCAACCAGACGAGTTGATTCTCTATCCATACGTTGCCAAGTTAAAACCTTTAGAAATTTGTGAGCAGAAAGTCCACCAGAGTATCGACCAGCTGCCTTTGTAGGTAATATATGGTTAGGACCAGAGGCTTTATCTCCAAAGGTAACTGTTGTTTCTTCACCCAAAAATAATGAACCGTAGCAGGTTAAATTTTCTAACCACCAGTCGAGATCTTGACACTGAACCTCTAGATGTTCAGATGCATATTCATCTGAAATTCTAGCGACTTCTTCACGCGAATCGCACAAAATAACTTCACCATAGTCACGCCAAGCACAATAAGCGGCATCTTTAGCTGTTGGTGGAAGTTTATCGATGTATTGAGGTACCAATTCCATTACTTTTTCGGCCATCTCTTTAGATGTTGTAAACAACCAGCCTGGTGACTCATGTCCATGCTCCATCTGACCTACAAGGTCAATTGCAACGACATCAGCATCAGCAGTTTCATCAGCTATAACAGCTACCTCAGAAGGGCCAGCAAAAACATCAATTCCAACCTCTCCAAATAGTGTTCTTTTAGCTTCAGCTACAAATTTATTTCCAGGACCAACAATAATGTCAGCCTTCTTTCCTGTGAATAATCCATAAGCCATACTAGCTATAGCTTGAACCCCGCCAAGTGTCATAATGTGATCCGCTCCAGCAGCTTTCATTGCATAGAGGACATAGGGATGAATACTCTTACCTTTGTATGGAGTAGAGCAAGCAATAATGCAAGGTACACCGGCAGCTTTAGCGGTAGCAATGCTCATGTATGCTGAAGCAATATGGGCATAACGTCCAGTTGGAACGTAGCACCCTGCAACGTTTACTGGTAGTAGTCTTTGTCCAGCTTCAACGCCATTATTTTTGGTATGAAATTCCTCTATAGAGTCGCGCTGTGCTTTTGCAAATTCATAAACTTGTTGACATGCAAAATCAATATCATCTTTGACACTTTGCGAAACTGCAGACGTAATTTCATCAATTTCTGATTCAGAAAGTAAAATCTCTCCAGACCATCCATCCAATTTTTCAGCATAATCCCTGACAGATTTTTCACCATATTTTTCAATATTAGTAAGCATATCATGAACCACTTTTTGTGCTTCAAGAACGTTTGATTCTGCCGATTTATCGGCTTTTTTTAAGTAGACCATAGTAAATTATTTAGTATTATTATTTATTAAGCACTTTCATATAATCGGGTTAATACAAACTCTTGATGCCCCAATATTTCCGCAGCAGTCATTCTGCCGTTAGAGGTATGGATGAGACTTTCAAGTAACATGTCACCCGCTTGATCAAGATTAATATCACGATTTAATAAACCTGTCACATCTACATCAATGTGCTCAGACATTGTTCTTACTGTTCTTGGATTGGCACAAATTTTAATAACTGGAAGTATAGGGTTACCAATGATGTTGCCTTGACCTGTAGGGAACAAGTGAGCAACATAACCTGAGGCAGCACATAGGGTAACCATTTCAGCGGCTGCAGAAGATGAGTCCATAAACCATAGCCCCTTGCTTGTAGGCATTTCAGCTTTATCTAGAACACCGTCAACGACACATTTTTTACCAATCTTTTGAATGTTGCCTAGGGCCTTCTCTTCAATAGTGGTTAAGCCGCCTTCAATGTTTCCTTTGGTGGGTTGAGATTCAGATAAGTCGTCAGTTTTGAATCTTTCAATCATGTCTTGGTAGCGATTAAACATAAACATAAACTGATCAGCTACAGCGTCATTAGCGCACCTCTGTTTAATTAAGTGTTCACCACCAGTGACTTCTGATGTTTCTCCAAATAGAAGTGTACTATCAATTTCATATAACTTATCAAATGCATTTCCAACCGTTGGGTTTGAGCCAAAGCCTGAAGTTGTATCTGATTCGCCACACTTAGTTGAAACCCAGAGTTCACCTATATCGCAAGGCTCTCTTTGGAGTCCTGTAGCGTAGTGAACCATATCATAAGCTGCTTTAGAGGCATCAGCGATCGTTTGAATGTCACCCTTTTTCTCTATAGAGAAGCCTTGAACTGGCTTCCCGGTAGAGGCAATACCATCAACAATTTTTTGAGTCCAGCCGGGCTCAATACCAATAACAATAACTGCGGCAACATTTGGGTTAGATCCTGTACCAATCAATGTTCTAAAGTGCAAGTCTAAGTCTTCACCAAACTGCAATCTTCCATATGGGTGTGGAAGTGCTATTGTGCCCTTAATATTGTTAGAAACTGCTTCGCATGCTGCGTTAGAAATATCATCAACAGGAAGGATTAAAACATAATTTCGAATCCCTACTCGATTGTTGTCTCGACGATACCCATAAATTTTCTCGTTTAAATTTATCATTACCACCTCTTTGTTTTTACGTTGTGAACATGCAAATGGTCACCAACTTTAATCTGTGAAATTGTTCGGCCAATGTCTACTCCATACTTTATAACGGTATCGTCTTTATTAAGATCTTTTATAGCAATTTTGTGACCTATCGGAATGTCTTGGTTAATTTTGATGTCAATTAATACATCTTGGTCCATTATCCATCCAGTCAAAGTGTCACTTGCCTTTAAGCCTTCAACAGTAACCACACCAACTGAATCATCTTCGTCATGAACAATAAATTGAATCATGCATCCTCCCTTTAAATATTTAAAATTCTGTTACTTAAATCTACAATATCCTTTAGTTCGAAAAAGATAAATGCTTATTAAGACATATATTATATCATATATATGAATTTTCATTATATCAATATTTCAAAAATTAAATTAAAGCTCAATTTGAGTTTTAATTTATTAAGGTGCTATAAGATAAAAAAACAGACACATTTTTCTACTAGCAATAGGTTTTATTCAGGCGTATATTTGTAGAAAAAAAAATGATGAAAAAAATACTCTTCTTGTTAATATTTACTTGCATTTCTTCTCAAAGCTTTTCTGCAGTTGGAGACCTCTATTATTGCGAAATGACTCAGGCAATTGAGTTAAAGGAAGACAAACTTATTCAATATATTCCTCAAAAATTTAAATTTACAATTTTGGAAGATAATTTAATTAGGTTTGGTATGGATGCTAATTATTTTCGAGGTATTGAACTAGAAATTATAGAGTTTAATAATGATGGTGAGCAATTCTACGGTGAAAGTTTTGAGTATTCTTATGGCAACTTCTATTTTGCAGATGTAATTCGCTGGCCCTCAACAGGTATTGACAAATTAACTGCTACAGCGCTTAGTGCTAGATGTTCTATAATAGAGGATTACACTGTCTAAGGGCTAAATAAATGACTTCAAGGAGCGTTAAAACAAACCGACTAATTCGACAGTTTGGAATTTTGAAAGTTCCATTGATTTGGTATTGTCGTCCTAAGGTAATCGAGCATACTGATGAAAAGATAGAAATTAAAATTGCATTAAAGCGTCGCACAAGGAACCACCTAGGTAGTATGTATTTTGGTGTTTTAGCGGTTGGAGCAGATATTACTGGTGGATTTCTGGCGATGGATCCTATTAAAGAAAGTGGTCGTAATATTACACTGATCTTTAAAGACTTTAAGGCGGACTTCCTTAAACGACCAGAGGGAGACGTTCATTTCATTTGTAATGACGGGATAGCTGTAAGAGATCTCGTTAAAAAAGCGACTGACTCAGGCGAAAGACACAACTATAAATTGAATATAGAGGCATCAGTGCCCTCATTATCGACGGATATTGTTGCGAAATTTGAACTCACATTATCACTTAAAGATAAAACTAATAACTAAGTTATAAGAAACCTATTTGCGGAGAATTTTAAGAATTTTGAAGTTGATAATGCGATTATTGATGCAGGACCAAGAGTTAGCTAATAGATAAAAAAATACTGAATAAATATTATCACAATGACGGCAATTACAGAAACAATTACAACATTAGGTATGTCTTTCATAGTGAAATTATATCAGAGAAGATTTGGACTTTGACTTAAGAAAAAAGCTTCCCATAAGGCACAGCTATTCAGAACTTAGCGATTATTTTTTGAACTTGCCACTACCATTTATATTACCGCTTAATAATAGGTTCACGTGGAGTGTGAGTGATAATTTCGGGCGCGTCTTTTGTGACTATTGCCGTCTCTCCGACAGCCATCGAAAGACCTGTTTCACGGTCATTCAGAATCATATGGGTAAAGAAAGTCATGTTTTCCTCCAAAACTAATGGATTGCCCTCGAAAATCATCGGCTCTTCCATCCAGGTAGGCGGCCACATAGCGCCCATCGTATAACCAGCAACCGTCAGAACTGCATCATGTTCGCCGTGCTCTTCAAGTGTTTCTTTATAGATATCGAATAGTTCGCCGACCGTTGTTCCGGGTCGAAGTGCCGCCTGAACCTCGTCAAGTGCAGTGACACTGGTTTTATGCATTTTAAGATGCCGGTTATTTATCTCAGGACCTGTAAGGACAACACCCATACAGGCGACATGATAGTGCCTATATGCAAGCCCAAGTTCGAGTGTAACCTGATCATTCTCTGACACGTTTTTTCGTTTTGTAGTATAACGAAGGTTTAGGGCGGATTCGCCACTTCCAAGGGGAGGAATATGAGCAGGTAAGTCCGCATCAAGCCGAAAAAGCGTGTCATAAAAAGTAGCATAAATATCGCCCTCAAAAGCGCCAGGGTAAGTTGCCTCGATAACCTTGTCCATGACAATATCCATAACTTCGCCAGCCTTTCGAAAATAGTTCAACTCCTGCGGACTTTTGACCAATCGAAGTATACGAATGAAATCGGGTGCAACCGTCAGCTCACACCAACCATCTAATATTGCGCTAATTTCCAGAAATAGACGTGGCGTTAGGCCCATTGTATCTACTTGAATACCAATCTTTTTTCCTTCCATGCCAAGTGAACGCAGCATATCTTTGATATGCTCAGCACGGGTTGAATCTTCTGTATCAGGAGAAATTCTAACATCCTCGCAGATTGAAGAATAGGAAAGGTTCCCCAAGTCAGCTGGCCGTGCTAAGTGTGTCAGAGCGCCTTCTGTACCAATAAACATACTTCCGAAAATGCAAAACCCATCACTTTCGTAACCAGTCAGCCAATACATATCTTCGATTTTAAATAGCAGTAAACCGTCTAGTTCAAGATTTTGAAGATGTTTGCGTGTTTTTTGCTGGCGTTGAGAGAATTCTTCCCGACTAAAATGGTTATAGGGTTTAGGCATCGCTTGTTCATACTATATTTTTTACATTTAATTGTACCACTCTAACTTATACGTATATTCAGACTTTCAAGGTACGGAGGAGGCTCATTGCTCTTGACTATATATTAATTAACACACCACTCACACATCAAAGTATATTTGGTACAAAATATAGCCTAGGTTTTTAACAAAAAATAGAGTAATAATTATGAGTTGGTGGACAACAGTTTTAGGTGGCGCACTAGGTTTTATGCTTGGTGGGCCTCTAGGTGCGATGCTTGGAGTAGCATTCGCGGGTAATTTTTCTAAAGGAAAGTCTAATTTTGGCGGATTCGCTAAAGATTTTCATCCGGGCGATCAACAGCGCGTTCAAGCAGCATTTTTTAGTAGTTTATTTTCAGTTATGGGTTATATTGCCAAAGTAGATGGCAAGGTATCAAAGTCTGAAATTCTCTTAGCACAGCAAGTTATGCAACATATGCAATTATCAGACGATATGCAAAAAGTTGCAAAAGACCTGTTTAACCAAGGCAAACACAAAGATTTCAACCTAGACGAAGTGCTTGAACAGTTCCGTACTGAAAGTCATAGGCGTACACACTTAGTACGCATGTTTTTAGAGATTCAAATCCAAGCTACTTATGCTGATGGTGTGTTTGATGATAAAGAACATGATGCACTTAAATATATCGCGCAAAAACTACACTTTCCTATTCATGAGCTAGAGAGTCTGATTCAGCAATTTTCCGCTACTAGCAACAATACTAATCAACTAACAGTTAACGATGCTTACGTGATATTGGGTGCGGATAAAAGTCTAACTGACAAGGAGCTCAAACGAGCCTATCGCCGATTGTTATCTCAGCATCATCCGGATAAATTAGTTGCCAAAGGCTTGCCAGAGGAGATGATAAAAATAGCCAATGATAAAACCCAAGAAATCATTAGCGCTTTTGAGCTCATTAAAAAGGACCGTGGCATGCGCTAATTAAGGTGTAATTAAAATTATTTTCTACGTAGAGTTAGTAATCTTAAATAGATTACTAAACAATCACACGTAATTTCTTGTCGAGTATTTGCACTTCAAGATATCGAGTTTGAGGATAAGGTATCTCACCATCAGCTTCGACTACTAAAAACTGCTGTGACTTTATAACTACTCTACGAGCTCTGTAGTTTTGCAGAATAGGCTCATTGACATGCGTTCCCTTCATGATTTTCGGAATCAAACGCAAGATTTTTAGTCGACCAACACTCTGTGTTACCATCACATCAAGCAAGCCGTCATCCACCTGGGCTTCAGGACAAACCCAAAAACCACTACCGAAACAGCGACCATTGGTAATCGCCGTCATTGTTGTCGATTGCTCGAAAGCCTTTTGATCATCAATCTGGATACTGACGTTTGGGATACGATAATCAATCAGTGTCTTCAGAATCGCGGCAAGATAAGCCGCTATACCGGTAAGAAAACTTGGCACTTTAGTAAAATTAAGTGCGGCTTGTGCACCAAATCCAATATCCATACCATTCATAAAATACTGTGGTTTATTGTCTTGTTTTGAAGGCAATTGATTGCCTGACATGCGTCCAACATCAAACAGTTTGGTCTGTCCCTCAGTAATTTTTTCAATCGCTACTTGCCAGTCAAACACCTTGCCGCCAATTGTGGTTTGTGGTGGGATCATTTTAGCAAAATCGTCACCATTTCCGAGTGGTACAACACCTAGAGTAATCGTTTCGCCTTCTCTTGAAGCACGCAGCAGTCCGTTAACAACTTCATGAACCGTTCCATCGCCTCCAACAGCGATTACGGTCGAGTATTTCGTTGCTGCTTTTTCAGCCAACGTCACTGCTTCAAGTGGTGCAGAAGTAGCAGTCACATCAAACTCAATACCGGCGTCAATCAGTCCTTGCTGGACCTCTGGCCAGTGCTTTTTAACACGACCCCGACCAGCTATTGGGTTATAAATAACGAGAATTGAGGGCATTTTATGAGTTTATACTATCACTAAAAATATTGATATGAATTTATCCTTTATGAGAAGTAGTAGTAATCTTATTTGGATGGTGGAGATGGGGGGAATTGAACCCCCGTCCGAAAACCTTCAGTCAAGAAGTCTACATGCTTAGTAAAGGTCTATTGAGTTAACTTTTTACCACCCGACCAACAGGGATGTAGAAAGCGATTTTAGATTAGGTTTTAACCCTATTACCCTAAAATAATAATAGTGGCGAGTCTGTTAGCGACCGTTATCCTAAAAGTACAGACAACTCCTAAGTAACGGTTAGCATTATGCTGCTAAAGCGTAGTTGTCTTCGTTTGCAACTATTATTTAAAGAACGTTTTTACGAGCAATCTTTGTCCTCGACATGCATCCTTGAAATCCAACTCCTCGTCGAAGCCATGTCATCCCCAGATACTTATATTATACGCTTGATTATTTAAAATTAGCTAATTGTCACTCTTGCAAATTTTCTTTTACCAACTTGGTAGACGGACGTACCTTCGTCAGGAGTCAAATCTTTATCATTAATTTTTTCTCCATCCATCTTAGCTGCACCCTGCTTAATCATTCGGAAGGCTTCAGAAGTTGAGCTTACAAGGTTAGAGTCTTTAAGTAGGTTCGCAATCTTAGTTCCTTTTGGAAAGGTAAATTCATCCATCTCATCAGGAGTTTGGTTTTTTGAAAATCTATCAATGAAGTTTTGCTGCGCTTTTTTGGCTTGCTCATTGTCATGAAAACGAGTAATAATCTCTATTGCTAAGCGGAATTTAATATTTCTTGGATTTTCACCGTTCTCAACCTCTTCTTTCCATGAAGCAATTGTTTCGAGCGATTCAAAACTTAGAAGCTCAAGGTAGCGCCACATCAGTTCATCTGATATTGACATAATCTTGCCAAACATACTCTCAGGAGTCTCATCAATACCGATATAGTTATCAAGCGACTTACTCATCTTTTGAACACCATCAAGACCTTCTAATATTGGCATAGTAAGAATGACTTGAGGCTCCATATCTGCTTGTTTTTGCAGATCCCTACCAACCAAAAGGTTAAATTTTTGATCAGAGCCACCGAGCTCCATGTCAGCTCGGAGTGCAACAGAGTCAAAGCCTTGCACTAGTGGGTATAAAAACTCATGTATTGAAATTCCTTGGCCAGATTTGTATCGCTTGGAAAAGTCATCACGCTCAAGCATTCTAGCAACCGTTTGCTTTGATGCTAAAGAGATCATTGCCGCAGAACTCATCTTGCTCATCCATTCTGAGTTGAAAGCTATCCTGGTTTTATCTTTATCCAGTATCTTGAAGACCTGATCCTCATAGCTTTTAGCATTTTCAAGGACCTCTTCTTTTGTGAGCGGCTTACGAGTAACATTTTTCCCTGTTGGGTCGCCGATCATCCCTGTGAAGTCACCAATCAAGAAAATAATCTCGTGACCAAGGTCTTGGAGCTGCTTCATCTTATTGATTACGACTGTGTGACCGAGGTGAAGGTCTGGAGCGGTTGGATCCATACCCAGCTTGATCCTTAATGGCTTATTTTTTTCAAGTTTTTTCTTGAGTTCATCAAGAGGCAAGATTTCGTCAGTACCTCGCTGAATGATGGCTAGTGTTTCATTAATTGTCATTGTATATTCACTCTCTATGGTCTTATTTGTCCGTCACCTATGACGATATATTTTTGGGATGTTAAACCCTCAAGTCCTACTGGGCCTCTGACATGAAATTTACCAGTACTGATGCCGATTTCAGCGCCTAATCCGTATTCAAATCCATCAGCAAAGCCAGTTGAAGCGTTAACCATAACTGAAGATGAATCGACCTCTGAAAGGAATTTTTTTGAACTTTCATCATTTTCTGTCACGATTGCTTCGGTATGAGAGGAGCCATACTTTTCGATATGAGATATCGCTTCATCAATTGAGTCAACGATTTTAATTGAAAGAATCGGTGCAAGATATTCCTCACTCCAGTCTTCCTCAGATGCTTTAGTAATATTACTTGAAAGTTTTTGCGCTTCATCACACCCACGAAGCTCAACTCCCTTTTCAAAATAGAGTTGTATTAGTTCAGATAGAGCTTCTTGATCAAAATCCTTATGAACAAGAAGGGTTTCAGTAGCATTACAGACACCATATCGACGAGTTTTTCCATTGAACGCAATGTCAATTCCTTTTTGAGGGTTAGCATCCTTATCTAGATATGTGTGACATACTCCGTGAAGATGTTTGATAACCGGTACTTTAGCGTTATTACTGACATTTTTTATTAGCCCCTTGCCGCCTCTAGGAATAATAGCATCGACATAGTCACTAGCTTTAACAAGTTCAGTTACCGCTTCGCGATCAGTGACTTCAATTAGTTGGACTGAGTCTGGATTAAGCCCAGCTTTTTCAAGTCCACTTTTTATACAATGATAAAAGGCCATATTGGAGTTAATTGCTTCAGAGCCACCACGAAGAATGATGGCATTACCTGATTTTATGCACAAAGCTGCAGCGTCTACGGTGACATTTGGTCGAGATTCATAGATCATCCCAATAACCCCAAGAGGTCCTCTCATTTTTCCAATTTCAATGCCGCTTGGTCTTTTAACTAGTTCAGATACTCCACCAATAGGATCATCTAGAGATACAATCTGCTTAAGACCCTCAACAACGCCTTGAAGTCTTTCATTATTTAGCATAAGGCGGTCTAGGAGAGCATCATCAGTATTGTTATTTTTTGCAACAATTAAATCTTTGTTGTTTGCATCAAGAATAATATCTTGATTCTGTTGAATTTCACTAGCAATATTAAGTAAAGCAGAGTTCTTTGTATCAGTACTTGCGACACGCAAAGTATTAGATGCATTTTTGGCCTTTTGGCCTATTCTTGATATCAGTTTTGCTATCGAATCCATTGAATTTTTCCTGACAAAGTAATTAATATACTTCGCAACTCATCATAAACGTCTAGATTATCCATACCTTTGAGAGAGCGGTCAATACGACCTAGGGCTAAAAGCAATTTTTGAAGTTGCTGATAACTATGAACTTTGAGGGCATTTGTAATCAAAGGCTTTCGTTTTTGCCAAACACGGTGATTATTAAGGATCACATCTATTTGCTGGTTTTGTTTGAGTTCAATTGACATTACAATGAGGGCCTTTATTTCACGATAGAGTGATGAAATTAAAATCACAGGCGGGGTAGCGTCATCAACTAGGGAATTGAAGATTTTATTAACTTTTTTAGAGTCACCCTTAAGTGCAGCGTCAATAATTCCAAAGACTGTGTAATGTGACTGTTGGTCAATTTGATTAAGATAGTCATCAACATCAATATGTCCATCAGGGTAGGCAATTTGAAGTTTTTGTATTTCCTGCATTGAAGCTAAAAGATTACCTTCAGTACAATAAGCGATTGCATTTGCAACCTCATTATTCGGCTTTAAGTCAAGCTGAGCCATCTGATTATTGATCCAACCAACAAGATACTCACTTTGCACTTCCCAGTGCTGAATAGTAACGCCTTTCTTATCTAAGGCCTTAAACCACTTGCTTTTTTGTTGAGCCTTATCTAACTTTCCTGAAGAGATAATGAGTAATATATCATCTGGAAGGTTTTCAGTTAATTCTGTAAGTGATTTAGAACCTTTGACGCCGATTTTGCCAGTTGTTAAGTGGCATTCAATGATGCGCTTTTCAGCAAAAAGTGACGGACTTGAGATAGTACTAAAGATAATATCCCAGGAAAAATTGCCATCAATATCAAAACGAATACGGTCATTAAATCCTTGTTTTTTTGCAGCATCTTTAATCGTTGTTAAAGATTGCTCAACCAGAAGAATTTCAGAGCCAAATATAAAATAAACGGGTTCCAGTCGATTTTGAAGGTTATTTGGGAGCTGTTCAGGTTTAATGTTCATGTTTTTAAATGAGTATAAGTCGGGTAAAAATGATACAAAACAGGATTCAACCTAGTGATAGCCATTATGTCATAATTATAAAAATTATTTCATCAAACCTTGAAAAATGGCATCAAAACCTATATATAAGAAATCAATAGGGTATATTTACCTTTCTAATTTAGGTTAAATTTAAATATATGTATAAGAATATTTTACTATGGTTGGTTCTAGGCAGTGTACTTGCCTCCCTTTTTGGGCAGTTTAAAGTTACAGATGAAACAAACGAGATTAGTTACTCTCAGTTCATCCAAAACGTTAAGCAAGGTAACGTTGCTAGTGTCAAAATCGCTGGTAGTAATATTAGTGGTGTGACTGCGATCGGTGAGAAATTTGATACCTATAGCCCTGGAGACTTAGGCTTGATGGGGGACCTGCTTAATAATGGGGTTTCAGTTCAAGCAACACCCCCTACTAAAGAAAGTTTTATAAAACAATTGTTAATTTCGCTTGCACCTATTTTGTTGCTTATTGGTGTCATTATGTACACTATGAGAGGCGCAGGTGGCGCTATGGGTGGTAAAAACCCAATGTCATTTGGCAAGTCGAAGGCGAGACTAATTACTAAAGATGAGTCACATGTGACGTTTGAAGACGTAGCGGGTGTTGATGAGGCAAAAGAAGAGGTTGGTGAGCTTGTTGATTTTCTCTCTGATCCTGCTAAATTTACTAAAGTTGGTGGAAAAATTCCAAAAGGAGTTTTAATGGTTGGACCGCCGGGCACTGGAAAAACATTATTAGCCAAAGCAGTTGCAGGTGAGGCAGATGTTCCATTCTTTTTTATTTCTGGCTCTGATTTTGTAGAAATGTTTGTTGGTGTTGGTGCCTCTCGAGTTCGGGACATGTTTGAGCAGGCCAAAAAAAATTCTCCTTGTATTATTTTTATTGATGAAATTGATGCAGTAGGCCGTCAACGTGGTGCTGGAATGGGTGGAGGCCATGATGAGCGTGAACAAACGCTTAACCAAATGCTAGTTGAAATGGATGGTTTTGAAGGTTCAGAGGGCATTATCGTTGTAGCAGCTACTAACCGTCCAGATGTTTTGGACCCTGCCCTTTTAAGACCAGGAAGGTTCGATAGAACGGTTACTGTTGGTTTGCCTGACATTAATGGCCGTGACGCTATTTTAAAAATCCATATGAGAAAGCTACCAATTGCAAAAAATGTTAAATCAATGGATATTGCAAGAGGAACACCTGGATTTTCAGGCGCAGATTTAGCTAACTTAACTAATGAGGCTGCGTTAATTACGGCGCGCCTAAGTAAAGAGTTAGTTGGAATGAGTGAGCTAGAAAAAGCCAAAGACAAGATCATGATGGGTGTAGAGCGTAAAGGCATGGTTATGGATGCATCAGAAAAGGAAATGACAGCTTTCCATGAGGCAGGCCATGCAATCGTTGGACGATTAATGCCAGAGCATGATCCAGTTTATAAGGTCAGCATTATTCCTAGGGGGAGAGCGTTGGGAGTTACCATGTTTCTTCCTAAAAAAGATAGCTACAGTATTTCAAAACGCAAACTGAACTCTCAAATTGCCTCCTTATTTGGTGGACGAATAGCAGAAGAGCTTGTTTTTGGAAAAGAGGCGGTAACAACCGGCGCTAGTAATGATATTGAACGTGCAACTGAGATTGCTCATAAAATGGTCAAGCTTTGGGGAATGTCGAATGTGATGGGACCTATGGCCTATGGAGAGGATGAGGGCGAAGTATTTTTAGGTCGCCAAGTAACAAAACATAAACATATTTCAGATGAAACTTTTACTAAAGTAGATAGCGAAATAAGAAAAATAATTGATTTTAATTATTCACAAGCATACAAAATCCTTGAAGATAATAGAGATATTTTGGATGCAATGGCTGCAGCATTAGTTGAATTTGAAACCATTGATACGTATCAAATTGATGATTTGATGGCGCGAATCCCTATGCGTGAGGCTGCTGAAGTTGTTGATTCAGATGAGGTTTCGACAGACCTAGGAACTGGCGGTGAAAAAGCAAAGAAATCTAAATCATCTGCAGATACTAAAACTGAATCTGACGGCAGTACTGAACAGTTTGCATAGCCTGAGGTAATCATGGTGGTCAGTCAACCAATCATCATGGGCGTGCTAAATATTACACCAGACTCTTTTTCAGATGGCGGCTTATTTTTTGACTCCAAGAGCGCAATAACTCAAGCTGAAGTCATGGTTCAAGAGGGCGCTGGAATTATTGATATTGGTGGCGAGTCAACTCGCCCAGGAGCCCCAGAAGTAAGTATTGAAGACGAATTAAATCGCGTAATACCAGTTATTGAAGCTTTAAGTAGTAATATTGATGTTCCAATATCGATTGATACCTCTAAGCCTATTGTGATGGAAAAAGCTTTTAATGCAGGTGCAAGTATCATTAATGATGTTAATGCGCTTCGTTCAGAGGGTGCTTTGAAAATGGCCGCTTCTTTACAGGCGGATGTGTGTTTAATGCATATGCAAGGGAGCCCAAGGACGATGCAAAAAAATCCTACATACGATAATGTTGTTAGTGATGTTAAGGCTTTTTTTGAACAGAGGATTGAGGCATGCAAGAGTGCAGGCATCAAACTTAATGCGATTACGCTTGACCCGGGATTTGGTTTTGGGAAGAATTTAGGACATAATATAGCTTTGTTAAAAAATCTGTCTGAGTTTCATGAGTTTGGTGTGTCGATTTTGGCTGGGCTCTCAAGAAAATCAATGATTGGCTCCCTGCTAGGGGATAAAGATGTTGACTCAAGAATGATTGGAAGTGTAACTGCTGCATTGATTGCGGTAGAGAACGGCGCTGATATTATTCGAGTTCACGATGTTGCTGAGACAAAAGATGCGCTCACAGTTTGGCAACAAATTAAGAATTTTAGGGAGTAATTTTTGCACGAATTTTTTGGTACTGATGGAATTAGAGGAGAAGTTGGGAAGTCTCCAATTACAGCAGACTTTTTGTTAAAAGTTGGCTGGGCTGTAGGCTCTGTTTTAAGAGAGAGTGGAGATGCTAGTGTCATTATTGGAAAAGACACTAGAGTATCTGGGTACTTATTTGAGTCTGCTCTTGAGGCTGGCTTTTTATCTGCAGGAGTTAATGTTGGAATGCTGGGTCCGATGCCTTCGCCAGCAATTGCATATTTAACCCAAGCCTTTGGAGCAACTGCTGGCGTTGTGATAAGTGCTTCTCATAATCCTTTTCAAGATAATGGCGTTAAATTCTTCTCTAGTAAAGGTGTAAAGCTAAGTGATGAAATCCAAAAGGCCATCGAAGAAAAAATCTCAAGCACTATGGTTAGTGTTGATTCTGCTTCTATTGGTAAAGCAAAAAGATATGGCCAGGCTGTAGGTAGGTATATCGAATTTTGTAAGTCAACATTCGATAAAAATTGTAATCTTTCGGATTTAAAGATTGTAATAGATTGTGCAAACGGTGCAACCTATCATATTGCAGAGGATGTTTTTACTGAATTAGGCGCTACTGTGGTGATGATTAATAATCAACCTGACGGGTACAACATTAATCGTGAATGCGGAGCTACTGATACAAAACATTTACAACAAGAAGTATTAGACCAGAATGCAGATCTTGGTATCGCTTTTGATGGCGATGGTGATCGATTAATAATGGTTGATCATAAAGGTGAAAAGGTTGATGGTGATGAGCTCGTTTTCATTATTGCGGATGCATGGAAAAAAAATGGTAGCCTTAAGTCAAATATAGTTGTTGGTACCAAGATGACAAATCTGGGAATTAGAGATGCATTTTCAGATTTGGGTATAAGTTTTATTGAAGCAGAGGTTGGTGATAGACATGTTATGGACCAACTAATTAATAATAATGCTGTCTTGGGCGGTGAGGGTTCGGGTCATATTATTTGTCTTAACAAGTCGACCTCAGGTGATGGAATCATTGCTGCATTACAAGTTCTAGAGGTTTTGTGTAAATCAGAACAATCACTTTATAACCTTAAAAAAAATATGAATAAGTACCCTCAGGTATTGATTAATATTAAAACTGAGGCTGAAGTGAACTTAATCAATAATGAAAGACTCAGTGACGCAGTAAAAGTTATTGAATCTAAACTCTCAGATAAAGGCCGAGTACTTATCAGGAAATCAGGCACAGAGCCACTTATAAGGGTAATGGTAGAGAGTATTGATTCAGATTTAGCTAACGAGAGTGCAAATTATTTAGCTGAAATAATTAAATCAAAGTAATTACTTTCTGGACCTTTTTATCAACTTCTTGAGAATGTTATGAGTTTTACGTTTTTGGAATTGTCCTTAGTTGCTTTGATTTTTGTTTGGATTGGATTTATTCGAACTGGCCTTGGTTTTGGTGGAGCTGTTCTGGGCCTCCCAATTTTAATGCTCATTGGTGGTTCTCCTATTGACTGGCTTCCAATAATTGGAATTCATTTATTATTTTTTTCAAGTATAACCCTTTCAAATTCACTTAAAAAAGTTGATTGGGCTTATCTGAAAACTTCACTGCCATGGATATTGCCTGCAAAAATTATTGGGGTAATAGGTCTTATAAGTCTTCCTCCAAATATTATGACTGTAATTGTTTATTTAATTACTAGTTTGTATGCCTTAACTTGGATAAATGACAGTCAAATTATTTCTAAAAAGAATTGGGTGAATAATTTACTTTTAGTTTTGGGTGGTTATTTATCTGGTACTTCTTTAATGGGAGGCGCACTTCTAGTTGCAGTTTATATGCGCCATATAGATATAAAAAAACTAAGAAATACCTTATTTGTTTTATGGTTTTTCTTAGTTTCAATCAAGATGGCAGCCTTCCTGACAGTTGGAGTGAATATAGATTGGCGTTTTTCTTTAATGCTTATTCCTGTAGCTGCTTTAGGTCATTTCGTTGGCCTTAGGGTGCATGATAAGATTATTGAAAATGATACAAAATATAAACGCTGGATGGGCAGTATTCTTATATTAGTTTGTATAATTGGATTGGTAAAAGTTTTTTCCAGTTAATTTGTCTTTTTACTGAGTTTTTCGAGTTGACTAAGAGGAATTTCGGTTGTGCTTTTGATTTCTTCAATTGCAAAGTGAGAGGTTACTTTTAGAAATTGAACTTTCTCAATTAAATTTTTATAGAAAGTGTCATAACTTTCAATATCGCTTACAACAACTTTAAGTAAGTAATCAATCTCACCACTCATCCGATAACATTCAATAACCTCAGGAATTTCTAGAATAGTTTCTGCAAAGATTTTGATCTTTTGTTGATCGTGAGTGTTTACAGTTACGAATACCATAGCAGTAACATTTGAGCCAACTCTTTTTCGGTTAACTAGTGATACTGTTTTGTTTATATAACCATTATTTTTTAATTGCTTAATTCTTTTCCAACACGGAGTGGTTGATAAGTGAACTTCAGCTGAAAGTTCTTGAATGGTTAATTCAGCATTCTGTTGAAGGAGTTCTAATAATTTAATGTCTATAGCATCCATAATCTCATCCAAATTTAGGTTAAATTATAATATTTTTCTATAAAAATATATTAAATAGAAATATTATTATCATTTCTTATAAAATTAATAAAAATATAGAACATTTTACTATAATACCCATCATAATTTAAAAAGAATACTAATATGTATCAATACAGTCCTGAGGATAGTAAATTTTTAGTCGAACGAGTCGATCAGTTTGAGAAGCAATTAAACCGTCATTTAGCGGGCGATTTGGATGAAGCTAAATTCAGAAGTCTTAGACTGAGGAATGGACTATATATGGAGCTGCATGCACATATGTTGAGAGTTGCGATTCCATATGGGACACTCAACTCATCTCAATTGAGAGCGCTCGCTGATGTAGCAGATAAATATGATAGAGGTTTTGGGCACTTTACAACTCGACAAAATATTCAATTTAATTGGATTGAGCTACCAGAAATTGCAAACCTCCTACGTGAACTATCTGATGTAGGCCTGCACGCAATCCAAACTAGTGGAAAAGCTACAAGGAATATTACGGCTGATCCTTTGTCTGGTTTGACAGAAGGTGAGATTGAAGACGCAAGACCTTACTGTGAATTAATACGACGCTGGTTTAACCTGCACCCAGAATTTTCATGGTTACCAGGTAAATTTAAAATTGCTATTAATGGTGCAAAACTCGATGAAACAGCGCTTAGAATTCATGACCTGGGATTAAGACTGGTTCGAAATAGTAAAGGTGAATTAGGTTTTAGTGTTTTTGTTGGGGGTGGGCTTGGTGCGGCAGCAATGGTTGGCCCTGAAACGGCATCCTTTGTAGCACTCGATGATATTCTTAGTTATCTAGAATCTGCTATGAGAATTTACAATTTAAAGGGTCGTCGCGATCATCAAAAGCGGTTGCGTATCAAGTTTTTAGTTCGTGAGCTTGGTGCAGATGAATATTCTCGTTTGGTTGATGAGGATTGGCAGCAAACCAAAGATGATCCAGAATTAAAATTAAATTTGGCTGAATTAGAAGATCTTAAAAAAGACTTTGCTTTGCCAATTAAGCCAATAAACCTAAACGGTTTTGAAGAAAAAGTTGACTTTAATTACAGTATTTGGAAGAAAAATAATGTCCGGAGTCATAAAGTATCTGGCTATAGTATTGTTAATATATCACTTACAAAGTTAGGTGCAGCTCCTGGTGACGCAACCTCTGAGCAGATGAGAATACTTGCAGACTTGGCTGATGAATATAGTGCGAGTGAACTTAGAACAACTAAAAGACAAACAATAGTTTTTCCATATGTAAGAAAAGATCAAGTTTTTGATTTATGGCAATCTCTTGAAAAGTATGGTTTAGCCAGCCCACACCAAGGGACCCTTGCGCAGATAGTTGCCTGCCCTGGTGGAGATTACTGTGATTTAGCCAAGGCCGTTTCTATTCCTATAGCAACAAGAGTTCAGCAGCGTTTTGATGATATGGATAAATTGCTAGATATTGGGGACTTAAACATTAACATTTCAGGTTGTGAAAATTCTTGTGCTCATCATCATGTAGCTGATATTGGTTTACTTGGCATGCAAAAAAATGGTGAAGAGTATTATCAGATAACTCTAGCAGGAGAAACCCTTCATGAAACTAACATTGGTAAGAAGTTGGGACCTTCAGTTAGTGGCGATGTTGTTGTTGATGCAGTGGAGGAGATTGTGAATGTTTATCTAGATAACCGTGAAGAGGAAGAAAGGTTTACAGATGTTTTTAAAAGGATAGGCATTAAGCCATTTAAGGAGAAGGTATATGAGTGATATTCTTGAACCAAAAAGTATAGTAAATAAGGCTAATGAAAATATTGAGCTGGTTGAATTTGATGAATTTATTAATAATATCAATAAATATGAAACTCTAGGGGTTGGTGTTATTATTAAGCCTTCTGATGATATTATGCTTCTGAAAGATAGTCTGTATTTTATAGAGCTAGTTGTTTTGGACTTTAATGATTTCGATGATGGAAGGGGCTATTCACAGGCTTATTTTTTAAGCAAAAGATGGGGATTTAAAGGTGAAATTATTGGTATTAACGCCCATCTAGATCAGCTTCAATTTATGCTTAGATCTGGTGTTACGAGTTACGAATTATTGGAAGATTATAAGGGCTTCAATGAAGAGGATTACTCCAATGGATTTAGCATTTGTTATCAGGCTGCAGCAAATAATTCAGGACTTAAACAAGAGTACTAATTTTTTTTAAAGTTTTAGGGGGAGGTGTCTATGATAGAAAATAAATCTAGGTCTATTGGCAAATCAATCTCTTGGAGAATACTGGCTTCATGTGATACGATTTTAATTTCATATTTAATTACCGGTAGTATTGCAATAGCTGCTTCAATAGGTTCTATAGAAGTGCTGACTAAAATGTTCTTATACTACTTTCATGAAAGGGTTTGGGATAGAATCTCTTTTGGAAGGAATTGACAAGGAAAAGAGACTATTAAAGTATATTTCAGGACTTAATCTAAAGAATTAATTTACTAGTATAATTTCCCTAAATTTTATTAACAGAGAATGTTATGGAATTAACAACTAAAGGAAGGCACGCATGACGGTATTAATGACCGAGCGAGTGACCCATGTTCATCATTGGAACGACACCTTATTTAGCTTCCGCACCACCCGCGATCCAAGTTACCGTTTCAAAAATGGCCACTTTACTATGGTTGGGCTACCCTCTGACGGACGACCACTGATGCGCGCCTACAGCTTTGCCAGCGCCAACTATGAGCATGAACTCGAGTTTTTCAGTATTAAAGTGCCCGACGGTGCCCTCACCTCAAAGCTGCAAAACCTCGCCATAGGAGATGAGGTGCTCGTGGGTAAGCGTTCCACGGGAACCTTAATTCCCGATAATATGATTCCCGGGCGCTACCTTTACTTGCTCGCAACCGGCACCGGTATAGCACCCTTTATGAGCATTATTAAAGACCCAGAAATCTACGACCAATTCGACCGAGTCATTCTGGCCCACGGGGTGCGCGAAGTTTCTGAGCTGGCTTATACCGACTATATTGAAAACGTGCTGCCCAATGATGAGTATATAGGAGAGATGGTTCGTGAGAAGCTAGTCTACTATCCCACGGTGACCCGGGAGCCCTATAAAAACAACGGCCGCCTTACTGAGCTGATACGCTGTGGCAAGTTATTTTTAGACTTGAACCAGCCCCATCCCAATTTGGACGACGACCGCTTTATGATCTGCGGAAGCCCCAGCATGATTAAGGAGTTAGTAAGTATGCTCAAGTCGAAGGGTTTTACTGAGGCCCGTAATGTTAAGCCGGGGCACTTTGTCATTGAGCGCGCTTTCGTTGAATCCTAACCACGACACCTAACGGCTCCGGTATGTCAACAGGGGTGGTGATCGATCGGACGCGCTTTCATAAAAGGACTAGGGATAGAATTGCATTGAAAGTATTAACAGTGAATAAAGACTATAAACTGTATTTAGTTTAAAATTATCCAGTATATGAACGAGTATTTTTTAATCCTCATTAGTACAATTTTGGTAAACAATTTTGTTCTAGTAAAATTTTTGGGACTTTGCCCTTTCATGGGGGTCTCAAAAAAAATGGATAATGCTATTGGCATGGGTTTTGCCACGACATTCGTCTTAACTTTAGCAAGTATTACGAGTTATCTCATTAATACCTATCTTTTAATACCATTTGAATTAGAGTACCTTAGGACAATTGCATTTATTGTAACAATTGCCGCAGTTGTAGGTTTTACAGAAATAGTAGTTAACAAGACTTCACCCGTACTTCATCAATCGCTGGGAGTATTTTTACCACTCATTACAACGAACTGCGCTGTACTTGGTGTAGCTCTTCTAAATGTTGGTGCAAGCAATACTTTTCTTCAATCTGCAGTATATGGTTTTGGGGCGGCAGTAGGTTTTTCTTTCGTTTTGATACTTTTCTCAGGGATTAGGGAGCGAATTGAGTCTGCAAATGTTCCAAAAATATTTCAGGGAGTCCCTATAGCACTTATAACAGCAGGACTTATGTCTATGGCATTTATGGGCTTTATTGGGTTAGTTTGATGATCAATGCAATCTCAACACTTTCAGTATTAGCTTTATTATTTGGCTTGGGTTTGGGATACGCTGCAATAAGATTCAAAGTCAAAGGTAATCCGTTAGTTGATCAAATCGATGCGATATTACCTCAAACCCAGTGCGGTCAATGCGACTTTCCAGGTTGCAGACCATATGCTGAAGCGATAGCTAATGGTGAGGCAGAAATAAACCAGTGCCCACCAGGCGGACAGGAGGGTGTTGATGCCTTAGCGGATCTTTTAGGAGTTGAGACATTGCTTTTAGATGAGGAGCATGGCGAAACAAAACCAAAGCGAGTTGCTGTGGTTGATGAAAAAGTATGTATTGGCTGTACTTTATGTATTCAGGCATGCCCAGTGGATGCTTTTGTTGGATCCTCGAAGGTTATGACTCAGGTTATTGCCGATGAATGCACAGGATGCGATTTATGTCTACCTGTGTGCCCAGTTGATTGTATTGATATGATTGAAATTAAACCCACCATTAAAACTTATGTGCCAACTCTTAAGGAGTTAGTTCATGCCTAATATTAACTTCAAGGGCGGCCTAAAAATAGAAAATCCTTACCCTTCTAATGAGATTGACTTAATACGTATACCGTTGCCAGACAAAGTAGTTTTACCGATGCAACAGCGCATTGGAAACCAGGCGATACCATGTGTCAGTATTGGTGAGCACGTTTTAACAGGACAAATTATCGCAACAATAGATGATGATCGGTGCGCTCCAGTTCACGCTTCTATTTCGGGAACTGTGAGTGCTATAGGTAATCATGTTTATGCTCATCAGTCAGGCCTTAAGGGGTTATGTGTGACCATTGAGTCTGATGGTAAAGATGAATGGGTTGATACAAGTATTGGCTGTACAGAAAATTATAAGGCTTGTTTACCTCTGACAATTTACGACAAAATACGTATTTCTGGCATTGTTGGAATGGGCGGTGCTGGTTTCCCAACCCATACTAAGATGCGTTTAGCTGCAGGCTGTAAAAACATAATTATAAATGCAACAGAATGTGAGCCTGGAATCACTTGTGATGCAGCCTTAATGGAGGCCTACCCAACGAAAGTTATTCGTGGAGTAGAAGTTTTATTGCACATTACTGGTGCTGAGAAAGCAATTATTGCAATTGAAGATGACAAGCAGAAATCTATTGATGAGTTAAATAAGTACTGCAATAATGAGCGTATAGAGATTAAAGTTATTCCAACTAAGTACACTTCAGGTGCGGAAAAAATATTAATTAAGACTCTGCTGGGGATTGAAGTACCTTCAGGAAAGTTTGCATCTGATGTCGGTATCCTCTGTCTAAATGTAGCAACTGTTGTTGCAATGTTTGATGCAGTTGTTGAGAATCGTCCATTAATTTCACGCGCAGTCACGCTTGCAGGTAGCGCCATTAAAGAGCCAAAGAATCTCCAGGTAAGATTAGGCGCAACGTATGATTACTTATTAAGCTTTGTCGATCTCGAAGAAGGAAGCCATAAAGTTACTATGGCTGGATTGATGATGGGTATTAACCTTAAGGGTACCGATTATTCAGTATCAAAAAATACTAATTGCATTTTTATTGATAAAGTCCAAGAAAGTGTTGTAGCGCAAGAGTGTATTCGTTGTGGTATGTGTAATACCGTTTGCCCTGTAGAGTTATTGCCCCAACAACTTTATTGGTTTTCTAAGAGTGAAAATATAGAGAAGGCTATGGATTATAATCTCCTTGATTGTATTGAGTGTGGTTGTTGTTCTTATGTCTGTCCGAGTAACATTCCTTTAGTTAATTATTATCAGTTTTCTAAGGCGCTGTATAAAAAACAAACCCAAGAAAAAACTCAAATAGAGAAGGCTAGAGAGCGATTTGAATTCAGAGAAATGCGTCTAGAAAGAAACAAGCGTGAGAGAGCAGAATTGATGGAAGCTAAGAAAATAGCCTTGAAAGAGAAAATGGCAAAAGATAAAGCACAAAAGGAAAAAATTGCTGCCGCTTTGGAGCGAGTTAACGCTGTCAAAATTGATAATAAGGAAGAAGATGCAAGCTAGCTTTCTCAATACTAACCAAATTATGCGACAAGTCATTTATGCATTAGTTTTGGGTGTGGGTGCTCAAATTTATTTCTTTGGATTTTCAGTTCTTATTCAGATTTTATTAGGCTGCATAACTGCTGTAGCTTCTGAAGCAATATTTTTAAGGTTGCGTGGGCAAACAATTAAGCCTTCAATAAGCGATGGCTCAGCTGTTTTAACTGCTATTTTATTAGCTATTTCAATTCCAAGTATTGCTCCATGGTGGGTAATAGTATTGGGTGTTTTATTTGCTATCATCTTTGGTAAACAAATATTTGGAGGCTTAGGAAATAACCCTTTTAATCCTGCAATGTTGGGTTATGCCTTTTTATTAATCTCCTATCCACTACAAATGACTCAGTGGCCTTCTGAATTTTTATCTATAACCCATGCTTCTGAGACTATATTTGGTTTATCTAGTATTGATGGACTGACAGGGGCGACAAAATTAGATTATGTTAAGACACAATTAATGATGGGTGCTTCTATTAAAGAGATTGGCTCAATATCCATAAGTCAGCTATGGATTAATATCGGCTTCCTAATAGGTGGAATTTACCTATTATTCAGGCGAGTTATATTGTGGCAGATTCCTATTTCACTGTTATCAGGTGTCGTAGTGATGTCATCGATTTTATTTTTAATGGATTCAAATCATTATGCTTCTTCAATATTTCATTTATTGAGTGGCGCCACTATGCTAGCAGCTTTTTTTATCGCTACAGATCCAGTATCTGCAAGTACAACTCCCCTAGGCAGAATAATTTATGGTTTTTTAATTGGTATTTTGATTGTCATTATTAGGGTGTATGGAGGCTACCCTGATGCAGTTGCTTTTGCTGTTTTACTTTTAAATATTACTGTTCCTTTAATTGACTTTTATACACAACCAAAAGTGCTTGGAAAATGAAAAATTCGACAATTATAAAGTCAGGCTTTCTCATGCTTATTTTTATGCTCATTTGTGTTTTTTTTGTGAGCCTTGCAGAAAAGACTACTAAGGCTAAGATTGAAATAAATGAGCAGGAATTATTAATAAAGCGCCTCAATGAGATTGTTAGTAACTACGATAATCCAATTTTGGATGATAAGTTTTATAAAACTATCGATTTGCATGGAATTGAGCAGATGATCACTATTTTTCCTGCAAAAACCAACAATACAGTTTTTGCTCATCTAGTGGAGCATACTTACCCTAATGGTTATAACGGCAATATTAGACTTTTAACAGGTATTAATGTTGATGGTAGTTTGTTAGGAGTTCGAGTAGTTAACCACAAAGAAACACCAGGCCTAGGTGACAAAATAGAAACTAGAAAATCAAACTGGATTAAAAGTTTTACCGGTCTATCTCTAAAAAACACTGAAAGATCGAAATGGAAAGTAAAGAGAGATGGCGGTATCTTTGATCAGTTTACTGGGGCGACAATTACCCCTCGCGCTATAGTAAGTTCAGCATACCAAATATTAGATTACTTCAGTAAGAATGAAATTAAGTGAATTTGATTTTGAGTTACCTAAATCACTAATTGCTCAACAACCCTGTGCCAATAGAACTGATTCACGCCTACTAGTTCTAAAAGATAATTTTATCAACTCAACATTTTCCCATTTAGGTGATTATTTAAAGCCGAATGATTTGCTGGTTCTTAATGATACTAAAGTAATTCCTGCTCGGCTATTTGGGCAGAAAGATTCTGGTGGAAAGGTTGAAGTTTTAATTGAGCGTGTTGTTAGTGACCAAGAAGCATTTGCAATGATTAAGGCAAGTAGGTCTCCAAAAATTGGAAGTTACATAATCTTAGAAAATAAGGTTAGATTAAAGATATGTGATAAAAATGATGGCATTTATAGCGTCAGTTTTGAGTCTGATTCTGTTCTTAAAACTCTGAATGAAGTTGGACATATCCCATTGCCACCCTATATTGATCGAGAGGACGTCAAAGAAGATGCAAACCGTTATCAAACGGTTTATGCTCAAAATAATGGTGCAGTTGCTGCACCAACAGCAGGTCTTCATTTTGATGAATCACTTTTGTCGAGTCTAAAAGAGCAAGGTATAGATTATACATTTGTGACGCTTCACGTAGGTGTAGGTACCTTTCAGCCTGTTAAAGTCGAAAATATCGAGAGCCATAAAATGCACAGTGAATACTATGAGGTTTCTCAAGAGTCAGTTGATAAAATTGTAAAAACAAAAGCGATGGGCGGTAGAATTATTGCGGTTGGAACCACCGCAGTGAGAACGCTCGAATCAATTGCACTTAATGGAGATCTTTCAAGTCAAAAAGGAGAGACAGATATTTTTATCTATCCAGGATTTGAGTTTCGCATAGTCGACGTTTTGATTACAAATTTTCATTTACCAAAATCCTCACTGTTGATGTTAGTGAGTGCCTTTATTGGTTTTGAAGAAATGCATCAAACATATCAGTATGCAATCAATAAAGAGTACCGTTTCTTCAGTTATGGCGATGCTATGTTGTTAGAGAAAAAGTTAGACTGACTTGATTGAAAGATGCTTAGAAAGAATAAATATAAAGAAGGCCATGATTGGCAAGATAAAAAAGCTTGTCTTAA
>ERZ1046740.262-NODE-262-length-46030-cov-10.801283_pt1 | contig 46030 bp, 72 predicted proteins | sample MGYA00383093_ERZ1046740 | MGnify/ENA primary metagenome ERZ1046740 (study PRJEB29581, sample SAMEA5548363) | metagenome | biome: marine; feature: coastal; material: water | depth 25 m | study: Short-term variability in the microbial, nano- and picoplankton... | reverse complement strand
TGATTTAGGATAAATAGTTGTATGTCTACAAAATTTAAACAATGCGAATTCCATGTTTCCATCACAAAAATCGTAGATGGTGATACTGTTGATGTCGATATAGACTTAGGTTTCTCAACCGTACTTAAAAAACAACGAGTACGCTTAATGGGAATTGATACACCCGAATCAAGAACAAGAGATAAGGTTGAAAAGTTATTTGGAAAGGCCGCAAAAAAACATCTTACACATCTTCTATCAGAAGGTGATATTACCCTCGTTAGTCACGACAAGGGAAAATTCGGACGTATACTTGGAGAATTATTTGTCAGTCATGTCGAATCAGACGAAGACTGGATGGACGAGTCAGAAGGACACCAAACATTTGAATCTACTAGCAGAGTATCAGTCAATCAACAGATGATTCTAGACCATCACGCAGTGGAATACACTGGGGAAAATAAAGATACTACAGAACAAAGACACTTAGAACATCGTAAACTATTATTAGAGAAGGGAACTGTCACTCAAGAACAGGTTGATGAGGTATCATGATTATCACGGCGATGGACTGTTTCTATATTTTCATGATAGGGTTTATAGTCACATTCCTAGTAGTCATAGAAATCCAAATTCATTCACTTAAAACTACCCTCACCAACTACGTTGATGTAAGAATGCACAAAGACGAATCTCTAAAACAAATGTCAGAAAAACCTAAAAAACACCTTACAAAATAACTTAAATAGTTGTATAATAGAGTATACATTATGAGAGGTGTAAATTATGACAAGCATATTAAAAGACCTTATTAAGGCATCGGGAAACGAATACGCAAGTATAGTTTCTGAAGGAGTTGCGGCTGGGGATGTTGATGATTTCATCGACACTGGTTCTCACATATTCAACGCACTTCTAAGTGGTTCGCTTTACGGTGGATTACCTTCAAACAAAATTACTGCAATCGCAGGTGAATCTGCAACTGGTAAAACCTATTTCGCACTAGGAATGGTTAGACAGTTTTTAGAAGACCATTCCGATTCTGCAGTAATATACTTTGAATCTGAATCTGCAATATCAAAAGATATGATTGAATCAAGAGGAATAGACTCATCAAGAGTTGTTATTGTTCCTGTTGTGACAGTTCAACAGTTCAGAAATCAAGCAATATCCATACTGGATAAGTATATGGATACTCCGAAATCCAAACGTCCTAAAATGATGTTTTGTTTAGATTCACTTGGTATGTTATCAACTACTAAAGAAATCGAAGACACTGCAGAAGGTAAAGAGACTAAAGATATGACTCGTGCTCAAATCACCAAAGGTGCATTCAGAGTCTTGACATTGAAATTGGGTAGAGTAGGTATCCCTATGATTGTGACAAATCACACATATGATGTGATTGGTTCTATGTTCCCTCAGAAAGAAATGGGTGGTGGTAGTGGACTCAAGTACGCTGCTTCATCTATTATCTACCTTTCTAAGAAGAAAGAAAAAGAGGGTACAGAGATAATTGGTAATATCATTCACTGTAAAAACGCAAAGTCAAGAATGACAGTCGAAAACAGAATGGTAGATGTCAGATTATCTTATGATAAAGGGTTGGATAGGTATTACGGTTTACTCGATATGGCACTGGCATTTGATGTCTTTACAAAAGAGGGAACTCGTGTTAAACTACCTAATGGTAAAACTGAATTTGGTAAGACCATTAATAACAACCCCGAAAAGTTCTTTACACCCGATGTAATGGAACAACTAGAACAACACGCACAAGGATATTTTAAGTATGGAACAAGCGAGAATAGAACAGACGATACTCAAGAATCTGATTCAGAGTGATTCATTTGCACGGAAGGTGCTTCCTTTTTTAAAGGCAGAGTACTTCACCGAGACCGATGAAAAGACTGTATTTGACGAGGTAAGTAATTACTTTGACAAATATACCAAAACTCCTACAATAGAGGCACTTCTCATAAATTTAGAGAACAACACTAGTCTACAAGATGGTGTTGTAAAATCCTCTAAAACTATTGTAAAGGAAATTGGTTCACATCAAGACGAAACCCCACAAGATTGGTTAATAGACGAGGCAGAAAAATGGTGCAAAGATAGGGCTATCTACATCGCTGTCATGGACTCTATAGAGGTGCTTGATGAGAAGTCTCAACGGTCACGAGGTGATATACCCGAACTCCTTAAGGATGCACTTTCCGTGTCATTTGATACTCATATTGGTCACGACCAATTAGAAGATGCAGAAGACAGATGGGAATTTTATCATACGGAAGAAGAGAAGATTCCGTTTGACCTAGAATACTTCAACAAGATTACTAAAGGTGGATTACCCAATAAGACTCTAAACATATGTCTTGCAGGAACAGGTGTTGGTAAATCATTATTCATGTGTCATATGGGTGCAAGTCACTTAATGATGAACAAGAATGTACTTTACATTACACTTGAAATGTCAGAAGAAAAGATTGCAGAGAGAATTGATGCAAACATTCTGAATATTCCTATTGGTGACTTACCCGACATAACAAAGAATCAGTTTGGTAAGAAAGTAGATAAACTTAAAAACAAGACAAAAGGTAAACTGATTGTCAAAGAGTATCCTACTGCATCTGCTCATGTTGGTCATTTTAGACACTTATTACAGGAATTAGAAATCAAGAAAGATTTCAAACCCGATGTTATCTTTGTTGACTATCTAAACATATGTGCAAGTCATAGAATTAAGCCAGGTGCTGGTGCAAACTCTTACACATTGGTTAAGAGTATCGCAGAAGAATTAAGAGGACTTGCAGTAGAGTTTGATGTACCAATCATGAGTGCAACTCAGACTACAAGAAGTGGTTTTGGGTCTACTGATATTGAATTGACAGATACCTCAGAATCATTTGGACTTCCTGCAACTGCAGATTTAATGTTTGCACTAATTACCAGTGACGAATTAGAAGAGTTAGACCAAATGGTAGTCAAACAGTTAAAAAATCGATACAATGACCCGACAATATTCAAGAGATTTGTTATTGGAGTAGACCGTGCAAGGATGAAATTGTATGATTGTGAACAAGAAGCACAAGAAGAGTTGGTTGATTCTGCAATAGAACAGGATGATTCAACACCAGTTTTCGATAGAGGAAGGTCAGAAAATAAATTTGGAGACTTCAAAGTTTGACCTAAATAGTAATATGAAGAAGAATTTGAAATCTCGTGAGGTATTAGATGAGTTGCAAAAGAAAGTTGACTTAAAAATCGCACTGAGAGACGCTAAAAAGGAACACAACGAAGAGGATGTGGAGAAGTTATCTAAAAAAATTGATAAAATTGACACTAAATTGTCCTCGACACCTTTGCAAAAAATATAAATAAACGTATTAAACATACTAAATTGGGACACTAATATGGCAGCAACTACTGGAAATACACACATAACAGACGGAGACGTATTCACACAAGAGACGTGTGATGAATATCTTGCTGAAATAACCGATATGGAATTAGACCATGACTGGAAGACTGGAGTCAATAAGACTTATACGATGAGGACTTACGAGTTTGATGGGACAGATTTTATCAATCCTGTAGATAGTGATGACTACACAGGTGCAGGTGCTTATGATTTTTATCCTGCGTGGAGAACGGCTAACCCTGATGTGACAGAAGTAGTTCAATCTGATGCAAACACCTACCCATATAACCAATGGAAAGAATTTTCAGAAACTGCAACATGGGTTCAATTAGCAGCTGAACTTGCAGATTTGATTGTTGTTTTCAAAGCAACCCATGCAGAGATGCTCGCAACAGTAGATTAAAACTAGAAAAACACTAAGATGTTTTAAGGGGTCTACAAGACCCCTTTTTTATGCATCAGTGCTTGCAAATGCATAAATAGTATGGTATTCTTACAATATAATTAATTGCAACAGACTAAACTTATGGCTGGAAAGAACTTACATTTAGAACACCTCGAAGACGAAATCATTAACTATGGCATCGCAGGTGGTCGTGCATCAATCAATTTCTTAAGAGAGTTAAGAGATATGATGAAAGGTAATGCATCAGGTCGTGTCAACATGACTGTTAAGTGGGACGGTGCTCCTGCAATTTGGTGTGGCCCTCACCCCGAAACAGGAAAATTCTTTATCGCAAAGAAATCACTATTCAATAAAGGTGGTGCATTGTACTATTCTAGTATAAAAGAAATCAATGACACTTCCGACTTAAACGGTACACTCAAAACAAAATTCACTGAAGCATTCAACGCCTTTTCAGGTGTCGGAATGAAAGAAATCCTGCAAGGAGACTTAATGTTTACTTCGGGAGATAAAAGTAATACTAAAATGGACGGAAAGGAGTACATTACATTCCAACCAAACACAATTATGTACGCAGTTCAGAAAGACTCGAAGTTAGGAAAAGAAATAGGAAGTGCGACACTAGGTGTAGTTTGGCACACAACTTACAAGGGTTCAACAATCGAAGGTTTGTCTGCATCATTCGGTGCAAAACTTCCACCTTCATCGTCTAAGGTTTGGCAAGACGATGCAACCTACAAAGACACTACTGGTTATGGAAACATGACTGCACAAGAAACACTTAAACTTACACAAGCACTTACTAATACAGGTAAAGCATTTCATGGTATCACTGGGAAAGACCTCAAAAAGTTCAATGACGTACAGGGAGTTCTTAATTCAAAAGGAGCTGCAGGTGCATCGTACAAAACATACACTAACACCCTTATCCGTAATAATAAATGGAATCCCAATGGAAAAGACTACCTTACACACGTTGAGAACTACTGGAAGGATAAAATAGTCGCAAAAGTTAAAACACAAAAGACTAAAGATATCAAGATACAGATTGGTAAAGATATCATGAGAGACTTAAGAACAATTTCTAAAATGGTAGACAACCTTGCACAATTCCAAGGACATTTGATAGATTCAAAATCATTGATTGTGACTGCTCTAAATAGAGTAAAGAGTATAGGAACTTTTGTAAAGACCGATAAAGGATTCAAGGTTGTAAACCCCGAAGGTTATGTTGCAATCGACTCAGACGGTTCTGCAGTAAAACTTGTGGATAGGATGGAGTTCAGTCAAAACAATTTTAACGCCGCTAAGGCATGGGACAAATAACATGAGAAGAGTTAAACCCGATTACATTACCGTAAGAATAGAACAACTTAAAGAAGAATTAACTAAGCCAAATTCTGAGCATGATAAAAATTGGTATAATAGACTTATTCAAGAATTAAGTTGGGTTAAAGAAATGCAAAATGGGCCTTCAAAAAACTGTTATATGGAAAAATAAATGAAGTCGTTTAAAGAACATATGACAGAAACTATTCAAGTACCCATAAGTATTGGAGACGTAGTTCTAGGCGGGAAGTTTAAGAACAAAAAAATGATAGTAAAAACTATTGAGAAAAATGAAAAGGGTGATATACTAATAAATGGTAGACCCTTATTAAAGGTTAGGATAATGAATCAAGATGAAAACGTTTAGAAAATTTAACGAATCTGCAAACAAAAAAGCAGTAATTACTTTTGGTAGATTTAATCCACCAACTGTAGGTCATGGTAAACTAATCGATGCACTTAAGAAGGCATCGGGTGGTGGTTATCAACCTCTAGTTTATATGTCTCATTCCCAAGACGCTAAAAAGAATCCATTAGACTACAACACAAAACAGAAATGGATGAATAGATTCTTTGGTAAAAAAGTCACGGTTGTTAAATCCAGCGCAAGACAAATCTTTCAGATTGTGACTGAACTATATGCAAATGGGTACACCGACTTACGAATGGTTGTGGGTTCAGATAGAGTTAGAGAGTTTGATACACTTATCAGAAAATACAATGGTTCTAAAGGTAGACATGGGTATTATAATTTTACAGACATTCAAATTATATCTGCAGGGGAGAGAGACCCCGATTCAGACGATTTAGTTTCAGGTATGTCTGCAAGTAAAATGAGAGCAGCTGCAGAAGAAGGAGACTTCGAATCATTTAAGAATGGTGTTGCATCCAACAGTGCAAAAGACCAAGAACTACTCTATAAAGATGTTAGAAGAGGTATGGGTATTAAAGAAGAAACAATGCCTAACTATATGTTTGAAGACCTATTACAGGAAGGTGTTTATGACCCAGGCATATTCAAAGCAGTTTTCTTAATGGGTGGGCCAGGTTCAGGTAAATCAACAGTGGTTGATGCACTCTCACTTAAGGCACTAGGACTTAAAACAATCAATAGTGACACTCACTTTGAACGACTTATGAAAGATGCAAATATGTCTATGAAAATGACTAAGACTGGTAGTGGAACAGTCAACCCCGAAAGAGATAAACTTCGTTCAAAGGCAAAAGGTATTGCAACCAAACAAATGGACATCCATGTTCCTGCAAGACTGGGATTAATCTTTGACACTACAAGTGCAAAAGCACAAAAGATTCAGAACTATAAGAAACAATTAGATGCATTGGGATATGAGTACAAGATGGTATTTGTTAAAACCAGTCTATCCCTCGCACAAAGACTCAATTCAATGAGAGCAAGAACACTTCCACCTGAGATTCTAGTAAAAGAACATGAGGCAGTAGAGAAAAATGCACAACTATTTAAGAGAATATTTGGTAAAGACTTCATAGAAATCCTCAACGATGACAGTGTTGCATCATTACAGGGTAAAGCATCTAAACTATATGGTGCAATGATGACTTGGTGTACTAAGTTCCCTACTAATAAGATTGCACTTACATGGAAACAACACGAGTTAACTCGTAAAAAGAGATAAATAGATTATATGGATATATTAGATATTATACTTAACGAGAAAGCTTCAACTAAAGATGTAGAATCCGTAGTTGAGAATTTCAAATCGATTTTTGTAGAGGATAACGTTGCAGTTCAGACTGCGAATACAAAAGCAAAACAGATTGATGAGTTAGAGAAACTTAAAATTAAACACGAAAGAGAAATCGAACAACTCAAAGACAGACATGAGAGAGAAAACGATAGACTCAAAGGTGCAAAAGAAAAAGAAACTCAAGATGTTGCAATCCAAAAGAAAAGAGAAGCAGACCGTAAAGCAAATGAGTCACTAGAAGAAGGTAAATTAGTCTCAGACATCCAACACATCATTGATACGATTATGAAAAAGATTAATAACCAAGTTGGTAAAGAGATTACAAGGAACCAAGAGAAAGGTCTTGGTATGTTAAATACTTTAGGGTCATTTGTTGGTGCAAAGGTCACTGATAAGAAACAAGAAAAAGGAAAGTTGTTCCTTAAGTTTGGTGAAGAAGTCGAAGAAGGTAGAAACTATAGAAAGGAATATGATAACTACCACTCTTCACCCGAACAAATTAAAAGACGTGCAAAGAGAAATGAAGCACGAAGAACTTTAAAGAATAGAAAAGATATTAAAGGAAAGGATGTTCATCATAAAGATAACAATCCTATGAACAACGATAAATCAAATCTATCGATTGTATCTCAAAAGTTTAATAGAACAGAACCTAGACTTAGGACTGAGAAATTAAGTAAAGATGCAACGATAGGTGATTTTATAAAAGATTTTCAAAATTCTGATGCACCTCAGTTCAAAAACCAAAGTGCAGAAGAGATTAAAAAAATGGCAGTTGCGGCCTATTACGCAAATCAAAAAAGGGGATAACACAATGAGTAATGGTAATAAACACAATAACGGAGTACACGAGGTAGGTAAACTCGAAACTCTACAAGCATATCAAGAGGATACGCCTGGACAACAGGTAGAAAAATATCTTGAATCAATCAAAGAAGTGATTGAAGAGAAGAAAGAAAAACAGAAAAAGTCTTTCATGAAGGTATTCCAAAATCCCCTTAAAGGTTTCCCTTACAATGAAGAACTTGACGATAACTTCGTTAAACCCCTAGAAGAAGCAAAAAGAAATGCAAAATATTTAGAATTAGAATTTAAAAATAAAAACGAAGCGATTAAGGCATATAAACACATTAACAATAAGTTATATCCAGGCGGAACTCAACCATTCGAGGACTTTGTTCAAGAAGGTAAATGGTTGCAATTTGACAATGTTCAAGATGTAAAAGATGTTCTTGATGTGTTTAAAAAGGGTGGACTACAATTTAAAATTAGTGGTGGTGAACTCAAGTTGGGAGAATCTTTAGAAGAAGGTAAGTATGCAAAATACTCAGACTTACTAATGAAGAAAGCAAAAGAGATGCAAGCAATTGACAAAGCTCAAAACAAGTCAGGGGTCGCAAGTCCTTCATTAAATGCTCTTAAATCAATCAACAAAGAGATTGAAAAAGAGATGAAGAAACTCGGTATTACAGAATCAATCAATGACGAACTTGACGAAGGTAAAATGGGTGAACTATTCCTAGACATTCAAAATGGTGCGACAGCAAAAGATATCGCAAGAGACTATCCAGTTTCAATTCAACAAGCAAAAGACTTCCTTAAAGATTACTACAGTCAGAAAAAGGGCCCTAGAAAAGAAGAAGTAGAAGAAACTGAAGAAGCATTTTCTACCAAACAAAAAAGTGGTAAAGAGATTGCGAGGAAAATGTTGAAGATTAAGTCATTGTTTGAAGCTAAAAAACTTAAAAATCTAATACCTGAGTTTGAAAAGATTGTAAAGACTAAAGGTGCAGCTAAAGTTAGTGGTGTCATGGTTGATATGTTCACTGCAAGTGTTATTGTAAAAGCATACGCAAAAGTCAACGACAAAAATAAGAAGAGAATGGAGACATCTGATGTCTATACTCTTATTAAAATTGCACAAAAAATGATGGGTCTTAAAGAAGAAACTGTATCAGAAGACTACAAAAAAGTAATCAAAATGTTCCCAAGAGACAGAGATTGGAAAAAACTCATTACAAAGCACAAAAGAGCAATTGATGCTTTCAGAAACAACAATAAAGATTTACCTTCTGATGTAGAAGACGAATTACTAGCTTGGGCATGGGATACTAGTGAAGTCAGTGGTAAACACGATGCAGAAGATTTCATAATTTCAATCCTTGATGAAGGTAAAATCAAAGAAGAGTTTGGTGGAAAAGACGGTCAGTGGCCGGACGAAGAAACTGAGAACGCACCAACACCAACACCAATTCCTGTAGATGAGGACGGAAACCCAATAACAGAAGGAACATGGGCATTACCAAAGACTTCTAAACAAAAGAAAGAATTAAAAGACTTGTTGAAGAAACCAGTTATCTTAGGTAAAGAGGGTGATGATGCCGCTGACAAACTGTATGACCTTATTGGTGATGATGGTTTGTTTGATGACTTATATAGAGCAGGTAAGAAAAATCCAAAAGGTGATGCAAGACCTATCATTAAAGCAAAAATGAAAGAGTTGGGTATCAAAGAAGGTAAAATGGACGGTTCTAAACTTACTGGCCAAGAAATTTCAGTATACTTCCGAAGACATAAGGTCAGAGATAAACAAGTAAGAAAAGCAGTTGAGTTCGCACTCGACCATGGCGGCGCAATGACCTACGCAATCAAAGGTATTGAGAAGATAAAGAAAGGTCTCTCAAAGAATAAGGACGTTGTAAAAGCACTTAACTATGCAAACTATGGAACAGAACAAAAGATTCCTGAAGTAGGATTCATGTTCAAAGAAAACTCACCAATTGCAGGTGATATAAAGCTTGAAGGCGACCAATATATACCTCAGAAGAAAGGAGTTAACAAGAACATTGCGAACTACTGGAATAAAGAGATTAAAGGGTTAAAACCAAAAGAATTAGAAGCAATCCAGTCAATGTACATGATAACAGACCATAGTGGTGTTGTGCAAATGTACAAAGCAGGTAAAAGAGACTTCATAAAATCTATTAAAAGTTAGTACTAAATATAGGGAAGGTTAATGACCAAAGATGTTCTTACGGAACAACATGGGACAGGAATTAAATACTTAATCAGGACATTTACTGATTCGGTGCCTTTGGAATTAAAAAATGGTATGAAAACTACCATGCATATTCTAAGTGGTAATGGGTGGTGTATGAGAGAACGAGGTTATATGCCAATTGAATTAGAACTGGGTAAAGAATACCGAATGAAAGGAAACCTAGAAAGGGGAGTAGATGAATTGGTGGTTAGAATCCAATTAACATAAATAAACATATGAGTCAAAAAACAGAAAATTGGCAAGAAGCCCTACTCAGAGTCCGTAAAGGACTTAAAGAGTCGAATCAACCTGTAGAAAAAACAGAAGATGAAGTCATCAGTGAAGAGATTGATGCACTTATTCTATTATTGGACGAAGATACAACTGAAGAAGTTGTAGAAGAGTCTGTTGAAGACGTGGTTGCAAAACCTATCGAGAAACTTACAGAGAAGAATATGTTAGGTAGACTTGCAAAGTCTATGGACTTATCAGAAGAAAATAAATCAATATTGTTCGATTATTTCGAATCAGGAGAATTAAAACAATGAGTTTTACAGGATTTCAACTAGGGTTGTCAGACGACCTATTAGAAGCGTCTAAAAAGGTTATCGAGTCATCTGCAGAATACAAAAAATTCTTTGATTCAGTATTGAAGAAATTTAACGTCACGTCTCCTGAAGAATTGGACGGTGAAAAGAAGAAGGAATTCTTTGATTACATCGATGCAAATTGGAATGGTGAAGACGAAAAAGGTAAAGACGGTAAGAAAGAAGAAAAAAAAATTACCGAAAAAAAGGCTAAGTTTATACGTCTACAATTCAAGAACAAAAATGATGCATCAAAGGTAAACAAGTGGTTATCTCAAAATTTAGCAGGAAATAATCAAGGATATACAGAGCTTGATTATGACCGTGGCGATGACCATATAGGTTTTGGTGGAGTAGATGATGCCGATGAACTTATGAAAAAACTGCAAAAGGCAGGATTCAAATTTAAGGTTGACCATAGAGAAGAAACTGAAGAAGAAGCAAAAAAAAAATCTGAAGTAAACGAAGAAATCGTATTGATGGATTTGAAACCATCTAACTATAGAAAGTTAAAGAAAGAACTAGAGAAAATTGAAAAAAAGGTTGGTTTTTCTACAATGGAAGACGGAGATACAAGTTTGTTCATTACTAATATCAAAGACCAAAATAAAACTGTAAAGGCAATTGAAGATACTCTAAAGAAATTGAGAATTAAAGAACCTAAAGATGTCGATTTCAGAAGGAAAGCTTAGTATGAATCAGTTTGATACTATTCGTGCAATGTGGGAAGGTTCTCTTAATGAGAAGAAAGACCTAGACCCTGCAACAGTTGGGAAGATTGCTTCTCAAACGGATAGGAATGACCATAATGGTTCTATTATAACTCTTGCGAATGCATTAAAAGATAAGAAAGCTGTAAAGATGATGCAACTCTTATCTCAAATGCACAAAATGGAAGGTCATATGACTACGGATATGATTGCAATCAGAACAGGAATATCGAAAGACCTTATGAAGAAAGCAGAAAAAACATATTCAAATTATGACGAAATATATAAGTCATTCTAATGGACAGAGTAGACGCTAGATTTAGAACTTTCAAAGAGAAGATTAGAAAGTTAGGATACATCAAAGGAGAGGCAAAGAAGGTCTCTAAAGTGATGGAAAAGGTTGCAGACTTCGGAATGATGTCCGATGCAGGTAATCAAAAGGTTGCACGTGCCGTTGCGAAAGCAAAAAACGAAAAAGAATTGAGAACGATGTTGGATAAAATATCCACCATGGCAAAAGGTAAGTACGCAGAGGCTGGAGAAGATGAAGTAATCCAAAGAGCAATTTGGGCAATGGATTCAACTGCAACAGGAATGCAACTTAGACCCGATGCGAATGTTTTAATGCAACTCAAAAAGTTAATTGATACTAAGAGAGACCAAGACATTAGAACAGACGACATGAAGAAGATGAAGGTTAAGTGGAAGGATGCAGAGAAAGTTCACGACATTTTAATGCAACTTAAGACACCTGAACGGTCTAAATACCTTATATTATTACAGAAAGACATTAAGTCTTTTAAGACTAACTTTAATGGCATACTAAAATTTGCCAATAAACAAAGAGGATAAAAAAATGGCATTATGGGGACACACATCAGGAACAGAATCAAAACCAAATTGGTTATCTGACGCTGAGAAAACAAAAACACAAGCAAAACCTTACGGTTGGGAACTTGAAGTTGAAAAAACAGGCAGAAGTCTAAAAGAGGTTTTAGTTGCTTGGTCATCTTCAGGTCTTACAACTGTACTAGGTGCTGCTGATATCACTGATATTGACTGGAACATCACTGCATTCGATAAGAGTGCTGGTGGAACATTATCTACAACTGTTGTATTCAACGAAGCAGTAGATGTCACTGGAACACCACAATTAACTGTAGTTAACGACCAACGTGCAAACCACACATTATCATATGCAAGTGGAACAGGTACTAACGAATTAGTATTCACATTGGCAATTGCAGCTGCAAACGCTGCTACAAGTGCTGGTGACGTACTTTCAGTCGGTGCAAACGCAGTCGCATTGAACGGTGGTACAATTAAAGATACAGGTACAAACACTGTTTCTACAATTACTTCAGTTGCAGGTATCGGAACAGCCGCTGGAACAATTACAGTAGTTGCATAAGGTAAATTAATATGAAATTAAATGTACTAGGAACAGAAGCCGCTTGTGGAACAAGTTCGACTAATGGTTCAAACTTCGGTTCTTCAACTGCAGTAAGAGTTCATAATAGTGGTGCAAGTGCAAGATTAGTATCTGTAGAAACTTCTGCAGCTGCATTAATCGGAACATTTACACTAGGTGCTGGTGGTACTGAAATAATTTCAAAAGACCCAACTGATGAAGTATTCGCTGCTCACGCAGAAGTACTTGCAGTTAAGGTTGGGATAATAGGATAATAATATGAAAAGATTTGCAGAATTTATAAACGAAGGTCACGCACACGACAGTGCAGGGTTATCATCAAATCATGTTCCCCATGATATCAATGACCCTGAAGTAAAATCAAGGATTAATGCCATCCTTGGTCATTGTGCAGTAAGTGAATTTTTGAATCCAAATGCTGCTATTGGTCAAATTGATTCTAAATTGGGTCAATTAGGTATCGCACTAGATGGTGAAGCACCTGAGATTACAGAAACAGGTGAATACACTATCGGAATGAAAAGATACGGCGACCAATTTGGTAAAACAGTAGACACTCCACATGATGAGTTTGATAACAAGACTGAAACAGTCACGTTAACACTTAGAGTAGAGAAATTAGCAACAGGGAGTTTTAAAGTCTACGGTTCAATCTAAGGTACTAAATACTTTTAGATTTATTATATTATGGAAAACGTATGGGTCTATTCGACAAACTCACGGTAAAAAACTTTAGTGCATTCGCACTTCAAAACTACGATGACCCTCAGTGTGCAGACATTGAGGAATTCCATGAAGATTTAAGAAGGTTCAGATACCTTAAACGACTCCTACACCGTTATCATGAGGCAGATGAGTTAAGAGAACGTCTCATGTTAAATCACCTTATTACCATATTCAATGTCTTCGGTTATGATGCATCAATGAGAATGTTAGATTTCAAAATCACTGAACAGTCTTATTGGGCTTCCATTAAAACAATGCTTTTATACTTAGGGTACATCGATGAATCATGGAATACAGAAGTTCCAATTAACGATGAACTCGCACAAAAACTAAGAGATTTATAGAACACGCCCTTGTAGCTGAGTGGCTTAGCAGAACCCTTGTAAGGTTCAGACAGCGGTTCGATTCCGTTCAGGGGCTCCAGTCTTATAGTCGAACACTGAAAGATTATAAATAGTTATACTATGAAAACATTTAACTGTAAAAATTGCGATGCTGAAAAAACTATAAGTCACAGGAATACCAACACATATTGTTCTATCCAATGCCAACAAGACTACCAACATAACCAAAGAATTAAAGTTTGGAAAGAAACTGGTGTTATTAGTAAAAGGCCATTAAAAACATATCTTGCAGAACAGAAAGAAGGATGTTGGGAATGTGGTATTACAGACCATAACAATAAGCCCATAGTGTTGGAACTAGAACACATAAACGGAAACTCACAAGACAATTCAGAGGACAACGTATCACTATTATGTCCTAATTGCCACTCTCAAACAGACACATACAAAGGAAAGAATAGGGGTAATGGTAGACACTATCGAAGAGAAAGATATGCACAAGGTCTCTCTTATTAGTGTTCCAAAGACCTAAATAGATGTATGACTACTATAATTAAAATTGGTAAATCAAAATGCGTATAGTTGACACCTTGATTGTGTTCCGAATTCTAAAGATGTTAACAACATCTTGGGAAAAGTTTGATGCGTATAAACTTGGTCTAATCGATAAAAAAGGGTCTCGAATCAAGGACAAGAAACCCGAAACCACAGCAGAAAAATCATCATTTACTTTACTCCATAGGTTAGTATTCAATCTTAAAAGAATCGTGAACAAAGTTCCTTTTGGTAAGACTGCATTTGCATCTTATGCTGTTGCATTGTTGTTATTAAAGGAAGAAACTAAACTAGACGAAGACCAAATGGATGAGTTGTGTGAGAAGTTTTACAGACATCTCAAAACAGAAGGTATTCTCGATTCAGAAATGATTACAGAAACCATTCAAGTTCCTAGTTTACAGATAGGTAGTATCTATAGACTCAAAAGACAATTAAAAGAACAAAACGATAAAACATATCTCGCAAAATCCGAAGTACATATCGTGACAGAACACAGCATGGTGTTTGGACTTAAAGTGTACGCAGGGTTTATTGAAAACGAGAGGGTACTGGTGACAGGCGATGACTTATACTAAAGAAAGCAGAATGAAACTAAAGGTTTCTGATTGGGAAGACAGAGCAAAACTTGACAGAAAGACGAGAGCGGATTTTTGGAAACAGTTTAAAAAGGTCAACAAAGAGAGTATTAAAAAGACTCTTAAGGTGTGGGAAGATGCACCTATGAACGCAACAGGTAGTGCTGTCGCAACAGACAAACCTATAGTAAGAAAGAAAAAGAAAAAGGGAATGTACAATTCCGAGGTCATAACACGAAAGTTATAACGGTTATATTATGAAATATTTGAATTATCTTGCACTGATAACATCGGTGGGAATCGCAGGAATAGCCGCCTACTTTTCCGTATTAGGACTTGCAACAATCTTTGCAGGTGCATTCATGGGTATTGTCATCATGGCAGGTTCTCTAGAGTTCGGTAAAATCATTACTGCGGCTTATCTACATCTCTTTTGGGATAAACTTAATTATCAAAAATGGATAATGGCATTGATGGTCGTTGTCCTTATGTTAATCACATCACTGGGTATATTCGGATACCTATCAAAAGCACATTCAGAACAAACAGGTGATACTGCACAAGCACAATCAATTGTTTCTAGAATTGATAACGAAATCGCCCGAGAAGAAAATAAAATTGAAACTTACGAAGACCGTATTGGTACACTAGGTGTTGCAAAGGTAGATGTTTCGGGTTCTATTTCCCAACAAGAAGAAATCAGAGATGGTGCGTGGGATAGAGTTCAAGGAGATATCGACTATGCAAAAGGTCAGATACTAAGTTTAAGAGGACAACTCACGACACTGGATTCTGCAGTTAATGATTTAAGAGACAAAGGTGTAGAGGTTATTACTACAGATGAAGGTGGAGTGTTCCAAGGTGCAACGAACGAAACAATAGATTACGTTGCACAAGCAAATATACTCTTTGGTCAACAGAAAGAACAAAGAGAACAGATAAGAAATGATATTGCAGGTCAACAGACCAACATAGATAACTATAGAGCGCAAGCACAGACCACAATCAATGATGCGAACGCAGAAATCAAAAGACTGCAACAGGCATCAACTGGGGATGCAGACGAAATAATTACAAAAACTGATGAATTCAACTTACTTATTGATGAGACATATGATACAATAGATGAGTTAAAGTTAGAAAAGTTTGACTCAGAACAGGTAATCCTTACACTAGAACGTGAAGTTGGGCCAATTAAGTACATTGCAGAGGTAATATACGGTCAAGAGGACAGTGTCAAGTACCTTGACAACGCAGTTAGATGGGTCATTTATATGTTAATTTTCGTGTTTGACCCACTTGCAGTGCTTCTATTGATTAGTAGTGTAGGACAGGTTGCAAGAGGTAGAGTCGAAGAAGAAGAGAAAAAACCACCAGTAATTGAACAAAGATACGTTTTACAGGTGCCAAAGACTCGAATCAAGAACATGGATAATATAAATAAACCTGTATAACACTTATTCATAGAGGAAACACAAATGGCATTCGTAGCAAAAACAATAGATGAAATGAAAGCATTCACTCGTGCAGAAAAGAAAGCATATCTTGAAGGTGACGGTGCGCCCGTGAAACCTACAAACTATGACGATTTAGGCGACACAGACCAAGCAAAACTTAGTTATGACGAGTCCAAAGCACGGAACACAGCGCAAATTGCTGGTGTTCAAGATGCAATAGATAACGCTTCAGACTAAAAAAACCCCTTGTAAAAAACGCATATTTCCTGTATAATAGGAGATATGCTTTGGTTAGAGAAAAAATACTTATCTATGGTCGTGTCCCATTTGGACGTGGCGAAATGGAAAGGTGATACAACCCTTAATCACCGATGTCTCTATTGTGGTGATTCCACCAAAAACGAACATAAAGCACGTGGCTATCACTTTGTCATAGAGCAGAGTTATGTCTATAAGTGTCATAATTGTGGTATTTCTACCTCAACAATCAACTTTCTAAAAGAACATTTTCCTATGGTACATAGGGAATATATGAAAGAGTGGTTGACTGAAAAAGGATACAAACCAAAGGCAAAAAAGATGCCAAGTTCTAATGAATTCAAGTTCCAACCAAAACCACAAAACCTAAATACAAGTAATATTATGACAGTCGATAACTTGAAGTTTCTGATGAAACCTTGTTCTGAGGTTTCTGTTGCTCGAGATTATCTGAACGAAAGGATGATACCCGAAGTCCATCATAAAGACCTATGGTATACTGCAACACCTCAAAGTTTATCGATGTTATCGGAGAAGTATAAGGACAGAGTTTTGGGTACAGACCCAAGAATCATCATCCCATTTTATAACGAGGAGAATCAGTTGATTGGATTAAGTGGTCGTGCAGTGAACAACAGTCCATTGCGATATATGACCATGAAATTTCACGATGACCAACCCCTTATTTTCAACCTACATACAGTAGATAAATCGAAAACTATCTATGTGACAGAAGGGCCAATTGATTCCTTATTCCTACCCAACGCAATCGCAGTTGCAGGTAGTGACTTCACCAAACTGGACGACAGTATAAAAGAAAATGCAGTTCTAGTCTATGACAACGAACCAAGAAATGTGGAAATCCTTAAGAAGATTGAACACGTTATAGAGTTGGGTTTTACAGTCTGCATTTGGAATGACCGTAGAGTAAATGAATTGAAAGATGTGAACGATATGGTCTTAAACGGATTGACACAAGAAGAAATCCTTAGTATAATAAAAGAATGTTCCTTTTCGGGACTCAGTGCAAAAGCAAAATTTATGGAGTATAAGAAAGTATGAATTCACCGATGTTAGTAGTTAAGTCAGATGGTTCAAAGGTAGTAATTGACTTAGATAAAATTCATAAAATGGTCTATAAGGCGTGTAAAGGGATTGCAGGGGTATCTGCATCTATGGTCGAAATGAATAGTGGACTCCAATTTTATGATGGAATAACAACGAAAGACATTCAACAAATCCTAGTAAAATCTGCATCAGATTTAATCACACTAGAAAATCCCAATTACCAATTTGTCGCAGCTCGACTACTATTATATCGTATTCAGAAACAAGTGTTTAACACTAAGTGGAAAGACTCAGAAATCTATCCACCACTTTATGATATAATCGAACGAAACATTAACAAGAATGTGTATGATAAATCCATTTTTGATATGTACACTAAAGAAGAAGTAGAACAGTGTGACAAATACATTAAACATAGTAGAGACATCACATTCACATACGCAGGACTACAACAGATTGTAGACAAATACCTTGTCCAAGATAGAAGTAATGGAGAAGTATTTGAAACCCCTCAGTTCATGTATATGTTAATCGCAATGACTCTATTCCACAAATATGACGATGAAAGGAGACTAGATTATGTCAAACGTTATTACGATGCAATATCACAATTTAAAATCAACATTCCTACACCCATCATGGCAGGTGTCAGAACACCCTTACGACAATTTGCATCATGTGTCCTCGTTGACTCCGATGACTCACTCGATTCGATATTTACGAGTGACATGGCAATCGGAAGATATGTCGCACAACGGGCTGGAATTGGAATTAACGCAGGAAGAATACGAGGACTCGGTTCGAAGATTCGTGGTGGAGAAGTGCAACACACTGGTGTAATCCCATTCCTAAAGAAATTTGAAGCGACTGTAAGAAGTTGCACTCAGAACGGAGTCAGAGGTGGAAGTGCAACAGTTCATTTCCCTATTTGGCATCAAGAAATCGAAGATATCCTCGTACTTAAAAACAATAAAGGAACAGAAGACAACAGAGTAAGAAAGTTAGATTACTCTATTCAGATATCTCAACTGTTTTATCAGAGATTCATAACCAACGAAGACATTACACTGTTCAGTCCACATAGTGTGCCTGGTTTATACGAGGCATTTGGAACACCCGAATTTGACGAATTATACGAGAAGTATGAACGTGCAACAAGTGTTCCAAAGACAAAAGTAAGTGCAAGAGAATTGTTTACGAATATGTTAAAAGAACGTGCAGAGACTGGACGTATCTATATCATGAACATAGACCATTGTAATACTCATAGTTCGTTTACTGATAAGGTAAACATGAGTAATCTTTGTCAAGAAATCACACTACCAACAGACCCATTGACACACATCGATGGTGACGGTGAAATTGCACTTTGTATTCTATCTGCAATCAATGTTGGTACAATTAAGTTAGAAGAATTATCCAACCTATGTGACCTCGCAGTGAGAGGACTTGAGGAACTCATAGATTTCCAAGAGTATCCTGTAGAAGCTGCAAAACGCTCGACCAAAGCACGAAGGTCACTAGGTATTGGATATATTGGGTTAGCACATTTCCTCGCAAAGAATCGAGTGAGATATGACGACCCCGAAGCACATAAATTAGTTCATGAACTTTCAGAGAGATTTCAGTATGAACTATTATGTGCCTCAAATCAAGTTGCATCAGAGAAAGGTGCCTGTGAGTATTTCGATAGAACAAAATATGCACAAGGAATCTTACCCATAGACACATACAAGAAAGACGTAGACGATATTGTTCCTAATGAACTAAATTGTGACTGGGATAAACTTAGAACAAATATTAAAGTTCATGGTCTAAGACACTCCACATTGACTGCACAAATGCCGTCTGAGAGTTCCTCAGTCGTTTCTAACGCAACGAATGGTGTTGAACCACCTAGAGACTACCTTTCAGTCAAGAAGAGTAAGAAAGGAACACTTAAACAAGTAGTTCCACAATACAGTATCCTTAAGAACTTCTATACCCTACTATGGGACATGGAAGACAACGATGGATACATCAAGACACTTGCAGTGATGCAGAAGTTCTTTGACCAAGCAATCAGTGGGAATTGGTCTTACAATCCCGAAAAGTTTGTAGATGGTGAAGTTCCTGTATCAGTACTCGCAGGTGATATGTTAAAAACCTATAAGTATGGATGGAAAACATCATATTATCAAAATACAATGGATGGGAAAACCGAAGACGTAGTAAAGGATGAAAATTCTGCAATGAATGATTACATCCCACCTATGTTAGATAGTCCCGACAGTGATGAAGATTGTGATGCTTGCGCTATCTAGTGAGATATAAAAATGCCTGTGCGATATGAAGATAAAACCGTAAAAATAGAAACATATGACCAACCCGAAGGTGCGAAAGTGCCTTCTAAAGATGGAAAAGTTTCAATCAAAGGGTGGACTAATGAGTTAACAAGAGAGTTTCAAACTAAAGGTTATGTTGTCTTAAGGAATTTCATTCCTAAAGAGATTATTGATATGACTATGGATAGTTGGAAAACCATAGAACATAATCAAGAATGGAATGATATGTTCTTTGAAAGGGAAGAGGACATCATTCACGATTCACCCGAAGATACTTTAAGAAAAAGTCAGGGATGTCACACTTTTCCACCATCAGTTTCCCTACATAGATGGTTAAAAGATAATCTAGACAATGTTCTTGATATGCAATTAGTAGAAACATATGCATACTCAAGAAAATACGATAGAGGAGCATATCTAAAAGCACATAGTGACCGACCTTCATGCGAAGTCAGTGCAACAATTTGTCTTAAGTATAAGTCAGATGACAATACACCTTGGAAGATTTGGGTGCAAAGAGATAAGAACTATGTCCGAACTGCAAGAGGTCAAGGACAACAAGAGTTCTTTGAGAACTGTCAAAACATTCCACATAGAGAAAGAAAAGGAATTCCTATAACACTAGAGGTTGGGGATGTTTTACTTTATCAAGGGCCAAATGCAATCCATTGGAGAGATAAATTTCTAGGAGATTACTCTTATCATATGTTCCTACATTTTATTAATCATGGTGGACATATAACAGGTGTTGGTGGGTCATTCTCCAGGCCAGACGATTTTCACGCATTTCAACAACCTAAAACTAGACCTAGGGCAGATGGAAGACCACATAGTGCATTTGCATATGACGGAAGACTAAGTAGATATCACCCTAACCATGACCAAAAAGAATACTTCCATAATGCAATGAAGTTTTGGAATGAGTGGGCTGAAGGACATCATAACTGGTTTAATCCCGAAGAATGGATAAACAATTATGATAACATTACAGACGTAGAACTAACAGAAAGAGAGAAAAACAAATTAAACATAAAATGACCGTATTCAATAAAAATAAAATCGACTTCACAAAAGAGAAAATCTTTTTTGGAGAGCAACTGAACACCCAACGATTTGACGAGTTTAAATATCCTATATTTGATAAACTTACACAAAGACAATTAGGATTCTTTTGGAGACCCGAAGAGGTATCTTTACAGAAGGATAGAAGTGATTATCAATTACTTACCCCTGCACAAAAACACATTTTTACATCTAATCTAAGATATCAAACTTTACTTGACTCAGTCCAAGGTCGTGCCCCTGCAATTGCCTTCTTACCATTCGTGACTATACCCGAATTAGAATCATGCATCATCACATGGGACTTCATGGAGACAATCCACTCAAGAAGTTATACTCATATTATTAAGAACATTTATTCAGACCCAAGTGTTGTATTTGATACCATATTAGAAGAACCTGCAATCATAGCCCGTGCAGAATCAGTCACACAAAAGTACGATGAGTTTATTGACATCGGAAGACGTAAAATAATGGGTCATAAGATAGAAGATTACGACCTTTACAAGGCACTTTACCTTGCATTGGTATCAGTTAACATCTTAGAAGGGATTCGATTCTTCGTTTCTTTTGCGTGTTCATTCGCATTTGGAGAAGCAAAACAGATGGAAGGAAGTGCAAAAATCATATCATTGATTGCAAGAGATGAAGCACAACACCTTGCAATCACTCAACACATCATTAAAGCATATCAGAACCATGAGAACGATAAAATTATGCATAAGGTAATGAAGGATTGTGAACCCGAAGTGTATCAGATGTATGAAGATGCAGTTAATCAAGAAAAGGATTGGGCAAAGTTCCTATTCCAACATGGGTCAATGATTGGTTTATCCACACACCTACTTGGACACTATGTCGAGTTTACTGCAAACAAGAGACTCCGTGCAATCGGAATGAATCCTATATATGACAGAAGTTCTACAAACAACCCATTACCTTGGACAAAACATTGGTTCAACAGTAGAGGGTTGCAGAATGCACCACAAGAGACAGAAATTGAGTCGTATGTTATTGGGGGAATCAAACAAGACGTTAATGACGACTCATTTAAAGGATTTAAATTATGATAAAGATATATGGAAAACCACAATGTCCTTTTTGTGATAAAGCAAAAGCACTTGCAGAGAGAGAAGGATATATTTACAAATACCTACAGTTAGACGTTGACTTTACAAGAGAAGAACTCTTTGAGAAATTTCCTAACGCAAGAACATTCCCTCAAATAACTGTAGACTATGATGCTGAATATATCGGTGGATACACTGAATTTGAAACATGGAGTAAGGGGTATAAGTTATTATGAACAAATGGTGGAAAATCTTATGGGTCTCTAAAGAAGAAAAGGCACTTGAACAAAAGATTGCATTAAGAAAAGACGAAGAGAGGATTGCAAACAAAGTTGTCGATTCAATCAACCTTAAACAACATGAAATTGCAATACCCGACCCCGATGATTTAACAATAGAAAACGCATATAAGACAAGATGGATATGGTATCACACTATACTCGCAGGTCTAATGTTCCTTATGACTGTAGTTCTTATGGGCATATTCATATTACTTGCAGTGAAGTTATGAAACAAGTCCACGCATATTTAAACCCCGAATCAGAACAGGGAATAGAAGATATGAGAATCACTCACCTGTTGAAGACACTTGATAATGTAAATCAAGAAATTCGCATATACATACAAGGAGAAGATTTTCAAAAGAAAGCAATAGAGCCTCATGTGGTTCCATTCATTACCATTGATGGTAAAAAGAAATCATTTGATAATGCATGGGAAGAAATCCTAGGAGAGAAGGAACATGATACGAATATTTAGAGTACATTGTAGTGCTTGTAAAAGTGAAAGTGAAGTGAGACATGAAATGGACTCACACCAATACGATATTGAAAATTGCCCTTTTTGTGGGGAAGACATAAGTGAAGATGAAGTGGAATTTATAGATGAGGTTGAAACAGAATAAAAGAGTTCGAACTTTCTTAATTTAGGATGAAATACTACATGGTAAACATAGACATTTCGGGTCAAATTGCACGAAAACGAGACATTTATAACTACGTCACTGATGTCATCTACCACTTACACCCAAGATTAAGACGTAATGTTGACTTATCATTACACATAGTGTCACGACCCATCGAACTGGGCGACTATACTTACGCAACTTGTTCAGGAAATGTGGGGGTGGTGGACATAGAATTGAACAGATTGGACGAAGATGGGAGTAAATTCACGCATGACCAAATGATGTTGAACCTCGCACACGAATTAATCCATGCAAAACAGTTCATTAAGGGTGAATTATCACCTAAATTGCAAAGATTTAAGAAGAAATACCATGGTAAGACCCCTTATTCGAGACAGCCATGGGAGAAAGAAGCATATAAATTGGAGTCCCAAATCTTCAATATGTTTTGGGTAGGAAGAGACAAATTTATTTAAAAAACCCCTTTACAAAGACCCTCATTATAGTGTATAATGGTACTATAAATGAGAAAAAGTATGATGACATTTGAAGAATATTGCGCTCATATGTACGGTGAGAACTGTCATGAAAGGCGACAACATGGTCAAGACACATATGAATCAGTAGATGAATATGTCAATCACGGAGAAAATCTAAGATTTTTACAGACCGAATTCACTAAACACCTTATAAAACCTAGAGATTTTATTGCTTAAAAGCTTGACAATGTGTCAGTGCTTTTGTTATAATAGTAGGGTAATAAGGAAATAACACTATGAATATAAAGAGAATATTTATCGACATGGACGGTGTCCTTGCCGATTTCAACACTGGGGTGGAGACACTCACTGGTACACCTTTTCCAAACACGGATAAGGGTCATAACGATTATGACGAAAGAAAAGAAGAATTAACAAACAAAAGATTATTCAGAAACTTACCACCTATGGAAGATATGCACGACTTGGTTGCATATGTTAGACATACAAGACTTCCATGGGAAATATTAACTGCTGCTGGTGTAATCAACAGAGAGTTAGTTGTGTTTGATAAGAACGAATGGATTAGAGACCACGTCTCTCCTTCTGTTGTTGTCACTTGCACAATGACTGGTAGTCAAAAAGGTATGTTTGCGTTTGAAGGTTCAGTCCTTATAGACGATAGAATTAAGAACATTGAGTCTTGGGAAGCACATGGTGGGATAGGTATCCTTCACACTAGTGCAGCTGAGACCATTACAGAATTGAAGAAACTCAGAAACTATGGGGAGTCTTCTTAACGAATTCACCAATTAAGGTGAACAACTAGAGGGTCATGGGAATGACCTTCGCTTTATATCAGGAGAAAATATAATGGCTTTATCCAAAACGCAAAAAGTGTTAAACCTACTTTCAAAAGGTAAAAATGTAAAATGGACTACAATTAGAAACCGTTTTGACTTAACTTCACCAGCAAGAACAATTGGTAAGTTGCAGTCACAAGGTCATGTAATCTATACTAATGTGACTTCAGCTGGAACGTCATATAGAATGGGAACTCCATCAGCTGCAATCTTGGCCGCAGGTCAAGCCGCAGTAAACGGTGGTTCACTTTTTACATATGAAAGCTAAAATTTAACGTTTTAGTTGGACTAAATAATAGACACACTTCGGTGTGTCTATTTGTAAGAGGAAATGTAATAATGATAAAAAGAGCATTAATAAGATGGTGGAACGCAATAAAGTATTGGTTCGCACCCGAATATCAAGTCACCGTATTCAGAACTCAAGACCTAACTGGTAATGTGTTCAAGGACGAATACACTTCAAAGAAAATCCTCATTCAGAAAGAAAAGCATCTCAAATTCAGAGATAAAGAGAAACGTATAGTTGAGATTAGAAGTGCAAAAGGTCTTGACTATCGCATAGTGGAGTTATAATATGCAACAAATGTTAATAGGAATAATACTCGTACTCGGAATGGGGTCGTATTACCTTTACACACAAAACCAAACACTTAGTGCAAATAATGTTGCATTAGAATACGCAGTTGAGGAACAAAAGGCGACCATGACTGCACTCAAAGAAAACTTTGAGAAACAAACAGCCGCACTTCAGAATATGTCTCGTAAGAACGCAGAGATTGAAGAAGATAAAAACAGATATCTATCCATCCTATCAAAACATAATTTTGAAAGACTTGCAACCGTCAAGCCAGGATTGATGGAGAATAGATTTAACAACGGTACTAAAGAAGTAATTGAGGGTATAGAAAATGACACTAAAGACATTAGCAATCTTGAGTCTATCAACGATACTAGCGAGTAGTTGTAGTCTTCTACCCGAAAGAAAGGTAGAAATAATAAGTAAACCAGTAGAGATTGAAATTATTCAACCTACACTTCCACGTCCACTAGACCTACAACCACCAAAATGGTATGTGGTATCTGAAGCGAGAATCGCCAATCCATGTAGGGCAACTATTCCATTCGAACCTAAGAAGTTCGAAGAGAAAGATGGAGTCAAGATAGAGAAATTTAAAAGACCTAAGACTTGTGAATGGGAAGACAAAGAGAATCCCGAATGGCCAGAAGGTTATACATACCTTGATAGATTCTTAGATGAAATGAAAGCACAAAACAGTGGAGACGTTGTATTTGTTGCAACTACTGTAGGTGACTATAAGGTTATGATTAAGAACAATCAAGAGATTAAAAGATACATCAAACAACTTGGAGAAGTGATTGTAGTGTATCGTAATGTGACAATGACCGATGGTCAGAAAGGAATAGTTGCAGAGGTGAAGAAATGATTTGGAAGTTATACGCAGGAGTCTTTGGACTATGTGTTGCAGTTCAAGTGTTAACAGGTTGGGATTTCTTAGGTCAGTTCTTTGATGCACTTGAACAACCTTATGTCATGGTTGCATTCCTTATTGGATTTGTTGCATATGCATCAACCGTAGAGGACAATGAGGTCTGAGGCATTTACAGACGTTTTTTCGGAAGAATTTAGGTCATTTACCTCAAGAATGTGGTTAGACTATTGTGACGAGAACAGTGCATTCGGAAGTGTTTGTAAAGATTACCCTACATACCTTGTAGACAATTTTAAATACCTAGTAAGAAGGTTTAACAAAAATAACGGAAACGAACAATATAATATTAAGTGAGTTAAATTATGAAACCACCAGTGATGGAAAATACCGAAGGACTTTCGGGTGAAATGGAACAGGAAGTTCGAAGAGTTAAATCCGACCCACAACTTAGACACGAAGATAAAATCTTTAATATGGCTGAAGGTACTGATGTTGATACGGTCATTGAATCCTTACAGAAAGGAATCATTCCCGATACATTAACAGAAGAAAGGGGACAAGGATATCAACCTGCACCTGGCCAGGTAATGAATATGTTCTCTATACCTTTTCTTAGAGGTCAACTCAACTTAGATACAGATGAAGTTGCAGAGAAATGTAGAGAGTTGGTTGCAAAACAACCTAAAGGTGATATATGTCAAGAGTACACTACCTATTTTGATGAAGACCTTAGAGTATCAATGCATGAACACAACTGGTTCAAAAGTTTCTCTAATCAAATTAAAGATTCATATATTGCATTCTGTTCTAATGTATATCAACAACCAGTAGGACACCTATGCAGAGATGACATTCATTTGTTTGCATGGGTAAATGTTTACACTGGCCCACATCAACATAGTACTCACAACCATGTCAATTGTCATACCAGTGGAACATACTATGTCAAGACAACGAAATCAAATCAACCCATCAAATTCTTCTCACCTAATATGAGTGGTAATGCAAATCATCAGGCAGTGGACAGACCAATTGAAAGGGAAGGATTTCCAAACATAATGTTTGATGGGGTTCAAGGTTGTGATTCTTCATTCAATTATATACCACAAGAGGGTGAGTTTTTATTCTGGCCTTCTTACGTTTTACATTCAGTAGAACCAACATATGATTACCCCGAAGATTACGAAAGGATATCAATATCATTCAATCTAAAACATCATCTACCATTAGACAATAATGCGACTGGTGATAATATGCGATACGACTTTTTAGAAGAAGACATAAATCATGAACGTATGGTGGGGTATAAAAAAGATGAGTAAGACATTTGTATTAGATGAATTGTTTAAATTCAGTTCAAATTTTGATGCAACCTATGATGGGTTTGCAATCACCATAGACAATTTCTATGAGAATCCCGATGAACTCTATGAATGGATTAAAAATAGAGATTACCCCATGTGGAAATATTCTACAGAAAGAGAGGGTCAATCACACAATGGAGTGGATTACAATGACTGTCGGATTACAGATAAGATTGCACATCCAACTAGAGTTTACTTCAATGAAATGCAACGTGTATTAAACATATGTCGTAAATATTTTCATACTGGAGATTATGATTGGCAACATATCTACGAGTTTAACTGTTTCCAAACCATTACAGAGTTTGATACAAAGATTCAACACTACCCACACACCGATTCAGAACTCTCAACACCCGATAATGAATCCACATTGAACATGATTGTATACATGGACAAAGAAGAGAGTGGTGGAACTGCAGTATATGATGGGACATGGTTATCTAACGATGAACATATGAATGTACTGTTCCCTGTAGAGGATAGATTCACCGTAGAACAAATCATCCCTGCAAAATTCAATCGTTGTGTCATATTCCCAGGCAATAGAATCCACGGAGCCTGGATTGATGACTACTCTAAATATAGTCAAGATAACTGGAGATACTCACAAGTGAACTTCTTCCATCCTCAAAAGAGTTGGAACGAGACATATTAATTATGAATAATTCAATACTAATTGTAGGACATACTGCATTACCCCAAGTACATTGCAATGAAATCATCAGAATGATTGATGAAGCACCATTCACTGACCTCGAATCAAAAGACGTTGACCATATGGGACACATCGTTGCAGAGAACGATGCAGATGAAGACCGACTAAAATATGAAGAAGACGATGGTCGAATCTGTTATACCCTCGGCCCATCTAATCCCGACACTCAAAAAGTAATGGAATGGGTTGAAGGTTATATCCCTTGGGATGATGATTTTGCACAGGTCAGTTATATACAAATTCTAAAGTACCCCATGGAAGCATATATGGCATTCCATAAAGACAAAGCCGATTCGGGTGACACTGGTACAGTCATCTTCAACTTAAACGATGATTTTACAGGTGGAAACCTTACAATCGATGGACATAAACTATTACCCTTCCAAGGGACAATGGTTGCATTTAACAATTCGACAGAAAGATGGCATGGAGTAGAACCAGTACTTACAGGAGAACGATATGTTCTTTCATTATGGTTCAATGCTGGAACTACTGATGATTACGACCAAGAAAGTATGACACAGTATGACACTTCAACTTCTGCATCCAATGACGATGACAACATAAGAGTATTTCCAAAGGTCATACTCAAAAACTAAGGAAAGTAAATGAGAAAACAAATAACACTATTAAAGATTTTAACAACATTGACAGCAATTACACTCGTAGTACAAGTGATTGAACTGTTCGTATAACGAGGTGAAGTAATGCCAATCAAATTTAAACAATCACAAGCGACTAGAGCAAGAGGAAGTTCTAAGTTAACAATAACTCACTACTGGATGAAAGGTCAGTCAGTGGATACGCTGGTAAAAGAATTGGAGTCTATCCAAGAGGAAGACATCCATGGTAGGGTGACAGTGAAGAAAGGTAAAGGAAAACTCAAACAGAAGATTCTAAATGAATTGGTTCGTAGAGAAATCAGACCTTACAAAACAAACTTCAAGGTTGCAAATTAAATAAAACGGAGTATATTATGAAAAATATATTATTAGGATTGATGTTATCAGTCCTCACACTACCTGCAGTCGCAGGTTCAATAAACGGTAATGTGGGTTATGACTCAGATTACGTTTGGAGAGGAGTCACTCAATCACGAGGACTACCTTCAGTTCACTTTACAGGTGAAGTATTATCAGACTTAGGATTCTATGTGGGTACATATATGGCCCAAGTTGAGTTCTCAGGTGATGAGGATACTTCTAAGGAAGTGGATTTCTATGCAGGATATGACTTGCAAGTATCGGATAATGTTTCACTAGACACTGGGTATATCAGATATACCTATGATGGTGTTGTGGATTCATTTGAAGAACTGTACACTCAACTCAATGTTGGTGGATTATCAGTAATCGCATATCATGACTTAGATTCCAACGACAACTACGCAGAAGTCTCTTATGAGTTCGGGTGGTTAGTTGGGAACGCATTCGATTTGAAATTGATACATGGACTTCATGACCTAGACGGAATTGATGACTTTACTCAATTACAAGTTGGTAAATCATTTGGTGCAGAAAACAGATACAACTTCAGTGTGAACATCGGACAAGATGTGTTCGAAGGACAAACTGCAGACTCAGTATTCGCATCATTAACTTATAACTTTGACAGAGGATTTTAATCATGGGATGGTTCACTAAAATTGGTGACTTTTTCGGGTTTGAAACTGTTCGCAATAGAGACAAGAAAGGTCGATATGTTGCAGACGACAAATCAACACCCGATGTAGACGAGTCAAAAAAGAGAGTCTACAAGAGTAGAAAGAAAACTACTACTCCAAAGAAGACTTCGAAGAAGAAAACTCAGAAGTAATTCAAAATGGGGCTGTAGCTCAGTTGAGAGAGCGCTTCCCTTGCACGGAAGAGGTCGCTGGTTTGACCCCAGTCAGCTCCACCATTTTGATGTCAGTTGTACAAGAATAGGAAATGATAATAACTATGTTAAATGAACTTTGGCAATTTTGTAAAGAACATCCTTTCTGGGCAGGGACTTTTTTCTTCCTTGGCTTTTGGATAGGGTCTGCTTTTAAATATAACCTTGCTTTAATTTGATAAATACAAAAGGAGAACAAAATGGATATAGAAGGGATACAGATAAGAGTGCCGGACGGCATGGATAAAAAGACATTTATAGACTATAAGTTCTATATAAATGCAGAGGGTGATATCGCATTAGACGAAGACCCCGACTTAGGTATGAGATTGGGAATCAAAGAGGGCGACCTCTTGAGAGTTTCTAGAGATGCGAAGGATAGATTGACCCTACAAAGATTTGGATTTTTTGCAGACGATGAATAGAATAACCTGTTGATATCCCTATATATTAATGTGACATTTATGTGACAAGACAAAGTAGATTAAGTTCGAAGTGCAGTTCACGGATAGTCCATACCAATATAGGAGATAAAAATGCAATATTACGCATCATTGTCTGCCGATATCCTCAAAAGATGGGCAGACCAATTCAATACCATGATGAAAGAGGGACACATGGACAAAGTTTTAGAAACTTTATACAAATAACCTCTTGAAATAATCACATACCTCTAGTAAAATAGAGGTATTGATTTAAAACATAAATACAATTAATTAACTGAATATATTATAGGAATATCATGTCAACAAACATTATTATGCACAAACCTGAAGGTCTCTCTTCAGAAATTATCAACGACTCATTTGTAAGACTTCTAAAGTATCGTGTCCCTACCGTTGCAGGTGGACAGGTAAAATTCTATTGTCTCGCAAAAGACGGCACTGGACTACTGGATAACATTATTCATCTACCCATTCGAGAAAACGCAGACACCAACTACGGTGACGAGTCGTATGACATCCTGCAATTGTTATTAGAACCTATATTAACCAACGATGACTTCACCAAGAACGTCATATGGAATCCACGATTGATTCCTCTTGACCTATGTCAAACTGCAATTCTATCTAATATACCGACTAAAGGAAACATTGCAGAACTTCCTATCGGTCATGGAATGGATGCAGAGACATTGAACACCATTCAAGAAAATAAAATGCCCTTCATTGAACTGCCTCTCAAATGGTGGGACGACCCCGAAGGTTTGACTGAATATAAAGGTGAATGGTACTTGGGATTTAATGGTAGTGATTTAAAAGATATTGCAGTGAACATGACGATAGATACAGTTGCAGAATATAAAGACAAAGGGGGTGTATGGAAATACATTGAAGACTCATTCAAAGGAGTCGTTCTACCCACCAAACTTGCACAATTTAGCCCTTATCATCTAAACGACCAAGAGAAAAACGATTCTCTCAATGCACAATACGAAGAGAAGATTCGTCCTTACTACCCAACAGAATGGTATCCACCTCAAGAAGACGAAATGGATGCACCTTTGTTTTCATACAACCATGAATGGAGAGACATTGCAAAACAAGTGCGATTCCTATATCTAGAGGGTGAAGATGACCCTAAGACGGATATGTATGCACGACTATGGATACTCTAACTGCATCTGATATATGCATAGACTGTAATCTTTGTTGTTCAAGTAATTTAGGGATACGCATATACCCTGATGAATACGAAGGTTTGAAGAATGACCTATTGAACGTCATTCAACTGAGAGAAGATGATGCACCATGGAATGCGTACATGGATTTATCTTTAAATGAATTAAATCCAGGCACTTGTCCTCAGTTAGGTGAAGATGGAAAGTGTGGAATATACGATAAACGTCCTCATGTCTGCAGAAGTTTCAAGTGTGGAGTATTGAATCAGTATGAACAGAGAGAGATAGACTACGATGAGGTACAAGAACTCATTAGTCAGGTCAAGGAAGGAGACAAACATCTATGGAATACTCGATTTATGACTAACACCACCACTTACAAAAAGGATGATATGTCGTCACCAAAAAGTCACTTCACCATCGAAAACTTCCTCTCGGCCGAGGAATGTCTTCATATCGCAAAGATACTCACACGAGACGAATCCAAGATACTCTCTATTCCCAAGACACGAAACGAAGACCTAAGTTCATACGAAGGACTCACTGCACAACACACGGTTTATAATCTACTCACTCATCCCGATATTCGACCCCTAAACATACCCAATAGACTGTTTAATCTAGACCTGTTTAAACCCACCAAAGACGAATGGTATTCAGACCTATGGATACAATGTTGGGGAAACGTACTCCATCAAGGAGAAAACCTAGGGACACACGCACACGCTGAAGAGGATATCCCATTGACCGAACAAAATCCTCTCCATGCAATGTCCATCTACCTAGACGGAACCGACCCAAGTTATACGCACTGGAACGGTACACCACAACGAAACGAACGAGGTACACTACACGTTGCAGGGATGTTAACCCCACACGAAGTCAAAACCAACGTACACACCAAACCAAGAATATCAATGGCCATGGATGTCTATTGGAAAGAAGACTCCACTCTTAAACACGAACACAAAAGATTCCTGCACGTCCGTAGACCCACTCAGCGACTCAGTAAGAACTACGAGATTGAGGAACTCCTGCATGAATCAGAGTTTGAGGGTATGCGAATCACGGTAAAAAAGACCGACCAACACACCAAATTATGTTTCGGAGACACATGGTTGATTCAAACTCTCATGGACAACAACGACCCCATCGCTCTGCACTATCCTTATGTGCAACAACTATGTGCGATTACCGACAAAGTAAAAGACCCCAAGAGTATATTGGTTCTTGGATTGGGGGGTGGAATCATACCCACATGGTTAAATGCAAACACTAAGTGTACGGACATAGACGTGGTGGACATCAACCCACAACTCGAATCCATCGCACGAACACATTTCCATATGCCAGAATCCATTAACGTCATCATAGACGATGCATTCGAATGGATACACACTACGCCCGCCAAGACCTACGATATAATCATACTAGACCTTGCAACCGATAAGACCGAATTCCTCTATCCCGATGAATTCTACGAAGGACTACAGAATAAACTCACGCCAGACGGATACGTTGCAATCAATTATCTTGCACATAAGGATACACCCCACCACGCCGCTCACCATGAACAACTCAGAAAGATATTCACCAGCGTCCAAAACGTAGGAAATCATCCCTATAAGAACTGCATCACTTATTGTAGTAAATAGAAGTATGTTCCAACATCTCAAAGACATCAACATGACCTACCTAGGACACTTACGCCATGCGTGGAGAATGGGATTTATGTTATTCATACACGGACTCATACCTTCCATATGGCCAACAAAGGTATCAGACGAAATCATAGACCACTCAAACAAATGCAAAGAACATAAAGATGCGTATGATGGAGAGAGTTGGAGAGAGGGAACGTTATGGGAGAGGGATAAGAAAGACTAATGACCCACCTTAGAGAACCATCTGCGTATCGTATAGACTCTAGTGTATGCAACCACCGTCATCATCGCAGTAATCGTAGTACCAATCCAAAATGCAGAGTTCCATTCCAAGACTTCTAGGAATAAAAACAATAACGATAGATTGAGTGGATAGTTAATCACTAACCCTGTAAAGACGGTAGTAGCGGTTTCTTTGTGTAATTTGCGAGATTCTTTTGACATACCCTTAGTATAACACGGTGTAAACCCTTTGTATAGTGGGTTTTGAATATAATTTGGTGGACTGCGTAGGTGATTGTATTATATTGTGTGTGAAAGTGTGTCAAAGTGTGTAATAATAATGGAAATGGGGGTGAATGGAATACGGTGGGAAAAAAGGGGATTATGTGGTGTTGTTCGGGGATACAAACACGAGTATTAGTCGGGAGTCAAGCGGTTTCGGAGCCAATTCGGAGACATATTATACCATAAACCTGGCCAGAATTCAAGCCCTGAGCAGTTTCCCGAGCGAACTACATGACACCTAGTGTAATTCTATGACTCTAATGGGGGGTCAGGCGTACAGCGGCCTAGCCTTTTTTTCTTCTAATAAGCTTGACAATGACTCTCACTTTTTGATACTATAGATGTATGGGAAAGAAAATAAAAAAATTAGGGTTGATGGACAGTGACTTCCTTCAAGGTATGTCATTGTTTTTGTTCGCCTTTATGGTGGGAGTGGTATCGTGATGGTGTAAAGTAAACGCTGGGGCAGTATGCGTGTCTGCCATTGTGAGTGAAACGCCCCTTGACTGGGGTTTTCCTGAGCGTTTTGTTCGTGGAAAGTGAACAAGCTAGCCAGCCATTATACCATAAAACGTCAGCAATGTCAAGCCCCTCTGAAACGCAGTGCCCATAGGGGTTGGCGAGGGGTAGTGTTGCAAGTGTACCATAGATATCGCCCGAGAAACTGCCCATGAAAATGCTTGACAATGACCCCCCATAAAGAGTATAATGGCTACATGAAGAATGATACTTTAAACGATGACAATAGGCTCATAGGTGTGCATCTCGCAACGTCTTACCCTGTCAACATACAACTGACTAAACAGGAGATGGATTTGGCCACGATGACTGGCCCTGACATGAACACCCATTGGAACAGTATGTGTACCCTAGTGTATCGCAGGACTGGTCAGAGAATACAAGGACAAATCCAACTCGACTTTATCGTCATCAACGGAATAAAATCAATTTTCCACTAGACAGAACAGACTGAATGGTGTATAATGAATGTATAGAAACGGTATTGACTACACTATATGACCGTGGATTGCAGAATGGATAAAGAGTGTAGGGTTATGATACCGACAATCATCAGGTGGGGATGAGAGAGACCCACCACTTAATGACACAATATACATGGGTGGATTGGATGAAGGATAGCGCAAGTACTTGGAATACTGTAGATGTATACAGTATTGAGAAGGATGCAGTACGAATGGCTGGGACAAGTATGTTAAAAAGACGTACTGAGACCCCTCTGAGTCTCTCTGAGGGACTTTCTCTCTGTCGGAGACTAGAGGACGAGGGTCATGTCGTAGAACTGCGTAGAATCACTTAAAAACAGTGCTGAGGGACTCCTAGAGATGCTCAGAGGCGACCTAGACCCCTACCCTAATTATATTAACGGATTTTTATGTCCACAAGCGAAATTTTTTTTCGGGGGTATTTTATGAGAAAAAGCAAATCACACATTATTCAGAGGCTACTGGACGAGAAACCTTGGAGTAGTTCCTCGGAGTATTTTATTCGGACTCATGTTCTGATATGGATTCTGTTATTATTGTTTACATTATGGATTGGGACGTTTTCTAATGGTGGGTTAAATGAGGAACCACTCTACATTGACCCCATCCCTTTAAACGATGCTGAGAGAATTGTAGTCACCCCCCTTACATTCACCCTCGTAGGCGTAGAAAGTGTCTAAGAAGACGGCTATGAACCCCACAATGGACAATATTGCATGGTATCTTAAGTGGTGTGCATCGATATGTTTAATCGTGGGTATGTCAGTTCGAGCGTCAGGTGTCTCTGAATTAGCAATATTTGATTTGGTGTTCTCATTCGTAGGTGTGTGTGGATGGATGGGTGTCAGTTTGATATGGGAAGACCGAGCCCTTATTATGGTCAATGGGGTGGGGTTTCTTATTTTATTAAGTGGTCTCATTAAATACTTTTTTATAATATAAATAAAACATATGATAGATTTTATAAAAGACTTTCTTACCTTTCCGTGGTATCTGTTCAGCACGTTCTTTGTTTATGGGTTTGGACTTGTGGTCTACTTCGCTATATTTGAAGTGTGCAGACATTACAGACCTTGGGAAACGGTGATGGATTTCTACAAAGACAAAAAACACGATTACACTCATAGGAGATAAAAAATGACTACACCAGTATGGGAATTAAAAGACAGCGAAATACTAAATCCAAGAGTCCTACTCACTAAGATTAAAAAGATTGAACAGAAACAAGCGAAACGATATCCACATCTTATAGAGAGACTAGAACAAATCGAACAAAGATTGTATGCATTAGAGAGTGGTGCATCGGAGATAAAAAATGACTGACTCATTAATTGTCATACATATACTGTATGTGGTTGCATTGGTCTACTTTGTATTTAAAAGTGGCATGAAAAACGGCCGGAAACATTTGTGTGAAGAACTTCTTGATGCAAAACTGGTGACGAGTGACGAGTTGATGAAACACTATGCACCTCATAAGATAGATAACGAATAATAAACAGAGAGATTATATTATGACAAACAAAGTGAAAAATACCATTCTCGGTATTAATATTTCCCATGACACCTCAATTGCAGTCGTTAGAAACGGTGTACTGGAAGACGTGTTCGAAGAAGAACGCTGTCGCAGGTCGAAGTATTGGGCACCCCATGAAAAAGACGACACGTTATTGCAATGCATTCAACAGAAGATAGACATTGAAGACATAGACGAAGTGGTGTTCACCTCGTTTGACAGACGAAGTACTGCATACGAGTGTGACTCAGAACTCACACAAGACCGCCTAGCGTCACGAAAGTTTAAAGAGGATGTCATAGAACGACAACTGTCACAAGACCGTCTAAAGGAACTAGAGGAGAAATACGAAGAGTTTTATTTCGTACCGAGCAGTAATGTCGGAGACAGTATCATCATGGACGATGTCATCACCCAACAATTTGATTTACCCAAAGGAGAATATCTCTATAACGTAGACCATCATGTGCATCATGCATGGTGTGGATTTCCTCTATCCGACATGGACGATGCATTAATCATTGTCATGGACGGTGGTGGGTGTCTTAAACTATGGGAACAGTATCCGACTCATCAAGAGATTGAATCCATTTATTACGGACAGAAATTAGACAATGGGGATACGGACATTGCACCCCTCTATCAGAAATTATCCAATATGAGATTCATCTCCGATTTATCCGACCAGTTCCCCAATGAACTCAATCAATTTTTAATGTGCATGACCCCCGAATCCACGACCCTAGACGGTGTGGACTATGAACTGGTATCGACTCCGAGTTGTGGTATGAACTTCTCTAATATGTCTTCCGCTCTAGGAACGGATAAGTTGGGTCGAGCCGCTGGTAAGGTCATGGGTATGGCGTCTTATGGTGGAGACCTAGGGACGAATAATTATAATCGACACACGGTCACACATCAGTTGGAACTCGACAGTTTAGAGTACACGTCACAACTCATTGAAAAAGCAATCGCCTATAAACCCGACTGTAAGAATATAATACTCAGTGGTGGGTTCAGTTTAAATTGCACGAACAATTATAAATATCTGAGTTTATTCCCCGACCATCAGTTTTTTGTTGACCCGATTCCTCATGACGGTGGTACTGCTGCTGGTGCGGCTCTACAGATGTATCAACACATGGTTGATGGAATGGGTACTGATAATAATAATAATGATGATGAATATATAAAACCTAGTGTATGGAGTGAATCAGAATGATTACAAGAATCGTAAGAGACCTTGAAGAAGTATTGGATTTAATAATAGACGAAAAACAAATCGTTGGAATCTTTCAAGGTAAAGGAGAATGGGGCCCGAGAGCATTAGGAAATCGAAGTATATTGTTTGACCCAAGACATCCCGAAGCAAAACAGATAGTCAATGCTGTTAAAAAGAGAGAAGAGTATCGTCCCTTTGCAGGTAGTGTCATGTTAGAACACGCACCCGATTGGTTTCATATGCTACAGTTAAAAGAATCTCCATGGATGTCATTTGCAATTCAAGCAAAAGATATTGCATTTGAGAAAGTCCCGACACTGGTTCATGCAGACGGAACGTGTCGTATTCAAACTGTCACCGAAGAACAGAATAAAAATTATTATGATTTAATTAAAGGGTTTTATGAGAGAACCGAAGTACCGATGATTTTTAATACCTCATTTAATTTAGGTGGGGAAGCACTGGTCGAGACCATTGAAGATGCAATCGACACTTGCAATCGCAGTGAGATAAATGTACTCTACATTCCCGAAGACCAAGAAATTAATATACCTTACCATTTAATTAAATTTAAAAACGAAGAGGAAATCAGTGTTAACAATAACTCCGAGAGCTAGTTCTTACATAGAGTCCACTGGAATAAATCCAATTCGTTTTGGTGTCAAACCCAATAAAGGTTGTGCAGGGTTTGAATATATTTGGCAGCAGGGTGAAATAGAACCTAATGATTATCGAATTAATATCAACGACAAGTTTACAATATTGGTTGCAAGAAACCATAAAAAATATGTCGATGATTGTCAGATTGATTTAAAAGACATTGATGATGGAACAGGGTATAAGATTTGTTTTGATAATGAGAAGACACAACACATTTGTGGTTGTGGAGAGTCTCTAGATTTCGCTCCTTCAATAAGGGATTCAGGCACTTGGCAAGAGACATGGACAATCCGTACCTTTGATGAAAATTTTGTATGGGATAAAAACTCAACAAACAAAGAAACAGGTGAACCCGAATCTGTATTAGAGTTTGATACACGAGCGAAGATTGAAAGTGATATCAATCTTGCAGGTGATTCTGTAAGAGATGTTCGAGGGAACAATGCAGTTAAACACTATCGTGCAGGACAACTCTCAGACAAATATAAAAATTGGAGAAAATAACATTAAAACTTCCAGTGCAAAAGCGAAAGGACGTAAACTACAACAATGGTTTGCAAAGTTAATGGTGGATACACTAGACCTTCATGAGGAAGACGTAGAGTCTAGACCCATGGGTTCACAAGGTGAAGACATTATAATGGGAAGGGAGTCACGAGAGAAGTTCCCGTATTCGCTGGAATGCAAGAACCAAGAAGCAGTGAACGTATGGAAAGCATACGAACAAGCAGAATCCAATTGTAAAGGATACGAACCCCTAGTAGTAATCAAACGTAATCGAAGTAAACCACTTGTATTAGTGGATGCAGAACATTTCGTCAAATTACACAATAAGACTAAATAGTAGAATGAAGTCATTTAACGATATAATAATAGAAGCAAAGAAGTCTGAAAAACGAGAAGACCCTTATCGACTGGTAGTATTAGTTGAGCGACCAAAGAAAATTTTAAAGACTGGAACGTCTGCAAAACTTACTGCGAAGGCAGAGAAGTTAGGTGTTGAAACTTACAACTGTAGAATCAATGGTGCATATCTTTTAAGAGATGAAGACAGTGGTGTCATTACCATTCACAACGAAGGTGACGACAAAGGATTTGAATTAGACGAAGACACGGTAGTGTTTATCCGTGGTGATGTCACGAAGAAAGATTCCTACATGGATTTGATATCGCAGATTGAACGATACGGTATTCCATGCAATAACACTAGGGAGTGTATCGAAGTGTGTTGTGATAAGTTCCGAACTTATCTCCGTCTACAGGAAATCGGAATGAACCAACCGAAGACGGTATTGATTCCAAATGACGAACCTGATGCTGTTGACGCTGCTCACGAAGCACTCGATAACAAATTCCCAATGGTACTTAAAACACTTAGTGGTTCAAAAGGTGTTGGTGTGATTCTAATTGAAACCGAACGTTCACTCCAATCTCAGGTATCTTTGATTTACAAGATTGACCCTTACACTGATATTCTATTACAGGAATATATTGAATCCGATTATGACGTAAGGTGTGTAATCGTTAATCGTGAAATCGTTGGTGCGATGAAACGAAATAAAATTACAGACGACTTCAGAAGTAATGCATCACAAGGTGCAACAGTTGAGTTGATTGAAATGACTGAACTGGAAAAAGAAGAATGTCTCAAGGCTGCAAAAGGTGTAAACGGTCAGTGGGTAGGAGTGGATTACATTCCTGCAAACAATCGTGTTAAGAATCCACCGTTCATTCTTGAGGTTAACCATAGTGCAGGTAGTAAAGCAATCTCCGAAGCAATCGAAGAGGATATCACTAAGATGGTTCTACGATTATATTTCGATAGAGAGATATGGAGAAAAGAACCTAAACAGTGTGGAGTGTTAGAAACGTTTAATGTGGACGGACAGGAAATGACTGGTAAGTTAGACACTGGTAATAACACTACAGTGTGTTCACTACACGCAGAAGACGTTGTGATAAAAGGTAAAACAGTATCATGGTCATTCGATGGAAAGAAACACACTAAACCATTGCATAGAGAAGTCACACTACTTAAACCTGCAGAGACAAGACCAGTAGTTTTAATTGATATAGAATTTTTGAACACGACCTACAAAGATGTGGAAGTGTCATTAGATAAAAGAAACGCAATACCATTCCTAGTGAACAGAGATTTAATGCAACGTGCGAACGTCATGATTAACTCTTCTAGGAAGTTTATGTTGACAAATAAATCGGACGAAGTTATAGAAACAGCTTGACAATGACCTAGACTTTTATATATAATGATTGTTATGAATAAAAAAAGTACCCAAAAAATATCAATCCAAGAAAGATGTGCAAATAAAGCATTCGATGCTTTTGGCGAAATAGAATTTCAGATAGACGAATTTACAATCAAACCAGTTGGGTCTGATTGGAGTTGTCTTCGTTATTTAAATAAACTTGCATACAGTCCCATGGTAGTAAAATACATGAAGGGACATTTAGACCCTCTCATATTTGAAGTGGAAAATAAAGAAGGTTGTGAACAACTCGAAGAAGGATACAGTCACTTCACTAAGAAAGAGAAATCCAACTTTCTTAAATTCCTCAAACAGGTAGACAAAGATGTTGACACTTATTGTGCAAACAATAAAACCGTTCGCAGGAAACGAATCAAGACTCCTGCACAACAGGTAAAGAAATTACCCTACCTAGAATCAGACAAAGAACTAACCTCGATTAATCCCGAAGACATCATTCGTGCAAGGTCATTGTTTACTTACAATGTCAAGACAAGAAAGATTGCAGAGTTCGTTGGACATCTAAGTGTAAAGAATACCTCAATCAACGGAATCGACTCAATGAGAGAAAAGACCTTGACAGATAGGAAGAAACTTGGTAGAATAGTACAAGGTGGTAATATTATTGCATCGGGATTTTTAGACGAGTTGAATACTAAAGAAAAAGAACCCAGTAAGATAATAACCAAAAATACAATATTATTAAAAGTGATTAAATAATGGTACTAATAGATTTTACGCAGACTATAATAGCAGGTCTGATGGCACAACTTAAAATGAATGATGGTCAAGTATCAGAAGATATGTTAAGACACATGATTCTAAATTCAGTTCGTAATTACCAAAAAAAGTATGCACCCGATTACGGTGAGATAGTTCTTTGTACGGATTCATCCCATACATGGAGAAAAGAATTCTATCCATTATATAAAGCAAACCGTAAGAAGACTCGTGATGCATCCGACCTAGACTGGAAAATGTTATTCGAGACCTTACAGAAAGTAAAAGAAGAGATTAGAGACAACTTCCCATACAGATATATGTATGTGGAACGTGCCGAAGCTGACGACATCATTGCAATCCTAGTTAAACACTCAAAGGAATCAGTGATGATTGTCAGTGGAGATAAGGACTTTCAACAACTACATAAATATGATTATGTAAAACAGTGGAGTCCCAACCTAAATAAACTTATAACTTGTCCCGACCCCGATTTGTTTTTAAAAGAACATATCCTAACAGGTGATAAGTCGGATGGAATTCCAAATATATTATCTAACGATGATTGTTTTGCAGAGGGTATAAGACAGACCCCATTGAGAAAAGGTATAAAAGATTCCTATCTCAGAATGACCATTGAAAAGGACGATAAATACTATCGTAATTATTTAAGAAACCAAACTCTTATTGACCTAGAGTTTATTCCTCAAGAACTAGAGGATACAATCTTAGATGAGTATTCAAACACTGCACCTGTAAGAGGGAAGGTCTTTGACTACCTAAGAACACATAGGTTGAATGAGTTGTTAAATCATGTAGAGGACTTTACATTATGACAGAGAAAAGAGGAAGAGGGCGACCTAAAGGAGCTCCCAACAAACCAATTATGGAACTGATTACCGAAAGGTCTGAACTTCCTAAAGATGCAGACGTATATGAAATATTATGTCAAGCAAATATCGTTGCAGAAGCAACACCCGACCTTGCAGTGCAAGGACTTCAAGTATTCAATAGTAGGAATGGTGCAGTAAAACCAGTACTACAATGGGCATTTGATGTAAACATTAATTCTACCTTACCCGAAGGGACAACTCCTTACGGAAGTAATGATGCACCTGCATCAGACCTATCAGAGACTTCTCTAAGGTTTGAACACAAGTTATTCAAGTACTTTGTCACGGAACAGATTCCAGTGGTTAAGAGAGAACATATGTGGATTGGTCTACTCGAAGGTATTCCTAAAGAGGAAGCAGAGATGATTGACCTAGTCAAAGACGGTAAGTGGCCGTTTAAAAATATCACGAAGGAAATCGCTAAAAAGGCGTTTTCAGAAATTAACATTTAATAAATACTTGTAGTGGTTCGAGACTATACATAGACAACTGGGTCTTTCGTAGTAAAGGTCAAACAACTTTAATAGTCGCACACCGCTCCATGGATTTGAGAGGACATATTTAAAATGGAAAACCATGAACATCAACCTACTGCATTCGAGCAGGAACAAGTAGTTTCCGAACCTACGGAAATTGAAAGAATACAAAAAAGAGTATCAGACTTTACAGTTGGACTTAGACCTGCAACAGCAGAAGCTGCTCTCGCATCCATGAGTATGTTATTAGAGAAAGGTCTAATTAAAGTGGCAGACCTTGATGCAGTAATTTCTATTCGTGAAGAAATCAATAAAGGTCTTATCGAATATAAGACAACAGTTGAAGTTGCAACCAAACAAATGGAACGTGCTCAACAGAACTTAATAATCGAACAAGAACAGGAACGTCAAAGGGTTCTTGCACAAATGGAAACTAAGATTGTTGATGAAAGACAATTAAGGAAATCTACTCAAGACCAACTTGAAAGTAATCAGAACAGACTTTCACAAATGGAAGCAGTCCTTAAGTCTCATGGTATTAATATGGACTTGGACGGAGACGGAGTTGTTGGTCTTAAACAAGGACAAGTCGCAGACACACTAACTGCAACAGAACAAGCAGAGGTTGACTCTATTGTTCATCACGGATACGATGCGAATGGTTCTCCAACTACAGAGACCCCTACTGCACCCACACAAACTAGTGGTGCATTCAAACTCGCAAGAATGATGAATCCTATTGAACAAGGTGCAAACGGTACGACTGCAGAAGACATGACGCCTTCAGTTTCTGAAACAATGCAGGCTGAGTTAGAACCTATTCAAAAGATTTCAGAAAATGAACAATTCAATTCTGAGATTGAAGCTGCAAGTGAAGCGTTTAAAAATTATGAAACACCAGTACCACCTCAAGTTGCAGGTGGATTAATTGCAGGTGAAGAGACTGAATCATTCTATGACGAAGTTGCAAGAGTAGATGAAGTTGCAATTGCTGACGACTGGGAAGACCCAATTGTTGAATCGGGTGGTACACTTGATATTGGATACGAAGATAATCCTAGTGATATTGATTCCCAGTATGAAGATATGGATACTGGTGAACAAGAAGGTAAAGATATCTACAGTGGAAATACTGAAATATTTAAAGACGTACCTCAATCAGAAACAACCTCAACTATAGAAGCAGCTATCCCACAACCTCAATCAGTTTCTGCACCGTTAATCACTGGTGGTAATGCACCTAGTATTACTAAAGAACATCTTGCAGACGGTGTCTATGTCGAGACTGAAGAAGTTCCCGAAGTAGGTGATAACGATGTGGTTATTTCTCAAGATAACATTAGGTCATTTGCAAACGAAGAAGACCTATTGACTGAGACAGAGGACGAGTATGAAGAAGTGGTTATTCCTAACAGAAAAGACTTAGAGGGAATGACTAAGAAACAGATTCTATCTTCTGCAGGCAATCTTAGTTTTGAGATTGATAGTAAATTAACTAAAAATATAATGATTGATACTTTTGAAACACAAGCAAATGCTCTTATCGAAGAACTAACTGGTGGTGATGAGTTCGAATCTATTTCTGAGGAGACTGTAGATGGTGATGACGATAGGAGAGACGGCGGGTACTTTTAAATCCGTAGTACGACCTCTAAAGTTAAACGAAGTATCACATAATCTCAGAGATTTCTTTTTCGGAACTGAGAACGATGTCCTTCGTTTTGACTTACCCCAAGACCTTACATTAAGAATAGGTTCTCACTACAACGGTGAGACTTTGTTCGTATCTGAAACCAAAGACTCAATAATACTCAGTGCATTTGGTAATGAACATATGTTAGGTGAGGCCAGTTGTTTTTTATGGAAACCTCGTGGAAACCCTCAATCAAACGTACTCGATGTAGATGATGATGCACAATTCATATGTGTACCCAAAGACCAGTTAAGTATTTTCAAAGAAGGTGACGAGATAGTGTACACCTTAGTAAAAGAAACAGACACAGAAGAACGACATATTAAAATAAATCATGTCTCGTAATATCCCAATCACTGCAGTTGACCAACACGATTTCTTGGAACATAGAAGAGAGCAAGAAAAGAAACATTGGTCGAAACAGAACAACAACGAAATGAAGTACCAAGAGTTAAGTTCTATTCTTACGGTAGAAGTTAACACTACAGAGTTGTGTAATAGAACGTGTGTGTTTTGTCCTCGTGCAAATCCCGAAGTATTCCCAAATAGAAATTTACATATGACACCCAAGGGTGCGTGTACTATCGCAACTGAATTAGGAAACAATAATTTTACTGGGAAGATATCTTTCAGTGGGTTTGGAGAAAACTTACTCAACCCAAACTTCCAAACAATCGTAAGAGAGTTCAGAACTCATTTACCTCACGCAACACTAGAGTGTAATACCAATGGTGATAAACTTACTTCTACATACGCAAGAGAATTATTCAACAACGGTTTAGACCTTCTCTACATTAATCTCTATGATGGGATTGAACAGATGGAAGGGTTTGATGCGATGATGAAAGAAGCAGAGATATCAGAAACACAATTTAAATTTAGAATGCACTGGGGAGACTTTGAGACTCACGGATTGATTCTAAATAATAGAAGTGGAGTAATCGACTGGGTAGGAATAGAAGACTCAGACATTGAATCACTTAAAGGTAAACCATGTCACTATCCGTTCTATAAAATGTTTGTCGATTGGAATGGTGACGTTCTATTCTGTTCAAACGACTGGGGTAGAGAACACATCGTGGGCAACTTACTGCAATCGACATTACATGAAGTGTGGTTCAGTAAACCCATGAACAAGATTAGAAGAAAACTGATGAGAGGAGACAGGAGTATGTCACCTTGCAACAAGTGTAGTGTAGATGGTTCACTGTTTGGAAAACCATCATTTGATTTGATTAAGGAATATTATGAAAGCAGTAATAACAGGAAATAGTAAACTCGCAAGAGCAATTGGAGATACAATTGTAAGTACTCCACACGCAGGAACAGTACACCTAGTGTCTCACGTTCGTGTCGAGAGTACAATCAAATGGGAAGACCACGAGGTGTTTATCAATTGTGCCCATGTCGGATTTTGTCAAACCGAATTATTGATGGAAGCATATGACCACTGGAAAGATGATAGTACAAAGACAATCATTAATATTTCAAGTCGTGCAAGTCAACCCAATATATCAAAAGGATATTTGTATGCAGCTCAGAAGGCATCACTCAACCATCTATCAAACAACCTAGTGTATAACTCAGATAAGAAGTGTCGCATCACTACACTTAATCTAGGACTACTACAACACCAAGACCTACCGTGCATTTCATATAACGAAGTTGCAGGTTGGATTTACAGACACTGCACTGGAAGTAAACACATTGATATACCTGAAATGACATTCCAACACGCAGAGAACTATCAGAGTGTTCAAAGTGATAAACAAGCACTAAGAGAACTGGAGAACTTTACTAAATAATACTATGAGTGAAGTAGAATACAACGATTTCGGTTTTACCGCCATGGATGCAGAGGAACTTGCATCTGTTGACACTAAGATTATTGAGAAGACTACTACTGCAACAGAAGTAATCAATAAACTCGATAATTTCGTAAGACCCCTGTTAGAGAATCTTGCGAAGGATTCAGATAAAGATTATATCTACTGGCCTAATCGAGTAGACATCATCAATAAGAAGTTAAAAGAACTAGACGAAATACAAAAAAC
>ERZ1046740.256-NODE-256-length-46395-cov-27.580751_pt1 | contig 46395 bp, 56 predicted proteins | sample MGYA00383093_ERZ1046740 | MGnify/ENA primary metagenome ERZ1046740 (study PRJEB29581, sample SAMEA5548363) | metagenome | biome: marine; feature: coastal; material: water | depth 25 m | study: Short-term variability in the microbial, nano- and picoplankton... | reverse complement strand
CCACTAATTTGCCCTTCATGTCATCAACATTGCTGGCTTTTTCGCCATCAACATTATGCAGTACGTCGATATTGCCCATGTTAAATTCTACCGTATCTACTGCTATTTTAAACTCCGCTGCTGCGTCATCCATTAATGAACAATGCGAAGGTACGCTGACTGGCAATACAACCGCACGTTTTGCGCCTGCTGCTTTCATAGCTTCACAGGTTGCGTCTACTGCGGCTTTATTGCCAGCAATCACCACTTGGCCATTAGAATTAAAATTAACCGCCTGCACGATACCCTCGCCTGCATAATCACCGCACACTTTAACAACCACTTCATCATCCAAACCCAGGATGGCCGCCATTGCACCCACACCTGTAGGCACTGCCGACTGCATGAGTTCTGCACGCTTTCTTACTAATTTAATGCCATCAGAAAAATCAAGCGCACCAGAGGCTACTAATGCAGTGTATTCACCTAGACTATGTCCCGCCATACAAACCGGTGATAACTCAGTTTCACTCGTAAGCGCTCTATAAGTTGCATAACCAGCAGCTAGCATTGCCGGCTGGGTGTTTTGCGTTTGATTAAGGCCGTCCTGATCTTCTTGAGTTAGTTGCCAAAGGTCAAAACCAAGCGCATCAGAGGCCTCTGTAAATGTATCCTTAACGATAGAAAAGTTATCAGCAAGATCTGATAGCATGCCAAGGGATTGTGAGCCTTGACCTGGAAAAACAATTGCGTATTTCATAATAATATTAATGGCTGAAATGGCTTTATTTTAATTAATAAAAAAGCGCCCGGAAGGCGCTTTTTTAGATAAATTATTGTTGCGAACTATACAGCTTCGATTGAAACTGTTTGACGCATGAACTTACCTTTCTTAGCAAAAACTACTTTACCGTCTGCTGTTGCAAACAATGTGTCGTCCTTACCTTTACGTACGTTTGTGCCTGGGTGGAATTTAGTACCACGTTGACGTACTAAAATATTGCCAGCTAATACAGCTTGACCACCAAAACGTTTAACACCTAGTCTTTTTGATACGGAATCTCTACCGTTATTAGTACTACCGCCTGCTTTTTTATGAGCCATGAGTTACTCCTTATGCCTTAATTTTTGTGATTTCAATTTCAGTAAACAATTGTCTATGGCCTTGTTGCTTCATAGAATGCTTACGACGACGGAATTTCAAGATAGTTACTTTTTTTCCTTTGCCTTGTGAAATAACTTTTGCTTCAACAGTTGCCTTGGCAACGGTTGGCGCGCCAATTTGAACGTTGTCACCATCAGCAACCATTAGCACTTCTTTAAAAGTAACTTTTTTGCCTGGCTCAACTTCTAATTTTTCAACCTTAAGTGTCGTGCCTTCGGCTACTCTAAACTGTTGGCCACCTGTTTTAATAACTGCGTACATAATAAAACCTAAATGTGAATTCGTAAAAAGAAGCAATTATACGCCAACGAGATGTTTTATGAAAGGCTGTTTTGAGTATAATTTGTATTTTTATTTACACGGATGACTAAGCAATGATTATTTTTGAAACAAACATGGGTGATATTCACATGACAGTAGATGCTGACAATGCACCTATTAGTGCTAAAAACTTTACTGACTATGTGGAGTCTGGTTTTTTTGACGGCACTATTTTCCACCGTGTGATTAAAAACTTCATGATTCAAGGTGGTGGCTTTACCGAGGAAATGATGCAAAAACCAACCAATGCTGAAATTGAAAATGAAGCTAAGAATGGCCTGAAAAATACAAAGTACACATTATCTATGGCTAGAACCGCTGCACCTCACTCGGCTAGCTCGCAGTTTTTCATTAATACGCAAGACAATAGTTTTCTAGATTTTCCAGGTCAAGACGGCTGGGGTTACTGTGTATTTGGCGAAGTTGTTGACGGCTTTGATGTGGTTGACAAAATCAATGAAGTGTCAACGGGCAATAAAGCAGGACACGCTGATGTACCAAACGATTCGGTGGTTGTAACTAAAGCCTACCTTAAATAATTGTTAGCCCGGGTCAACCGGGTTTTTTATGCTTCAACCTAATACACATTCGCAAACAGATAAAACTGTTTTAGTTATTGCAGACCTTCATTTGCTTGCCAACGATGTAGGAAAAAGCCAATTATTTGAGCGATTTTGTCAGCAAGCAAAATCTGTTGATCAGGTTTTTATTTTGGGTGATTTATTCAATACCTGGTTGGGGGATGATTTGTCTCTACCTTATTATCAAGCCATCATTCAACTGCTAAAAGATCTTAGCAAAAGCGCTGATGTGCTGATCATGACCGGTAATCGTGATTTTTTATTAAACCAAACATTTGTTCAGCAGACGAACTGCAGGCTGATCAACACACCTTACCTGTTAGAACTTGGCAAACATCAATACGTACTTACTCATGGCGATGAACTGTGTACGGATGACGAGTCTTATCAGCAGATGAAATCAATCTTACAACACCCAATTACCAAGGCTATCTTTGTGCGCCTACCCAAACAATGGCGTTTGAAGCTTAGTGGTCAACTGCGCAAAAAAAGCATTAACGCTCAACAGGCTAAATCACGCGAAATTATGGATGTCAATCCACAAACAGTTAATGAATTAATGGCAAAATATCCAGATGCAGATTTAATTCATGGGCATACGCATCGTCTTAATACGCACGTAGAAAAAGCCTTTACGCGCTACGTACTAGGGGATTGGTCAGATTCTAAAGGAAATGCCATTAAAATTACCAGTCAATCATTAAGCCGGCTTGAAATTAGCTGATCGCTCCATCATATCAACCCGAACCACCTTAAGCATCATCTTATCATCAGGCTTTGGCACTTGACCTTCTTTAAACTTAATCTGATCCATTAGTCCAACTTCAGGAATCATAAACAAGGCTTTATCGCCACGAACATCAACCACAACACCTTCGCCTTTCCAACCAGGATTACGTTTTAAAAATAAACATTTGTAATGGTCATTGCTAAAGCGAGTTACGCGGCCAACATCAGCTAGGGCGTTGTTATTAATACCAATAATTTCCTTAACGCGTTTTTTATCTAGCGTTGGCTTGCCAGCAATAAAATTAGACAATTGTTGATGGGCTAACAAATCATAATAGCGCCTTAGTGGGCTGGTAATTCTTAAGTACGAATCTAGGCCCAAGCCATAATGCGGTAGTGGCTTAATAGAAGTAGCTGAACGCTTAAAGAATTTAATGGCTTGAAATGATTCAGCCGTGCTCAAATTGTCTTTTTTATCTAATATTTCTTGCGGGAAATCGCCTTCATCTTGCAAAGCGTACGGCATAACAATGTCATTTTCTTGCGCGTATTGAGCAATAGTGCGTCCTGCTGTAACCATCACTTCTGCCACAAAATCCCGACTGGGGCTGGTTTTCTGAGACTCTATCTGCACTTTTTCGTCAATGTATCTGACGTCAACATTTGGTAAATTTAGACTAATCGAGCCACTCTTTTCACGGAAAGCCTTGTGCTGATCAATAAAGGTTTGAATATTGGAAAAATCAGCGTTACTCTTATTTTCCAATTCTACATCTACCGCTTCATAGGTAGTATTGGTGACCTTGATGGTACTGTGCACTACTTCAATATCACTAATAATACCTTCACTCATACTCAAACCAATTGATAGCGCTGGTGAGGTTTCAGTTTCGCCCAAAGCGAGTGCTTTAGTGAGTGAAGTTGGCAGCATATGAATAATTTGCTCTGGTAGGTACAAATTAGAGCCACGCTCACGAGCATATTCATCGAGTTCTGAGCCCGAATCAACAATAGTTGAAACATCAGCAATATGAATCCAAAGGCGATCACCATCCACACTAATGGCATCATCGGCATCGTTCGAACCTTCATTATCAATCGCATAACAGCTCATATGCGTCAGATCAACACGCTCAATCTCTGGCAGACTTACTTCAATCTCTTCATCTTCTGGAATGCCGAACTTAGTGGGATACGGATTAAAGCTATCAGAGAAGTAGCCTACTTTCAGTAAGAATTTATAAGCAGACTCCTCATTATTCTCAACACCTACATGGTCTAAAATTTTGGCATGCTTTGACTGGTTTAACGCTACCTTTGCAGCCTCTTCTAGATAAGGCATATCTTGCTCATCAAAGGTATTATTGGCTAGATTATCAATACAATGCCGCAGACTTTCAGCTGCTATCTTTTCAGCATTGCGCTTATCTAAAATTCCCTGAACTTGCGCTGTTGGGCGCACAAAAACACTGTCTTTTTGCCAGTAAAAATACAAGCCATCTTCAACCAGCAAACAGGTGCACCAGGCTGTTTGCGCACTATATTCATCAAACAGCCATTCGGTAATTTCTTCCAGCGTTAATATTTCTTCCTGAAAATCTGCAAGCACCTCCATATCAGCATGCGCACACGACTCATTCACCTGAGTGAATTCAGGATGAATAAATCTAAAATCCTTTTCTCTGACTTTACGCGTTGTGCCATCAACAAATTCTAATTCAAATTTGTTCGAAACAACACTTGCGATACGTGCAGGTTTGCCTTTATAGGCAACCAGTGAGTTGACCAAGACTAATTGCTTAGTCTAAGGTGTCTGAGTAATCTTCAGCTGACATCAATCCATCAATACCGTCTGCCTTAAATTTAACCAACCAACCATCATCATAACAACTAGAATTGACTAATTCTGGTTCTGCGTCAAGCGCCTCATTAGCCTCAACCACTTCAAGGTCAGCTGGTGCGTAAACACCACTGGCAGCTTTAACTGATTCCACCACACAAAATTCATCTTCTTGAGAAGCTTCATCACCTTCACCAGGTAATTCAACAAATACCATGTCGCCCAACAATGCTTGTGCATGATCGGTAACACCCATGGTGAATGTGCCATCACCGTTGTCTAGAATCCATTCGTGGGTTTCAGTGTATTGTCTGTCGTCTCTTACTTCGCTCATCCTATTTACTGCATCTTTTCCCTTTCTACTGCGTTAAATTTTAAAAATACTCAGTTATGTAGATTAACTACACACTTTCATATTTTAAAAATTTGTCTTGTAGAAAAGAAAAATACTTGCAAACTCCTGTTAATTAATAATATCTTTCTAAACTAATACTTTGCCATTTCTTACAAATGGCGGTTTGACTATTTTAGCCGAAACCAATTTATTTCGCATCTCAATTTCACATGATCCTGTTGTGCCCATTGGTACGCTGGCCAATGCAATCGCTTTATTCATGGTTGGTGAAAAAGTGCCTGAAGTCACCTCGCCATCACCCAAAGCGGTTACCACTTTTTGATGATCACGAATCACACCTTTACCTTCTAATACCAAGCCAACAATGGTTTTTTTAACACCATCATCTCTTAATTTTTCCAAAGCTTTACGACCAACGAATTTTCGATCTTCATTACTTAAATCAACCGTCCAAGTTAATGCCGCCTCTAATGGTGATACTTCATCATTCATCTCAGAACCATACAAACTCATGCCTGCTTCCAAACGCAACGTATCGCGCGCACCCAAACCACAAGGTTTAACATCTGCCTCAAGTAACATTTTCCAAGTAAATTCTGCAGATTTTTCTGGAATCATAATTTCAAATCCATCTTCACCCGTATAGCCAGTTCGGGCAATAAATAATCCACCTAAGTTTGCCGCATTAAATGGCTTAAGTTCGCCCGCCACTTCTTCCACACCTGGCATTGCAGCAAATACTTTTTCACGCGCATTTGGCCCCTGAACCGCGATCATAGCTAAATCCAGCTTAGGTTCAACAGACACTTCAAAACCTTGTGCTTGTGTATTAATCCAGGCAATATCTTTTTCAGTTGTGCCCGCGTTAATGACCATTCGGTAGTTTTCATCATCAATATAGTAAACGATCAAATCGTCAACCACACCGCCAGTTTCGTTAAGCATGCAGCTATACAATGCTTTGCCTGTAGTTTTTAATTTATCGACATCATTTGCAATTAACGTTTGCAAAAAAACCTTAGCCTCTGCACCTTTAAAGTCAACTGTTGTCATATGAGAGACGTCAAACATACCCGCATCAGTTCTGACTTGATGATGCTCTTCAATTTGCGAGCCGTAATTTAATGGCATTTCCCAGCCACCAAAATCAACCATTTTTCCTTGTGCATCAACATGCGCCTGATATAGAGGAGTGCGTTTCATAATATTTTCCTAGTTTTCCTGTTTGGTATATTTGCCAATCATTACCACCGTGATAATAATCAAAATAAAAGTAAGGCCCATAGTACCGAATAATTTGAAATTTACCCACGATTCTTCTGTGTGTTGTGCCACCAAACATAAATCTTGCATGGTGGTGGTTGTACAATCCAGCTCTGTTAGTTCAATTTTAGGATCTAAGTCTGTGGATGAGAATAACAACGCCCTGGCTGCCAATGCAAGCTTTACATAATAACCATTAACAATGGCAATGCCCACAAAACCCAAACCCCAAAGCCAGGTTAATTGATTCCATACCTGTTTAGGAAGTTCTAGTTCTTTTCCAAGCATTCTTTGAAGTAGCGTCTTTTTACCAATCCAAATACTAATAATTAATGCAGCAGCAAACACCACATACAGCACACTAACCTTCCACATAATAAATGCAGGGTCGCTAATGGCAATGGTAACACCACCAAATACAACCAACAAACCAAAAGTAATTAGATGTGTTTTTTCAAATTTACCTGTTTGATAGCGAGCAATTAACATTTGTACAGCCGTTGCACCAATCATGGCATAGATTGCCGCATACAAACCCATGGTTTTATAAACGATAAAAAATAAGGCAATGGGGAAAAAATCAAGTAAAAATTTCATAAGCTATCCTAGACATTTTGTAGAGCAAAAGATTTGGCCATCTTTCATAATGGCTTCATTTTCTGGCACATGTGTTTTGCAAACACTACATGACACCATCTTAGTTGACGAGGGTTGTGGTATATCGCTATTTTTTGGCTGTCTTAATTTACGCCAAACGCTAAAGCCCAGCCAAACAACCAGCGCAACAATAATTAACTTTACAATTCCCATGAAAAACTCGCCTCAAAAAAATAGAATTTTACCAATGCTTGAGTGTATAATTTCCCCTTTTTATGTGTCTATAAAACACAATCACATTCCTGCCCGGGTGGTGAAATTGGTAGACACACAGGACTTAAAATCCTGCGCCTTCACGGGCGTGCCGGTTCGATTCCGGCCCCGGGCACCATATTCAATTAATTAAGACTTCTTCGGAAGTCTTTTTTTTGTCCACATAAAAAACATCTATACTCCACCTAATACCTTCTAGATGATTTAATATCATTGTTATAAAATCGTCACATGGTAGATAAAACATCCCAGAAAATATCAGTCAAAATTGAAACACTTAACGATCTAGCGCAATTCGCTAACTATTCGTTTGTTAATACACTCAATATCGATCCAGAAGCAAAAACAGGTGGCGTTGATCATGAAACCCGGCAAGTTTTCACTGGCCATTATGTAAGCGTTAACCCTACACCCATCAAAAACCCAAAATATATTACTCATAGTAAAACATTGTTTAAAGAACTTGGTTTTGCAGATAAATTGGCACACTCTGATAATTTTATGCGACTATTCTCTGGTGACGCCTCACAGGTTCCAAAACCGATGCATACAGCTGGTTGGGCAACAGGTTATGCGCTGTCTATTTTTGGCACTGAATATTATCAGCAATGCCCATTTCAAACAGGTAATGGTTACGGCGATGGACGCGCGGTGTCAGTACTTGAAGCTGTTATCAATAATCAACGCTGGGAAATGCAGCTCAAGGGTGGTGGGCGTACCCCTTATTGTCGTGGTGCAGATGGTCGCGCTGTTCTACGGTCGAGCATTCGAGAATTTTTAGCTCAGGAGCATATGCATGCGCTTGGCGTGCCTACTTCAAGGTCGCTCAGTTTGTATGTTTCAACATCAGAAAAAGTTAATCGCCCTTGGTATTCGGAAGACTCACACTCGATGGATCCTGATGTTTTGGTTTCAGAATCAGTCGCCATTTCAACACGTGTAGCGCCTTCATTTATTCGGGTTGGCCAGCTTGAGTTGTTTGGCCGCCGTGCTCGCAAGAATGAACACCCAAAAGCGATGGAAGAGCTAGAGATGATTGTTCTACATTTGATTGATCGTGAATACGCCAATGTCATCGACAAAAAACTAAACACTACTGAAAAAATAATATTGCTCGCACGCGAGTTCCGCAATCGACTCACATCACTTGTAGCCAATTGGATACGCGTTGGCTATTGCCAGGGAAATTTTAACAGTGACAATTGCGCAGCTGGTGGATTTACCCTTGATTATGGTCCATTTGGATTTTGCGATGAGTTTAATCCACACTATCAACCTTGGTCTGGCGGCGGGGGCCACTTTGCCTTTTTAAATCAACCAGTGGCAGCACAGCGCAATTTTCAAATGTTTTGCAAGGCGATCAAACCTTTATTAGTCAAATATCCAAAACAGCTACAAACACTAAAAGATATTGAAAACGGCTTTGCAGAAATCATGCAACTACGCATGGAAAAAATGTGGGCTGATAAACTTGGCTTGGCTAATTTCAATGCCAAACTATTTAATGAACTGACAACACTAATGATGAAAACGCCCGTAGATTACACCATTTTCTTTCGAGAGCTGTCATCAATACCAAATGATATTACACCACTTAAGCAAAGTTTCTACACAGATTCAATTTCGTCAGAGATGGGTAAACACTGGTCTAATTGGTTTAAAAAGTGGCAACAAATTAGCTGCAGTCCGGCTAACTTAGCAGCTACTACAACTGGATCATGTGAGAAGCTCTCTGAAAAAATGAAGCTCATCAACCCAAAATACAGTTTGCGAGAGTGGTTTGTTAGACCAGCTTATCAGCAAGCATCCAAACAAGATTACGCTTTAGTTCGAGAATTGCAAACAGTGATGACACAGCCTTATGCTCAACAATCTGAGGAAATTGAGGCTAAATATTACCAACGAAAACCTGTTGAGCTATTTAACATTGGCGGGCTAACCCAATACAGTTGCTCATCATAAATGCCTTATGGCTGATTAAATTAGCAACACTTCGTAGGCAACCTAAGTAGTTTATAATTCATTTTATTGCCACGATTAAAAACAGCCATTATGCAAAAAAATATTATCTCAACAGATCAAGCGCCTCAAGCCATTGGCACTTATTCTCAAGCAGTTCAAATTACTGGTGGGTCAACGGTTTATTTATCAGGCCAGATCCCATTAATACCCGAAACTATGGAGATGGTTGAGGGTGATATTAGCGCACAGATTCATCAAGTATTTAAGAATCTTGATGCTGTTTGCAAAGCATCAGGCGGCAGTTTGAATGACATTGTGAAGCTTAATATTTTCTTAACTGAATTAAGTAATTTTGCTGTTGTTAATGAAATTATGTCACAATATTTTGACCAGCCTTATCCAGCGCGCGCTGCGGTTGGTATTAATGAATTGCCAAAATTTTCCAGAGTAGAAATGGATGGCGTCATGGTTATTGAAGAAGGCAGTTACAACTTCTAATAAAATGCATGATTTATCTGATCCAATTATTTCAATTAATGGATTAGGCCCTAAAGCGCAAGAAAAACTCAATGCTATTGGTATTTATAATTTGGAGCACTTGCTGTTTCATTTGCCCAATCGCTATCAAAATAAAACCCAATTTACCTCATTAAATGAGGCGCAGGTTGGCACTGAGATATTAGTACAATTAACCATTGATCGCATCGAAGAAGTACCTACGCGTCAGCGACAACTATTGTGTTACTTATCTGACGAATGCAATCGAAGTTTAATTTTACGGTTTTTCCATTTTAATCAACATCAAAAACAACAGCTCACCCGAGGTGACATCATTCAGTGCTTTGGCGAGCTAAAAATTGGACGTGATGGACTGGAGATGCATCATCCAGAATATCGTTTAATCTCCAAAGGCCAGCCCACTTTATTGGAAAAAACTCTAAGTCCTGTTTATCCATTAACCGCGGGCATTCATCAACCGCAATTAAAAAAATGGATTGATATCTCGTTAGAAACTTTAAAAAAATCGGATTTAATCGACAATTTCGAAAATTTGGCAAAAAACTCCATGCCAACTTTAAAGCAAGCACTGCACACCTTGCATCACCCTAAAATTGATGATAATATCGACCAAATAGCCAATTTTAGGCACATTTCTCAACAAAGATTGATTATTGAGGAGCTTTGCGCTCAACAGCTAAGCCTACTTAAGCTCAAAAATGAGCGCAAACTCAAAATTTCCAATATTTTTAAAATTTCCAATAATCTGTCTGATCAATTATCTGCCAATTTAGGTTTTGAATTGACCACAGCACAACAACGCAGCGTTGATGAAATCAATGCCGATCTCAGTTCAAATCACCCTATGCTAAGATTATTGCAAGGCGATGTGGGCTCTGGAAAAACCATTGTGGCGGTATTTGCTTGTTTGCAAGCAGTTGAAAATGGATTTCAAGCAGCGGTGATGGCACCAACAGAAATTTTAGCGCATCAGCATTTTCATGGCTTTGGTGACTATCTAGAGCCACTAGGCATTAAAACTGCTTTATTAACTGGTTCGCAAAATAATTCAGACCGTCACGAGCAACTTGCACTGATCAACTCTGGCGAGGCTCAGGTTGTTATTGGCACACATGCATTATTTCAGGAGACGGTTGAATTTAACAAGTTAGGCTTGGTTATTATTGATGAACAACATAAATTTGGCGTTCATCAACGCCTCTCTCTTGCGCAAAAAGCACATAATACACCGCATCAACTGGTGATGACAGCAACGCCAATCCCACGCTCTTTGACTATGAGCGCTTATGCAGATTTGGACTCATCTATTATTGATGAATTACCCCCTGGCAGAAGCCCGATTCAGACGGTGGCTTTAGCGAACGACAAAAAAGACAAGGTGCTGGAAAAAATCAAACAGGTTTGTGCGCAAAATAATCAAGTTTACTGGGTCTGTACGCTAATTGAAGAATCTGAAGTGTTGCGTGCACAATCCGCCACAAATACACTTGAATTCCTACAAGAAAATTTACCTGATTTGTCTATCGTGCTCATTCACGGCAAGATGAATAAACAGGAAAAAAGCGATATTATGAGTCGCTTTAGTCGTGGCGATATTGATGTTTTAGTGGCCACCACCGTTATTGAAGTCGGTGTCAATGTGCCAAACGCCTCGCTTATGGTGATTGAAAATGCTGAACGATTAGGTTTGGCACAGCTGCATCAATTGCGTGGTCGAGTGGGTCGAGGCTCAGAGGCAAGCATTTGTATTTTAATGTATCAGGCGCCATTAAGCAGTAATGCCATAGAACGTTTGGATGTGTTAAGGCAAACCAACGATGGATTTAAAATTGCCAATAAAGATTTAGAATTGCGTGGCCCTGGCGAGATACTTGGCACACAACAAACCGGCATTGCCGATATGAAAATAGCCAATATTGTGCGCGATGGCTATCTACTTAAACAGGTTAATTATTATGCGCTTGAGTTTCTACAATTTGATGACAATCAACAACAGGCATTAATTAATCGTTGGATTACACACGACAAGACTCAATATGCCAACACTTAGCCTAAAATATACACCATGATTAATACAGAATCCTTAATCTGGCAAAGTTTATACACATTTGATGAGGCGCCAAAATCCGTACAATTGTGGCTTAATGATGAACGCTCACTAACTGCCAAGCTTAAGTCAATGTTTGCAGATTTTTCAGTCACCGTGCTTTCTCAACAGCAAATAAAGCCGCATGCACACGAAGCTGAAATCATGCAAACTGACGAATTGTGCGTAGTTCGTGAAGTGGAATTAATGGGCGATGGTCAAGTAGTGGTTTTTGCGCGTTCAGTTATTCCAGTCACACCTGATACCAAACAAATTCTTGAAATTGGCGCCAAGCCTTTGGGTGAAGTCCTGTTTAACCAAGCCAATATTCAACGTAGCCCCATGCAAATCACTCATACCGGTACAGTTTGGGGCAGAAGATCACTATTCACGCTAGGCAACACTAAGCTATTAGTAAGTGAATTTTTCATGGAAAATTTATATGCGTGATGAAATATTTAGTCAGAAAAATGACTTAGTTAACTTCACCTTCGATACCCAAGTTGCCAATGTGTTTGACGACATGGTTCGGCGTAGCGTTCCCGGTTATCAAGCCATGATTGAGATGATTGGTTTGAGCGTTAAAACCTATGGTCAAGAAAACACTAATTACTACGATTTGGGCGCCTCAACAGGCGCCACTTCAATAGCTATTGGCCTCAACAACCCACATGCTAATAATCGAATTATCGCTGTGGACAACTCGCCCAGTATGGCAAAAAAATGCAAAGAAAACTTGGCACCAGTGGTTGATTATGCTGATGTTATCTGTGCCGATATTAACACCATTGAATTTAACAATGCTTCACTGATTGTATTAAATCTAACCTTGCAATTTATTAGCCCAGAAAATAGGCAACTCTTGATTAATAAAATTTACCAAGGGCTAAATCCAGGTGGTATTTTAATCGTGTCTGAAAAAATTCATTTTAATGATCAGAATAAACAACAGCTAATGACTGATCTACACCTAGACTTTAAACGAGCTAACGGCTACAGTGAGCTTGAAATTTCGGCCAAACGCCAATCTATTGAAAATGTATTGATTACGGATGACAAACAAACGCACTTTCAGCGTTTTAAAATAGCTGGATTTAACACCAGCACTTGTCATTTTCAGTGTCTTAACTTTGCATCCTTTTTAGCGGTAAAATAGGCCTCACTATGTTACTCATGATTGACAACTACGACTCATTTACCTATAACCTGGTGCAGTATTTTGGCGAGCTGGGACAAACGGTTGAAGTCCATCGTAATGATGAAATTACCATTGAAGAAATTGAACAGCTAAACCCTGAATTTTTGGTTATCTCGCCGGGTCCTTGCACACCAAATGAGGCGGGAATTTCCATTGAAGCCATTCAACACTTTAGTGGAAAAATTCCAATGATGGGTGTTTGTCTAGGCTTTCAAGCAATGGTTCAGGCATTTGGCGGAAAAGTTATTGGTGCTAAGGAAATCATGCACGGAAAAATTTCTAAAGTTCATCACACCAACAGTGGCATGTTTAGTGATTTAAAAAATCCACTGAATGCCACTCGGTATCATTCTCTAGTTGCCGACCAGCTCACTTTGCCTGATTGTTTTACAACCACTGCTTGGACTGAAAATGAGGCTGGCGATATCGACGAAATTATGGGGATTCGACACAAAGACTTTGCACTTGAAGGTGTTCAATTTCACCCAGAATCTATTTTGACTGAACAAGGTCATGAGATGCTTAACAACTTTTTACAAGGAAAAATCTAAAAACCATGGAAATCATTGACTTTTTATTAGCAGAAGATCAGCTATTTACAACCATTACATTATTTATTTTAATTGCCTTGCTTGTTGGTAATATCGTCGCAGATAAATTAAAAAAGTATGAAGACATTGACGCTAGCGCCGCTACCGAACTAATGGATGACGACAATTTAATTATTTTAGATGTTAGAGAGCAAAAAGAAAGAAAGGCTGGCTACATTAAGGGCGATGTTCACATTCCACTAAGTGATGTTAAAAATCAATTAAGTAAACTAGATAAAAACAAATCAATTTTAGTTTATTGTCGTAGTGGCTCACGTTCTGCACACATTGCCGGATTATTAACCCGAAACGAGTACGAAAAAGTATACAATCTTAAAGGTGGCATCCAGGCTTGGAAAAGAGCAAAAATGCCTGTTAGCACTTAATTACTAAAGGTACGATCATGAAAAAAAATAAAATTTACTGTAGCGACGCCTGTCCTTTTTGCCAGCGTGCTTATCAATTACTTGAAAGACGCGGCATACCTTTTAAAAAACATTATGTCAAAAGTCCAAGTGACTGGGACGAAGTCATGGAATTAACTGGTAGAAATACTGTGCCACAAGTATTTATTAATGGCACACATGTCGGTGGTTTTGACGATTTAAGCGCAGCTGACCAATCAGGCAAATTGGATAAAATACTGGCTCAGTAATGGGTAACAAACTCAGCATCATTGGCGCTGGCGCTTGGGGAAGTGCCTTAGCAATTGCCCTAAGTGATAAATTTGACACCATCTATCTACATGCGCACACTGAGACTGAGGCTCAAACACTAAAGCCTCAGCATCACGCCCTGCCAAGACCCTACACTGACAATATTGAAATTATTCATGGCTTTGAAGTGTTAAAGCACGCGAATGATATTCTTATTGCAACACCCAGCTACGCGTTTAGCGAAGTACTGGAAACGCTCAAACCTTTAATAACCTTACAGCATAATATTGCCTGGGCCACCAAAGGCTTTGATACCCGTGCACATTGTTTCTTATACCAAAGTTTTGAGCGTATTTTGCCCACACATCAGGGCTGTATCTTGTCAGGACCGAGTTTTGCTTTTGAAGTAGCTAGTCACAAGCCTACTGCGCTAGTTGCCGCCTCCAAAGATAAAGAGACTCGAAGTCACTGGGCTGAATTAATTCGAACAAAAACATTACGCGCTTATACCAATAAAGATGTCGTCGGTGTTGAGGTTGGCGGCAGTGTTAAAAATATCCTAGCAATTGCTGCTGGTATCGCTTCTGGTCTAGGGTATGGCATTAATACGCAAGCAGCCCTAATTACTCGCGGCCTAGCTGAAATGACTCGATTAGGGGTTAGTATGGGCGCCAATCCCGATACTTTTGTCGGCCTATCTGGATTGGGAGACTTGGTACTCACTTGTTCTGATGATTTATCTAGAAACAGGCGTTTTGGTAAAGAACTGGCTAATGATCATAGCGTTAAAAATGCTTTGATTAATGTTGGTGCTACGGTTGAAGGATTAAATACCTTGGATTTAATTTTATCAATTGCTACTGAACAACAAGTTGAAATGCCAATTTGTGAGCAAGTATATTACGTTACCCAAGGCAAAGTAAGTCCAACAGAAGCGGTTAACCACCTAATGTCACGCGATCAAATTGATGAATGAAGCTTAGCTTATTGCGCCATGGAGAGCCTGTTGGTGGGCGAATTTATCGAGGCAATCAAGACGATCCATTAACAGACAAAGGCTGGCAACAAATGATTGAATCCACTCAAAATCAATCATGGGATTTCATTGCAAGCTCTCCTTTGTTGCGCTGTAAGAGCTTTGCAAAACATCTAAAAACTGAACAAAAATCACAATTAAAAATAATTGATCATTTTTCAGAATTAGGATTTGGCGATTGGCAAGGTCTTAGTAGTGCTGACATTGGTCAAGAATTAGTCAACACCTTTAAACAAAACCCTATTGAAAATCGTCCACCTAATGCAGAGCGTCTTTATGATTTTCAACATCGGGTCTTAACAGGCTTTAACTCAGTTATTAATAACCCTTCTAAATCAACACTTATTGTTGCTCACGCTGGGGTGATACGCGTCATTAAATCACATCTACTTAATTTACCCATCGAAAAAATGTTTACAATAGAGGTTATGAGTGCCTCTTGTGAAAATTTTGAAATTTAACGCTATTATTCTGGCTACATTACTAAGTGCGTCAACGGTGCACGGAGGTGAATTCTGGGGTCTTGAATCTTGGATGAATTCATTACAAACACCAAATTTTGAAAAAATTAATAACGTTAACGAACGTAAACAAGCTTTTTTTCAATACCTTTTGCCTGAAATCAATAAACAAAACGAACAAATAGTGCAGCTTAGACACGATATTAAAATGGACACTATCAATCAATTTAAGCTCGATAAGATTTATCAATACTATCGCGTTGAGAAAGGTGATATTAACACCCTATTAACCCGAGTTGATGTTATTCCTGCTTCCTTGATTTTGGCACAAGGCGCTTATGAATCAAACTGGGGCAGATCTCGGTTTGCCAAGTATTATCACAATTTTTTTGGCCTATGGTGCTTTAAAAAAGGTTGTGGTATTGTGCCATTGAAGCGAGATAAATCCGCCACTCACGAAGTGGCCAAATTTTCCTCACTGAGCAAAGGCATTGAATATTATATGCGCTCGATCAACCGAAATTCTGCTTACAAAACCTTAAGACAAATTCGCCAAACTAAACGTGACCAGCAACTTCCTATTACCGGTATTGCTCTATCAGAAGGACTGGAAAACTATGCTGAAATTGGTTATGACTATGTTGAAACAGTGCAATCTATTATTCGTTACAATAAGCTAGCCCAATATGACTTCAAATCATAGCCAATAAAAAACCCGCATAAAGCGGGTTTTTTTGTAGTAGCTTGAAAACGATTTAACGTTTTGAGAACTGCTCGCTCTTACGCGCCTTCTTACGACCAACTTTCTTACGCTCTACAATTCTAGCATCACGAGTAACAAAACCAGCTTTACGTAAATCAGGTCTAAGATCGTTGTCATATTCCATCAATGCACGTGTAACACCTAAGCGAATTGCGCCTGCTTGACCAGTATCGCCACCACCTTTAACCATGATATTGAAATCAAACTTATCTCTCATTTCAACAGTGTCTAACGGTTGGTTAATAATCATTGAAGAAGTTTCACGACCAAAATATTCATCCATTGGACGTTTATTTACCGTAAATACACCCTTACCTTTAGTCATGTAAACACGAGCTACTGATGTCTTTCTTCTGCCTGTTGCGTAAAATGTTTCTGTCTTTGCCATAATAATTCTTACCTTAAATATCTAAAACTTGCGGTTGTTGTGCACCATGTGTGTGCTCAGAACCTGCAAATACTTTCATCTTTCTAAACATATCTCTTCCTAGAGGACCTTTCGGCAACATGCCTTTAACAGCCTTGTTGATAATTTCTTCTGGCTTCTTAGCTTGTAAATCTTTAAATGCAACTGATTTTAAGTTGCCCACATAGCCAGTATGATGATGATACATTTTGTCATCAAATTTCTTACCTGTTACTTTAACCTTTTCAGCATTAACGATTACAATGTAATCGCCAGTATCTGTATGTGGTGTGTACTCAGGCTTGTGCTTGCCGCGAAGGCGAGATGCAACTTCTGTTGCTAAACGACCTAATGTTTTACCGTCGGCATCAACCAGGAGCCAATCTCTTTTTACTTCATGTGCTTTCGCGCTAAATGTCTTCATAATAATTCGTGTGTATCTTCAATCAGAATAATCGGACTATTATAATCACTTTTAACTTTGAGTGTTAGCTTATCGATTAATTTTGTCTTAAATTATTTTATTTAAAAGCCGTTATTTACGATTCGCGGTTATTATATCCACATAATGATAAATTCCCATGCACATCTTGATTTCGACAATCTAAACGCCATTGCAGAAAATGCAGTGGCACTAGTGCCTAGTATCGGCAAACAAAATTGGATTGATGTGCAACTATACCCTTATTTTGCTTTTGGCATTCACCCTTGGATGGTTGATACCCATACGCAACAAGATCTTGATAATCTTGAATATCTGATTAAGTGCAACAATCCAGTTGCTGTTGGTGAGTGTGGACTAGACTACATTAAAGATATTGACAAACAAACCCAGCTGCATTTTTTTAACGCTCAACTAATCATGGCAGAAAAATACAACCTTCCTATAATAATTCATGCGGTTAAAGCGACAGAGGATGTTATCTTTCTACTAAAAAAATACTCAAAATTAACCGGTGAAATTCATGGATTTTCTGGCAGTGAATCCCAGGCCAAACAATTAACCAATATGGGGTTTTATCTTGGCTTTGGCATGCAAATTCTTAATCAACAATCAACCAAAATTAGACAAATTGTTAAAAACTGTCCGCTACAATTTATTCTCATTGAAACGGATGATCATATTAACCCAAATGATTTATCTTTAGTTGCACAAGAGATTGCAAATCTTAAGCAAATACCCATAGAAGAAGTCGTGCAACAATGTGATAATAATGCAGTTAATCTATTTAATTTAAAATAACAAAAAAGACGAGAGAAAAATGGCTGGAAGTTGCGCACGTACTGAAATACTATTAGGTCAACAAGGTTTGGCCAGATTGGCTGAATCACATGTGCTTATCGCCGGTCTAGGTGGTGTTGGTGGCGCTTGCGCTGAAAGTTTATGCCGTGCAGGTGTTGGCACGCTGACCTTGATAGACTTCGATATTATTGAAACAACCGATTTAAATCGCCAGGTCATCGCCCTTCACTCAACCTTAGGGCTTAAAAAAGTAGATGCATTGGCAGCTAGGCTTCATGATATTAACCCAACTACTGTTATTATTAAACGCGATGAGTTTATTGACCGAGAGAAGGCTCAATTAATGGCTCTGAATGAGGACTATCATTTTGTGGCAGATTGTATCGATGCAATTGCTTATAAAACCGTCCTAATAGATAGCTGCAATAAATCAGGCATGCCAATTATCTCCAGCATGGGTGCAGGCGGTCGGCTTGACCCCACCCAAGTGCAAATCTCACGCATGGATAAAACTCAAAATTGCGCTCTAGCTAGAGAAATGCGCAAACAACTTAGAAATATTCATGCCTCAATGAAATTTCCTGTAGTGCATTCTACTGAATTACAAATTAAAGCATTGCCACATAAGGCGGTTACTGAAACAGATACAGCACCAGCTGGAAGACCTAGAGCGGTAAATGGTGCAATTTCCTATATGCCCAATATCTTTGGACTTATGATGGCAGGCCATATCATTCAAACTTTATTAAAATCTAACTAAAAGAAGAAATAGCATGGTTAGCACTGAAACTCCTGTTTGTGAATTTAACACACCCGCAATTGATTTTGAACTCAAGGGGGTTGATGGAAAAACTCACACACTAGAAAGCTGCAAAGGCGAGAAAGGCTTATTGGTTATGTTTATTTGTAATCACTGTCCTTATGTAAAGGCAATTATTGATCGAATCATTCGTGACACTAGCGAATTAAAGGCAATGGACTGCTCATATTTGTTAATCAAAAACCATTTCTCGCTTTAAATAATATCAATATTTCCTCTGGCAATAAGCATGCCTATATTGCTATATTTTTAATACGGGGTACAATTAGTATTACTATACAATGATGTGAAAGAGAGGAGATGTGAAAGAGAGGAATGATGTTTAGAATAAGATTATTTTCGACCTTGTGTGTCGCAATACTGGCTGTATTGCCAAGGACATATGCAGCCTCAAGTGAAACTATTATATTGCCAAGGACATATGCAGCCTCAAGTGAAACTATTATATTGCAACTTATTGGAACGATTTCCAAATCGGTTTCTATTGTTTTTGATAGCTCTACAATTGACCTTGGAGACTTGACCCAGCATACTGCTGTGGACTTTACCATAGTTTCGAACACAGAATACATTATTACAACACCCACTACAGGCATACTTACTAATGAGTATGGAGGTACATTAGGGTTTACTACAGCAACAAATAATGGTAAGCTAACCATTACACCAAATACCATTGGTCCAGATCAGCCTCTTGGTACATATTCAGCCAATATTGAGGTGACAATTTCAGCAATATAGATTAAAAACTAATTAATAAGTAAAAAAAAGGAGAAAAATATGAAAACAAATAAAACACTATGGATAGCGGGCGCTGCATTGAGTGTATGTGGATCTTCTTTCGCAGCATCAGACACTGTTGGACTGACAGGCACTATCGCACAAGTGGTAACGATTGATATTGCCAATTCATCAACTTCTGTGACTATGACTAATAACACAACCACTTCAGAGAATATGTCTGTTGATGCAAATGTACCTTTTACCATAACTGTTGCTACAGCCGACAATGAGCTAACAATGGCAAATGGCGCTGGAGATGAGGTTACTTATGCCTTTTCAGTTAAAGATGCAAGTAGCAATGAAATTTTAGCGTCATTAGGTTCGGCTAATCACAATGAGGTTGATGCAACATGGACGTATAACGTAACACCTTCAGGGATTGATGGCTCTACAGACGCCGGAACATATACTGATACTGTTACTGTTACTGTTGCAGCACAATAAAAAGTAGTTTTGGGCAAATGTTTTGCTTATTTAGATTTAATAACAAGCTATGGGTTTTATTATTTATTACTTTAATAAGCAAAACAGCTATTTCTAAGCCAAAGTGTACAGTAAATTTTGATGACAACAGCATTAACTTGGGAGATATGACATCATCTACTGTATTTGGGTTTACTTATTCAAAGTGCAAGAATTACTCAATTAGCTTCACAAGCGATAACACTTTAAGTCTGCAGAGTGACTCTAGCCATACAATTATGTATACTATCACTATTAATGGTAATAGTGTTATTCGCAAGAATAAGAAGAATATAACCCAAACGGCAACAATAACTCCTGACGTGTATCCGTCAACTCAAAGGGCAGGGACTTATGTTGATGATATTATTATTGTTATTAGCGCTCCATAGGAATCAAACGAGGCATATTATGAAAAAACTTTTACCAATTTTACTATTAATATTTTCAAACTCTGTCTATTCATGGAGTATTACGCCAATGAGTAAATCATTAGCATTAAATGAAAACAATTTTATTTTAAAAATTAACAATACAGGAGGTAATGAGATGATTGCGCTCAAACTCTCTGTCTTTAATAGAACTCAAAATCCAGAGGGCGACACTGACATCTTGACCAAAACCAACGATATTAGAATCTTCCCATCACAAATAATTATCCCTGCTGGAAAAATTAAACCGATTCGTGTATTAATTAAGCAAAAAAATAATACTAACTTTGAAAAAGCTTATCGATTAATTGCTGAGACGGTTCCGATAAAAAAGAATGATTCACAAGAATCTGGCATTCAAGTGTTTTTGAAATATATTGCTAGTATTTATTTAAAACCGACACAAAAGATAGATAATGGTAAAAAACTTACGCTCAACAATGCAAAAATAATTGGTGACAATCTTATATTAAATATAGTCAATACAAACGCTTATCATAAAATATTGACCATTAATCAAATTAATTCCCAATACAACGGTAGAGATTTTTTAGTAGACAATAAAGATGTGATGCATAATATATTGGCCAACTCCAATGTAAATATTAAGATTAAACTATCTGAAAAGCAAAAAAGCGTACTAATAAATAACACTAATCTGTCATTTGTTAACGAATGCAAAGTTTGTGATAAAAGTCATATATACAGCACCTCTGTTAACTAGCCCTTTCTTTACCGTTCTTTGAGAATATATAGCAAGTTATTACTATTACTAATACTAACTCAATATTCTCACGCATTTGAAAATATTGACTACAAATTAATTTTTGGTGACGACTACAACCCAGCAATAATGACATCGAGAGAGTTAATGCTCTCGCCAATCATTGTTATGGGGAAAAGGCAAGAGCCCCTCAAAATTCACATTAATGCTTTTCTTGAGTTGGTCAATATTGAGGCACAACCCTTTTTAGTGCATTTAGAAAAACATCTTAAAAAAGATGTTTACAATTACATATCAACAATAGCAAATAGTGAGTTTATTACAATTAGCGAACTTCCCAAAGGAATTGATCTGTCAGTTGATGATGAATTAGCTGTTGTTTTTAACATTTCACCTGAGCATTTAAAGTCTATTAGCCCATCACTTAACAATAAAGAAGCTTTTAGCCGTCAACCAATTAGCAACAATGTGTTTTCAAGTGTTCACGATATTGATGCTAGTTTGACTCAACTTGATGGCAACAATACAAAATTGATAAATATAGACTCAAGCTTTCGATTTAATAGGGCTATTGTTTCTGGCAGTTCATCCTACAAAGATAAAAAGTCTACTTATTTAAAAGAAGATTGGCTGGCAAAATATGAAGGTGCTGATAAAAGTTATTATTATGGCCATATAAAAAACCCTGTATTTGCCAATTTCAATGCAAAGAAAGTTGAGAAAGGCATTGCCATTGCTAATACCGATTTAAAGAGTAATATCGCCTTTGATAGTGATATCAGATATATTAATTTGGATTATCAAGCAGATGTCAAAATTTATATTGACAACATTCTTCATGATGAAAAGTCTCTTAACGCTGGACGACACAAGTTAAACATCCCCATTCAGGACGATTTGTTTAATGTAAGAGTTGAGGTAAAAGATATCTATGGCAGATATCGAGAATACGATTTTTCTTCAGCAGGATCTGGTGTAGAGTCAATTCCCAACATAGGGGCGCCAATCTATTTTGTAAGTGCCGGCAAAAATACTAATAAAAAAAATCAAGTATTTGCTGGGGTTGAATATGGTGTTGATAATTTAAGCAAGGTTCAGATTGCACTAAACCATTTACCCAATGAAGATTCAATTTCTGCCCAATACTATCGCGTCTTACCAAAAGGGGTGGTTAAATCCACTCTAACCCTTGGATCCAGTACAGCTAAAGATGGCTTTGGATTGAAAACCTTAAGTAGTGTCAGTCTTGGCAAAGATACGAACTTACTTATTACTCATAACTATCAAAAAAATCTTGACTTGGAAAGTGTTGCCAATGAAGATGAACATTTTACTAAATTTGACCTAAGTCATAAGCTTAATAAGAAAACTGCTGTTAGATCTAGTATGGAGCGTGATTTTACTAATCAAGAAAGCTACTATTCGCTGTCTGCAAAGTATAAAGTTAGTAATGATTTTGACCTTACTATTACACACGACAAATATGCAAATCAAGAGGCTTACAGTGGTATTAATTTAACCTACAGTTTCGGCAATCACCCGGCTAGAATTAGCTCACGATACAGGTCTGATACAAACGAAAACATTAGTAATGCTCGTTACGATATATCGAATAAATCGTATTTAGATATAGAGAGGATTGATAACAATAGAATGATTAACTACCATCTAAAGGATGATATTTTTAATTCCAAAGCTAAAATAAACCACAAGACCAATGGTCAGAATGAGTATAAGATTGAAACAAACTTTTCAATCGCAACAGCAAATACAGCTGCGGCATTAACAAAAACAATTGGCGATTATTATGGATTTGCAATTTTTGAAACTCCTGAAGACTTTATAGGTAACTTAGGTATAAAAATTGACAGCTCCAAATGTGAACTCTCTTCTAATAAAGAATGTATTTTGCTAGTTCACCCAGAAGATAACAAATATGTAACTTACATTACTGAAGCACTTCCATTGGGAGTAACAACACTACCAAACGAGTTGTCAGTCATGGTACCACCAAGGGGCGGCATAAATCATACAATAAATACCAAGCAAGTCTACTTTGTTGAAGGATCTTTAGTTAACGCCAAAAATAAAACCATTAAGCTTATTATGGGCACAATACACGATAATTCTGGCAATAGAGTATTAACATTTGCAGACGAAACAGGGTTGTTTGTTGCTGAATTGTATGATGGTGATTATACTTTCAACATTCCTGGCTTTGCGCCATATAAATTTAGTGTATCTAAAGACAATGAGAAGAATGGATTTATTGAAGTTGGGGCATTAAAACTAAATAAAGCCGACTAATCATCACTTTTAATATCTATAAACTGCATGACAAACTAGGCAGTTTTTCATTAATTTTGAAATCATACTGTTAATCTCTCTCAAGTTATCAGAGTTACTAATATCCATTTTTGATACAGCTATACGAAATTGATCAAATCGCATGCGTGATGCTGCGCCAATCTTTTCAAATGCAAGTGTGGTTTTGTCGTTATAAGACTTACTTCTAACTTTTTCCAAAACACTGACAAGACTAGCTCCAGAGTGTTCGGCGGATCTAAGTAATAAATCTTTATCATTGGCCGCGGTTGCTGCTAGAATTTGTTGAATACTAGTTAAGATGACTCTCATTTCTGATAATAAAATTGTTCTTTCTTCTTCACTAAAACCAAGGCTAATACGATTGTCTTTAATATTACTAGATCCATAAATTTGATCAAAGGTCGCCTGCACTTTGGAATCATCAGCAAGTGCAATAGGATAAGCCAAAAAAAGGGTTGTAAATACTATTATAATTCTTATCATTATGCTTACCTTTTGAATTGTTTTTTGAGAAGCTTGCATTATATCAACAATATACTTAACTTACAAAAATCAAGTTAAAGAACAAGACATTCGGTGACCGAATCTATTTCAAAAGATGGTTATATCAGTATAGTAGCATAATATGAATTATTGGGAGATAAAAAAATGCTATTTATCAATATCTAACAAATTTTGAAAAAATGAAAAATAGTGCTCATATAGAGAATCATTACAATGACCTGGAACCCGACGAGAAAGATGTTTTTTTTGCCCAAAAGATTGAAACCATTAAAAAGAGTTATTGTCTGAATTGTGCCAGGTAATAGCGTACAAATACCCAAGACCCTGGAATAATGTCAAATAGAATACCAAGGAGAAATAAAAAATGATCAGCCTAACAACACCTGTATGTGATTTCAATGTACCTGCTATTGACTTTGATTTACCTGATATTTATGGAAATAGATGGAATCTTGATAAAGCAGCCGGTGAAAATGGATTGTTAATAATGTTCATTTGCAATCATTGTCCTTACATCAAAGCCATTCTTCCTAGACTCGTTGAAGACACTAAAAAATTAAAAAAAGAATATGGTGTTAATTCAGTGGCAATTATGTCTAATGACCAATCTTTATATGACGAAGATTCAACCAAGAACATGATTCAAATATCAGAAAAAATGGGCTTTTCATTCCCATACTTAATTGATGATTCGCAAGCAGTCGCCAAAGCCTACGGAGCAGTATGTACACCGGACTTTTTTGGCCTATCAAAACATATGACGTTGCAATATCGTGGTCGGTTTGACGCCTCAAGAAAAGAAACAGCACCTGAGGGGACTCATAGAGATTTATTTGAGGCAATGAAACAAATTGCACAGACAGACAAAGGGCCATCAGAACAGACTCCATCAATGGGATGCTCTATCAAATGGAAAAAATAATCACCCAAAAGGTATAGACAAAATAACACCTAAAATTAGCATAAAATTAAAAAATTCATAGACATTGTGGAATGTGACGATAAGTCTTATTTTTAAAGGTCTAGAGCTAGTGTCTATAGTAGTGCCTGTTTACCGTGTTTATGCTACAACAACAAACTCGAATTACAATATCGAGGTCGTCTAGACGCATCACGCAAAGAAAGCGCTGCTGAGGATGTTAAACGTGACCTTTTCGATGCAATGAAACAAGTGATCATTAATGGCAAAGGTCCGTTAGAACAAATCCCGTCAATGGGCTGCTCTATTAAGTGGCTCGACTAAAAGGTGAGCACCTTATCAGAGTACTTAATAATTGTATGTAAATCATCCAAGGTAGACATTGCACAAAAATTAGAGGATTTAGATTGTCTAATCTTTAGACATGTTCCGCAGGCGAATATTTTTCCACCTTGATCAACAAACTCTTGCATTAGCTCTGTAATCTTAAATTGGCCATTATCCAATGTTTCACTTTCTACACCCTTTGCCAATAAAAATACTTGAACTGCCTCATTTTTACCTAAGGAAAAAACACCAATTCTGAATGCATTGAATACAGTTTCAGGATCATTAGAATAGATAATCATTCCAAGCTTCATCACAACCTCCATAAAGTTAGTATCTTCTTAAGATTGTACGCCTAATTAATATAATAAAAAACTAATATAATATAGTTAGCGTATAATTGCGGTCTTTGCTTGTCTTATAATTTCCCCATGTCTGAACAAAACACCGATAACCAGTCACCAAAATTTAGTGATTTAGGTCTGTCTAATTCTATTTTGGGCGTGCTAGATTCCATTGGCTACGAAACACCCTCTCCCATTCAAGAGCAGTGCATTACTCACCTTTTAAACGGCGAAGACATCATTGGACAAGCACAAACTGGTACGGGAAAAACGGCAGCATTTGCATTGCCGTTATTAGACAATATCGATCTTAACTTAAATGCACCTCAATTATTAATCCTAGCACCCACACGTGAATTAGCGATTCAAGTTTCAGAAGCTGTTCAAACTTATGCGCGCGGCATGAAGGGCTTTCATGTGTTGCCTATTTATGGTGGTCAATCTTATGATGTTCAACTGCGCCCACTAAAGCGTGGCGTACACTGCGTAGTTGGCACACCTGGTCGAGTGATGGATCACATTAAAAAAGGCACTTTAAAGTTAGAAAACTTAAAGTCATTTGTTTTAGATGAAGCTGATGAAATGTTAAAGATGGGCTTTATTGACGATATTAAATGGGTCATGGAACGCATTCCAGAACAACGTCAAATCGCCCTTTTCTCAGCAACCATGCCAACCGTTATCAAGCGTGTTGCTGAAGAATTTTTGAATAAGCCAAAAGTTGTTAAAGTTAAAACCAAAACTGAAACCGCCACAACCATCAAGCAAAAATATTGTTTAGTTGGTGGCTTGCAACAAAAACTTGATGCCTTAACTCGAATTTTAGAGGTGATCGAGTTTGATGCAATGATTATCTTTGCCAGAACCAAAACATTGACCGTAGAACTAGCTGAAAAATTATCGGCTAGAGGGTTTGCCGCTGAAGCCATCAATGGCGACATTCAGCAAAGCCAACGTGAACGATTAATCAATAACTACAAAAAAGGTAAGATTGATATTCTAATTGCAACAGATGTAGCCGCTCGAGGCCTAGATGTGCCGCGCATTTCTCATGTTGTTAATTATGACATTCCTCAAGATGCAGAAACTTACGTACATCGAATTGGTCGCACTGGTCGAGCGGGTCGTGAAGGTGAAGCAATTTTATTTGTGACTCACCGCGAACGCCGCATGTTAAACAATATTGAACGCGTCACTCGTCAAAAAATTGATCCAATTGAATTACCAACAGCAAAAATTATTAACGAGAAACGTGTTGACACCTTTAAGAAAAAAATAACCGAAACCATTAGCAATCAAGATTTAAGCATTTTTGAGAAGCTAGTGACTGAATTCCAAGAAGCTAATGAAGACAGCTCTCATCTTAAGATTGCCGCGGCATTAGCTCATATTGCCCAGGGTGGTGAACCTTTGCTAATGTCTGAACAAGAGCCTAGTTATGGTCGAGACCAAAAACCAGGCGAGGAAAAAATAATCTCCGTTGAGGCAACCCAGTTAAAAGATCATCCACAAATTCCAATGCGTCGTTACAAGCTTGAAGTGGGCAATAACAACAACATTAAGCCTGGCAACATTCTAGGTGCTATTGCTAATGAAGCGGACATGGATAGCGAATACATCGGCTCTATTCAAATCTTTGACAACTGCTCAACAGTAGACCTGCCAGATGAAATGCCGGATGAGGTTTTTAAATTATTACAAAAAACTGTGGTTAATGGCAAACGCCTAAATATCGTAGAATTAACTGATAAAAATAATAAAACAACCGTTGGCGGATCACAAGGTGGAAAAAGAAACTTTGGTCGTAAAAAATTCTCTAAAGATGGCCGAGGTAATGGCCGAGGTGGCAATGGTGGCGGTCGTAATAAAAATGGCGGTCGTGGTGGTAGAGATGGTGGCCGTGGTGGCGACAACAAAGGCGGCAGAAAGCCAAAATTTTCTCGCTCAAAACCAAAGAATAAATCCTAACTATTTAATTCATTTCTAGAACTAAAGTACGTTAAAATTGCATTTGCTGGTAAAGTATACAGCTGTGTTTATTGTTTTGACTGATGGTTTCATCTTCTCTAAGTTATAAATGTAGTCTATTTTTTCGGTATTTTTTTAAACTTATAGGAGACATCATGTCTACAACAGGAAAAGTAAAGTGGTTTGACGCTAAAAAAGGTTTTGGTTTTATTGAGCAAGAAAGTGGTGACGATGTATTCGTTCACTTCCGCGCTATCCAAGGCGACGGCTACAAATCATTAGAAGAAGGTCAAGAAGTTTCTTTTGATCTTGAAGATGGTGCTAAAGGCCCTCAAGCGGCTAACGTAGTTCCTCAATAATTTTTTTTAAATTATTGAATGTCAAAAACCCAGCTTAAACGCTGGGTTTTTTATTGCTTAAAATTCGTTAAAATAAACTCATGAAAACATTCTATTGGTACGACTACGAGACGTTTGGCATTAGCCCAAAAACAGATCGCATTGCGCAATTTGCCGGCATTCGAACAGATGAGAATCTTAATATTCTTGATGAACACATGTTTTACTGTAAGCCAACCAATGACTGTTTACCATCGCCAGAAGCCTGCAATGTAACGGGTATTACGCCACAACTGTGTAATCAAAAAGGTTTTATTGAGCATGTGTTTATTCAAAAAATTCAAGCTGAGTTTTCCATGCCAAATACTTGTATTGCCGGATACAATTCCATCCGTTTTGATGATGAATTTACCCGCTACGCTCTGTATCGAAACTTCTTAGACCCTTATGCTTGGCATTGGCAAAATGGCAATACCCGTTGGGATATTTTAGATGTGGTGCGACTGTGTTATGCGCTTAAAAATGATGCAAGTCTTAAATGGGTACACAATGAGAATGGAAAACCTATTTTTAAACTGGATCAACTCTCGCCTGCTAACGGCATTGAGCATGCCAATGCGCATGATGCCTTGGCCGATGTACGTGCCACCATCGCCATTGCTAAAATTATTAAAACCACTCAGCCAGGATTGTTTGATCACGCCTTCAAACTGAGAGAGAAAAAGTTTGTTGAGTCTGCATTGAACCTATTTGAACCTATGTTGCATACCTCTGGTATGTATCCGGCAGAAAAATCGTGCACACGCCTATCTGTTGCGCTGGCTTATCACCCCACCTATAACGATCGAGCTATTGTATTCAATTTAGATCAAGATCCTTCGATTTTATTGGAATTAAACATAGATGAATTAAAAACACTCATGTTTACCAAACAATCTGAATTGCCAGACGGCGTTGAACGACTACAAATCAAGGATTTAATTTTTAATAAGAGCCCGATGTTTGTACCTAATATACGAAAGATTGATCCGAAAATAGCTGACCAACTACAAATTGATATTGATACTTGCCTACAACATTTAAACTTTATTGACGATAATAAAACAGCAATTGAAAAAGTGGTGCAAGACTTATATCGTAATGATCAAGATTTTGAAGGCAATAATGATGTTGATCAATCGCTGTATGGTGGTTTTATGGATAATGCTGACAAGCGTCTTGGTGAACAGCTACAATCATTAACAATCGATGAGCTTAAAACTTTTCATCCAAAATTTAAAGATGAAAAATTAACGACATTGCTCATGCATTTCAAAGCTAGAAATTACCCGCAAAGCTTGACTGATGACGAAGCAGAAGATTGGTTTGAAACTATACAAAGTAGAGTTCAAGCGGGTGAAAATGGCTATTTATCAATTGATGATTATCTTGGACGAATTGCAACCATGCGTCAACAATATCCACAAAATGAAACACTTTGGCAGCAACTTGAAAGCTATGGCGAGTCTTTCTTTTAGAGTATTTTTAGAAAATAATATAAGGCCGTTTTGCTATTAATTCAGATCTCAGGTATAATCTTTGGCTATTGAGAAATTAAGCAAAAGAGAAGAATGAACGCTGAGACTCGTTTCGAAATGTTTGAAAGGTTACTTAAAAAGATACCTGATCCAACAACAGAATTAAACTACGCAACCCCTTTTGAGTTATTAGTGGCGGTTACGTTATCCGCTCAGGCAACTGACAAAAGTGTCAATAAAGTTACCGATAAGCTTTTTCCGATTGCCAATACGCCAGAGTCTATTTTTGAGTTGGGTGAAGACACACTTAGAGACACAATCAAAACCATTGGTTTATTCAACTCTAAGGCTAAGCACATTATTCAAGCTTGTAAAATTCTCATTGACAAGTACAATTCAAATGTTCCTGAAACGCGTAAAGAACTAGAAGCACTGCCAGGTGTTGGTCGTAAAACTGCTAATGTGGTACTTAATACCGCTTTTGGCCATCCAACCATTGCAGTTGACACACACATCTACCGTGTGGCCAACCGTACTGCGATCGCCAGTGGAAAAACTGTACTTGAAGTGGAAAAGAAATTAGTTAAATTCATTCCTGACGAATTTAGAGTGCCAGCACATCATTTAATGATTTTACATGGTCGTTATACGTGTAAAGCGCGCTCACCTTTGTGTACTGAGTGTATTTTGCTTGACTTGTGTGAATACGAAGAAAAAAACCTTTGATTTGATCAGTGCTGTATACGCAAGATCGATCTGAACAGCGAAAATTCTTAGCCAATGCTTGGCAAAAATTCTTAGATAAAAAAATTCTTGATCCGTTAGAAGATCAACTAACTCAAATTATTGAGCTGCATCCAGAATATCACCAGCTAATCAATAATACAGAGTCTGATTACTTTCCAGAACAAGGTGAAGTTAACCCTTTTTTGCATATTAACTTACATCTATCTTTAAGAGAGCAGCTCTCAATTAATCAGCCACCCAGTATTAATGAGTATTATCAAAAAATACTAAACAAAGTTCAAGACCCACACAAGGCCGAGCATCTAATGATGGATTGTATTGCGCAAATGATCTTTTCATCGCAAAAGAACAATTTGCCGATGGATCACCAGGCCTACATTCACTGTTTAAAGTTGCAAGCAGACACCTAGATGTATGCTGCTTAATCAGCTCATACAACAGCACCTTGGCCAGCAAATAAAATCCAGCGATCCTATTAGCACAGGGATATTTAATGCTTATCAAGTAACATTGGCAAATGGTAAGATGGTCTTTATTAAATACCAAAACAATAGTAACGACTTACTGATCAAGGAAGCTAGAGAGTTAACGCTATTAAGTCAATTTATTAAAACACCAGCGGTGCTTATTAGCACTCAATATTGTTTAATACTCGAATGGATTGAATCCTCTTACAATCCACATACCCAATCTCAATTAGGCGAACAATTAGCCAATCTACATCAACAGAAAAGCACTTATTTTGGCTTTGAGTTTGATAACAAAATTGGCGATACTTTTCAGCCAAACGCAGCGGACAAGAAAATCACCAATTGGGCAGAGTTCTATTGGCAATATCGACTATTATTTCAGATTGATTTAGCCAATAAAAATAATCACCTAAATTCAGCTGACTATCGACTATTACGCTCGTTAGAAACAAAACTGCCCGACTTGCTTGATTTTAAAATTACACCCTCTTTACTACATGGCGACTTGTGGTCTGGCAATTATATTAGCAATCAGCACGATACTTATTTTATTGATACGGCTTGCTATTACGGACACAGAGAAATTGATTTCGCACTAAGTTTTATGTTCGGTGGATTTTCAGCTGAATTCTATAGCTCATATCAAGCGCACTACCCATTAGACTCAGGGTTTGAACAACGCAAACCTTTGTATATGCTCTATCACTATTTAAATCATTTGAATATTTTCGGTTCTGGCTATCATACCAATACCATGCACTGCGCCAAACAGTTATTAGACTAGGCTTTCCAGTTAACAAAATTAGCCAACAATTGCAGGCCGTCATGCTGTGACTTTTCTGGGTGAAATTGCACAGCAAACATATTCTCTTGTGCGACTGCACAAGTGAAATCAATACCATAATTGGTTAAGCCAGCAATCACACTTGAATCAGCCGTTTGCACATAATAACTATGAACACTATAAAAGCGCGCATTGTCTTCGATACCTTGCCACAGTGGATGATCAATCGTGTGCTTGACCGTATTCCAGCCCATATGTGGGATTTTTAACTTACTTTCTGGAAAGTGAACCACCTCTCCATCAAGAATAGACAAGCCTTGCGTACCACCATTTTCTTGCGAGTGATCAAATAATAATTGTAAGCCCAAGCAAATACCTAAAAACGGCTTTTCATGGGCCGCCTGCTTGATTGTTGCTGCCAGATTATGCTTATTTAACGCTTGCATACAAGCACCCATTGCACCTTGTCCAGGAAAGACAATGCGATCGGCCTCGTTGATTAGTGTTTTATCATCCGTTAGAAAAACCTGATCATTCGGTGCAACATGCTCAATGGCTTTTTGCACACTGCGAACGTTACCCATGCCGTAATCAACAATTGCAATACTTTGCATGACTAAAGACTACAACGAGCCTTTGGTTGAAGGAATAACACCGGCTTGTTGCTCATCAGGCGTTACCGCCATCCTCAAGGCACGGCCAAATGCTTTAAAAATAGTTTCAGCCTGGTGGTGCGCATTCACGCCTTTAAGGTTGTCAATATGCAGTGTTACCAAAGCGTGATTGACAAATCCGGTGAAAAACTCAGAAAACAAATCAACATCAAATGTACCAATTAATGCGCGTGTAAAACTTACATTAAGATCCAAACCAGGGCGACCGGAAAGATCTAGCACCACGCGAGACAAGGCCTCGTCTAATGGTACATACGAATGTCCGTAACGGGTAAAACCAGCTTTGTCGCCTGCAGCTTGCGCAAAAGCTTGGCCTAAAGTAATGCCGATATCTTCAACACTGTGGTGATCATCAATTTGAATATCGCCATCACATTTAATGGACAAATCCATCACACCGTGGCGCGCCACCTGATCTAACATGTGGTCTAAAAATGGCACACCTGTATCAATGTCAGCTTTACCTGACCCGTACAAATTAAGCTCAACAACAATGTCTGTCTCGTTAGTTTTTCTCGATACTTTGGTCATATCTTTGCTATTTATAAATAGTCCTTAATTAAAATTTCAGCAATTTGGATGGTATTAAGTGCTGCACCTTTACGAATATTATCAGAAACTACCCACAAGTTAAGCCCTTTTTCGTAGGAAATATCTTCACGAATACGGCTAACAAACGTTTCATCATGGTTAGTCGCCTCTGTAAACGGCGTTGCATAGCCACCATCTTCACGCCTATCCATCACCTTAACGCCAGGCGCTTTTGATAAAATTTGAGTCGCTTCTGCGGCAGTGATTTTACTTTTAGTTTCAATATTAATGGCCTCAGAGTGTCCATAAATAACTGGCACACGAACCGCTGTTGGATTAACCAAAATAGTTTCATCTTCAAAAATCTTTTTCGTCTCCCAGACCATTTTCATCTCTTCTTTGGTGTAGCCATTATCTTGGAATACATCAATATGCGGAATAACGTTAAATGCAATTTGTTTTGGATAAACATCAATGTTGATATCAGTATTACCACCTAATAACTTGGCTGACTGATCGGTTAGCTCAGAAATTGCCTCTTTGCCTGAGCCTGAAACTGCTTGGTAAGTGGCCACATTAATGCGCTCAATGCCAACTGCATCATGAATCGGCTTAAGTGCCACCAACATCTGAATAGTTGAGCAATTTGGATTGGCGATAATATTTCGCTTTGTGTAGCTCGCAATAGCATGCGGATTAACCTCTGGAACCACCAAAGGAATGTCTTCATCACGACGAAAATGTGCCGTATTGTCGATAACAATACAACCAGCTTCTGCAGCAATTGGCGCATATTTTTCAGAAATACTACCACCTGCTGAAAACAGACCTACTTGCGCTTGAGAAAAATCGAAAGTATCTAAATCTTGAACTGTCCAACTTTTACCCTGACAAAAAACCTTCTTGCCGGCTGAATTAGCACTAGCTAATGGGTATAAATTATCAATAGGAAAATCACGCTGTTCTAAAATTGAAAGAATGGTTTCGCCCACAGCGCCCGTTGCACCGACAACAGCAACATTAAATTTCTTGCTCATAAGTTTAATAAATTGAAAATTGTAAAATCAGAGGTATTATACTTTATTTTACAAAATAGCATTCAATCTAAAATCAGGCTAATGCTTTGAATTTAAAGCTGTTTGACGTTTATTTTTAAACGATATTATCAATATCAATATATTGATGCTCTAGTGAAAACTGTTGCGCCAAATGCTGGGTCAATGCTTGTACACCGTAACGCTCAGTTGCATGATGCCCAGCTGCGATAAAGGCAATATTGTTCTCTTTAGCGATGGCTGGGATCTGTTCAGAAACTTCACCTGTTATAAAACAATCTGCTCCGATATCGATCGCATGCTTAAGATAGCTTTGCGCCCCGCCACTACACCAGGCAACGGTTTGAACTTGTGCGTGTTTTTTGCCAAACACTTGTGGCGCTCTGGCAGTAACATTCATGACCGATTGCGCCACCTCCGACAACGACGCATTAACTTCACCTCGCCAGACCAGCGTGTCGCCAATCGGTGTAGGATTTTGAATATTTAAGCGCATGGCCAACTGCATATTGTTGCCAACAACTGGATGGGCATCTAATGGTAGATGATAAGCGTATAAATTAATGTCATTTTTCAGCAAAGCCTTGATGCGATTTTTCTTAATACCCGTCAACACCTGATCTTCGCCCTTCCAGAAAAATCCATGATGTACCAACAAGGCATCGGCTTTTTCATCAATGGCTTGATCAATTAACGCCTGATTGGCACTAACACCTGAAACAATATTACAAATTTCCGCCTTTCCTTCAACTTGAAGACCGTTAGGGCAATAATCACTAAAATTAGCAACATTTAAATACTGATTAATATATTGCTCTAGTGTTTTATTGTTAATCATTTTATGCTGCGTAGAATTGGTTAACAACACTCATGAACAATTGGTTTTGCGTCGCATCGCCCACAGTGACACGCAAACAATCTGTTAATTTTGGCGCGCTACTCAAATTTTTAATCAATACACCGTTAGCCTTTAAGTAATCAAATAGTGCTTGCGCTTGCGGTGCTTTAAATAAAATAAAATTAGCTTGTGATGGATATACTGTTAACCCAGCTACCGAATTTAACTCGTTCAATAATTGTTGGCGCTGCTCAATAATAACTGATGCATTGTCACTAATCATTGTTTTTTGTTGCAACAAAAAATTAGCACTCATTTGAGTTAGTGTATTAATGTTGTACGGTAAGCGAAGCTTGTCTAGCTCAGCAACTGTTTGAGCATTACCAACCAGCAGTCCTAGGCGCAGACCTGCAAATCCAATTTTTGACACAGTACGCAATACCACCAAATTTGGATACTTAGCAATATCTGTAATAAAACTATCGCCTGCATAGGCATAGTAAGCCTCATCCAAGACCACCATCGCTTCGGTCGACTGAATAATGGTTTCAATCGCCTCTCTATCAAATGTATTACCCGTTGGATTATTTGGATAAGCAATAAAAACCAATTTAGGGTTATGCGTATTAATGGCATCAAGCATGGCTGACAAATCTAGCTGATAATCATCCGTTAATGCCACACCTTGATAATTCAAACGAGTGAACTTAGCAATCATATCGTACATCACAAAGCTTGGCTCAACACTCAAAATAGTATCATTCGTTTCACAAGCTAGTGCCAGTAACTGAATAAGCTCGTCCGAACCATTGCCTAATAAAACCCCAAACTCATTTGGAATATTCATCAATTCTCGAAGAGTTTGGTTAAGCGCATCCGCACTTGGATTTGGATAGCGGTTTAATTCACTTTCTGCCAAATACGCCAAATATTGATCAACCAGCTCATCAGGCAAGGCAAACGGTGATTCCATCGCATCAAGCTTAATCATGTCGCCAGCAGGTGGCACATGATATGCATTAATTGCTTTAATGTCGGCTCTTAGCCAGTTGTCAATAAAACTCATGTTAAGGGTTTTGCTCTATTAGGATGGTATTGCATTTTACCTATTCGTTTGGCATTTAACAAAGTTTGGTAAGTGTAATCCAATGCCCGTTTAACCGCATTTTTGACGTCAATTTGGCTAGCTAGTAGTGCGCTAATGGCACTTGCTAGCGTACAACCCGAGCCGTGATACTGACCAGGCAATTTAGGGTAGGTAAATCGTTCCACTAGATTGGCTTGATGATACAAGCGATGCTCAATTATTTGATCAGAAGTGTCAGTTGTGGTTAATAGCACCCACTCACAAGGCAAAGTAGCTACTGCTGATTGCTCATCTAAATCGGGCGCTAATGCTTGTAATTCGGACATATTTGGCGTTAATAATGTGACCATTGGCAGTAGCGACGCTCTAAGTGCTTTAAGCATATTCTCATCTAACATAACATCTGCTGTACTTGATTTAATAACAGGGTCTAACACCACTAGGTGGCTTTCATTAAGCCAGTGCGCAATAGCATTAATCTGCTCAACAGAGGATAACAAGCCAATTTTAACGGTGTTAACACTAATGTCATCTGCCAGCGCCGTTAGCTGCTGCTCAATCAGAGCGTGATCAACTGCCTGAATAGCGCTAACTGCTTGTGTATTTTGAACTGTTAGAGTAGTAATAACCGGTAGTGACACCACCCCAAATTGATTAATGGTTTCAATGTCAGCAGCAATACCTGCACCACCAGAGGGGTCAAGGCCTGATAGAACTAAAACACGATCAAGCACGAATACTATTTAGATTCTTTTGCGATTAAATAATCAGCCACTTTAAACATGTTGAATTCGCCACCTGCGTGCGAAGCGTCCGTCCAATATTTACCATTAATTACGATCGCTGGTACGCCAGAGGTGTGGTATTTCACCGTATTAATTTTGGATTTATTAACCTTAACTCGCACCGAAAAAGATTTAAACGCATTATTAGCCTTACGCTTATCAACATTGTGATCACCAAGCCACTCAACAAAATCTTCTTGATCAATAAAGGCAGTTTTATGCAAGTGAATAGCGTCAAATAATTTTGCATGTAAGCGATCAACTTCACCTAGCTGCTCTAGCACATAATAAAAAATCGCGCCATTAATCCAACGGTCAGAAAAAACAGCAGGCTGGCGAACAAAATCAACATTACTAGGTAGCTTCTCTACCCAATCATGCAGTATAGGCTCAACATTAAAACAATGGCCGCAGTAATACCAAAACAACTCTCGCACTTCAACCTTGTCTTTATTGATCGTTTTAACCGGCTTATCAAGCTTAATATAGTGCTTGCCTTCTACATAAGAATTAGCAAAAATAGCTGTTGAAAGAGTGAGTAAAAATATTGCTAAAAGACGTCTTGTTTTGATCATAATTTTCTCTAAATAATTAAAGGATTTTTTCAATATTATACTGCGATAATTCAAACTGATTATTGGTTTGAAAATTCTGCCAGAGCTGCTGATAGGTTTGTTTTTCTAATGGATGAATATCTGCACCACTCAATTGTGCCAATGGCGCCAATACAAATGAATACAACATGATGTCGTCCCTAGGAAGGTTCAACTCGGGATTAACAACTGCATCATAAATCACCAAATCTAAATCAATGAGTCGCGAAGAAAACTTGGGTTGCGTACGATCTCGACCGAAGATTTTTTCAATATTTTTTAATACAGCATTAACATCCTCAACGCTCAACTTTGTACTAGCATTGATGCCCACATTATAAAAATCATCACCCTTAAAACCCTCGGCGGGTGATTCAAAAATATCGGAAATTTTAATATCAGCAAAATTTAGCTTTAAATAATCAATTGCGCCAGCAATATTTGCCTCACGATTTTGATTTGAACCAATATTGATATGAATTTTAGCCATTTTTTGTACGATTGATGATCACCCCAACGCCTTGAGCACCCGTAACCGCCTTGCCTTTGTTCAAAGTTAGCTTAACTTGCTTAACGCTAAACTCGTCCAAAATAATTTCACAAATTCTTTCAGCGAGTGTTTCAACTAGCTGAAATTCACTTTTTTGCACAAAATCAATCAAACGTTTTGATACCGCCTTGTAATCAAGGGTTTGATCAATATGATCAGTTTGGCTAGCGGGCTTAATGTCAAAACCCATCTCAATATCTAGGGTGATATCTTGACGAATTTCACGCTCCCAATCGTAAATGCCGATCACACAATCAATTTTTAATCCTTGTATAAATACTATATCCATGCTTAAATTAATATCAAATTACAATATCGAAAATTATATGCTACCCCTGCTCATCATTTCAGCTTATCTAATTGGCTCAATTTCTATGGCCATTATCATTTGTAAAATGCTAAATTTGCCCGACCCAAGAACTCAAGGATCAAACAATCCAGGTGCGACCAACGTGCTCCGTATTGGCGGAAAAAAAGCTGCTGCCGCAACTTTATTAGGCGACGGTCTCAAGGGTGTTATTCCTGTTGCTATTGGTCACTATCTTGGGTTTAGCGCTCAAGAATTAATGTTGGTTGCACTCAGTGCGTTTTTGGGTCATGTGTATCCGATATTTTTCGGATTCAAAGGCGGCAAAGGCGTGGCTACTTTTATTGGTAGTTTGCTTGCACTTAACTATTTGGCAGGGCTTGCTTTTGTGGCAACTTGGCTATTTGTTGCTAAAGTGTTAAAAATCTCCTCATTATCGGCACTGATTGCAACCGCTTTAACCCCTGTTTATTTTTACTTTTTAACCGATCAATTAGAGGCAACTTACATACTTATTGTCATTTGCATTTGGATTTTTTACACTCATCGTAGCAACATCAAGCGTATGATTTCTGGAGAGGAGGACTCTATCAAGTCTTAATATTAACCCCTCTTTTTAATAAATAAAATGCCACAATAGCCAACAATATAATCATTGAGGTTAGCACCATCATTGACGTAACAAAATCGGTGGTAGAGCTACCTAAAAAACCCATTCTGAAACTATCAACCATATAGTAGATTGGATTAAATTTACTTAACATTTGCCAAAATTCCGGCAAGATTTCGATACTATAGAACATGCCGCCAAGATAAGTCATTGGCATCAAGATAAAGGTTGGCACAATAGAAATATCATCAAAGGATTGAGCAAATACAGCGTTAATAAATCCAGCCAATGAAAATAAAACGGCTGTCAATAGAAAGGTTATCAATACAATGCCAATACTGTGGATAGATAAATCAACAAAAAAAGATACTGCTATGAACACACCCAAACCCACTGAAAACCCTCTAGCAACACCGCCAGAAACATAGCCTAACAAAATAATCCAATAAGACACTGGCGAGATTAATAACTCCTCAATGCTATGATTAAATTTTGCCAAAAAAAACGAAGATACAGTGTTGGCATAAGCGTTTTGAATAACCGTCATTAGAATAATACCTGGAATAATGAAATGCAAATAATCTACCCCTTGCATAGGTCCGATACGCTCACCCATTAATCCACCAAAAATAAGTAAGTACAAAGAAGTGGTAATAATCGGTGGAAAAATAGTTTGCACCCAAATTCGTGAAAATCTTAAAATTTCTTTAATAACAATGGTTTTATAAGCAATCCACATATCAACCTTCTCTTGATGTTAGGCGTAAAAATAATGTTTCTAGTCGATTTTGTGCACTTCTAACATGCTCAATTTCAATTCCTTCTTTCCCTAAAACTTCAAGTGCGTTACTAATACTTAACTTATCTAGAACCACCTGCATTGAATGATCATCCAATCTTTCAACTGAAAAACTTAACATTGGCAAAGGGCTTGGCAAAGACTTGCTGCTTTCCAAGATTAACACCTGTTGAGAAACTTTGGCCAATAGGGCTTTCATACTACTTTGTTCAATCACTTGACCTTTGTCCAAGATGGCAATATTACGACACAAGAACTCAGCCTCTTCTAAATAGTGGGTAGTCAAGATGATTGTCATTCCCTCATTATTAAGTTCTTTTAGAAAATCCCACATTGAGCGACGAATTTCGACATCTACACCGGCACTTGGTTCATCAAGAATTAAGATTTTTGGCTCGTGCATAAGCGCCCTAGCCAACATTAACCGTCGCTTCATGCCACCAGATAAAGACTTGGCCATATCCGTACGCTTGTCCCAAAGCTCTATTCGCTTTAACAACAACTCAGCTCTTGCTTTAGCCTGATGGCGATCAATACCGTAATAGCCTGCTTGATTGATCAAAATTTCTTCAATGGGCTCAAACGGATTAAAGTTAAATTCTTGTGGCATGAGTCCAATCATGCGCTTTACCTGGTTAAGCTCAGTAGCCTGATCCAACCCCATCACCGATACACCACCTGACGTCTTATTAAGCAAAGAACAAATAATGCCAATCATGGTGGTTTTTCCAGCGCCATTGCCGCCCAATAATGCAAAAAAATCACCCTGCTCAACACTTAAATCAACCTGTGACAATGCTTGTACATTATTGGCATAGGTTTTAGTTAGCTTTAAAATTTGTAATGCGTTTGGCATATGACGGTCAGTCCAATTAGAAGAAAAATTAAATCATTAAATAAGTGGTAAAAAGTATTTTAACATTTATCCCCTTTTAGCGCCCATTTTTGCGATAATTATCACCTTTAAATGAGTAGTGAAATTTACATTATGTCTACAATAAAAAATATAGAATTACCAGATATTGGTGACTTTGACGAAGTTGAAGTTATTGAGATTTTAGTGAGTGTTGGCGACACAATTGCATCTGAAGACAGCATAATAACTTTGGAAAGTGACAAAGCCTCTATGGAAATTCCAACGCCGAGTGCTGGTGTCGTTAGCAGTATCAATGTTAATATTGGCGATAAAATCAAACAAGGTGATTTGGTTATTACACTAGAAAGTGGCGATGATGTAGCTGCCGATAACGACGCAAACGCTGGACAATCTGCGCCAACAGAGGCAATAGAGGCGAAAATAGTGCCTGTCACTGTGCCAGATATTGGTGACTTTGACCAAGTAGAAGTGATTGAAATTCTCGCCCAAGTTGGTGATGAGCTTAATGAAGAAGACAGTATTATTACCCTTGAAAGTGATAAGGCTTCCATGGAAATTCCAACACCAATTGCTGGCAAAGTAGTTGACATCAACATTGCCCTGGGTGACAAACTTAGCTTAGGCGATCTAATTCTAAATATTGAGAGTAGCGCACTTACTAGTGCAGATACAGAAGCTTCAGTAGAAAAAGCCAGCACACCAGCAGAACAAAAACCGGCAGCCACACCAGCACCCGTAGAAAAGATAGCTACCACTTTAGATCAATCAGTCTCTAATGCGCCGAAAGGGGAATCACATGCCTCTCCTTCAATTCGAAAACTGGCCAGAGAGCTGGGTGTCGATTTAAGCAATGTATCTGGCAGTGGCCCTAAAGGTAGAGTGCTTGATGAAGACCTAAAAGGTTATGTTAAACAAATTATTACTTCAGGTAGTATGGGCGGTGGATTGCCTAAAACACCAGTCATTGATTTTTCTAAATTTGGCGATACGGAAACATTAGCTCTATCAAGAATCAACAAATTATCTGGTAAACATTTAACCGCTTGCTGGTTAAATATTCCACATGTCACTCAATTTGATGAAGTTAATATTGATCAAATGGAGGCATTTAGACAAGAGCAAAAAGCCAAAGGTGTTAAGTTAACGCCACTGGTATTTATCATGAAGGCAGTTGTTCAGGCACTTAAAAATCATCCAAGATTCAACGCTTCATTAGATGAATCAGGTGAAAACCTCATTCTTAAAAAATACTTTAATTTGGGTATTGCCATGGATACGCCGAACGGCTTAGTTGTGCCAGTCATTAAGAATGTTGAAACTAAATCGCTAACTGATTTAGCAACAGAATTGGCACAAACATCGGCTAAGGCACGTGACGGAAAGCTTAAACCAGGCGATATGCAAGGTGCTGGCTTTACCATTTCAAGTCTAGGTGGTATTGGTGGCACACAATTTACCCCAATCGTTAATGCGCCAGAAGTGGCTATTTTAGGCGTATCAAAATCACAAATGAAGCCAACCTGGGACGGTAAAAATTTTATTCCAACATTAACACTTCCTCTAGCCTTGTCTTATGATCACCGCGTTATTGACGGCGCTCAAGGTGGCCGCTTTATGGCAGACTTAAATTCAATTTTAAGTGATATTAGAGAGATTTTATTATGATTACTAAAACTCAAGTTGTTGTTATTGGATCAGGGCCAGGTGGCTACACAGCTGCCTTTAGAGCGGCTGACTTAGGTAAAGAGGTTACGCTAATTGAGCGCTACGAAGCGCTTGGTGGCGTGTGTTTGAATGTTGGTTGTATCCCTTCCAAGGCGCTACTACATACGGCAGAAATTATCAATGAAGCCAAAGAGGCATCACATTTAGGTGTAAGCTTTGATGAACCCACCATTGATATTGACGGTGTGCGAGACAACAAAGAAGGCGTAGTATCCAAATTAACTGGTGGCATTAAAGCACTTGCTAAAGCAAGAAAAGTTAATGTTGTTACTGGCTACGGCAAATTTATCTCTAATAATCAAATCGCTATTGATGATAGTGACGAGATTATTGAGTTTGAACAATGCATTATTGCTGCCGGATCCCGCGTTACCAAAATCCCTGCCTTTCCATTTGATGACCCTCGTGTAATGGATTCTACCGATGCACTAGAATTATCAGATGTGCCAAAACGCCTGTTAATTGTTGGTGGTGGCATTATCGGCCTTGAAATGGCAACTGTGTATGAAGCACTAGGCAGTGAAATTACCGTGGTTGAATTATCCGACCAATTAATTGCTAGCGCTGATAAAGATATTGTTAACCCTTTATATAAACGCATCAATAAACGTTATGCTAATATTTTCTTAAATACCAAAGTAGCCAGCATGGAGGCTTTAGATGAAGGCATTAAAGTAGGCTTTGAAGGTAAAAAAGCACCAGAATTTGACACCTTTGACAAGGTGCTTGTTTCCATTGGACGATCTGCCAATGGAAAATTAATTGGCGCTGATAAGGCTGGGATTGAAGTTGATGATTGGGGTTTTATCAATGTTGATAAACAAATGAAAACCAATGTTGAAAATATTTATGCCATTGGTGATATTGTTGGCCAGCCAATGCTTGCGCACAAAGCGGTTCATGAAGCTAAAGTAGCTGCTGAAGTAATCTGTGGACACAAATCTGGCTTTGATGCACTAACCATTCCGTCAGTCGCCTACACCGACCCTGAGGTGGCTTGGACTGGTAAAACTGAAAAAGAACTTAAGGCCGAAGGCATTGATTATGAAGTAGGGAAATTCCCCTGGGCTGCTTCTGGTCGAAGCTTAAGCATTGGCAGAAGTGAAGGTGTTTCAAAAGCCCTATTTGACAAAAATACCCACCGCATATTAGGCATGGGTATTTGTGGAACAAATGCTGGTGAGCTTATCGCTGAACCAACATTGGCCATTGAAATGGGTTGTGATATGTCTGATATCGCCTTAACCATTCACGCCCACCCTACTTTAAGTGAAACTACCGCCTTTGCCGTGGAAATGGCTGAAGGTACCATTACCGACTTATTACCTCCAAAGAAACGATAAAACATTATGGATATTTCGCAAGCAAGAAAAAATGCCATTGATAATCAAATTCGCCCTTGGGGTGGCTTGGATTATATTGCTAACAACGCACTCAGAGATATACCTAGAGAAGATTTTGTTCCTGAGAATTATAAAAACCTAGCCTTTGCTGATATTGAAATCCCATTAACCGATAAGGCAAAAATGCTTTCACCAAAGGTAGAAGGTCGCCTGCTTGATGCGCTACACATCAGAAAAAATGAAACGGTGCTAGAAGTAGGCACAGGTAGTGGCTACTTAACCGCAGTTTTATCCAAGCTTTGTCAATCAGTTACTAGTATAGAAATTGATGAAACGTTAAGCAGCTCTGCCCAGCAAAAACTCAAAGAGCTTGATATAAAGAATGTCAGTTTTGAGGTGGGTGACGCATCAAAAGGCTGGCAACGTTCTACAGATTTTTACGATGTGGTTGTTATTAGCACTTCAGTGCCAAGAATTACAGGTCGTTTTTTTCACCTGCTTAATGTTGGTGGGCGCATCTTTGTGGTTGAAGGCACAGGAAAAACCATGAGCGCTAAAATAATTACTCGTCTGAGTGAGCACAAATGGGAAACAAAATCATTATTCGAAACTCAGCTAGATGTTATGCAAGGCTTGGAAACTGCCGCTAAATTCAAGTTTTAGTTAGCCAAGGTGTTAATTTATGAATCTATTTTTTAATTTTGTCTTAAAAAAATCACTTTTAGGCTTGACCCTGCTACTGATTATTGCAGGGTTTTTTGTTTCTCAAATCCCTAATTTTCAACTCGACGCCTCATCGGATTCTCTGGTACTTGAAGGAGATGAAAACCTGGCTTTTTATCAACGTGTCAAGAATAACTATGGCTCTGATGATTACCTGGTTATCTCTTATCAAGTGAAAGGTGAGTTGCTAGATTCAAAACAACTGGCACATTTAATACAATTCAAACAAAGCTTAAATAACATCGAACAAGTTAAATCGGTCACGAGTATTCTAGATGTACCTTTATTTCGCTCGCCACCACTTTCGTTGGTGGAACTAGCAGATGAAAACATAACCATTGAAAATGGTAACGCCAACCTTGATTTAGCTATTGATGAATTTAAAACTTCGCCGCTTTATGCTAATAATTTAGTAAGCAAAGACGGAAAAACAACAGCGATTTTAATCAGCCTAAAAGAAAACCAACGATTTGCAACGTTGCGCAATACTCGTGATCAGATGCGCATTAAGCGTAACAATAACTCGCTCAACGAAGAGCAACTAGCCAAATTAAAAAGCATTGAAAAACAAGTTTTGCGCAATGCAAGCATTCAGAGTGACCAGCAAGCGCAGACCATTGCTGAGATTCGCACACAAATTTTCAAATATTCAGACAAGGCCAGCCTATTCTTAGGCGGCTTACCCATGATTACAACTGATATTGTAGGCTACATTAGTAGTGATTTAATTGTCTTTAGTTTGGCAGTAATTGGACTAATGACCCTAATTTTAGCGATTATTTTTAAAGGGTTGCGTTGGGTGATGATGCCAATTGGCATTAGTATTACAGGCGCACTAATCATGACCGGGTTACTGGCATTTTTAGAGTGGAAGGTCACGGTTATTTCAAGTAACTTCTTCTCACTACTATTGGTAATGACACTTTCAGTTATTATTCATTTAGTGGTTAGATATCGTGAACTCTCTGTGCTTAATCCAGCGCTAGAATCTCAGCAATTAATTAAAAATACATTGGCGCAAATGTTTAAGCCATGTTTGTTTACCACGCTAACCACTTTTGCTGCGTTTAGCTCTTTGCTTATCAGTGGCATTCGCCCGGTGATTGACTTCGGCTGGATGATGTCAATTGGTGTAACCATCGCCCTGGTGTTATCGTTTTTAGCCTTTCCAATGATCATGGCCTTATTGCCAAAAGCGAAAATTGCTACCCATAAAACCGAACTAGGGTTTACCACTGCACTGGCTAAGTTTGTCGAGCGATTTGGCAATCACCTACTGATTGTTCTTGTTATTTCTATTGTGATTGCAGGTTTTGGCGTATCAAAACTCAGTGTAGAAAATCGATTTATTGATTACTTTAAAGAAAGCACTGAAATCAATCAAGGGTTAACCTTAATTGATCAAGAATTGGGTGGCACCATCCCACTAGAAATTATCTTTGAAGATTTAGCAGAAGATTATTGGTTTGATGAAGACTTAAGAGCAGAGATACATGATGTCCATACTTATCTAGATGGACTAAAAGAGACTGGAAAAGTGCTATCTATTGATACTTTGATGAGCATTCTAACCCAGGCTAATGATGATGAAGCGCTTAATGGCTTCTTTCTTAATATTGTTCGTGGACAAATCCCAGAATCAGCCAAACAACACGTACTAACACCATATATTTCCGAAGAAAATGGGCAGTTGCGTATTGTTATTCGTGTCAATGAAACCAACAAAGCATTGAAACGTGGTGAACTAATTGAAGAAATTAACCACCACCTCTCTAATGAGTTAGGTTTTAGACCAGAAAGCTTCAGACTTAGTGGAATGCTAGTTCTATACAATAACATGTTGCAAAGCTTATTCGACTCTCAGATAAAAACCATTGCCGTGGTGTTTGGCATTATTTTTATCATGTTCTTGTTTGTATTTAAATCAATCAGCTTGTCAATCTTAGCACTCATTCCAAATACTTTGCCATCGTTGTTTATTCTTGGCATTATGGGTTTATCCAATATCCCACTAGACCTAATGACCATTACCATTTCCGCCATAGCTATTGGTATTGGTGTGGATAATGCCATTCACTATATTCATCGATTTAAAAGTGAATTTAAAAAAGATGGTGATTACCTAAAGACTATGTATCGCTCACATGCCAGCATTGGCCTGGCAATGTTTTATACATCGATTACGGTTACTTTAGGCTTTTTGATTCTAGCTTTATCTAACTTTATACCAAGTATTTATTTTGGTATATTTACTGCCATCGCCATGCTTAGTGCCCTATTGGCTAACTTGACCTTGTTGCCTAAATTGATATTAATGGTGAAACCAAAAATCTAATACCGGTTTCTTTATGTCTACACAGCATCAATTTGACGTCTTAATTATTGGCACTGGCAGTGCAGGGTTAATGA
>ERZ1046740.239-NODE-239-length-48309-cov-7.974676_pt1 | contig 48309 bp, 85 predicted proteins | sample MGYA00383093_ERZ1046740 | MGnify/ENA primary metagenome ERZ1046740 (study PRJEB29581, sample SAMEA5548363) | metagenome | biome: marine; feature: coastal; material: water | depth 25 m | study: Short-term variability in the microbial, nano- and picoplankton... | reverse complement strand
CAGGTAGAGTATCAACATTGAACAATGATTTTGACGCAACAGCAAGTACAAGTGGTGATTATACTATCTTAAATAGATACAATGATAATCATAGATCATATGTAAAAACTGAAACTGCTAACGAGGCAGACATACAGATTTTACAAGACAAAGAGGCACAACACCTTGATGTAGGTAATAGTAAAGCACAAAACGAAATCACTATTATACAGACAGACTAAATAGTCCTATGAACAAGATAACTTCCACTTGGGCAGTAGTGGTAAGTGTGATTATATTATTAGCAATAAAGATATATAATCCTGTACCTTTACAGACCCTGCAACTAAAAACTTTTGACTTGTATCAAAAGTTTGGTACTAACTATCAATCAAAAAGTTTAGTCTTAATAGATATATCAGATGATTCATTAAGTTTATATGGTCAATGGCCGTGGAAGAGAGATCAATTAGGTCGTGCTGTTATTAAAGCATATCAAAATGGTGCCGCTTTAGTTTTTTTAAATGTAGTTTTTGTACATAAAGATAGACTAGGTGGTGATGATATGTTTTTGAAAATGATCTCAAAGTATCCTGTTATCTTAACAGAAACTAAAAACGCAAAAAATTTAATCAGTATAAAAAGAAAAGTATTAGGTGTAGGTAATGTAGATGTACCTATTGATGTTGATGGTACTATTAGAAAATTACCTTTAGAAAATTCTGTACCAGAAACAATACTAAAAATTATAAAATTTAAAATACCTAAACAAGATAATGTGTGGATAGATTTTAGACATCAAATACCTAGAATAGATCACGCAGATTTAGATTGGTCGTCTGTAAAAGGTAAGATTGTATTCATAGGTGCTACATTTACAGGATCAACATTTGTATTAACACCTAACGGTTTAAAAAATACACACGATATAATGGCAATGTCAACTGAAACTTTACTATCAGGTAAATATATAACAAGACCTGATTGGTTGCCTAAATTAGAATGGATAGGATTTATAATAGGTCTACTTGCATTTGTATTGATTATACCTAGAGTAGGTTTACTATGGTCAGCAGTATTACTATTTGGTGCATATATTGATATTGCTTTGTCTGCTGGTTATCTATGGCATAGTAAAATGCTAATAACAGACTGGTCTTATATTGCAATTGCAATGACTATTGTATGGACACACTTAATATATAATAACTTTGCTAGAGAGAATAGATTAAAACTACAAATTAAGAAACAGTTTGAACACTACCTAGAACCAAAGATGGTTAAGAAGTTGCAAAAGAATCCTGACTTATTAAAACTAGGTGGCGAAACAAAAGAACTAACATTTTTATTCTGTGATATAAGAGGGTTTACACCATTGTCAGAAAAGTATAAAAGTAATCCTGCTGACTTGACAAGAGTTATTAATAAGTTTCTAACTCCTATGACAGATATAATAATGAAGAATAACGGAACAATTGATAAGTATATGGGCGACTGTATTATGGCATTTTGGAATGCACCTATTGACACAGCGAATCACAAAGAATTAGCAATCAATTCAGCACTACAAATGATAGACAAGTTAAAAGAATTAAATAATAATAATGGGTTTGGAGATAACAATATCATAAATATTGGTATAGGAATCAATACAGGTAAATGTATTGTTGGTAATATGGGTAGTGAACAAAGGTTTGACTATTCTGTTATTGGCGATTCCGTGAATTTGGCAAGTAGATTAGAAGGAGTTTCTAAAAACTATGACGCCACACTAGTTGTCGGAGAAGACACATACAAAGATATATCTACATTATACAATTTCAAAAAATTAGACGAGGTAACTGTAAAAGGTAAATCAAACAAGGTAACCATTTACACAATAGAGAAATAATATATGGATTACGGAACAATCAATCTAATACTAATATCAGGTCTTTTACTTTACTACAACTGGTCAATTCATTGTTGGATTGAGAGAGAATTTTAATGTCAGATACAGATACAAATGTTTTAGTACAAATAGAATCACTTAAAAAAGATATAGAAAATGTCAACAGCATACAAGGTCGTTTAGATACTGCTATAGATAAATTAACAGATGTTTCTACTTGTGTTAAATCAATGTTAGCAGTACACGAAGAAAAAATACAAAGATCAGAAGCAACAGACGAAGTTATCTTTACAAAATTAAGAGAACGACAGAATGAAATTGATTCTGGATATAGAGATTTACAAAGAGAAATGGATCAGGTTGAAAAGAGATTACTAAACGAGATTAGATCATTGCGTAATGACATAGGTAGTCGTGTAGGAGTCCTAGAAAAATATAGATGGATTATTCTAGGTGCTATTCTCGCAGTTGGTTGGATTTTATCTAAAAATCTAATGCCTATAATAAAAATGATGAGTGGTACAGGTCTCTAAACTAGGATCAAAACCACACTTTTTACCTGTAGGAAGATTCGCCGACTAATTTTTGACTGAAAAAGTCGGTTCATATTACGCTTGACTTTTTAGTACAAATGTAGTATAGTGAATACTGCTATGTCAAGTTATATTGATCTAAAATTTATTAATGATGTTTCAAGTAGATTAAGTCAGTTTAAGAAGAAAACCGATTACTTATTCAACTTTAGATGTCCTCATTGTGGAGACTCACAAAAGTCCAAGACAAAGGCAAGAGCATACTTATATCGTGTAAAAAATGATATGTTCTTCAAATGTCATAATTGTGGACAAGGGCAAAACTTTGCCAACTTTTTAAAATTTGTAGACCCTAAACTATATTCTGAATATGTTTTAGAGAGATACAAAGGATCGGCACCTGCGACACCGGCACCGAAGTTTGATTTTAAACCAACGAAGTTTAAAGATCAGACAATACTAGATGATCTAAAATCTATTTCTGATTTGCCTGAAGATCATCCAGCTAGATTATACTGTACGAAACGAAAGATACCTGAAAAGTATTTTGATATTCTATATCTATGCAATAAGTTTATGACTTTAGTTAACAAAGTAAAACCTAAAACTTACAAAGTTATTAAAGATCATCCTAGACTTATCATACCGTTTTTTGATACGACAGGAAAATTGTTTGCTTTTCAAGGTAGAGCTTTCGGTAATGAACAACCAAAGTATCTAACAATAAAACTAGATGAAAACAAACAAAAAATTTTTGGGCTTGAACGAATCAACTTTACCAAACAGGTTAAAATCGTTGAAGGCCCGATTGATAGTTTATTTATTGATAATAGTCTTGCTGCCGCTGGTGCAGATTTATTTTTAAAAAATAAAATACCAAACGAAAAAGTTTTATACATATTTGATAACGAACCTCGCAACAAAGAGATCGTTGATAGAATGTATAAAGTGATTGAAAAAAATTATAATATTGTTATCTGGCCAGACGACATACAACTTAAAGATGTAAACGATATGATTATGAATGGTACAAGTCCGTCTGAAATTGAAAATATTATAAGTAAGAACACATACAATAAATTAGCAGCATTAACAAAATTAACTCACTGGAAAAAGGTTTAATATGGTACAAGAAATTATAAATGTAGTGAAACGAGGAACAAGAGGAAAAGAACCTTTAAACATTGAAAAGATACACGATATGGTAGAGTATGCCGTAGAAGATATATCAGGTGTATCATCATCACAAGTAGAAATGCAAAGTGGTCTACAATTTTATGATGGAATGTCAACAGACGAAATTCAACAAATACTTATCAAGTCAGCTGCAGATTTAATTTCTTTAGAAAATCCTAACTATCAATATGTTGCCGCTAGATTATTACTTTATAGTTTAAGAAAACAAGTTATAGATAAACTTTGGGATCACCCACACATATACGATCAAGTTAAAAAAGGTATAGAGAAAGGTGTCTATGATAATTCTATTTTAGAATTGTACGAGAAAAAAGATTTTGATAGAATGGAAGGTTGGATTAATCACAATAGAGATTATGATTTTACCTATGCAGGATTAAGACAAGTCATTGACAAGTATCTAGTACAAGACAGATCAAGTGGTGAAGTTTTTGAAACACCACAATTTATGTATATGATGATTTCTGCTACACTATTTGCTAAGTATCCTAAAAATAAAAGAATGTCATATGTTAAAAAATACTATGACGCAATATCACAATTTAAAATAAACATACCAACACCAGTAATGGCAGGTGTAAGAACACCTATTAAACAATATGCAAGTTGTGTATTAGTTGATGTTGATGATACACTACCAAGTATTTTTTCAAGTGATATGGCAATTGGTAGATATGTTGCTCAAAGGGCAGGTATCGGTATCAATGCAGGTAGAATAAGAGGTATCAATAGTAGAATTAGAGGTGGCGAAGTACAACACACAGGTGTTATTCCGTTTCTTAAAAAGTTTGAAGCAACTGTTAGATGTTGCACACAAAACGGTGTAAGAGGTGGTAGTGCAACTGTACACTTTCCTATATGGCACCAAGAGATAGAAGACATTATTGTTTTAAAGAACAATAAAGGTACCGAAGATAATAGAGTTAGAAAATTAGATTACTCTATACAAATATCAAAACTATTTTACGAAAGATTTATTAACGAAGAAGATATAACTTTGTTTTCGCCACACGAAGTACCTGAATTATATGAGGCGTGGGGTACGGATAAGTTTGATGAACTATATCTAAAGGCAGAAAGAAAATTATCAGTATCTAAAAAGAAAGTATCAGCACAAACACTCTTTGGTAATATTCTAAAAGAAAGAGCAGAAACAGGTCGTATCTACATAATGAATATTGACCATTGTAATACTCACTCATCATTTAAAGACTTAATTAGAATGTCAAACTTGTGCCAAGAAATTACTTTACCTACTGATCCTATACAACACATAGACCAAGAAGGTGAAATTGCATTATGTATTTTAAGTGCAATCAATGTAGGACTAATTGACAAAAGAGATGAATTAGAACCGTTGTGTGATTTAGCAGTTAGGGCGTTAGATGAAATTATAGATCATCAAAAGTATCCTATAAACGCTGCTGAAATATCTACAAAGGCAAGAAGAAGTTTAGGTATAGGTTATATCGGACTTGCACACTATCTTGCTAAAAAAGGTTACAGATACGATCAGAAACTTGCGTGGAGACAAGTTGATAAATTAACAGAAGCATTCCAGTATTATCTATTAAAGTCAAGTAAAGAACTTGCACAAGAAAAAGGCAAGTGTGAATACTTTGATAGAACAAAATATTCCGATGGTATTCTTCCTATTGACACTTACAAGAAAGAGGTAGACGAGGTTGTAACCAGAAATCTTACCTATGATTGGGAGTGGTTGAGAAAAGAAATCAAAACATATGGGCTACGACATAGCACACTCACAGCCCAAATGCCATCAGAATCCTCTAGTGTGGTATCTAATGCAACAAACGGCATAGAACCACCTAGAGATTATTTAAGTGTTAAGAAAAGTAAAAAAGGTCCTTTAAAACAAATAGTACCTGATTATAGAAGATTGAAAAATAATTATAGTTTATTATGGGATATGAAAGGGAATGAAGGATATATAAATATCGTTGCAGTAATGCAAAAGTATTTTGACCAGGCAATCTCTGGTAATTGGTCATACAATCCTGAAGATTATGAAGACAATCAAGTACCTGTATCAGTAATGGCACAAGACTTATTGACAACATATAGATTAGGTTGGAAGACTTCTTATTATCAAAATACATATGACGCCAAAAAAGATATTGACGAACCAGTACACGGCATTGGTTGGATAGATGAAACAAAACAACCAGAACAAAAAGAGGAAGACGAGAATTGTGACTCGTGTACAATATAAATGAAATCAGTATTTAACAAAGATAAGAATTTAGACGCAACAAAACAATCAATGTTTTTTGGACCCGATCTAGCAGTACAAAGATATGATACTATGAAGTATCCTGTCTTTGATAAACTAACTCAACAACAACTAGGATATTTCTGGAGACCTGAAGAAGTGTCTTTACAAAAAGATAGAAACGATTACCTAGAATTAAGAGAAGAACAAAAATTTATATTTACATCTAACTTAAAGTATCAAACTATGTTAGATAGTGTACAAGGTAGAGGACCTTGTCTTGCATTTTTACCTTTTGTATCTTTACCAGAATTAGAAAGTGCTATTATTACTTGGGACTTTATGGAAACAATTCATAGTAGAAGTTATACATATATAATTAAAAACTTATACTCACAACCTAATGAAGTATTTGATACAATTATAAAAGATGATAAGATAGAGAAAAGAGCGGCTTCAGTAACTAAAACTTATGATGATCTAATTGAAATGGGATATAAATGGACAATAGATAAGAAAGTTGATCTATACGAACTAAAGAAAAGATTATATCTTGCTATGGTATCAGTAAACATACTAGAGGGTTTAAGATTCTATGTATCATTTGCTTGTTCGTTTGCATTTGGTGAACTAAAAAAACTAGAAGGTTCTGCTAAGATCATATCATTTATTGCTAGAGATGAAAGTCAACACCTTGCAATGTCGCAAAGAATAATTAACAATTGGAAAGATTTTGAAAACGATAAAGACTTCACAAAGATTATAAAAGAAACTGAAAAAGAAGTTTATAAAATGTATGATGACGCAGTAGACCAAGAGAAGCGTTGGGCAACTTACTTATTCTCTAAAGGTTCTATGATAGGTCTATCAGAAAAACTATTACATAAATTTGTAGAATACACAGCAAATAGAAGAATGAGAGCAATACAATTGACACCTGCTTATGAAACTAAAACAAATCCATTGCCCTGGACAGATCATTGGTTGAATAGTAAAGGTACTCAAAATGCACCACAAGAAACAGAAATTGAAAGTTATGTTATCGGTGGTATTAAACAAGATGTAACAAAGGATCAATTTAAGAAATTTAAATTATAATATATTATATGAAAAGTGAAAAGATTTTAATAGTAGGTGGTGGAAGTGCAGGTTGGATGACGGCCGCAACTTTAATTAGAGCATTTCCAGATAGAGATATAACTTTACTAGAATCACCTAACTTTGCAACAGTAGGTGTTGGTGAAAGTACAATAGGTAAAGTTAAACAATGGACAAAGTTTTTAGGAATTGATGATAAAGAATTTTTAAAACATACAGACGGCATTATCAAATATAGTATAGGTTTTACAAACTTTAACGGAGTAGATGAGGGTAAACCTAATCAGGCACCTTTTCATTATCCTTTTGGCGAAGTTGTTACTAAAGGTAGTTTAACAGGTTATAATGATTGGTGGATGAAAAAAGCATATGCACCTGAAACACCAGTTTCAGATTATGGAGATAGTTTTGCTCCTGTTATGGCATTAGTTAATCAAAATAAAGGTGCAAAAGAATTTTTTGGTTTTGAAACTGCTAGAGATTCTGCATATCATTTTGACGCTACTAAATTTGGATTATGGTTGAAAGATCATTATTGTAAACCTAAAGGTGTTAAACATATACTAGAAGATATAGAAACTATTGAACAAGATGAAGATGGTATTGTATCTTTAAACAAAAAACATAAGGCAGATTTATACATTGATTGTACAGGTTGGAAATCAATGCTATTAGGTGGTGCTTTGAAAGTACCTTTTCAACCTATTCAAAACTTACCTAATAACAAGGCGTGGGCAACAAGAATACCTTACAACAATAGAGAAAAACAATTAAGACCTTTTACTAATTGCACAGCATTAGAAAATGGTTGGTCTTGGAATATACCACTATGGAGTAGAATGGGAACTGGTTATGTTCATTGTGATAAATTTGTTGATAAAGAAACTGCTCTAAAAGAATTTAAAACACACTTAACGAAAACTTGGGGTGGTGATGTTGAATCATTAGAATACAGATACATTGATATGAGGTGTGGAATACACGAAAGATTATTTGAGAAGAATGTAGTAGCAATAGGTTTAGCAGCTGGTTTCATTGAACCATTAGAAAGTAATGGTTTGTTTTCAGTACACGAGTTTTTAATAGAACTTGTAAGAAATTTAAGAAGAGGTGAAATTACACAATGGGATAGAGATAATCATACCTTTGCTTGTAAGGCAATCTATCACGGATTTGAAGAATTTGTTGGGTTACATTATGCAATGACAACAAGAAACGATACACCATATTGGAAAGCAAATAACAATAAAGTATGGGAAGAAAGTTTAAGAAGTATGAAACCTAAAATGTTTCTTGGATATTTACAGGCAGCATTGCAAAGAGCAAAGTATTATGAATTTCCTGTTGATCCTATTGAACGAAAAGGTAATAGTGGATTACACTTTATAGCAGCAGGTTGTAATTGGGCACCAGATGATATACCTAATTCTGTTTATCGTACACATAAAACAAAAGAAGAAATATTGGAAATATTAAAACCATATATAGATAAATTAAACGACAATAAAGAAATGTGGAATAGAGAAGCAGAAAAACAAATGAGTTACGAAGACTTTATAAAGGCAAACTACTATGATTAAATCAGAAAAAAACTGTACTAACTGTCAGACAAAATATAGTGTTACTTGGGATGAAGATAAAACGGATATGACGCCGTTTACTTGTCCATTTTGTGGATATGAGGTTGAAGATGATGAAGAAAATGAAAGTGTGATACCAGATGACGCAGACCACGATAGTTGGAATTGATTATAGTTTGACCAGTCCTTGTGTCTGTGTCAATGACGGAGAAAAGATTATGTTTTATTATTTGACAAAGAAAAAGAAACACCTAGGTAAAATTGCTGATAATATTATCGGCGAAGAACACCAAGAATACAATACACCCATTGAAAGATTTTCTAATATATCTAAATGGGCAATCAATAAATTTTATAGATTAAACCTAATGACTTATGGTTTAAAAGTTTTTATTGAAGGTTATTCTTTTGGATCAAAAGGACAAGCAATATTTCAAATAGCAGAAAATTGTGGTATACTTAAATATAGATTACAAGAACAAAAAATATCATACGATACAGTAGTACCTAGTGTTGTTAAAAAAGGTGCTACAGGAAAAGGTAATGCCGATAAGGATATGATGTACGAGGCATTTAATAAAGAAACAAAAATTGATTTGAAGAAACTATTTGATACTGATAAAGTAGGTAACCCTATATCAGATATTGCAGATAGTTATTTTATACAAAAGGTTGGTAATGAAAATAGCAATAGTAACAAGTCTTAATAGAAAACTATACGAGTATTACGCACATAGATTTTATAAGACATATAATTGGCCGTTTGATTGTTATGTTTACCACGAAGGTTGGATACCTGAAATTGATCCTGAAAGAAATATATTCCATAGAGATATACACGACACAAATCCTACACTAAAAGACTTCATAAAAAGAAACGAAACAAGAAATGAATTTAGTACAATCAAAGGTACTGATAATAGTAAAATAGTATATGGTTTAGATTTTCTTAAAGACGCAATTAGATTTAGTTATAAGGTATTTGCAAAGACACACTTAATGCTAGAAGGTAATTATGATTATGTATTTTGGGTTGACGCAGATGTTATATTTAAGAAAACAATTACTGAAGAAATAATATTAAAAGATATACTACCACAAGACAATACAATATGTTACCTAGACAGACCTGCCCCACCTTATTATCCTGAATGTGGATTTGTAGGATACAATCTAACTAATGAACACACAAAAAGATTTGTAAAAGAATTAAGAAACTCATACGAACAAGATTTACTTTTCAATGAAAAACAATGGCACGATTCATATGTTTGGAATGAAGTAAGAAAAAGAACTTTGAATGGTCAACCACAAATTGACCTGACAGGTAAAAGAAAAGATGGTCACGTGTGGCCAGAATCAAAAATCGCACCATACACGGCACACTTAAAAGGTAAAACAAAAAAAGATGCTGGTGTTGATGAACGAGATAAACAAGTGAATAAAGGAGATTACAAATGACAAACTTGTATTTAGACGGAGATGACAAATATACAGATGAAAACGGTGCTACATATGATACCGAACCTACTGTACCTAATCATACAACAGATGAACACGATAGAACTTATGAAAATGAGGGCAGTAGAGATTTAAGTCCTATGGTTCAAATAAGTATCAAAGAGTATGATAGACTAAAAGAAAGAACAAAGTATATTACAGATAAAGATATGATTGCTCAAATTGATAAGATAGAGTTTTTTGTTAAAGAGTTGAGAAAACATATTGTAAGAACAGATATATAGTACAATGGCATACGATTACGATTTAAACGATAAACCTAAAACATCAAAAGAAGAACGAGATAGATTGATGAAAGAGTTTTTGGAAAAAGGTGGCAAGGTAGAAAAATGTGGACCAGGTTATCCTCTTAATGTAGGAAGTTTAGATAAAAGTAGAAAACCATCTTGGACACGACAAGAAATTAAAGAAGGTAAAAAAGGTAATACACCTATGCCAGATTTAAGTACATATAAACCAGGGTCGTACCACGATCACCCACCAAGTGGAAACAATCCACCTCGTTGGGAATATCAACCACCTAATAAACTGGCAGGCAAATAGTGATTAGAGTTTTTGTAGGATATGATGATAATGAAAAGGTAGCATTTAGTACCTTATCACATAGTTTACTTAAACACGCAACACAACCTATAGCAATTACACCTATTAGATTACAAAATATTAAAGATGTATTTGTTAGAGAAAGATTACCAATACAATCTACTGAATTTGCATTTAGTAGATTTTTAGTACCTTATCTATGCAACTATTCAGGACACGCAATCTTTATGGATTGTGATATGTTATCTCGTTCAGATATATCAGAATTATGGAGACAAAGAACTACAAAGTATGCTGTTCAATGTGTACAACACGATTACACACCAAGCAGTACAGTTAAGTTTTTAAATCAACCTCAAACACCATATCCTAAAAAGAATTGGTCAAGTATGATGTTATTTAATAACGCAAAATGCACAGCATTAACACCTGATTATGTTAATAGTGCAACAGGATTAGAACTTCATCAATACAAATGGTTAGAGAATGAAGAACTAATAGGTAAGATAGACGAAGAATGGAACTGGTTAGTAGGAGAGTATGAATATAATCCTAATGCTAAACTAGTACACTATACCGAAGGTGGACCATACTTTAAGAAATATAAGAACTGTGATTATGCCGAAGAATGGTTTGACACATTTAAAGAAACAACAAGAACGGATATGTAATGGATAATTTATACGAAATATATTTAGATCAAGCAAAGTTAATGCACCAAAACCCAAAATATTGGAAAGGGCATATGATAAAAAAATATATGCCACAGATAGAACAAATAATAAAAGAACATAAGATAGATACAATACTAGATTATGGTTGTGGAAAAGCACAACATCATCCTGAACATTGGAACGCTTACAAGTATGATCCAGCATACCCAAAATATGATAAGAAACCAGAGGTAGGTCGTAAGTTTGATTTAGTAGTTTGTATTGATGTGTTAGAACATATACCACAAGCAGATTTACCTAGAATAATAAAAGAGATATTTGACTATTCAGGTAAGTATGTATTTGCTACAGCAGCAACTAGTAAGGCAGGTAAAACTTTACCTAATGGTATGAATGCTCACGCAACAGTACAACCTGAAGAATGGTGGATAGAATTATTTAAACCTTATGAAGGTAGATTTACTTTAGACTTTACCACTAAAAAAACAAAAAGAAATAGTAGTGATATATACAATTTATAATTATGAAAACTATTGCTGTTTATGCTAATACCTGTGCTTTAGGTTCATATAAAGAATTATGGCCGAAAGCATTTTATCAAGGTTTACAACATCACGCAGAATGGCAATCAACTTATGTAACTAATAGTCAATTAACGGATGCTCAATACGCCTGGTGTTTTGCATATCAAGTAAGAGGTGATGTTAAACAAAGTGATAATAGTCATAGAAGACAGATAATAGACAAATACGAACCTAAAGGTAAAATATTTTATTTAGATTCAGATGTACTAATATCATATGATGGTTTTGAACTAGATAAAGACAAAATACGAACAATGACTTTGCAGAATAAAAGATGGACAAGACAACCATATGGTAACATATATGCTGATAAGGGTGCTAAATATTTTGAAAATGAATTTATGGAAGGTGCATTGAATCGTTGGGAAGAAATAAAACAATTAAAGAACATAGATGTAAAACCTTATAATGGTAAAGGTGAGTATATATTAATTACTTGTAATAGAGGAACTGAAGGTTATTCAGCAGAAAAGAAAAATGCAACTGAATATGCTATTGAAACAATAGAAGAAATAAGACGATATTCAAAACGACCTATCATTATCAGATTTCATAGAGTATTATCAAACACACAAGAACAAGACTTTAAAGTATTATCAAAATACATAGAAGATAAACAAGACATAACTATTCAATCAAAGGCAAATAATAATTATCCAGACATTGTACCTGTAATTAAGAATGCTTATGCTGTATGTACTTGGTCATCTTCTTCGGCAACTCCTGCCATCTGTGAAGGTAAACCATTGTACATTAAATCTAAAAATTGTTTCTTTTATAATATGAATAGTGGTGATATAAAAGACATTGAGGATCCTAAAGTAGAAGATAAAAGAGATAAGTGGTTTGCTAATTACGCTGCCACACACTATAACTTAAAAGACTTAAACACAGGATATTATTTTGAAAAGGTAAAAAACTTAATATGACATATCAACCATTACCTGAAGAATTATATATTAGAAGAAGTGCCATAGAAGGTATGGGTTTATTTGCTAAAAAAGATATTGAGGGTAATGTTAATTTAGGTATGAGTCATATAGTTGTTAATGGTGAAACTATAAGAACACCATTAGGTGGTTTTGTTAATCATAGTGATGAACCTAATTGTATAAAAATTAAAGAAGGTGATAGGTATAGTTTATTTACCTTGCGTGATATAAAAGCGGAAGAAGAAATAACATTGAAATATACTTTTTATAAAATATGGTAATTTGCATAGATAGAGTTAGAGAAAAAGAAGATAAATTTTTAGATTCAATTTATAAATCAGATTCTAATAATTTATATTATAAAAGTGATACGGTAGATGTATCAAATAATTCTCCTTGTGTCTTTAGAGGTATTACTCGTATGCCAACTATTAAACAATGTGTAGATAACAATATAGATTTCTATTATATTGATACAGGATATATGGGTTGTTATCCTGTAAAGAAATGGCAAAGATTTACTAAAAACAATCTTCAAACACTAGATCATTTAAACTACAAACAATTAGATTTCTTAACTGATATAAAAGTATTGAAGAAAAGATTTAAAGATATTATGAATGTTGATTATGATAATTATAAACCTAAAAGACCAGTAGAAGGCGAGAGTATATTAATCATACCACCGTCATTGAATAGTACAAGAAGTTTAAATATAATGAATCATATAGATTTTGAACAAGAAGATTACATAGATTTTATTACAAAAGAAATAAGAAAATATACAGATAAAAAAATTATAGTAAGACAAAAACCTAATAGAAAAGAAAGAACTCTAAATGGTCAAACTTTATTACATCAATTAAAAAAAGATAAAGTACATTGTTTAGTAGCATTTAATAGTATTGCTGCCTTTGAGGCAATACAAGAAGGTTACCCAGCAATAACACTAGGTCCTAATGCTGCTAGTTTTTTATCTGAAAAAGAATTAAGTAATATAGAGAAACCTTATTTTGCAGATGACGATAAGATAAGAGAACATAGTCTATATCTATCAGCGTGTCAATTTAATATAGAAGAATTTACAAATGGATATGCAGTAAAACAAATAGAACAATTACAACACGATCAAACATACAACAATTTTAAATATGAGATTAATACAACCGATATTCGCTAGTTATTCTACAAGAGAAACAGGTCTTGGAAAAGAGAATAAGATTTATAATGCTTGGAAAGAAGCAGGTGAAAGAGTAAAAAAAGATATGGATTTAGGAGTAAAAGAATTTCTTTTATTTTATATACCAGAGTTTAAGTTTGGTGAAGAATCAGATACTCGTAGAGGTAATGAAGGTATAGATGAACACAAAATGGATCAAGTATGTGTAACTGCTGCTAGTCTTTCACAAATTATACAACCACAATGTAGATTGATTGTAGATGTATGTTTATGTTCATACACACAAGACGGACATTGTTGTATTACAGGTGACCAAGAAAAAACAGATAAATTATTATTAGAACAAGCAAAAAGTATTTACACGGCGTCTGGAGCAACTATAGCACCAAGTGATTGCCAAGACAATACGGTTAAGAATATTAAATCTTTAAAAGGTGGTGGTATAGAAGTTATGAGTTATAGTACCAAATTCCGTTCAACATTTTATAGAGGTTGGCGTAATGCAATGAAGATAGAAAAAGGTATCCATAGACCATATCAATTAGATGTTTCAGATAGACGAGGTGCTTTGCATAGATCAATAAAATATAAAAATGATGGTGCTGATGAATTAATGGTAAAACCAGGTATGACAAGTTTAGATATGATTAGTGATATAAAAATGTTTTCACATAAACCAACTGGAGTATATCAAACTTCAGGTGAATATCTTGGAATAGGAGCACCAGGTAGTTTATTAGAAACATATAAAGTTTTTGAAAGAGCAGGTGCAGACTTTATGATAACTTATGGGGCAAGAGATTTAGTAGGACAAGTATGAAATATGTAAAGGGTTGGTATCTACCAGATTCAGATACACATTTTGAGAATTATATTGAAGACGGTGGTTATCAAACTATTCATAGAGAAACAATATTAAAGTATATTCAGATGAAGAAACCTGAATTAAAAAACTGTATTGATATAGGTTCACATATAGGTTTCTGGTCAAAAGATTTTACTAATACATTTAAACATACATATGCTTTTGATCCTATACCACAAGTAAGAGAATGCTATGTAAAGAATATTACAAACACTAACTATACATTGTACCCCTATGCTTTAGGTAGAGAAGAAAGTAAAAAGATGTTCTTATATAATCCTGAAGAAACAGGTAACACACACGCTAGTGCTAAAGGTAATTTAGATGTAACTGTTAGAACACTAGATAGTTTTGCTTTAGAAGATATAGATTACATTAAGATAGACGCTGAAGGATATGAAATAGAGGCATTAGTAGGTGCTAAAAATCTTATTGAAAGATGTAAACCTTTTATACATATAGAAGCAAAGAAGAAAGTAATGGAAAAACAAAATATTAGTATGAATGATATTACAGATTACTTTGAAAGTATAAACTATGAACAAGTATTATCTGTTAAGTCAGAATTACTTTATGCACCAAAATGATTATAACACATAAAATAAAATGGGATAAGTGCCTATCAAATCAGATATGGCCACATATAGAAAAGGGTTGGAAAGACGAAGACAAACCTATACATTTCTTTTGGGGTTTAGCAGGTAACAATATTGCTAAAATAAAGGAGTGTATTGAAAATAAACACGAATACTATTTTGTAGATACTGGTTATATATCTAGTCAGATTACAAGATATCCTGAACCTAAAATACTAGATGAAAAGAAAACATACTTTAGAATCTGTAAGGGTAGTTTTCATACAAACAAAGGTAAAGTAAATACACCTGCTAGATTAGAGATATTAAGAAAACAATTAGGTACAGACGCTGAATTTAAAGGTTGGCGTGCTGACGATAGAGGTAAACATATATTACTATGTCCATCATCACCTACTGTTACCTATCAAATGAATGGTATATCACAAGACGAGTGGGTAGAAACAGCAATACAAGAGATTAAAAAATACACCGATAGAGAGATTAGATTTAGAAACAAACCTAGACCAGGTAATGAATGGTGGGATAAAGATATTAAAGAAGACTTAAAAGATTGCCACGCATTAGTAACTAATTATAGTTTATCTGCTTTTGACGCTTTATTTAATTATGTACCTGTATTCGCAGAAGCAAATAGTGTAATGGGTCCTGTAACTAGTAGAGATATTAAGAAGATTGAAAAACCATTAAAACCAGGTAGAAAGACTATGGAAGAATGGTTAAAGTTTGTTGCAGAAAATCAATTTACTTTAAAAGAAATGGCTAATGGTACAGCATATGAAACAATAAAGTATCAGAATGAAGATTAGATATTATAAAAACATTAACGGTTGGCGTTGGGTAGGATTTGCTTTAGCAATGATAAGTGTATCTATACTATCAAATGCTAATATAGCAACTCAATGGGTAGGTTGGTTGTTTAGTGTAATCGCTTGTATAATGTGGGTATATTTTGGGTATAAGGATAGAGATTGGCCTAGAGCATTAATGGAATTGATGTATCTAATATTAAGTATGAGAGCAACATACAATTGGTTATTAGTGTGAAGAATGTAGTTTGCTTATATTGGGGTAACAAGTATAAAGTAGAGTATGTAAAGATTCTCTACAATATGGTACAAAGACATTTAACAATACCTCATAAGTTTATCATTTATACTGAACACACTAAAATGCAAAAATTAGTGAAAGGTGATAATGTAGAAGTAAGAAAATTACCATTCCACGACTATCAAGGTTGGTGGAATAAACTAACATTGTTTAGTCCTGAAGCAAACTTACAAGGCGATAGTTTATACTTTGATTTAGATGTTGTTATTACAGACAACATAGATAGTTTCTTTACATATGAAGAAGACAGTAAGGTTGTATTGATGAGAGATTTCAATTTAACTACACAAGGTTACAATTCAAGTATAATGAGATTTAATAATGAAGTAATGACACCTTGCGTGTGGGACATATATCAATCAGATAAGAAAAAATTTGATAGATTACAAGGTGACCAGAATGTAATATCAGATTGTATTAAACAAGTACCAGATAAATTTAAGATATATCCAGACGAGTGGACCTTTAGTGCTAAATGGTATGATAGATATAATCCTAGATTTAAAAGAAGTCAATGGAACTTTAAACAGTATCCAGGTGCTAAAGTCGCAGTATTTCACGGTAAACCTGATCCTCTACAACTTGTTAATCCACACCCATACGAATCATACGATAAAGATACCATTGCTTGGGTAAAAAAACATTGGAAATAAAGGGTGTTCTCCTTTTGTTCTCCTAATACATCAAAAAACATAGTAAAATCAACACTTATTAGTGCTTGACAATAGGGTCTTTTTCCTATAATATAAGAGTATATGAAAAACAAAAAGACTAATACAAACACTAACAAGAAAGAAGAAACACTATGTCAAAAGTAAAACAATGGGCTGAAGATACAGCTGAAAAAGCAGTTGATAAGATATTATCACAATTTAAATCTAACTTAATTACACAAGAAACTGCTAGTGCAGATATTCTAAAAGTTGAGAATGTTGCAATGACAGGCATTGACGAAAACAATGTTGATGAGGTAATTATGATGAATGTTAACAAAACGGAGAATGCTTAATGTCAATACAAGACAAGATAGATTCATTTAAAAAAATGATTGATGAATTTAATACTTACTCTGGTAAATATGATAAAGACATATGTATTTTATCTTTACAAGGTATGAGTAATAAAGACATTATAAAAAAAATAGAAATTAAACCTTCATATCTTTCACAAAGAAAAAGTATATTGTTTAATAGATTTAAAAAAGAATATATTGAAAATAAAAAACAAAAAGAAATTAGAGAAATGAACAGTTTAGTTTGGGGCAAAGCAATATACGAGGGGAGAGTAAAATAATGAGTAAAAACAAAACATTTAATGTATGTTATTTAAGAGAGTATATGGATCCTGAACATCAAGGTGAGTTTTTTTATGCTTACGAAACTGTTTATAGAAATGTACCTGAAAAATTTAGATACAAATTTAATGATAAGACTAAACTAAAGATTATTAAGTTTTTAGATTGGAACTATAAAGAAACTGCTACTAACTTTGCTAAAACAACTAAAGTAGAATTGATAGATCATAAACAATACTATCAAACTTACGAAGATGTATTTGGTGAAACTGCTTCTGGTAATACAGATATGTTTAATGATTACGGTCAAAAATATGATAGACAATCTTTAAGAAAAGATTTCAATATTAAAATAACAAGATCAAAAGTAAAAAACTATAACGATAAGAGGATTAACTAATGAAATACAATGAAGATAAAATTATAAAAGAAATAGACAATTATATTAAATCAACTTATACTGAACATTATAGTACAACGAAAGACGGATTTCAAGTACAAGATATGTTAAGACATTTAGGTATTGATAAAGATTTCTGCCAGGCAAATGCTATTAAGTATCTTGCTAGATTCGGTAAGAAGAACGGTAGAAACAGAAAAGATTTATTAAAAGCAATTCACTATATCGTATTGCTAATGAGTAGTGAAAACAAATAGGAGGACTAATGGCAAAAGAAATAACAGATGTGTATTACTTTAAAGATGATGTAGGTAAAAACCTATACAGAAAGAAAACATATTATACTCTTGTTGTAGAACAAGATGTATTAGCAAAGGATAAAGATGAGGCAGACCAAAAGTTTTTAGACTTTGGTGGTATCAATCACGGTAAGATAGGTAAAGATATTACTGATTCAAGTGATGGTGTTGAAACATATATGGTAGACGCTAACTATACAGATTCAGATACAACAAAGTATCTAGGTAAGGTAACTTGGGATACTGATACTTATAATCAAACACTAGAAGAAGCAAAAGAAGCGGAAGATATTCATATTGATACTTACGCAGATGAGGTAGAAGTAATGACACCTGAAGAAGAAGATAAGAATGCTGGTGTTGTAAGAGATAGTGATGGTAATGTAGTGTCAGAAGCAACATTTACTGATAAAGAACTATCGGACATTGATACTTCACTTAATTTAGAAATGGAAAGTAATATAGGTAAGTAATGGTAGATGTGTTAGGATATTCTTCACACGACTGGAGAAAATATACAGATGACGCTCTTGTAGTAGATGGCGCTACAGGAATTATGAAAGTCAATGATTGTAAAGTTTTATTTAAAAACCCTAAATCTAACAAAGAGGAAGAAGTTGATTTATCTAGGTTGATAAGGGTATTTGTTAACAATATTGAAACTCACAAAAGGAGTGTGAAATAATGAGTATAGAAAAGAAAATAGAAGTTTTAAAAGAAACTATTAAATGGTTTAGGTCAAAATTAGAACCACACGATTGTGGTTGGATGTATACCACAATAGACGGAATAAAACATAGAATAAGTGAATTAAGAAAAGAATTAAGAAAGAAGAAATAATATGGATATGTTATTACTAGTAATTTTTATAGGTCTGGTTGCTTGGGCAATTTCAGACTATAAGGTAAAAATTGCATATATTAAAGACTTTATTAATACAACTTTAGGTAGAAAATAATGTGTGATAAAGAGTGCGTGGTGGGTATGAATCGTCAATCCTCGGTCATCCTCGGACGATTAATAACGCAAAAATCGTTGATTTTACTCACTTTTTCTAGGCTTGACAATTAAGACGACTTATGATAAAATTAAGACTATTATTAACAAAAACAGAAGGAAAAATACACTATGTCATTTAAATACGATAAAGATAACTTGTTCAAAGAATTTGATGTTGCTAAACAAAAAGATATTGCTCTATCAAAACTTGATACATTAGAAGATAAAGAGAATGATTTTTATACTAATAGAGTGCAATTCTTAAAAGATCATATAAAACTAAAAAAGACTAATCCATCGTACTATTCAGAATTAGATATTAATTTTGACGCTTTGCTTAACGCATATCAAACAACAAATCCTAGAGAGACCTTTTATCAAAAAGTTTTCGGGATGTCATATGCAGAAAAAAGAGCAGAATCAGTACCACAATCAGTTAATGACTAAAAAAGTAAAAGAGAAATATACAAAAATTAATAGACCGTCTATTATGAAAACCTACAAAGGTTTTGATCTACCTAATTTGCAGTTAGATATAAACGGTCTAGTAAGAAATTCTATACCTACGAGTGATAGAATCCCAGGCGCTTGTGTTAAGAGAACTTTACCAAAAGTACAATTGCCTGCTGGTAAAACTATCGGTATCGCTTACAACAAAGGTAATTATCAAGTTGTTGACGCTGCCGACTTTAAATCAATGGGAAGGAAAGTATGAAGAAAATATTATTAATATTATTCTTGGCTGCAGTATTCAGTTTTCAACACTACGCTGAATCATTAGCAGACGAAAAGAAAACAATAACGCCACAAGAGTTTGGTACAGCAATTGCTGAAACACCAGGCAAACTTGTTAACTTTATTGGTGCTGAAGTTGAAAAGACAAAGGCATATCAGAAAGAAACTTGGTCAAAGACTATGAAGACTTGGCCTTGGAACAAAATCTTTAAAAAGAAAGATCAATAATAATGATCGGTGATTTTGTATGTACTAGTGCCAATGACGGTACTACTTTATTCAGACCTATTACTGCTAGAGCACAAACGCTTTGGCAGGAAAAGGGTTGGATAAATTATGTAATAGATAATAACGAAGATTATTACATTGTTAAAAGTGTTAATAGTCAGAAAATTTGTGATGAGATTAGAAAAAATAATATGGATTTCACTAGTTAGTTTATTGCTAACTAATTGTGCCAACATAAACAGATCCGAAGTCGGTGCAGGTTTAGGAACAGTAACTACAACAGGTGCTTGTATTCAAATGGGTGTAGATAATCCTTATGTGATTGCTGGTTGTGCTGTTGCAGGTGCTTTTGCTGGTGCAGAAATTATGTACAAGTCAGATTATGATGTACACAACGCTGTATTTGTAGATCATTTAAACAATGGTCCTAGTACACAAAGTTATACTAATTGGTATAATCAAAAGTCAGGTAACTCTGGCATAATCAAAGTAACCAGATCATACCTAGAAGGTCCTTTTAAATGTAAGGATTATGATGCTACAATTGATATAGCAAATCAATGGCCGTTAATCGGTGTAGGTGGTGTGAACAGAAAAGTAGTATTCGGTACTGCTTGTCAGTTGCCAGATGGCAGATGGATAGAGAAACCAACAATGGTAAAAAAATAATGAAAAAGATAATTTTAATTGCAACCTTACTTTTTATAACAACTATAATAGTAAATTATGCTTATGCAGGTGAAAAGATATTACATAGTAAGATTATAGGAATACCACCTGAAAAAACAGATGGTCAATATTGTTTTATTAAAGTAGTCATTAAACAAAAAGGTGACGAAATAATCAAAGAAGAAATTTTGGAGTGTGCTGATGGTAAAAAGGGTATAGAAACACCAGGTTATTGGGAACTATTTGCTCAGTTTTATTATAGAGAAACCACTACTCCAGAATATTGCCGATATTATACTCGGCCAGAGCACGCCTTGAGGTCGTTTGGCAAGATGTGTTTAAAAATAAACGGTGAATGGGAGGTAGAATGATTAAAAATTTAATCATAATCGGACTCTTTACAATTGTTGTAACTCAAACCGACATTGGTATTAGTGATGTTTTTAACTATGTTCAAATGGGGCTTGACAAAATGCAAGAATTGTTATATACTATGAAAAGGAGTGTGTAAAATAGATGATGAAAAATAAGATGAAGATATTATTAGTAGGAGTTATGTCAGTATTGCTGACTAATTGTGCTGGTAATTATAAGATAAAGAAAGAGTCAGGCAACAAAGTTGTTGATAGTGTACCGAAATGGTATATGGCTGACATTAACGAGTCAAAAGCGTGTGAAATCAAAATGTTTGGCAAAGACAAAGATAGACAATGTATCTATGGTGTTGCCACGGCAGTATCGCCAGACTTGAACCTTGCGATTGAGAAGGCAAAAATGCTTGCTAAAAGTGAACTTGCTGATATAATCAAAGGTGAAATGAACAAAGAGTCAAAACAATTCATAACTGAACTTGGTAAAACAAATACTAAATCAGTTGTAACTGAAGTTGAGTCTGTATTAGTAAATGTTATTAAGAACACAAAAGTTAGAGGATATGAAATCTTTGAACAAGATGTTACCTTAACTAAACAAAACTATTACCGTGCTTGGATTGGTTTAAGACTTCCTTTAGGTGAGTACAATAAAATGTACAACTTCACTATTGAAGAAGCTGTTGACGCCTACAATTTAAAAGAGAAGGCAAATATTGCCTATAACAATCTTTTAAAAGAGGAGAAATCAGATGACAAAGATAGTAATATACAGTAAAGATAACTGTTTATATTGTACCAAGGCCAAAGGACTTATTAAGAGTCTTGGCCTTGAATACGAAGAAAGAAAACTAGAGTCGTTTGAGTCTGTTGACAAAATGTTAGAAGACATTGGTAAACAGGTAAGACAAATGCCACAGATTAAGATAGATGAAGAACTAATTGGTGGTTACAATCAACTTGTAGAATACTTTGAAAAACAAGGGAAAGTAAATTTCAAAGGTGAGATCCAGAAGTAATATGGCAGACGATAAGATCATACAATTTCCTACTAATAGGATTGTAAATGATAGAAGTAGAGAACTTGACGCTCAAAGAAAAAAAATGGGCGAGAAAGTTGCTAAAGAAATACAGAAACAACAAACAAAACAATTTGTTGAAACCGCTGTAGATGATATTAGTATGAATCTATTAAAAAGTTTTGTTGATTTAGCTATGAAAACAAATAATCCAAACTTTACAAAAGACTTAGCATTATTAGTTGATGTAATGCGTGGTATGATTTATAGAGATTTCAGTATGCCACACCCTGCTCAAAAATTAGCAGATAAGATGGTTAAGTTAAAAACAAATCAGGCAGGTACAGTATCAGCAAAATTAGATTATGCTGAAGTGTTAGAAAAACCTGCTATGACAAAACCTATTTCAGGTGATGTTAAAAAAGAATTAAAGGATCTAAATGATACACTAGGGTTTTTTGAACCTGATGGAGATTTAGATGACTAAAAGAATTGCTCAAGCAATCGCCGTCCTGGTTGTAAAATGGTCAGAAAGAGAGGGTTTAGACAATAATGTTTAAATTTTTATTTAATAACAAAGAAGAAGGAGATATAGTTATGTCAAATACAAAACTATCTAAAACTCAAAAGATTAAAAATCTTTTTAACAAAGGTGCTACAGTTACTTGGAAACAATTAAGAACTGTTTACGACCTTAAATCGCCGGCTGCAATGGTTGGTAAATTAAGAAATCAAGGTTTAATGATTTATGAAAATAGATCAAAAAAAACTGGAGTATCTTATAGAGTTGGAACACCATCAACAGCAATTTTAGTTGCTGGTATGAACAAAGTGTTCGGTAAACAAGTTGCTTACTCAGCATAATTAAAATAAGTATAGGGCGCTTCGGCGCCCATACACAACACAGAATATTATGGATTTAGAACACGGATTATTACTAGGATTTATAGGTTGCACGGTAACGGTAGTAGGTTTTACTATTGCTTATATGATTGCAATGTATCATTATAAAAAAGAAAACAAGAAAAACGAACCACTATCAAGTGTACAACAATCACTAAAACATTTAAATGAAAAATAAATCTATGACAAAAATTAAAAAATCAGAATACCAAGACTATGCTGATTGTATTAGAAGCGATCAAGTATCAGCGGCAGGTGTTATGGATTTATTTAAAGACAAAGCATTTTATAAATGGTATAAAAAGAAATACTTATGATATTAGTTGACCTCAATCAAGTGTTAATATCAAACCTGATGGCACAGGTAAGAGGTAAAGCAGATGTTAAACCTAACAAAGAAATGATTAGGTTTATGGTACTAAACTCTTTAAGAGGTATCAATGTAAAATTCAAAGAAGAATATGGTGATATGGTACTATGTTCAGACGCAGGTGATCCTTGGCGTAGAGATTTTTTTCCATTATATAAACACAGTAGAAAAGCTGCTAGACAAGATGGTCCTTTTGATTGGGATAACATCTTTAATATTATTACAGAAATTAAGAATGAAGTAAAAGAAAACTTTCCATACAAAGTTATGTATGTTTCTAATAGTGAGGCAGATGATTTAATCGCTACAATTTGTAAATTACAAGAAGAAGACAAGTACCTAATTGTATCAGGTGACAAAGACTTTATTCAACTACATCATTATGGTAATGTGTATCAATGGTCGCCTTTATTAAAAGGTTTTATAGGTGAACAAGAGGATCCTATCAAATTTTTAAGAGAACAAATAATCAAAGGCGATAGATCAGACGGTGTACCTAATATATTAAGTGATGATGATGTATTTAAAAAAGGTGAAAGACAGAAACCTATTAAGAAAGCACAACTAGAAGAATGGTCTGATATAGATAACATACCTTTAGGATCACAAACAAAAAAGAACTACAATCGGAACAAGAAACTTATTGACTTGTCCCAAATACCAAAAACGATAGAAACTAACATTATAAATACATACAAGAACTATAAAGTAAAAGACAGGTCGCTCCTGTTACCTTACTTCATAGGTAAAAAACTGAAGACATTGATAGATAAGATTAATGACTTTTAAATTGGAGATATTATGGCTATAACAAACGCACAAATACAATCGGGTATTGGTAACGAGGGCTCAGGTGCTCCTACTGTACACGAGATTTTTACAAAAATCAATAACGCAAAAGACAAGACAGGTAAGATTGCTATATTAAAGCAATTTGATAATCAGGCAATGAGGCAACTTTTAAAAGCTGCTTTTGATCCTAAAATCAAATTTGATCTACCTGAAGGCAATCCACCTTATATTAAGAATGAGGCACCTGCTGGTACTGAACATACAAGTTTAGCATCCGAGGCTAAAAAACTATATCATTTTGTAGTTGGTGGAAACAATGCAATAAACAAGTTGAAAAAAGAAACTATGTTTATTCAGATGTTAGAAGGATTACACGAACAAGACGCTGAAGTCCTTATGGCAATTAAAAATAAGAACCTTAATAATACATACAAAGGTTTAACAGCAAATCTAGTTAAAGAAACATTTAACTGGACAGATGATTTCGTAAGAATCACACAATAACGACACATTTTATAGGGGTGTTCACGCTTTGTTCTCATAGCACACCCCTAAAAACCCTTTAAAATCAACACTTTTTATCGCTTGACTTTGTACTTAAAGTCTGTTATTATAAATAATATGAGAAAACAATTATTATATCTATTTTTAGCATTTGTATATATCTGGTCGTGGAGTATATTTAATGCTTTAAAAGCAGATGAGAGAGTTATAAACACGACAGGTCATATTATCGTAGAAACCGTTAAAGGTACTGATATAGACCAAATGAAAGTATTAGAGGGTGAACTACAAAACTTAGCACATAAGTTTGCTTTAGAGATCATACCTATCATAGAGGCGAGTTTGCCTTTAATTATGGATAGAGTTATGACAGATTTGAGATTAGAATTAGATAAACAACACAAATGTTTATTACTAAAAGATAGTAAAATCAAGGACAAGGATTGTCAATGATAGAAATATTTTTAGAAATGCCGATGGAATTACAAGTAATAATTTTATCGTGTATAACAATGGGAGTTATTCAAGTTATCAAAGATGAAAAAGAAAAAACTAGACAAAAACAAGAGAGTGAAAAAAGTTTTGAAAAGAGAACTAGCGAGCAATCGTAAATATAAAACTACCTATAAAGATATTAAAAAGTATTTCAATGTGATTAACAAAGCATTGTTTAAAAATATATTACAACCTTTCAATGATATTCAAATTAAAAAAATTTATAAAGATGAAACTAAAAAGTTTTGTTACGGTCAGGTAACAACTTGGGTATGGGAAAGAAAAGGTACACAGCAATTTTGGTTAGAAATGCTACCTTCATACAGAAACAAAAAAGAATTTGTAGAAACTTTGGCACACGAAATGATCCATTTATGGCAAATGAATATCAAAGGTGATACAGGTAACCACAACAAAATATTTTATTCATTTAGACCAAAGTTAAATAAACTTGGTTTAGATTTATAATAAACAAGAAAGTTATATTATGGCGAGAAAAGTGAAAGAGTTAGACCCCTATATCAAGGCAAGAGTAGGTGAGGCATTAATAAAATTAGGTGAACTAATAAAACCATCTAATTTATCAGGTACAAGTAAACTATATTACACAGGACAATGGGCAAAAGATGTTTACGACAACTTTACAAATAAACAGGCGGCTGTAATCTTCAGCAAAGTAAGAAAGTTAGAACCAGACTTAACATTTTATCAATCAAAACTAGAAACATTTAAAGACCACGAGGGAGTTGAATGGACAGGATATGACTATTATGCCAAAAAAAATTAATTGGGACAATATATTAAACAAGGCGTGGTTATACACGAAGATATTTTTTGTATCAGGTATTGTGTGTGCTATGGCATTTAGTTGGGGAACATTTAATCCTAACAAATGGTCAAAGGCAAAAGTGAATGCTGAACTAGAACACTTTTACCTAGAAAAGATTAAAGATTTAGATTTAAGAGAACCTGAATTTACTTACAATGACGATATACAATTCGTTAGAGCAATGCACAAATGTATTGACTACATAAATTTCACAACACCTAAAGATAAAAGAGTGCCTTGGGAGATGATTATAGGTCAGGCTGCATTAGAGTCTGGTTGGGGTCAAAGTAGATTTGCAGTAAAAGGTAACAACTTATTTGGTATTAGAACATTTAGCGAGTCAGTACCTCATTTAAAACCACAAGGTGTAGAAAAGTGGCCAGGTTGGGGTGTAAGAGTATTTGCTAGTAAGTGTGATAGTGTAAAAGAATATATTAGATTATTAAACGAACACAATGCTTACAAAGAATTTAGAGTCAAAAGACAATTAATGTTAGATAAGAATAAACCATTAGACTCAATTGTATTAATCAAAACGCTAGACGCATTTTCAACTACAAAAGATTATGACAAGAGAGTCATAAGAATGATTAATAAGATCAAAAAACTAGAAACTAAATAGACATATGTTTTTAATAATATTAACATTTATATCAGCGATAAGTATATCTTTAATAGCCGCTGGTTATTCTATTATAGGACTAGCAACTTTGTTTGCTGGTGCTGCCACACCTATTATTGCAATGGGTTCGGCATTAGAAGTAGGTAAACTAGTTGCCGCCAGTTGGTTGTATAATAACTGGAGTGAGAACATACCTAAAACTTTAAAGGCATATCTATTTACAGCAATTATAGTATTAGTATTCATAACCTCTATGGGTATCTTTGGTTTTCTATCAAAGGCACACCTAGATCAAGTTAGACCAACAGGTAATAATGCAGTACAAATAGCATTAATAGATAAACAAATAAATCAACAAGAGTTGATTATAGAGAGAGCAGAAAATACTCTTAACAGATTAGACAAAGCATTAGATGTTTATATTGCAAAAGAATATGTCAGTAGAGGTCTAAAAGAACGAAAGAAACAAAAAGAAGAACGAGATTTTTTAAATACAGAAATTAAAAATGCAATGGACGAGATTGCTAAATTGACAAATGCAAAAAGTGATATAGATATAGAACAATTAAAAATAGAGGCAGATGTAGGACCTCTCAAATATGTTGCTGAATTAATATATGGTGAAAATGCAAAAGACAATTTTGATTCTGCTGTAAGAATTATTATATTAATACTAATATTTGTATTTGATCCACTTGCTGTATTACTATTGATTGCTGCTAATATATCATTAAAGCAATGGAGAGATAAAAGAAATGAAAAGAAAAGAATTAAAGAAGAAGAAAACAAAGAGAGTAAAAGGCAGAAAGATTGGCAGAAAGAAGCTGTTAACGCAAAAGCTAGAGCGAAAGACTACCGAGATAAGCAAAGAATTTACAAAGATTTTTTTGGAAAACTAGGTAAGAGAACTTTGAACAATAGAGATTATGAAGAATTTTTTGCTAAAATGGGAACTGAAGAATTAAAAAACTTAGGACTTGATCCAGATGAGATCAGACTTAAAATGGATCAGATAATGGAGTGGAATGAACCGAATACTAATAATAAGTAGTTTGTTATTACTAAATGCGTGTGGTACTTTACCAGCATTTATTGGTACATCTACAACTACATACGAATCATATAAGACAATTACTTACATTAAAGGTGGTGTTGATCTAGGTCTTACCGCTAATGGTAAAAAAACAACAGACGACAAGATTTTATCTAAAATTACAGGTTATGATTGCAAGATTCGTAGGGTTTTGAAGGACGGATTAGAGGCAATATGCCAAGAAGTTGAATATAATCAACATCCTGTGCTTGACAATGAAGAAAAAAACTGATATACTATATTATATGATTACAAATGCTGACCTAGATAGAATTATCTCTCCTGATTTGCAGATGAGAAGAATAATGAATGCTGAAAAGAAATGTAAGAATGCTCAAACAAATTGGGGCAAAGACTTCTGGTATAAAACTTTCAAAGCATTGTGTGAGAAGTACGATAGAATGAATTATTTTAGAAAGGCAATACATTAATGAATATATTTTATGTAGATAAAAATCCAGAAACTGCTGCTAAGATGATGTGTGATAAACACATTATTAAAATGATACTAGAGTCTGCTCAAATGCTATGTACAGCAAAAAGAGTATTAGACGGCAAAGAGTATATGGCAAAGACAAAGAACGGCAGAAATATTAAAAGATGGCGATTAGATAATGACAATGAAGAAGCAACTATCTACAAGGCAGGTTGGCTAGGTCACCCTAGTACACAATGGGTTTTAAAATCTGCTTACAATTACATATGGCTATACAAACATTTTATTGCTTTGAATGAAGAATACAAATTAAGATGGCAAAAAGATAAAGACCACGTATCAATAACTAAACTTGCTGAATTACTATCAACGCCACCTAAAAATGCACCTATTGATGTTATAGGTACAGACGCTACACCAGCAATGCCAGATCATTGTAAGATACCAGGTGATGTTGTAGGGTCATATAGAAAATACTATATACTAGAAAAGATAAGATTTGCTAAATGGGAAAAACCTAATGCAGTAATGCCCGAGTGGTTTAGGGAAGGAATAAATGCTTAATTATGTAATGGGTGGTGGTGTACTTACATCAATGAACTTTTTTACACCAGAAAAATTTGAAAGTATTAAACAAGATATTAAAACATTAAATTGGGAACCTACTCATCAACCATTAAAGATGGAATATGGTAATAGATTTCAAGGTATGCCTTGTTATCAGACGGTATACGATAAAGAGAATGATTATATTATAAAAGGTATAGAAGAAATATTAAATAATCCTATTAAAGATTTTAATATGATTGCAAGAAAAATTTTGATTAGTGAAATAAAAGCATCCACACAAGATTTTAGTAAGTATGGTTTTGTACATAGAGATTATCCGAATGATTCACCACAAGATCCTCTAATAGCAGGTATGATGTACTTTGACCAATCTTATGCTGGTGGTACAGCATTTTTTCATAATCAAATGGAGAAAGCACCAGATCAATATGTAAGTGCTTTTCCTAACAGATTAGTTTTATATAACGGTGGTAGGTATCACGCTAATTGTTTTGATTATACAATGGAAGAAAGAGTAACATTTTCTTTTTTCTTTAAACTAAAATAGAAGGATATATAATGCAAGAAGATGATTTAGAAGTAAGTAGGCAAATGTCCAGACAACATAGGGACGAAAGAAAAGCAAGAGAACAAGGTATGATAAGATTATTTACTATAACCGAAGAAGATATATTAAGAAAAGGATTGAGTGATGGCGAAATCAAAGAAGACTAGAGAAAAAATTTACGAAAGAAATCCTATGACAGGAGTTATTCGTTGGAGATATACAGATGAGTCACCTGACAAATTTGGTTGGCCGAATTACGGTAGAATATTAAAGGAGAAAAAAAATGATAAAAGAAGCACTAATTAAAAAACTTGAAGGTGATGTTGCTGTTGCAGAAACAGATTTAAGAGTATTCTTAGCACAACCTATCGGTGTTGCTGAACATATAGACTATGTTGAAACAGCAGAAAAGAAAACTGCTAAACTAGCAGAAGCAAAAGATAAGTTAGAAGCAATTAAAAATATTTAATGCCAATCTATACTTTTTATAATAAAAAGACTAAAAAAGAATATGACGATATGATGTCTATATCAGAAATGGAAGACTATCTATCTAAAAACAAGCATATTACACAAGTTTTACAACCTATAAATATCGTAGCAGGAGTTTCAGGACTTACGCACAAAAATGACCAAGGTTGGAAAGAAAATATGTCTAGGATTGCTGAAGCACATCCTACAAGTCCACTTGCCGATAGATATGGTAAGAAATCAATTAAACAAATTAGAACTCAACAAGCATTAAAGAAGAACAAACAAAGACTAGCAGCGAGGAAAAAGAAATGACAAAAGACATACCAGACTATATGCGTGGTTTAGATACTATGGATGATTGGGGTATGACGCCTGTATCATCTACACCTGAAAAGACACCTAGTGTTGATCCTAAATTAGTAGAAAATTCTAATTTAGAAATTTCAAAAGTAAAAGGTGATGTATCAGATATTAAATCAATGATGAATGAGATAATGCAGATAGTAAATGAGAAAGAAACTATAACAAAAGAAATATCAGACGAAGATACACTAAAGAGATTTAAAGATATTGAGAAAATTGTATTGCCGTTTTTATACAATCTTTCTAAATCAGACGAACCTTATATACATTGGCCAAATAGAGGTCCGATTATTAAGGCACAAATAGAGAAAATACTAAAACTTACAAGGGGATAATATGACAGCGAAAGCTAAACATAAAGAACTAAAAAGAGCCGTTAACGATATAGAACAAAAAAGAAATAATGATAGATCAACTGGCACTTGGTACGATTTAAGAACTCTAAAGAAATTAAAACTACAAGCAAAGGAAAAAATAAATGCAGTTAAGCAACAACTTCTCGCTTAAAGAAATGACTGCCTCTCAAACGGCAGACAGACACGGTATTAGTAATAATCCGAGCGAAGATCATATGGATAATTTAAAAAAACTATGTGAAAATATATTACAACCTATTAGAGAACATTATGGTAAGGTTGTATCAGTATCAAGTGGCTATCGTAGTCCTGAATTATGCGTAAAGATTGGTTCAAGTTTAAAATCACAACACGCAAAGGGCCAGGCGGCGGACTTTGAAATATTTGGTTTGGCAAATGCTGAACTAGCAAAATATATCATAGACAAATTAAATTTTGACCAATTGATATTGGAATTTCACAATCCAGAGGAACCTAATAGTGGGTGGATACATTGTTCGTATAAGAATGATGAAGACAATAGAAAACAAGTATTAAGAGCATACAGAAATGATGATGGTAAGACGGTATATGAACCGTACGACCCTAGTTGAGCTGTTGAAACTCTTAACAATGAACAAGTAAAGGATCGCAATAAACTTGTGGACCATTATATGTTACACAGGTCTATATAGCGCTTGACTTTTTGGCAATATAATGTTATATTAGTATATTATGAGTAAATTTAAATTTGAAGAAATAAACAAAGACCTTTTACCTAAAACTAAAGGTAGAAGAATAGACGGACACAGATTTTACGAAGTAGAAGGCAAGAACTATCCTTCCGTAACTACTGTTTTAAATATTAGAAAAAAAGAGGGACTGACCCAATGGCGTAAGAATGTAGGTGAAGGCGCTGCTAATTGGGAGATGGCTCGTGCTGCTCGTAGAGGTACGGCAACACATAATCTAATTGAACAATACTTAAAAGGCGAAACTCCTAGTGAGAGAAGTGTATTGCCAATAGGATTATTTAAATTATTAAAACCCTATGTAGATCAAATAAACAATATTCATTTGTTAGAGGCAATTATGTACTCACACAAATTGACTATTGCAGGTCAAGTTGATTGTGTTGCAGAATATAATGGCAAACTTTCAGTAATAGATTTCAAAACAGCGAACAAAGAACGACAAGAATCTTGGATAGATAACTACTTTTTACAATGTACTGCCTATGCCCATATGTATGAGGAGATATTCGGTAAACCCATAGAACAAATAGTTATATTACTTGCAGGTGAAGACGGTTCTGTCGCTTGTTATAAGAAAGATCCTAAAGATTACACAGAGTCGCTGGGTAAAGCGATACAAGAGTTTTATAAATATTACGAAGAATTAAACAAAGTCAAAGGTACGAAATAGATTAATAAATTGATTTACATATTACTGGCGACAAGACGCTAAGGAAAATATGAAAAAACTATTATTAATTTTAACTATATTGTTTGCTACATCTGTATATGCAGAGCACGAAGAAAGTTTAGCAGATAACACATTGTATATGCAACAGTTACCCTCGTTGTGTGGGGCACCTGATAAGATAAACAACTACATAGATCATTTTGGTTTTGAAGCACAATCTTTATCATTAGGTAGAACTCGTATGATGAAAGACGGAGAACCAGTTTATATGATGACCTATATGGTAAACAAAGATAGAACAGAATCAATAAGTGTTTTAACAATACCTAATGGTACTGAATCTTGTATCTTATATCATACATTTGATTTGATAGAAGATGTAGAAAAGTATAAAAAGAATTAGACGGCGAAGGTAATATAATAACTAGTGAGGACGGTGGTGCAATTCCACCCACCTCCACCAATTTAAAACACATTGAGGTGTGCTTTGAGGGGGTGAATCAGATTCGACTACTACTAAACCTTACTGGAGTTTAATCGCTGACACCGTAATGTCAACTTATAAATGCTAACGAAAGTTATGCTTTAGCAGCTTAGTCTGCTTAGGGTTTGCCTGTACCTCGTAACAGAAACAGGCATATATAAAGATATGATGAACCAGGCGACACCGATCAAAAAATCTCAAAATATTACAGAATACCTGTCGCAAAGGATGGGTGGGCCCCTATTGTGGTTACGCTAGCGTGTAACCACACTAGACAAAATAACAATTTTATGTTATAATGAATCAATTATGAACAGTAAAGAATTTAGTTTAAAGATAGAGTCCGTAGTAAAAGAGAAAAGAGTATCTTATATGGATGCTATAATAGACTATTGTAATCTAAACGACATAGATGTAGGAACTGTTAAGGCAATGGTTAATAAATCATTAAAAGAAAAAATAAAAAACGAAGCAGTTAATCTAAAAATGCTTAAAGAGAAAAGAGGAGGTACTTTACCTGTATGAACGGAATGGAGATGTTATACCACATCTTATTCGTAGAGAAATCTACTACTCTATGGGGAATAATTGTATTAGGAGTTGTAATAGCAATTTTAAGTATTATATATGATATTGGATGTGAACAAAATAATGAATAGGAGAATATAATGGATAAAATACCAGAACATACATTTAGATGTAGATTTAGTCATAAGGCAATTATGTTATGGAAAGATGTAACAACAGATCAAATGTTTAAAGACAAGAAGGTAGTAATATTTGGACTACCAGGTGCATTTACACCGACTTGCTCATCAAAACAATTACCACAGTACGAGGAAAAATACGATTTATTTAAAACACAAGGTGTTGATGATATATATTGTATATCAGTTAATGACGCTTTTGTAATGAATGCTTGGGGTGCAAGTATGACACCTAAAATAGAGAAAGTTTTTTTATGTCCTGATGGTGATGGTCAGTTTACAGAAAAACTAGGAATGTTAGTTGATAAACCTGCTAACAAATTTGGTAAAAGAAGTTGGAGATATTCTGCTCTAGTAAATAATGGTGTAATAGAAAAAATGTTTATTGAACCAGGTAAAAATGAGAAAAGTGAAGATGAGGATCCATATCAAGTATCATCAGCTGCTCATATGCTTGATTACTTAATGGCACCTGAAACTGTAAAATAATGTATGGAGGGTTTGATGTTTTTAGAGTCTATATGGCAGTTAAATTACATTTTACTACCAACTATAATTATTTTGACTATGATGGTAAAGTAAATATAAAACTAGATACATTTACAAAAAGAAATGATAGATATTTTTTTCATAAACTCTCAACTAAATATAATCAGAATGAAATACTTGATTTCTTTGTCGCAAATTTTATTGAAAAAGATAAAAACTGGATTGGTAATTTATTAGAAAATGATGGACGAGATAATTACCTCAAATTTAAAAAAGTTAAAGATAACTTTAAGTTTCATTTTAGAAACGACTTTGTTAATATTGTTAATAACTTTAGCAGTAAGCGGATTTCTTTTGATGATGGTTTCGTTTGCAATAGCGGACAACATCCACGACTTTTACGCTTACTTATTCAAAGGAGAACGTCTTTCCAAACCTTCGTTGTGCTTGACCAAGTCTTATCGTTTATCAAAAATTGGAATAAGGAAATTAAAGAAAGGGTTGTGTGGCCTAAAATCGCACATAAGGTTGCCAAGTTGAAACCTTTTATAAATTATAATATAACTGAATGTAAATTAATAATGAAAGAGGTAATAAAACAATGACTACACCAAAAATAGAATTTATATCTCTCTTATCAGGCGTAGATAAAACAATGCCTATAATAGAGGCAAGTAAACATAAACCATCTTGGATTAAGAAAGCGGCTGCAGATTTTAAAGCACAAGGTTCTATCACTCAACAATTTAGAGGTGGACAACAAATGTATGGCGATCCAATGTCGCAAAAATTTAATCCTGCTGAAACAAAACACACATCTAAATGTCCTGCTTTGCAAATGTATCATAACACAGGTTATATTTTAAGAACACACACCGATATTTTAATAGATGTAAGTCCTGATGGACAACATTTTCAATCATCAACACCTGGTGGTAACCACGACAGTAGACCAATAGTATCATCACATATGGATCAATCATTTTATCCTTTTTTTGAAAACTGGCCAAAAGATACAATGAAAAAAGTATTGAAATTTGATTTACCTTGGGTTGCGAGAATACCTAAAGGATATAAAATGTTACAAATGCACCCTATGTACCAAGATGAAAATAGATTTACTACTTTGTCAGGTATATTAGAACCACAATTAGGACACGCTGCTATAGGAACTATACCTTTCTTTTGCCACTTTACAGGAGTTGAAACAATTAAGGCAGGAACACCTGTTGCTCAATTTATATTAATACCCAATGAACAAGAAGCTGAAGTGATTGATTTAGAAGATGATAAGAATTACAAAAAAGAAAGACAAATAAACTATTTACAATTAACAGAATCATTTAATAGAAACTATGGTAAAATGAGAGAGTTTTGGAAGAGATACGGTTGGTAAAATGGTTTGGTCTAATAATGAAACAGGACTTGTTGACGAACTAAACAAACTTGCTATATTTTTAGACAATCCATTAGTTGTAGAAGGTAAATCATATGCAGCCTTTGACGCAATTAGTGATAAGTATGTTTGTGAATTTAAGAAAAGAAATTTTGAAAGTAATCACAAGTATGCTATAGAAGGTCTTATTATTGAAAGACAAAAGTATGATAGTCTAATTGAGAAAAGTGAATTTTTTAAAAAAGAGGCATTGTATATTAATAAGTTTACAGATGACAAGATAGTTATATGGAATCTAACTGATATGACAAAGTTTAATTTTGATTTCAAATGGCATATGAAGAAGATGAACAAGAGAACTTTCCAATCTAAATTTGACAAGACAGAAAAAGAAATAGCATTATTAAAACCTAAAGACGGTAAGATATATGAATAGAGTATTTTGTATAGGTAATGGTGAGAGTAGAAAACATTTAGATTTAGAAACATTAAGACCACACGGAAAGATATATGGTTGTAATGCTTTGTATAGAGATTTTACACCAGATGTTATTACAGCAGTTGATATGGGTATAATGCACGAGATATACAATTCAGGTTATGCACAAGATAATAAGTGTGTGTTTAGAGATTGGAACACAATGCCAGGTGAAATGTACGAACAATTATTATATGCAGGTCAAAACTATTCAGACCAAGATTACGATTTAATTAAGAAAGAAAATGTAATCAATACTAATGAAAAAGGTGATCGTAAAGAATTTGTATTGCACGGATCTAATTTAGCAGGTATAGTTGAGATAATGAAAAAGAATAAGACTAGAGAAGAAAAGAAAGTTAATCACTCATTAATAAATGTAAGTTGGGTTACAGGTGATGATAAAGTCAGAGCAGTACAAGACTATATGATTGACCTTGCAGGTAAAACAAGAGATAGAGGTTGGGCAGCCGGTGCTACTTCAGGTTACTTTGCAGTACAAGACAATAGTCCAGACGAGGTATTTCTAATAGGACACGATTTAGAAAGTCATAATGGCAAACTAAACAATGTGTACAAAGACACAAAACATTATGGTCTAAAAGAGGCACACAAGACACCTAGTGAGAACTGGATTAATCAATGGTTAGAACTAGTAAAAGAACATCAAAACATCACTTTCTACAAGGTAAATCCAAACGGAGGCGATGGTTCAGACCCAATTAGTACAATACCAGAGAAGTGGGCAAGTATGAAGAATATAAAATATATTGACTATACCACGCTTGACAATATGCTCAATTAGTGTTATAATGAAATTATGTTAGACGGATTAATTTACAGATTATTAAATAGTATCGTTTCTACTTGTGAGAAGTTGAAAGAAAAGATGAAACAAAGATCATTGCCTAGTCCTGCTAAATCAGCAAGTGCTTGGGCAAAAGATTATGCAAAGTGGAAGAAAAACAATACTAAATAATAATACATTCCGATTAAACAGGAATATACAAATACAACGAATACAATAATAAGGAGAATACGAATATGGATTTTGAAACATTAAAATCATCATCAAGTAATTTTGATAAACTTACAAAGGCACTTGAAACAAACCTCAATCCTGAGGATTCATCAAACAAGAACAAATACCAAGACGACAGATTCTGGAAACCAGAGTTAGACAAAACTGGTAACGGTTATGCTGTTATTAGATTTTTACCTGCTGTTGAAGGCGAAGACTTGCCTTGGCAAAGAGTATGGTCTCACGCTTTCCAAGGAACAGGTGGTTGGTATATTGAGAACTCATTAACAACTCTTAATCATAAAGATCCTGTTAGTGAAGAAAACACAAGACTTTGGAATACAGGTGTTGATAGTGATAAAGAAATTGCTAGAAAGAGAAAAAGAAAATTATCTTACTACTCAAATATTCTAGTGGTGTCTGATCCTAAACATCCAGAGAACGAAGGCAAAGTGTTCTTATACAAATTTGGTAAAAAGATATTTGATAAGATAACTGAAGCAATGCAACCTGCTTTTGAAGACGAAGCGGCAATCAATCCGTTTGACTTCTGGAAAGGTGCAAACTTTAAATTAAAAATCAGAAAAGTTGATGGTTATTGGAACTATGACAAATCTGAATTTGAAAGTGTATCAGCACTTGCTGGTAATGATGACGAGATCAAAAAGACTTGGTCAAGTCAACACGCTTTAAAACCGTTTTTAGCGGCTGATAATTTTAAAACCTATGAGGAACTCAAAGAGAAGCTGAATAGGGTGTTATCGGGTGCTAGAAAAACTGAAACTGTTGCTGTTGCAGACCTCCCGCCTCAACAAAATGGTTCAGTAAAAAGTAGTACAAACTCGCCAGTTGCTAGTGATGATGACGATACAATGTCATATTTTAGTAAATTAGCAGAGGACGAGTAAGACTCTCTCTCTTGGTAGTACATACTTTAAGGGCGCTTTAGGTAACTAAAGTGCCCTTTTTTAAGCATAAATATAGTATATGCCTAGTATATTAGATCCTTTAGTAGATAAAGCAGATGGTGTCAGAAAAGGCACTAGATGGTATCAGCAAGCAGTTGCTTCTATCGCAGATAGAGTATCAGCACGGAGATTAATGAGTCAAGGTAAATTAAACGGCAGACCTAGTGTAGGTCGTTTAAATATGTTCTTTTATGACCCTAAATATAAGAAGACATTACCATATTATGATACATTTCCTCTAGTGTTACCTATTGATAGAATACCAGGTGGATTTGTAGGTATTAATTTTCATTATTTAAGACCTGGTGCTAGATTTACTTTGTTAGAAAGATTACAAAAGTTTTCTACAAGAGGTGCAGAAATAACAACTAGAAATAGGTTTGATGTTAGTTATGATAGGGTTAAGAATATACCATTGGTTAAGAATACAATTAAAAAATATTTGTACTCTCACGTGAGATCAAGTTTTTTAAGAATAGATTATGACAAGGCAGCATTATCTGTTTACTTACCAGTGGCACAGTTTAAAAAGGGGAGTCCATACTAATGGCAATATTAAGAGGCGGAAAAAGAATTGGTGGTTATGATATTCGTATCGGTATACCACGAGATAGATCGCTAGATGATGTAGCAGGCGACAGTAGATTACAACGAAGAATGGGTAGTAATCCTGAAACTACAATAGGTCGTTTTCAATCTTATGTAAATGAGGCAGAAGGTTTTGCTAGAAAGGCAAGATTTTATGCTGAGTTTAATTTACCAAAAGGTATATCAGATGGTGCTTTATTTTCAGAAGGTTTTGAAGACACATCAATGGCTGCAGTAGAGAAACAAGCATTTCCTACACAAGGAGATTTACTTTCCGTACAACAAGCAAATGGTAGACGAGTAAGAGCATTTTGTTCCTCAATCAGTATGCCTGAAAGAGAAATGACAACAAAAGAAATTAGACACGGCAATGCACCTGCTAGAAATTTTGTATATGATATGAAATCATCTGGCATATCAGCAACATTTTATGCTGATAAATTTATGAGAGAGAGATCATATTTTGAATTATGGCAAAAGTCTGCTATGTCAACATCATCTACATTTAATACAAACTATTATGATAACTATGTTGCTAACTTAAACATATTTCAATTAGGTCAATTTGCTAGCAGACAAGAACGGGACGATATAACTTATGGTGTACAATTGATAGATTGTTTTCCTAGTAAGATAGGTGCAGTAGAATATTCCCACGATGCTAATAATATACAAACAATTGATGTAGATTTTTCATTTAGATACTGGATTAATTACTTTATAGATAAACAAGGTAATATAGAATTAGGTAGTCCTTTAGGTAGGATACCTGAGATTAAGAACAACAAAGGAATTTTTGGTAGTTTGATAAATAAATTGCCACCTGAATTGAGAAGGGCAGGTAGAGATGTACTTAACGATTTAAGAAGACGAGTACCTCTAGGTAGAGTAACTGGCGGAAGAGTATTCCCACCATTTAAAATACCACCACTAAATATTTAAATATAATAAGGAGTTATAATGGCATTACCAATAGTTGAAACACCGAGATTTGAGTTGACTTTACCATCAACAGATATGAAGGTTCAATATAGACCTTTTCTAGTAAAAGAAGAAAAGATTTTATATATGGCACTTGAATCAGGTGATGAAAACCAAATGCAATCAGCAACAAAAGATATTTTGACTGCTGTAACATTTAATAAGATAGATGTAGAAACATTACCTACATTTGATGTAGAATATATTTTCCTACAAGTTAGGGCAAAGTCAGTAGGAGAAGTTGCAAAATTTAAGATTATTTGTCCAGATGATAGCAAAACCTATGGCGACATAGAAGTTGACATATCAAAAGTTGAGGTGCAAGTAGATGACGCACACTCAAATGATGTAGTATTAGATGAGAAAAGAAAGTTAGGTGTGATGTTAAAATATCCTAATATGAAAGTATTGTATGATACACAAGGTATCAAGGCACTTAAATATGAAGATATTATAAAATTAATTATAGGTTGCGTTGATTATATTTACGAGGGTGAAAAGAATTATCCTACAAGTGAATCAACACAAGAAGAATTAAGAGAGTTTTTAGAAAATTTATCACAAGATCAGTTTTCTAAAATAAGAAAATTCTTTGAAAGTATGCCGAAGTTAAGACACGTAACAAAAGTGAAGAACCCGAAGACAGGAGTTGAAAGTACAGTTACCTTCAGCGGGTTACAAGATTTTTTCGGATTAGCCTCTCCCACAACAGCCTAGAGGCGTTTTTTGAAATTAACTTTGCACTTATGCACCATCATAAGTATTCGCTAACCGAGATTGAGGCTATGTTACCGTGGGAAAGAGATGTATATGTATCATTATTGATACGTTATATAAAAGAAGAAAACGAGAGAAAAAAAAGAGAACTAAAAAGTAAAGGATAATTTATGTGGAATTTTAACAACTTATTAAATAGTGGTTGGGCAGGTTTTAAATATGCTGTAAAACAACTATGGCATTTCATAGAGATTGAAATACCTGAATTAATATCAAATTATAGAATGGTACCAAGACTTATGATGATTGCCTATGGTTGGGCATTTATGGAAGTTATAACTTGGTTTATGGCACTAGAGGCACCTAACAACGCACAAGCAGGTCTTGTATCAGTTGTAGTAGGGGCAGGCGCTGGGTGGTTTGCAATATATGTAAACGGCAAGGCAACGAAGATTAAAAACAAAGATTAACAATGGCATTACCGAGTCTTAAAAAAGCAGGAATAGAACAGGCAACTACACAAGAGGTGGCAAATACACCTATGAATGTGGAACAAGAAGTTTTAAAACTAGGAAAATCAATACAACAATCTAGTAGTTTAGGATTACAGGCTGCTACACAAGCAGTTGTCGGTAATGTTCCTGCAATGATAAGAGATTTAACAGACGATATAAAATCAGGTTCTATATCTAACTTTGCTACAGCAATGAATAAACTAATTACATTAACTGAAGATTTAGGAATCAATTTAAGAGATTACAACGAAGAATTAGCAGATACAGTTGAGAGATTTACAGGCGATCAAGCTAAATTACAAGAAGAATTGCATAAATTAAGAGAACAAGGTATCAAAGCAGAAATTGATGAAGATGGTAAAAGAATCAGAATGCTTACACAAAACGATATTGTAGAATATAATAGACAAAGACAAGTAAATGATGAGAGTATCGCTAAAAATAGAGAAGACATAGAAACAAGAACAAAATTATTAAATCTTACAGATAAGCAATTAGAAGATGATGGTAAGAAAAGAAAAGTCATAGAAGACGAAATTAAAACAAGAGCAAAAAACATTGAAGGTTTAGAAAAAGAAAATGAAGGAATAGACAAAAAAACTAGTACAACAGCAGACACAGGTAGAGATCAAGGATTTGGTAAATTTCAGGAATTAAAAGAAGCATTTATGGTAATACCTGATACTATTGGAGAAGCAATGACATCTTTTTCTAAAGCAGGTAAGGGTGTATTCACAGGTCTAACTTCACTATTTAAAAAAGGTGGTTTAGCAAAAGCATTTAAAGGCCTTGTAAACTTTTTTAAAACTGCTAGAATAATGATTGCTGGTGTATTTCTTTTAGTTGTAGCAGCAATTCAATTTGTTGCTGAAAGAATTGATAAGATAGCAGCGTTTTTTGGAAAAATATGGGACAGGATTACAGGTTTCTTCAAGGCAATAGGTGAATGGTTTAGTAACTCGTGGTTAGGTAAAAAACTAGGACTAGGTAAAGATGATGATGGTGAAACTGATACGAGATTAGAAAAAGAAAAAGCAAAATCATACGATCAAATGGATGATGGCACTTACGCTATAGGTAATGACGGTGCTGATATATATGATGAAAATAAAGTAAATGAATTTTTAGCACCATCAAAAGACGCCTCAAATGCACCTGTTGTTGACTTTGACGGAAGAATTATACAACCAGGTGAAGAAGGTTACGAGAGAGCAAGAGCAAATAGGACGCAAAACACACAATCCTATATGGATGATTATAATAGTACAAATGAAATTAATCAATTGAAAAAAGATGTTTCAGGTGATAAGTTTAAAGACGGTACAACATCATCAATGCTTAAATCTTTAGAATCAGAAAGTAATAATATTAAACCACCAACAGTTATTAATGTACAAAATAATGCTACATCAAATAATGCTCAATCATCTTCAACTAATGTTTCTGGATTTTTAGACCACGAACCTGAAACAACATTGAAATATGTAAAACAAGGTTCAACAGGTTCTGCTGATTTTTAATATTTGTAACCTAAATCTATTTCAGTAATTATTTTAAACACAGCACCATTATCTTCAGCATAATTAGTTGCCGCTTTCCACTTTGCTTGATTTTTAATAAATTCAAAACTCTCACGCATATACGATTTAGTTTTCTTTTTAGGTGGTTTAGGACGAGTTGTTTGACGAGAAGGTTTAATCTCAATCAACATCTTTTTACCTTTGTCTGTTTTTAGTATGAAGTCTGGAAAGTATCTATGATATTTCTTATCAATAGGATTATAATATCTTATAGGTAATTCTTCACTTGCCCAATTTGTTATGCCTGGGTTATTATCACAATATACCATAAATTTACGCTCTAAAAGTGAACGATACACTATGTTATTTGGGTTGCCAACATATTTTTTAGGATTAGTTGGTTTATATATTCCTTTAAAAGACTTACTCATATCATATAAATAGTTATAACAATATTTAGTAAGGATAAAATAAATGGCTTGGACATCTAAAGTAGCAAATGTAATCAAAGGTAAAGTAACTTCAATGGCTATGAACGCAATAGGTAACAAACTTGCGTCTAATTTTGCTAGTGGAGCACAAACTTCTAAAATCGCTGCTAAGTTATTAAACAAATCTCCATTAGAGATAGGTAATGATAATCCTACAGCACATATAAAAGAAAATCCTTACTCATACGGAACAGTTTATTACCCACAAGAAACAAGTAATATGGGCGATGGACACTATGTTATATTTGATGTTCTTATGCACAATGAGTCATCATATAGAACTCAAACTTTTAATAATGGAATGTTGACAGACAATTCTAAAAACTATGTTGGTGGTGAAACAAATTGGTATGGTGGTAAAGTAGCAGGTACATCTGTACGAAATATAGCAAACATAAAAAGACGAGGCATAGCAGATACGAATAGAGTTAGAGATGTTAATTCAGGTGTCTTTGCTAAGTTTGGATCAAATCACAATTATATTTCAGATAGTATTATATTGTATATGCCTGCTGAAGGAATGAAATATGATTATTCTGCTAGTTACGAGGCAATGGATACAGGTCTTGCAGGAGATGTACTCGGTGGTATTGGTGGTGTAGTCAATGATACAGGTTTTAAAGCAAAATTAAAAGCAGCGGCAAAAGGATCAACTGCTGTAATACAAGAATTAACTAAAGAGGCAGCATTTGGTGTTGTTGGATTAATACCTGGGTTTGAAAACAGCAGACAATTATATGACAAGTTTAAAGGTCAGGCAAAGAATCCTAATTTAGAATCAATATTTAAATCAGTACCGTTTAGAGAGTTTAGTTTTCCATTTACTTTTGCACCTAAAAATGAGAAAGAAAAAGATAGTGTACACAAGATATTACAACTGTTTAGATTTCATATGTTACCTGAACAACAAAGTGGTGCTAATGGTTACTTCAATGTACCATCAGAATTTCAAATAACATATATGTATAGAGATAATGAAAACTCATACTTACCTAGAATTAGTCGTTGTGTGTTAAAACAATGTTCAATAGATTATGGACCTGAAGGTGTTGTATCAACATTAACACCAGACGAAAGAGGTGCTCCACCTACTATTATTACAATGAACTTGACATTTGGTGAAACAGAAATTATGACTAAAGAAACAGTAGCAAAAGGATATTAATGTATTTTACAAGATTTCCTAAAGGTCAATATATCATACCAGGTACAAAAGATTATAAACTTGTTAGTGATTTATGGAGACGAGTTAAGATAAGAGATAAAATTAAGAATGAGGCAAGTCTTTATTCAGAATATTTTGTTGCTGATGGTGAGAGACCTGAAACAATTGCAGAAAGACATTTTGGCAGTCCTGAACTACATTGGATTATATTAATTACAAATGATGTAACAGATGGTCTACACGGTTGGCCGTTATCATTTACAGCGTTTGAAGAATTTGTAAATGACAAATACGATATACCAGGTGCAATACATCATTACGAAAAGGTGCAGTCAAGTGGACCACAAACATCAATAGACAATTCGCACTTGATTGAATGTAATAGTACAGACGCAGGCGCACAAGCAGTTTCAAATAGAGAATATGAACAAAGAAAACAGGATAGTATCAGTAGAATTAAATTACTATCACCATCTTTCTTACCAGCAATAATTGAAGAATTTGAAAGATTAATGAATGAATAATTATGTACTCATCAATAGACACAAGTAAACTTACAAGAGCAGGTAGATTTCTACTAGATGACATTACCCTAGTGTCATATCAATCAGCAGATGGTTCTAATAAGAATGCTAAATCAATCTCAATCAAAACACAAGTTTTAGAAATAGACATATACGAATCACTAGATGGTGCAGGTCTATCAGGAAGTGTTACGGTCGCAGATGGTCAATCTGTTATATCACATTTACCTTTGACAGGCTATGAACGCATAGAATTTCGTCTATTTACGCCAGGCACGAGTAGAGGTTACGATTTCTCTAGTGTTACAGGTCACCCTATGTTTATCTACAAAATCAGTAATAGAACGCCTTTGACACCTAGATCACAAATATATGTACTACATTTTTGCAGTAGAGAAATGATTGACAATGAAATGACAAGAGTAAATAAAACTTACGAAGGTGCTATTGATACTATGGTTGTTGATATGATGAGAAGTGATTTAGAAAGTAAAAAGAATTTGATTGTAGAAGAAACAAGAGGACTACACAAGTTTGTTATGCCAAGAATTAAACCTTTCAATGCTATTGCTAGGTTATCATCTATGTCAGAACCACTAAAGTATAATTCAAGTGGTATGTTATTTTACGAAGACAGTACAGGTTTTAGATTTAGAAGTTTAGAAAATATGTTAGCAATAGGTGGTGTTGCAAGACCAGTAGCAGCGAAGTTTCAAATGAAACCTAGAAATGTAAAAGGTGGTACAGGTGAAACAGATGTAATAAAAGAAATGCAGACAGTTGATGGTTACTCTATTAAAGAACAGTTTGACACACTAAAGAATTTATCTAACGGTGTATATGCTAGTAGAACTGTTACACACGATAGTTTTAACAAAACTTTTACAGAAACAGACTTTGACTACAACACATATTTTCCTACTATATTTCATACTGAACACGATGGATCAGGTGGTAAGATAGATAGCAAGTCGCAGTTGCCATTGTTTAACTTTAAAGAAAATAAAATGATTTCAGACAAACCTGAAGGACGATTGAACTTAATATCTACAACAGAAAAGATACAAAACGATTACGAAGGACCAGACGGAGAACGAATATTTCCTGCTAGTATGGCACAGAAACTATCATTTAAGAGTCAAGTTATTAGTTTAGATTGTAAAGGTTTCACAGGTATTTCAGTTGGGGATTTATGCAGTTTTGAAGTACCTAGTTATGAACCAGTTAAGAAAGATAATCCATTAGACTTTGATCCGTATATGAGTGGTCGCTATTTAATTAGAACAATACATCACAATATTAATACATCAAAAGATAATCACAAAATGAATTTAGAACTAGTAAAAGACGCAGTAAGGGTTGCTTATCCAGAAGAAAACATAGATATACATACGAATAGAGAAAACCTAGACGCCACTACATTTTTACAATATCAACTAGACGAGGCAATAATAAACGAGGCAAACCAAGAAACGCATAATGATATAATGGCTTAGAGCTGCTAAGAGTCAGAATTTTTTTTGACTAAAGGCTGGCCTACTGCCACAATATGAGAGAAAACAATTAACTGAGCAAAGATAATGAGAATAAACATAATAACACAGATTAAAGACATCAGCAAGAGATGTAAAGACAAATTTAATAATATGATAGAGAATACTCACTATAAGATAGACTGTATATTATATTACAATAGATACCGTAAGTTTTACAAAGGCACACACAGCATATGGACAATACTAGGAGATAAAGTCAGTCTAGCGACTGCCTGGCTCGGCAAGAAGATGAATAACGTAGATTTATCAAAGGCAAGTATGGGTTATAGTGATTGTTATATACATAATACAGAAATACAAGAGCAGAATAGAGATTTGCGTAGGAAAGAATTAAATAGTAAAAAATGACATATAGCGTAGTGATTAAAAATAAACATATATCGGTAGGAATTAAATGGCCTTCTTAGGAATTTCGGAGTTTAAACATTTCGTAGGCGTAGTAGAGGATCGTTTTGATCCTGAGAAACTAGGCAGGCTGCGTGTACGTGTTCTTGGTGTACACACTAGCAATAAAAATAAGATAGCAACCGCAGACTTGCCTTGGGCATCCTGCGTACTGCCGACTACATCAGCAGGCATCTCTGGTCTTGGCCAGTCGCCTTCTTTCATTGTAGAAGGTGCGTGGGTGTGGGGATATTTTAGAGATGGCAGTGGTCTTATGCAAGAGATGGTGATAGTAGGTACATTACCTGGCAAGCCGGCTGAATTAGGTAATACAGATAGCGGCTTTTATGATCCTAATTTTAGATTAGATAAAGACGGCCAGCCTACAAACATCTCGGTTTATCCTAGATATGCAAATGAACCAGATACAAACAGACTAGCAGTTAATGATCCAGAAAAAGAAGCACCAAGTTTTTCAAATAGAAAAAGAACAAGAATTACTGGCGTCCCTATAGCAGCCTTTGATGGTTTATTTAACATAGAGGAAACTTCTTTTATTGAAACACAAGCAGAAAAAGACCAAGGTTTAATTGATGTTGATTATACAGGACTAGAAAGATATAGTGGTGAAGGTGGTGGTGCCATTTTAAACAATGACGCAGACGCCATTGAAGCCTTACTATATGCGCCGACCTTTAATAACGAAGAATGGGCCGCTAGAGAGTTATTAATTAGAAAATATAATATTACAATGGACACGGATATCGGCGCATTAACTAGCCAGATAAGACAACGAATTAGAGGTGTGATTGCTAATGAGGCCACGGATGCTGAAAAATGGAATCAACCAGAGATTGCCTATAATGCCATTTATCCATACAATCACGTGTTTGAGAGTGAGAGCGGCCACATAAAAGAATATGACGATACGCCATTACACGAAAGAATATTTGAAAGACATACCAGCGGAACCTCATATGAATTTACACCAAATGGTGATAGAGTAGATATAATAAAAAACAATCATTACACGCTAACTAGTAACGATAACAAAGCCTACATACAAGGCAATAGTGATGTAACCATAGACGGCCGCCATAAAGTTTATATTAACAAGAGTGGTCTATCAAACAATCATTACGACATAGAGGTAGGGCCTAATGCTAATGTTAATATACAAGTAGATAACGGCAACCTGAATGTAGTAACAAAGACAGGCCAGTTTAACTTTGATGTAGGCTCTGATATGAATGTTAATGTAGGGGGAAACTACAATCTTAATGTACAAGGGTCAGAAACAAAGACAGTAGAAGGCACAACAACGCACAACACAACAGGCAGTACAACCATTCGTGGTTCTACAATAGATTTAAATCCTTAGGATCCTCCTATATAAGCCCGAGCAATGCCACGCTAGGCCAGCTTTTAATCTATAAATGCAATAACAACCCTCCTTGATATACAGGAGGCCTTTCTTAATTAAATAACTGGTTTTTTTTTCGGTACTATTTTATTACTCTATAAGTCGGCCTTCAACTATAAGACAGACGCCAGTCTTTAACCCCTAAATAATACGAAGTTATAACTTAACATAATCTCGGGAGGATACTATGGGAATGACCCCTATACAAAGGTACCGTATTAGACAATACTTAAAGAGAATACAATCTCAGCGTGAGTACAAAAAAAGATTAAAAAGAAGACAAAAAATTTTTTCTTGGATAAAACCTATTGTCAAAGTTGGTTTCTGGTTCTTTCTATTTAAAGGACTATTCTGGTTATTACTCTTATACTTTGGTGTCGGATTCCTATAAGTTATACATAGTGGTGTTGAACTTCCAGGAAAAGCTTAGAGTACCAGAAACAAGCAAAATCGCCGAATCGAAGCATCTTAAAAAAAAATCGGAAATTTCTCTAAATAGTTCTATGTTTAATATATACTCGGTACTTTAGAGATATTGTAGAATATAAGTATTATAGAATGATACAGAAAATGTATAGTATCTTCGGATACCTGGCCATTCTTATGGCAATAAT
>ERZ1046740.236-NODE-236-length-48526-cov-55.708217_pt1 | contig 48526 bp, 48 predicted proteins | sample MGYA00383093_ERZ1046740 | MGnify/ENA primary metagenome ERZ1046740 (study PRJEB29581, sample SAMEA5548363) | metagenome | biome: marine; feature: coastal; material: water | depth 25 m | study: Short-term variability in the microbial, nano- and picoplankton... | reverse complement strand
AGGCTTGATCCTGTTGTCATCACATCATCAACCAGTAGCACTCTTTTATAGTTCATTGATTGTGCACTAAATGCATTTTGTATTTCACGCTTGCGCTCTTCTAAGTTGAGAGTGGATAGCGCACGCGTTGCCTTGATACGCTTTACGCTTTTTTGATCTATTAAAATATTTGATTCTTTAGCGATAATTCTTAATAACTCATGAGTTTGGTTATAACCTCTTTCTCGCAATCGATTTTTGCTTAATGGTAGTGGAATAATAGCGTCATACTCGCCTTGGGTGCTAACAATAGTTTGAAACTTTTCATAGAGCTTATGTGCGAAAAAATCACCAATACAAAGCCGATGATCAAATTTAAAGCGCTTAATAAGCGTTGCGCAATAATCTGAATAATCATAAAGCGTATAAGCTCTAGAAAATTGAGGTGCGCGAGCTAGGCATGCGCCGCAAAAGTGTAAATCAGAGGTGAGTGGTACGGCGCAAGATTGGCACCGATGCGTGCTATTTTTTAGACTCTGCTCGCATTCATTACAAACACAAAACCGTGCATTCTCGGCGCAGAACACACAAGACTGTTTAGGAATAAATGACTTTATCCGCGCGTAAATACCCATGTTTCCGCATCTGACATATCTTCTCTAAAACGATAATCTTCCATCTTAAATGCTTTTAAATCTTGAGGATTGGTTATTCGATTTTTAAGCATAAACTGCACCATAAGCCCGCGAGCACGCTTGGCATAAATGCCAATAATCTTATATTTATCGCCTTTATATTCTTTAAAAGCAATGTTAATAATTTTGGCTTTTAAAGCTTTTTGATCAATACCTTTAAAATATTCATTAGAGGCCAAATTAATAATAACCTCTGACTCATCTTCATTCAGTACTTGAGAGATTTTATCACCCCAAAATTCGTATAAATTTTTACCTTTAGGGTTCGCTAATTTTGTACCCATTTCCAGACGGTATGGTGCAATTAAATCAAGTGGGCGAATCACGCCATATAAACCTGACAACATGCGCAAATTACCTTGCGCAAACTCCAAGTCTTTTTTAGATAAATTAGGCACATTAATACCGGTATAAACATCACCCTTAAAAGCAAGCAAGGCCTGCTTGGCATTACTAAAATCAAACGGTGTGGAGAAATCTTGAAACCGGTCATAATTTAGTTTGGCTAATTTTTCACTAATTGACATCAACTTCGCTAGCTCATCTTGAGTTTTTCTTTTAAGAATATCAACCAAAACTTTTGACTCATTTAATTGGCGAGTTAAAGTGTGGTCATGTATGTCTGGTGTGGAAAAATCTTGAGTTTTAGAGGGGGAGATAACCACTAACATTTGCTTGCTTATTGATAAATAATAGACAAATATTCTACCTTAATATTGTAATGAAATACACTCTGACACTAAGGGATTTCAGATTAAATGCCAGTGCGCTTTAGGTTATAATTAGGGGATTTTTTACGATTTTTATTTTGTAGATTTAAGCATATGAAAAACCAATTATTACACCTACCAAAAGCACATGGCCTTTACTCACCTAACAACGAAAAGGAAAACTGTGGCGTTGGCTTTATTGCCCATGTAAAAGGGCAGCCTTCTCATCAAATTACACTAGATGCCTTAGAGATGCTCAGCAGAATGGATCACCGTGGCGGTTGTGGTTGTGAATCTAATACGGGTGATGGCGCCGGTATTTTAACTAACATTCCACATGATTTCTTTGCAGCTGAAATTAACGCATTATTTGGTGTAGAAGTTACTCAAGGCGGTTATGCTATGGGTAATGTTTTCTTCCCGCAAGACGATACACAGCGTGCACATTGTATGCGTCTTATAGAACAGTCAATTATTGACGAAGGCCAAACACTTATTGGCTGGAGAGATGTGCCCGTTGATACCCAAAAAGCTGATGTGGGTAACATTGCTAGAAAATCTCAGCCGGTTATCAAGCAACTTATTGTTGGAAAAGCTGATAGCATAGATACAAAAGCCTTTGAGCGTGCGCTGTTTATTATTAGGAAACAAACTGCCCACACTATTCGAACAGACGAATCTTTGTCTGAGGCAATCTTATTCTACGTATGTAGTTTATCAACCACGATCATCATCTACAAAGGCATGTTGATGGGCTCTCAGGTACTTGATTTTTATTCAGATTTGTCAAATCCTGACTACGCAACTTATCTTGCAATGGTACATTCACGCTTCTCAACCAATACCTTCCCATCATGGGATCGTGCACAGCCGTGTCGCTATATGTCTCACAATGGTGAGATTAACACTCGCCAAGGTAACTATAACTGGATGCGCGCTCGTGAAGGTACTTTAGAAAGCGAGCTGTTTGCTGACGATCTCAAAAAAACATTGCCAGTTATTGAAACTGAAGTATCTGATTCAGGCAGTTTTGACAACGTTTTAGAGTTCTTGATGATGAATGGTCGCACCCTGCAAGAAGCAGTACTGATGATGGTACCTGAAGCTTGGCAAAATGACGCCAACATGAGTGATGAGAAAAAAGCATTTTACGAATATTTCTCCAATGTGATGGAGCCGTGGGATGGCCCTGCTTCTATCGCCTTTACTGATGGACATCAAATTGGCGCCGTACTTGACCGTAACGGCTTACGCCCTTCGCGCTACTACCTAACACACGATGATCGCGTTATTATGGCGAGTGAAGTAGGTGTGGTTGATGTAGCAACCGATAACGTTAAAACTAAAGGTAGATTACGCCCAGGAAAAATGTTTTTGGTTGATTTTGATAAAGGAGAGCTGGTTGATGATGAAACCATCAAGGCTGAATTTGCTGCCAAAAATCCATATCAAAAGTGGCTAAATGATCAGCAAATTCACTTATCAGAGCTTAATTGTGCAGCAGAATCGCACGGCTTTCATCCTGACACGCTAATTCACCGTCTAAAAGCATTTGGCTACAGCACTGAAACATTGCAGTTCATGTTGTTACCATTGGTAAACGAGCTTCGTGATCCTGTGGGGTCTATGGGTAATGATTCAGCGCTAGCTTGTTTGTCTGATCAATCGCGTATTATTTATGATTACTTTAAGCAGTTATTTGCCCAAGTAACCAATCCTGCGATCGATTCAATTAGAGAAGAAGTAGTTATGTCACTACGCTGCTCAATCGGCCCTGAGGGCAACTTACTAACGAATTCGCCTGAAAATGCACACCGCCTAGTTATCGAGCATCCAATTTTAACCAACGAAGAGACAGCTGCATTAAGACACTGTAATCATCGTGGCTGGACTAGCAAAACTATTGATATCACTTATGATATCAATGGCAATAAAAAAGTTTCTGAGTTATTAGACGATATCTGTAAGCAAGGTTCGCAAGCAATTAAGGATGGTCACAGTCTAATTATTCTATCTGATAGAAACATTGGTACAAACCGTGTTGCTATTTCAAGTTTATTAGCTTCTTCAGCGCTTCATCGCTACCTAGTGGCAAGCTCTGAGCGAACTCAAGTTGGCATTGTTGTTGAAACAGGTGAAGCTCGTGAGGTTCATCATTTCTGTCTAATGACAGGATTTGGTGCGGACGCTATCAACCCATACCTTGCTTTTGAAGCGCTATGGCAAGCTCGCCGTGACGGCATGATTGATATCGAAAGTGATGAAGCTATTATTGCCGCTTACCGAAAAGGTGTGGCAAAAGGCATGCTAAAAGTTATGGCCAAAATGGGTATTTCCACTTTAGAGTCGTACAAAGGTGCACAAATTTTTGAAGCAGTTGGTCTAGCGCCAGAAGTCATGGAAAAATGTTTCTTTGAAACTGCTTCACGCATCAATGGTGTTAATTTTGACATACTACAAGCTGAAGGTGAAAAGCGCCATCAGTACGCTTACAACACCGATTCACTGGACAACCCTGGCCAATATCATTGGCGCAGTGGTGGCGAGAAACACATGTGGGATCCAAAAGCAATTTCCAACTTGCAATTAGCCGCTAGAAATAATGACGAATCAGCCTATTGGGCATTCGCCAAACATGCCAATGAGGAAGGTACGCGTAATTCAACATTGCGTGGTTTAATGTCATTTAAGCAAGGCAATCCAATTTCTATTGATAAAGTTGAACCTGCACAAGAAATTGTTAAACGTTTTGCGACAGGTGCGATGAGCTTTGGTTCAATTTCTGCAGAGTCTCACGAGTCTTTAGCCATTGCGATGAATCGCTTAGGTGGCAAATCCAATACGGGCGAAGGTGGCGAAGATGCCAAGCGTTGGACACCAGATGCGAATGGCGACTCACGCCGTAGCGCTATTAAGCAAGTGGCTTCAGGTCGTTTCGGTGTTACTATTGACTACCTAAACAATGCTGATGAAATTCAAATTAAAGTTTCTCAAGGCGCTAAGCCTGGAGAAGGTGGAGAGTTGCCAGGATCAAAAGTAGACGAAGGTATTGCTGCGATTCGTCACTCAACACCAGGTGTGGGCTTAATTTCTCCACCACCACATCATGATATTTACTCAATTGAAGATTTATCCCAATTAATCTTTGACCTTAAGCGCTCCAATCCAGAAGCTAGAATCAGTGTGAAGCTAGTTGCAGAAGTGGGCGTTGGTACGATTGCAGCTGGTGTAACCAAAGCAAAGTCTGACCATATCGTTATTGCTGGTCATGATGGTGGTACGGGCGCATCGCCATTAACCTCAATCAAACACGCTGGATTACCTTGGGAACTAGGCCTAGCTGAAACACACCAAACATTAGTGATGAATGATTTACGCTCACGTGTGATTATTCAAACAGATGGCCAGCTTAAAACAGGTCGCGATGTTGCTATTGGCGTGCTTTTAGGCGCTGAAGAGTTTGGCTTTTCAACTGCACCACTCATCACCATGGGTTGTATTATGATGCGTAAGTGTCATTTGAATACTTGCCCAGTTGGTATCGCAACACAGGACAAAGAATTACGCAAGAAATTTACTGGAAAGCCAGAACATATTGTTAATTATCTATTTATGGTTGCTCAAGAATTGCGCCTAATCATGGCAGATCTTGGCTTTAAAACAGTCAATGAGATGATTGGCCGTGTTGACATGTTAGAAATGAATCAAGCAATTGAGCATTGGAAGCAAGGCACTATTAATTTAGATGCTCTACTAACCCCTGCTCAAAAGCCTCATGCCGATACAGCTACCTATCAAACCACAACTCAAGATCATCAATTAGAGTTGCAAATTGACAATCAGCTATTTGAACAATCTAGGTCTGTTATCGATAATAATGAAAAAGTAACGATCAACACTAATATCACCAATGTTGATCGAGCTGTTGGCGCAATGCTTTCTTCAAGATTGGTTAAGGCTCGAGGTGGCAACACACTTGATGATGATAGTATTCATGTTAAATTCAACGGTTCTGCTGGTCAATCATTAGGTGCTTTTACCGCCAAAGGTATCACACTAGAAGTAGAAGGTGATGCTAACGACTACGTGGGTAAAGGTTTATCAGGTGGCAAGGTTATTGTTTATCCACCTAAAAACTCAACCTTTAAAGCAGAGGATGAAATCATCGCAGGTAACGTTTGTGGCTATGGTGCCACTGATGGTGAAATATATCTATCGGGCTGTGTATCAGAACGCTTTTGTGTACGTAACTCTGGCGTTATTGCTGTGGTTGAAGGTATTGGCGATCATGGTTGTGAATACATGACTGGTGGACGCGTTGCTATTTTAGGTGAGGTGGGTCGTAACTTTGGTGCAGGTATGAGTGGTGGTATTGCTTATATTTACAATCCGAATGATACTTTTAAGAATATGGCAAATCCAGTGATGATCGATCTTGATCCAATGGATGCTGAAGCACAAGCAGAACTTAAAGATCTTGTTGAAAAGCATGCTGGCTATACAGACTCTGTTGTTGCTAAGCGCATCCTTGACAATTGGAATGATGAAATAAAGCACTTTATCAAAGTGATGCCAAAAGATCTAAAACGGGTTTTGGCTGAAAACGCCAAGAAATAAGTCAAATAAAAAGGGTTGCAGTTGCAACCCTTTTTTAATGCGTAAAAAACAACCGTCTAGATTGGCACCGCATCAATAACATCGGCCGCTTCATCAATTGCCTCATCGATGCCTTCACCCACAACGGGAATAATAGAGATCACAGCGCCACCCACACGCATTGGCACAGTAACCACTTTGGTTAATACGCAACTTGATAATAAAAAAGCTGACAATAGTAATGTTATAAATTTAAACATGATTATTTCCGATCCAAAATAGTAAAGTGGTAAGTATGCTTGTTTTTTTCATCAGGTTGATGAGACTCTTTAAAACTTTCCGCAAATTCTGAGCGATCAAATATAGGAAAATGTGCATCGCCTTCATATTTTCCTTCGATTTGAGTAATGTAAAGCCTGTCAACATCTGGCAACATTTGCTCATAAAAAGAAGCGCCACCCATAATCATTACCTCATCGTCATTTTTTGCCAGCTCAAGTGCAGCATTAATACTGCCAACCACTTCACAGCCTTTAGCTTGAAAATCAACATTACGACTAACAATTACATTGCGACGATTGGGCAAAGGCCTACCAATAGATTCATAGGTTTTGCGCCCCATTAGCACTGTTTTTCCTGTCGTAGTTTTTTTAAAATAGCCCAAATCAGCTGGCAAATGCCATGGCAATGCATTGTCTTTGCCAATAAGCTGATTGTCGTCCATTGCAACGATGATGGATAAGCGCATGAAAAAGTCCCAAATAACGTAAAATGATCTCTATTTTACAAACACCGGAAACACTCGTGGCATTAATTCTCGCTTCATCTTCACCTTTTCGTAAAGAGCTGCTAAATAAGCTTGGCTTATCGTTTTCCACGCATTCTCCCGAAGTTGATGAATCAAGAAATCCAGGTGAAACACCAAGTCAGCTAGTCTTTAGACTGGCCCAAGACAAAGCCACAGAAGTCGCAAAATCTCATCAAGGGCTTATTATTGCTTCAGATCAAGTAGCCACTTTAGAAGATGGCCTTGGTGAAAATGACACGGTACTGGGAAAGCCTCATACGCATGAAAATGCCATTAAACAGTTAACACAATGTTCTGGAAATACCGTTACTTTTGTTACCAGTTTGTGTCTTTTAAATACAAACACCAACAATATACAAACAATTGTTGAAACTTTTAAAGTTGTTTTTAGGCAATTAAGCACGCACCAGATTGATTACTATCTTAAAACAGAGCGTCCTTACAACTGCGCTGGCAGTTTTAAATCTGAAGGTTTAGGTATAAGTTTATTTAGCTCACTTGAAGGTAATGATCCGAATACACTTATCGGACTACCTTTAATTCAACTAATCAATTTATTAGGCAACGAAGGTATTGATATCCTGAGTAACAACTAACTGTATGCCATATTTATACCCTGAAGAGGTGTCAGCCTCAAACTCAGGTAGAAAATTCTTTTGGGGCTCGTTATATGGTAGTGCAGATGCCCTGGCATTAATCGAATACATTCAGCAGGATCCACAAGTTATCTTACTGATTGCTGATAATATTGCACACCTAGATTCACTACATAAATCTCTCAATTTTTACAACAATAACTTAGAAATTTTAACGTTTGATAACTGGGAGGTGCTACCTTATGATCAGTTTTCACCTCACCCAGATATTACCTCAAACCGTCTCACCACCCTATCAAAGTTAAAAAATCTAAAAAATGGTATTGTTATTACGACACTAGAGACTTTATTCTCGCATTTATGCCCGATAGAATTTAGTGAAAAATACAGTTTTAATATTGGTATTGGCGATGATATAAAACCGAATTTGTTTAGTGAAAAACTCCTAAAAATTGGCTACAACCGGGTTACCACAGTTAGAGAGCATGGTGAATTTAACATTCGTGGCTCACTGATTGATCTTTACCCAATGGGCGCCAGTGCACCCTACCGAATAGACTTATTCGATCAAGAAGTAGAAAGTATTCGCACTTTTGATACTTCAACTCAGCGCAGTGAATCTCAAGTTGACAAAATTGCACTACTGCCCGCTCGAGAATTTTCAACTGATCAAGCAAGTATTGATTTATTCAAAACAAACTATGATCAAGCCTTTGCCAAACAGGGTTTTATTTACCATGAAATCAGCGAGGGTCGATTGCCTGGCGGTATTGAATTTTATCTACCTTTATTCTTTCACTTAACCAATACATTGTTTGAGTACTTGCCGAAGTCAATAACCGTTGCCACCTCAACAGGATTTTCAGCCCTAGTTGATCAAACCTATGGTGAAATTCAGTCACGTTATGACAATGCAAAACTAGACCTAGACCGCCTACCGCTAGATATTAACAAGGTATTCTTAAGTAAAGAACAACTATTTTCAGCCATTAAACAACATCAACAATTAGTTATCGGCACTTCTAAATTAGAAGAAAAATCGGGACATTTAAATTTCTCCTCGAAATTACTACCACCCTTACGCATTGATCCACAAGCAAAAAACCCTTTATCAAAATTATCTAGCTTTGTAAAACGCTTCAAAGAAAAAATACTCATTGTTTGTGAATCTCAAGGACGCCAAAGTGTTTTAGAAGAGCTGCTCACTAATCATAGTCTTGAAGCAAATACCACTACCGATTGGCGAGGTTTCTTAGCTAGTAATAAACGCCTAAATATTACCAACCAAATCCTAACACTAGGCTTGTTAAGTGATGATATTGCCATTATCACTGAAGATAATTTATTTGGCCAAGAAATTGTACAGCAGCAACGCAGGCGTAGAGCTAAGCACAAAGACTTTGACGAAGCAATCAAAAGCTTAGTAGAGATTAAAATTGGTGATCCAATAGTTCATGAAAACTATGGAATTGGTCGCTATCTGGGCTTAAAAACACAAACTTACGACGAATTGTCGCAAGACTTTTTACAATTAGAATATGCTGGTGGGGCCAAACTAATGGTGCCAATGACCTCGCTTAATTTGATTTCACGCTACTCTGGCGCCTTACCTGAAAACGCTCCGCTACACAAGCTAGGCACTCCTCAATGGAGTAAAGCCAAAAAGAAAGCGGGCGAAGCTTTACACGACGTTGCAGCAGAATTATTAGAGATTTATGCCAAGCGTGAAACTCAAACAGGCTTTGCATTTCCAGAACCAAATGACGCCTATTCTTCTTTTGTGTCTAGCTTCCCTTTTGAGGAAACGCCAGATCAGCTTAAAACCATGGGCGAAGTGCTAGCTGATATGCGCTCAATTAGACCAATGGACCGCCTAGTGTGTGGTGATGTTGGTTTTGGAAAGACAGAAATTGCCATGCGTGCTGCTTTTTTAGCAGTCGAAGCGGGTAAGCAAGTAGCCATTTTGGTGCCAACTACTCTGTTAGCAAAACAGCACCACCAATCTTTTGTAGATCGGTTTATTAATTATCCAGTCGAAATTGCAGCCTTGTCTCGTTTTCAAACACCCAAAGAACAAAAAATCACCATCGAAAAGCTCAATGATGGAACAATCGATATTGTTATTGGTACGCATAAAATTATTCAAGGCAGTATTAAATATAAAAACTTAGGGCTTATTATTATTGATGAAGAGCATCGTTTTGGTGTTAAGCAAAAAGAAGCACTAAAAAAACTGCGCGGTCAAAGTGATATTCTCACCATGACGGCCACCCCAATTCCAAGAACACTTAATATGGCACTTGGCTCATTACGCGAACTTTCTATTATCGCCACCCCACCCGCCAAACGAAGTGCTATTCAAACCTTTGTACAAGAGTGGAAAGATAACAACATTAAAGAAGCCATTACGCGTGAGCTTCACCGTGGTGGGCAAATTTTTGTTCTGCATAATGATATTGACTCTATCGATAATATGGCCGAAAGCCTAAAAGAATTAATGCCAAATGTGCATGTTCGCATTGCCCACGGTCAAATGCCAACACGTGAGCTTGAACACATCATGACAGATTTTTATCATGCACGCTTCCAAATTTTGGTGTGTACGACGATCATTGAAACCGGTATTGATATTCCTAACGCTAATACCATTATTATTAACAATGCGCAGAATTTTGGCCTCGCACAACTTCATCAACTGCGTGGCCGTGTTGGGCGATCTCACCATAGGGCTTACGCTTATCTGATTATCAAATCACATCAATCTCTTTCTAAAGATGCAAAAAAACGCCTGGATGCTATTGAATCTTTAGAAGAGCTGGGCGCCGGATTTATGCTTGCCAATCATGATTTAGAAATTCGTGGTGCGGGTGATTTACTCGGTGATAATCAATCAGGAAAAATTAGTGAAATTGGCTTTAATCTATATCACGATTTACTTAAGCGCACAATCGATGCGATGCGTGCTGGGCGAAAAATCAACCTTGAAGATCCAATCAATCATGAAATTCAGATTGATTGTGGCTTACCATCGATCATCCCCCAAAGCTATTTAGAGGATGTTCATGAGCGCTTGGTTTTATACAAGCGTATTGCTAGCTGCAACACTAACAACGAACTCAAAGAATTACAAATTGAAATGATTGATCGATTTGGATTATTACCAGATTCTACCAAACATTTATTTGCCAATACGCGCCTCAAACTTTTTTGCGAAAAAATTGGAATTGATGAAATTAGCCTGTATGACGACAAAGCCATTATCACTTTTGGCACTAAAAACACCATAGAACCAATAAAAATCATCCAATTAATCCAAAAACAACCTAAAAACTACCAGTTAAAGGGTCAAAATCAGTTAATTGTGAAGGAAAACATGCCTGAAGACATCAGGCGTATTGAGTTGGTTGAAAATTTACTAAAAAAGCTAAATTGATTATTTCTTAATCAATATTGGCAGTATTTTAACTGCCATATAAATAAAGACAATACCGCCCAAAATATTACCCACTAGATAGGTTGATAAAAATACAACTGGATCTGGATTAGCTTTTAAAACACCCATAAACAAGAAAAACTTTAACAAACTATTAACCAGCCCAGTTAAAATAACTAAAAATAAAATGTGTCTGAAATTTAGCTTTCCGTCTTTAAAAAATTCTGACAAATGAAACAATTTCATTATTAGTATAGCCACAACAGGTGCTAAAGATCCAATTATAACGTGACCATAAAATCCAGTAATACCGTTGCCAAACCAATTATCCCAAAGAAAATATCCAATTAATGTATTGGCAATTGCCACACCTGGAAATACTTTAAACCCAAACAATAGGTAAGACAATATTGCCGCACCTATCGGGTGGAATAGAAAATTGCCATTAGTAAAATCTATGTGCGCTATACCTTCTGCTATTAGCAATGAGACAATCACTAAAATGAATGCAATAAAATTTTGTTGAATAGAAATATACAAGGTTAAATAATATAGATTAATTTAATCTATATTGTACGCCAAAGATGGCGAGAAAGCGAGGGGGTTTAGGCTGTTTTCTCTTGAAAGAGAGCTTGTAACAAGGGTACGATTAACTTAATCACTAGATAAATAACCAATAGACTGCCTAATATATCGCCAATAATATAATGCTGAACAAAAGCAACTGCATCAATATTTATGGTGATACTTTGCATGTAAACAAAGAATTTTAATAATGCACTAATGACAGAGGTAAAGATAATTAGAAACAAAATATGTCTAAAATCAATTTTACGCAAATTGGAGAAATCACACACTTGAGTTACTCTCATTGTATACATAGCAATAATTGGCGCCAATGCGCCTGCACAAGCTGCCATAGCGCCAATCAACAAGTGATCATTCCATGAGTTAAACAGTACGACTCCTGATGTAATACAGGCAAGAAAAATACCAGGTAACACTCTAAACCCAAACAATAAATACATTAAAATTTTGGCGCCAAGGGGTAAATAGAATAAAGCACTTAATTCAACTGTATATTCACCGAACAGAACCATAATATAAGCGGCCAGAAAAACGCTTAAAAAGGCAATAATATTTTCAAACAAATAGTTTTTAACTAAAATTAGCATATTAGAGAAAATTATATAATAAAACCCATAGCTTTCCTATTATGGAAAACCATAGGTTTTATCTAAACTGGAATTAAAGTGGTGCTACTTGTTGTAGCTTAAAACCATTGCACGCTTATCAAGCGTAGATTGCGTGGCACTAATAATGTTTTCGGTTAATAGAACACCCACTGCGCGCTTAATTGTTGATAAAGAATACTTTGCAAAATATTGATCTTTAGTAATTTGAGTAATATTTGCATCTTTAGACTGCATTACAAACTCTAACACTGCTTTTTCAACTTCTGATAATTTATCAAAACCCATTTCGCGTTCATAAGTATCCAGTGAACGTCTTAATTCAAATAATTTTTCTAGTGCTTTCATATCTTTTTCAAACCTCTCCTCAGAGCTTCATGTAAAAAGTTGCATTATAACCTATAATTTTAGTCTGCTATTAATAAAAAACAACAGCTCCTAAAAAAAATTCTACATCAATAATTCACCATATTGCTGTTGATATTGTTTTTCTATTTCATTCATATCAAAATGATGATTTTGCGTTCCTAAATGAGCTATCTTAATCGCGCCCAAAAGACCTGCCAATTGACCTGTCGTTCTCCAACTCATATCATTCATCAATCCATACAAAAGTCCCGCACGATACGCATCACCACACCCAGTTGGATCTTGAGTAGTCTCGGCTTTAGCTGGTGCTATTTCAATAATATCACCACCTGTATGAATTTCAGAGCCATTGCCACCTTTAGTGATAATAAGCGCTTCAACCTTTGAGGCAATGACTTGTAAATCTAGGCCGGTTTTATCTTGCAACATTTGCGATTCATAATCATTAACAGCGATGTAAGTAGCTTGCTCAATAAAGGTGACTAATTCTTCACCAGAAAACATCGGCATACCTTGGCCTGGATCGAAAATGAATGGGATTTCAGCATCCACAAATTGACTTGCATGTTCAATCATGCCGTCACGCCCATCAGGGGAAACAATGCCAATATCTGCAATGCTCACATCACTCACCTTGTTCTCGTGAGAATTACTCATAGCACCTGGATGAAATGCTGTAATTTGGTTGTCGTCCATGTCTGTGGTGATAAATGCTTGGCCAGTATAACTATCCTTAACCACCTTCATGTGTGTGGTGTTCATGTGGTGTTTTTCCATCCAATTCATGTAAGGTGTAAAGTCTTCACCCACCGTGGCCATGGGAATAGAATTAGCACCTAGTAAGTGTAGGTTGTAGGCGATATTACCACCACAGCCACCAAATTCTTTACGCATGGTTGGCACTAAAAACGACACGTTTAACATGTGCACCTTGTCTGGCAGAATGTGGTTTTTAAACTGATCATGAAAGACCATGATTGAATCAAAGGCATATGAGCCACAAATTAACGCTGTTTTTGACATTACTATCTCCTTATTTTTTATTTACAAACTCTAGAACGGGCAAATCGCGTTCTATTATCTTAATTCTTCTGGCACTGGAAAATGTACATTTTCTTCAGCACCGCTCACTTCTACTACTTCTGTAGCGCCATGATCATACAAATAATTAACCACTTCTTGCACCAACACTTCTGGTGCAGAAGCACCCGCTGTAACGCCCACCGTTTTTATATTATCTAACCAGCTTGAATCAATCTCATTAGCACCATCAATCAGATAGGCAGGAAGATTCATCTTTTCAGCAATTTCTCGCAATCGATTTGAATTGGAAGAATTCCTAGATCCCAATACCAACAATATCTCTGAAGATTTCATCAATGTTTTAACCGCATCCTGTCGATTTTGCGTTGCATAGCAAATATCATCTTTTTTTGGTGATTGAATGTGCGGAAATTTATCTTTTAATTTTTTAACAATATGCTGTGTATCATCTACCGATAAGGTGGTTTGAGTGGTGTAAGATATTTCACTATCAGCGCCAATATTCAACTGATTAGCATCTTCAACACCCTCAACCAAAACTACTTGTCGACCTTCGCTTGACTGGCCTAACGTACCTTCTACTTCTGGATGACCCTTGTGACCAATCAAGATAACCTGAGAATTTTGCTTTTGCTTTCTGGAAACCTCCTTATGCACCTTGGTTACTAAAGGGCAGGTAGCATCATAAATAGTTGCGCCAGTATCCTTAGCTTGCTTTCGTACTAATTGTGATACACCATGCGCGCTGAAAATTATCACTTCGTTATCAGGCACCTCACTAATCTCTTTAACAAAAACAGCACCCTTAAATTTCAGATCATTGACAACAAACTGATTATGCACAACTTCATTACGCACATAAACTGGCTTTCCATGCATACTAAGCGCACGCTCGACAATTTCAATGGCACGATCAACTCCGGCACAAAATCCACGAGGATTGGCTAGTAGAATTTTCATTAAATAACTTCTAGCACTTTAACTTGAAAAGAAACATCAGCATCTGCCAATGGATGGTTGAAATTTACTCTAATATTGTCGCCATCAATTTGATCAATACAGCCCACATAAGAATCGCCCGCTGGCGTTTCAAACTCTACAGCTACATCAGTTTCAATTTTAAGATCTGAAGGAAAATCACTACGCCGCATCACTTGAAAAGCTTCGTCATAGCTATTACCAAAGGCTTCAGATGCACCCAATAAGAAAGTTTGAAGCTCGCCTAGCTTGGCATCAACAACACAATTTTCTAAGCAAGGATCTAATTGACCATCACCAATTTCAAAAATTAAAGGTTCATCCCAAGCTTCGTCTACCAGTGCGCCATTTGCATGGCTAAGTTTGTAGTGTATTTTGTAGCTAGCCATTATTAAACGTCATGGCGCTTAATAGGGTGTGTATTTGCTGGCGTAGTTCATGGCGATGAACAATCATGTCAATCGCACCCTTCTCAAGTAAGAATTCACTACGCTGAAAACCTTCTGGCAATTCTTCACGTACTGTTTGCTCTACCACTCTTGGACCTGCAAAGCCGATAAGTGCATTAGGCTCAGCGATATGGATATCGCCCAGCATAGCAAAACTTGCTGAAACACCGCCCATAGTTGGGTCAGTTAAGACAGAAATGAATGGAATTTTTTTGTCACTTAACAATTTAAGTATTAAAGAAGTTTTACTCATCTGCATGAGTGAGAACAAACCCTCTTGCATGCGCGCACCGCCTGATGCTGAAAAACAAATCAGTGGCGCACCCGTTTCAATGCTTAACCTAGCTGCGCGAACAAATTTTTCGCCCACAACTGAACCCATTGAACCACCCATAAATTTAAATTCAAAAGCAGCAACAACAACCTTTAAGCCATTAATTGTTCCACTTTTAACAATTAACGCATCTTTTTCATTGGTTGTTTTTTGAGCTTGAGAATAACGATCTTTGTATTTTTTCTGGTCTTTAAATTTAAGCGGATCAACGGCTACCAAATTAGCAGCAATTTCCTCTTGACCCTCTTCATCTAAAAAACTTTCAATACGGACGCGCGCCGAAATACGCATATGGTAATCACACTTAGGACAAACATAAGTAGCACTCTTTAGCTCTTCAGAATAGAGTGTTGTTTCACATTTAGGGCACTTACTCCATAAACCTTCTGGAATATTTTTTTTAACAACATTGGTGATTGAGGGTAAGATTTTTTCTAGCCAGCTCATGTCTAAGTCCTTGTTTTAATTATTTTATTGCTGAGGAAATTTCTTTTGCTAAACTTCCAACGCTTGTTAACATTTTATCCTTATCGCCATCATACTGCTCAATAAATGCAACCAATGACGAACCAACAATAACCGCATCTGCATCCTTAGAAACTGCTTTCGCCGTTTTTGCATCCTTAATACCAAATCCGACACCGACAGGCAATTCAATATATTTTCTAATTCTGGCTAAATTTTGATTAACCGAATCAATATCAAGATGACCGGCACCAGTTACCCCTTTAAGCGATACAAAATAGACAAAACCAGAGGCGATGGTTGATAAAAATTCGATTCTAGCATCAGTTGTGGTTGGCGCCACTAGAAAAATAAAATCAACACTTGTGGCATCTAGTTTTTGCTTAAGATCATGCGCTTCTTCTGGTGGCATATCCACAATAAGAATACCGTCCACACCATTCTTACTAGCATCTTCAGCAAAAGACTGATATCCATAAACTTCAATTGGATTTAAATAGCCCATCAATACAATAGCGGTTGTATTGTTCACTGCTCTGAATTTTTTTACCAATGCCAACACATCTCTCAAACTAACGCCTGCTGCCACCGCACGCTCATGAGATTTGGCAATCATTGGGCCGTCAGCCATTGGATCAGAAAATGGCACGCCAAGCTCAATCACATCTGCGCCATTGTCAACCAACGTTAGCATTAGCTCAAAGGTATTATCTAGACCGCTATCTCCCGCTGTAATAAACGGAATAAAGGCTTTTTGACCCTCGGGTAAATTAGAAAATACTTGAGCTAATCTTGACACGATTATTTGGCACTAAATTCATGTACAGCATCAACCAAAACTTTCATATTTTCTGGATTAACATCTGGCGTAATACCATGGCCTAAATTAAAAATATGACCTGTATCACCTTGAAACTGATCTAAAACTTTTTTCACTTCTGCTCTAACAATATCAGGTGTGGCATACATAACAGCAGGATCTAAGTTGCCTTGAATGGCTACCTTGCTGCCAATTTGTTGCTCAACTTCGCTTAATTCTACAGTCCAATCAATACCAACACCATCACAGCCGGTTGCTGCAATTTCGCTCAAATGCTTGCCGCCATTCTTACTAAATAAAGTAATGGGTGTGTTTGGATGTTTAGCCTTAACGCCGCTCACAATTTTTTGCATATAGCTTAATGAGAAATCTAAATAATTAGCTTTAGATAGCACACCGCCCCAGGTATCAAATACCATCAAGCTGTCCACACCACTTTGCACTTGTTGATCTAAATAAGCAATAACGCTATCTGCTAGCTTATCTAAAAGCAGGTGCAGCATTTTTGGATCATTAAACAACATGGCCTTGGTTTTAGCGAATGTTTTACTACTGCCGCCTTCGATCATATAGGTGGCTAAAGTCCAAGGACTGCCACTAAACCCAATCAGTGGTGCACGATCGCCCAAGGCTGATTTAATTGTAGAAACAGCATCAAATACATAAGCTAGGTCGCTATTAACTTCTGAAGGAATGGCTTCAATATCTGCCAAGGTTTTAAGCGGACGCTCAAATTTTGGCCCTTCACCTTCACTAAAATAAAGCCCCAAGCCCATGGCATCAGGAATGGTTAAGATGTCACTAAATAAGATAGCAGCATCTAAATCAAATCTATCCATTGGCTGCATAGTTACCTCACAAGCAAGCTCTGGGTTTTTACACAAACTCATAAAATCGCCCGCCTTTTGGCGGGTTGCACGATACTCTGGTAAGTAGCGTCCGGCTTGTCGCATAACCCAAATTGGCGTACGTGTGGTTGGCTTTTTTAACAGTGCGTTAATGTAATCAAATGACATAGTATTATATTTAGAAAATTAATCTCACAATTATAACGATATTTGACTTTATATCTCGTTGAATCGGGCATAAAAAAAGCCACATAAATGTGGCTTTTTCTTTAAATCTGTAAGGCTTATCTCTTGAATGAGCCGAAACGTGATTTGAACTTCTCAACACGACCAGCGCTATCCATAATTTTTTGCTTACCTGTGTAGAAAGGGTGACAGCTAGAACATACATCTAAATGTAGCTCCTCTTTACCAATAGTTGAACGAGTATCGAATGTGTTACCGCATGAGCAAACTACTTTAACGGTGTCGTAATTAGGATGAATATCTGTTTTCATGTTTTTTTAATAAAGTTTAAATCTCGAAAGAGGACAAATTATATACTATTTGCACCACGGCACTTTATTTTTTATCAATTTGTTTTTCTGAGGACTTTGCGCCTTTTCTAAGTCGTGTCGCATTGCCAATAACAATCAACGAGCTAATCGGCATAACAATTGCAGCAAACAGCGGCGTTACTTTGGCCATCATCGCTAGTGGCACCATGAGTGCGTTATACAACAAGGCAAAAGTAATATTTTGCTTAATGGTTTGATTGGTACGCTTAGCTAAATTAATCATTTCTAAAATTGGCGATAAGGTTGATTTTAATAACACTACATCTGCATGATTTACCGATACATCACTGCCCGATCCAATGGCCATACTGGTATCGGCTTGCACTAATGCAGGCGCATCATTCACTCCATCACCAATCATTAAAACGCGATGACCTTGTTGTTGAAGTTGTTCAATATAGGCAGACTTATCCTCTGGCAATGCTTGTGCAACCACTTGTTTAATACCTAAAGAGTTGGCTACTTTTTGTGTAACAGCCTGACTATCGCCACTCAAAATACTCACCTGCTTACCAAGCTGATGCAGTTTTTTTATCGCTTCTTGTGCATCGATTTTTATTTGATCAGCCAATGCTGCAAAGCCCAATACTTCATTTTGATTAGCGCACCAGATACAACTTGACCCCTGCAATTCAAGATTGTTGGCTTTTTCAAGAAGATGGCTTGCTACAGCACTATCGCCTTTAACAAAATCCAACTTGCCAATTTTAAATGTTTGCCCATTAATACTTGCACTTATGCCTTGACCAGGTATCGACTGAAACCCCTCTATGGATAAAATTTTCTCAGCATTTTTATCAATGATTGCTTGAGCCAATGGGTGTTCAGAATGCTTTTCAATACTAGCCATAATTTGCAGTAAAGCTACCTCTTTTATGATATCAGACTCCACCTGGGTTACCTCAAATTCACCCAAAGTTAGTGTTCCGGTTTTATCAAATACAACCCAATCAATTTTATCTAAAACCTCTAGTGCATCACTATTTTTAATCAACATTTTAGCCTTAACGGCAGCACCACTAGCTACAGCAATACTCATTGGCGTGGCCAATCCAAAAGCACAAGGGCAAGTAATAATTAGCACACTGGTGGCACTCAACAAGGCCAAATCAAAATCTTGTGGATACCAATAAATAAAGGTGACTGTTGCTAGAAATATCGTCACACCAACAAAATAAGGAATGATTTTGTCAATGCTGCAAACCATTGAGCTTTTGTTGTGTTGAGTATTTTCCACCAAACTTACAATTTTTCCCAAAACCGATTGCTTTAATGTTTTACTAACACTGATTTCTAATGAGCCATGAGCGTTAACTGAACCAGCAAAAACCTCGTCACCCACTTGCTTGGCAATAGGTCTAGATTCACCACTTAGTAGCGATTCATCTGCCTCACTTGAACCTGACAGTACATAACCATCAACTGGAATTCGCTCGCCCGGTCTAATTAACACCCTGTCATTTTCTTTAATGGCACTGATAGGGGTAATTATTTCACCTCCCTCTTTAATAACCAAAGCCACTTTAGGTTGTAGTTGTTGCAAAGAGCTTGAAGCAGAAATTGATGACTTTTTAGCTGAACTTTCTAAGTAACGCCCGATCAAAATAACAAAAATAAAATTCACCACTGTGTCGAAATACACCTCGCCCTTTGTGGAAAACCCAAGTAGAACATAAACTGAATAAAAATAAGTGGTCAATGCGCCAATACTAATCGGAACATCCATATTCATAGCGCCATTTTTAAGTCCAATATAAGCACTTTTTAAAAAACCAAAGCCTGAATAAAACAAAGTGGGCGTCGCCAACGCAAAGCCAAGCCATTGAAAATAAACATGGTATTTTCCATCACTTGCACCAGTGTACATGGCAATTGAAATCCACAAAAGATTCATCATTGTGAAGGCGGCAAAGCCAATTTTATAAAGCATGGCCTTATTAGACTGGTTGGCTAATTTTTCAGCTATATTTTGTTCATAAGGCATAGCGCCATAACCCAAATCTGCCAAGCGCTGCATAATGTTTGAAAGCTGTATTTGATTTTCTTGCCAACTAATTCGAATGCGCTTATCGGTTAAATTAGCACGCACCCAATTAACCCCCTCTAACGAGCCAATGGCTCTTTCAATAAGCCATACGCAAGCTGCACAATGGATAGTGTCACTAATCAAAGTGATAATTTTTTCACCTTCCGCAGCTGCTTCTAAAAAAGGCTGCTGAAAAGCTTCAGCATCGTAAAATTCAAGAGGATACTCAAGATCTACTACTGGCAATATTGAACTCACTTGTTGCTCATAAAACGCACCCAAGCCACTTTGATGAATAGTTTGACAAACACTCGCACACCCAGAACAACAGAAATTTTGGCGTAACTGGTCAATATTCGCCTGAATGCGATTATGGCTGGTTACTTCTAATCCGCAGTGAAAACAAGATTGACCCATACAAACTGTGCCTTTAAAAAATCTAATAAATCTCTGTAAATATAGCTAATATTTTCAGAAATGCTTTTAGGCAATTTTATTGTATTTAAAGGCTTATGCGTTTACAATATAAGCTCAAATTAAACATGATTTTTTGTATGAGATATATTCTATTATTAAGCTTCTTAAGCCTATTCGGCACCCAAAGTATTGCCAATGAACAAATCAGGCTTTACAAGCAGTATGTGGTTGGCATGCCTAAGATATTCTTACAAAAAACTCACATTTTAGAAGATTGTTCTACGAGATATGAGCAAGGTACACTATGCCTACAAAAACACTCATTAGCAGGAGAAGAGGCAGAATTAGCGTTTCGCTTTCTGAATGATCGCTTAGTATCCGTTGTGTTAATGATGCCGTTAACGGATGTTGGCAAAATTAAAAAAATGTTTCATGCGCTAAAAACACAATTTGATCTGGTTCTTATTGAAGATGGCAAAGAAAAATTTGATATATTAGAGGTTAGTAACAATACTTTTAATAAAAACGAATTTACCAAAATGATTGCAGATTTTGAAAATGAGGCTTACCAAAAGCATAGTATTAAATACACCTTTATCAGTAAAGATGAGTTCGTTACCCAATCTAGAAAAGCGCGTAATTTCGCGGGTATTTTTAAAGATGCACCTATTAAAATGCGTGCTGCAACCTACAATGTAGGCCGTAAAGATGGAAGCGTTATTGGCACTATTAGTTTTATCGTGCCTGGTATTACTAAAGAGTATCTTGATAAAAATCCAATTGTTGAAGATTTTTAAATGAACAATATTCACGCTATTATTCTTGCAGCAGGTAAAGGTACGCGCATGAATTCATCGAAACCAAAAGTGTTGCAAACACTGTCCGATAATACATTACTGGGCCATGTACTTAATCAGGCTAAATTAGTCAGTCAGCAAACTCATGTTGTTTATGGCTTTGGTGGCGATCAAGTTAAACAAGCAGTTAGTGATGATTCTATCAATTGGGTTGAACAGGTTGAGCAATTAGGCACAGGCCATGCGGTAGCGCAAGCTACACCAGATATCGAAGACAATTCAATATCTTTAATTTTGTATGGTGACGTACCTTTAATTACACAGCAAACGCTTAAAGAGTTAATTAATGCCGCAAACACCTCTGATGTAGCATTACTCTCTGTTGTTTTACAAAACCCAACAGGCTACGGTCGAATTATTCGTGATAATAATATTATTCAAGCTATTGTTGAGCAAAAAGATGCCAGCCCTAAGCAGCTAGAAATTTGTGAGGTTAATACTGGCATCATGGCTGTTCATACTCAATTGCTTAAAAAATATTTAAACAACCTAAACTCTAACAACGCACAGGGTGAATTGTATTTAACCGACATCATCAAAATAGCTGTTAACGATAACAAAACCATTGCCTCAGTGATCACAACCGATGAATTTGAAGTAGCTGGTGTTAATGATAAAGTTCAGTTGGCTGAGTTAGAGCGTATTTTTCAGTATCAACAAGCAACACAATATATGCAACAAGGCTTAGCGCTTAAAGACCCATCACGCTTTGACTGTCGTGGCAACTTAAGCTTTGGAAAAGATTGTGAAATTGACATTAATACCCTTATTGAGGGCAATGTAACACTCGGCAATAATACAACAATTGCGCCGAATTGCTCGATAAAAAACTCTAAAATTGGCGATAATGTAGTGATATTGGCCAACTCTGTTATTGAAGATGCTGTTATTAGTAATAGTGCATCAATCGGCCCTTTTGCTCGTATTCGTCCACAAGCGATGATTGGCGAAAATGCCAAAATTGGTAATTTTGTCGAAGTTAAGAAATCTATCATTGGCAAGGATTCTAAAGTTTCACACCTTAGCTATGTAGGCGATACTACCATGGGTGAGAATGTAAATATTGGTGCCGGTGTTATTACTTGTAATTATGACGGCGTTAACAAACATCAAACTATCATTGGTGATGGTGCATTCATCGGCTCTGATTCACAACTAGTAGCGCCTGTTAGTATCGGCAAAAACGCCACGATTGGTGCAGGATCAACCATCACTAAAAATGTTGCTGATGAACAACTTGGCTTAAGTCGATCTAAACAAGTTACTTTAAAGAGCTGGAAACGCCCCGCTAAAAAATAAATGTTTACTTTACCAAAAAACGTCTGGCTATTAACAGCCAGCCTATCTCTGTTTATGTCTCTCAGTGTTTTTGTGATTTTTGTGGGCGGCATTATCGGCCAAACTCTAGCGCCAAGTGATAGTCTATCTACATTGCCAGTTGCACTTTTAGTGGTTGGCACGGCGAGCGGCATCATTCCCATTAACCGTATTATGTCAATATTTGGCAGACGAAAAACATTTTTGGGCGTTTGCCTTTACACCTTAGTCATCATTGCACTTTCCATCGCTGCACTTAAAATCCAGTCTTTCTATTTATTTTGTAGCTCTACTTTTCTATTCGGTATTACTACCGCCACCATGAATCAGTTTCGTTTCGCTGCTATTGAAAGTGTCGAAGAAAATCTAAGTGCTACAGCAACATCCGCTGTGTTAATTGGCGGCCTAGTGTCAGCTTTTTTAGGTCCAGAACTTGCTACCCTGGGTAGAGATTTATTTGAGACAGACTTTGTTGGCTCCTTTGCTTTGCTTGGCGGCTGTTTTTTAATTGCTTTTGTGCTTTTATGGTTTTATCAACAGACTGATATCACCGAGCAGGTACAAAACACCCCTACTAGAAGCCTAAGTAGCATCATCAAACAGCCGGTTTTTATTGTTGCCATGTCTAGCGCAGCAGTAGGCTATATTGTGATGAGCTACTTAATGACAGCCACACCAATGAGCATGCACGTGATTGATGGATTTTCATTAGAACAAACTAAGTTTGTTATTCAATCTCATGTGATTGCTATGTTTTTACCGTCTTTATTCACTCCAATTATTGTCAAAATTTTAGGCTTGAGAAAAATGATGCTCACGGGTGTGTTGTTATATTTTATTTGCGTAGTTTTGGCATACTCTGGTCATGCACTTAACAATTATTGGGCAGCTTTAGTCTTATTAGGCCTTGGTTGGAATTTTTTATTTATCGGTGGCACAAGTTTGCTGCCACAATCTTACAATGAGAGTGAAAAATTCAAGGTACAGTCTGCTAACGACTTTTTGATCTTTAGCCTACAAGCTATTGCTGCACTATCTGCAGGCTGGTTTGTATTTAACTTCGGCTGGGAAGTTGTTCTTCTTTCTGTTGTGCCTTTATTAGTCATGCAATTTATTATATTATTGTGGTGGTTAAAAGAAAAGTCTGCATAACGCTACCCCTATTTTTTCAAAGGTTAAACCTCCTTTTCTATCAAAAAAAATATGTATTATCTAAATTAGATTGAATACATATTTTTTTGATTTATCAAAAGGCCTGGGCATGTTCATAAGTACATTAGAATTATTCAAAATCGGCATTGGACCATCTAGCTCTCATACGATGGGGCCAATGGTGGCTGCCCATGCATTTACAGAACTCTTACAAGCAAAAAAAATACCTGAAAATACTTCAGTCCGTTGCACATTAAAAGACTCTCTTGCCTATACAGGTGTAGGGCACGCAACTGATCGAGCTATTATTCTTGGCCTACATGGTTACCTTCCTGAACATTTAATCGATACTGATATTGATCGTTTAATGGAAAAGCTACAGGATAATTCAAGCATTAGCTTTGAAAAAGGACAGTGTGTAGATTTTGACAGTCAAAACGATATTTTTTTCGACAAAACAAATACATTGTCTCAACATCCTAATGGCATGGAATTTGAATGGCTTGATACAAATAAAAATACCCTACTAAAACAAACTTATTTTTCTATTGGTGGTGGATTTATTATCAAACTGGAAGATATCAAACAATTGATTGCGCCAATAGTTAGTAAATCTAGTCCTATTTGCCCTTATCCTTTTGATTCTGCCAATCAAATGCTATCTATGTCTGATCAGCACGATTTATCTATCGCTCAGATGAAACGTTTAAATGAAACCCAAACACTATCAGAGAGCTCACTAGACCAAGGTCTGAACAACATTTGGAAGGCTATGCAACTTTGTGTAGAACGAGGATTAAAGAATGAAGGAATTCTGCCCGGCGGACTCAATACGCCTAGACGGGCAAAAAATCTCCATCAACAACTCAAACAATCAACCGAGCAAACAGATGTTAACGACTGGCTTTGTACTTATGCAATGGCAGTTAATGAAGAAAATGCTGCTGGCAGTATGGTGGTTACTGCACCAACTAACGGTGCGGCTGGCATTATTCCAGCTATTTTGTACTATTTAGTCAATCATCAAAAAGCAAATATACAGCAAGTGCGTGATTTTTTATTAACAGCCTCAGCCATTGGTGGCTTAATCAAACATCGAAGCTCTATTTCAGGCGCTGAAGTGGGTTGTCAAGGTGAAATTGGATCAGCCTCTTCAATGGCTGCAGCCGGACTATGCGCCGCCAAAGGAGGCAGCAGTGCACAAATTGAAAATGCGGCCGAAATAGCTCTGGAACATCACTTAGGATTAACATGTGATCCTGTACAAGGCTTGGTACAAGTACCGTGCATCGAGCGCAATGGATTTGGTGCAATTAGTGCTTATTTGGCCGCTTCTATCGCACTCAAAGAAACTGGAAAACACCTAATTTCTTTAGACCACTGTATTGAAACCATGAAAAAAACAGGTTTTGATATGTCAAATAAGTATAAAGAAACTTCACTTGGCGGGTTGGCACTCAGCATGACTGAATGCTAAAATAGCATAATTTTTACTCTTTAAAAATTTCAGAAATTATTAAAATAGGATTTTTAACTAAAAAATACTAAATATCAGAACTTTTAGGTTAAATTAAACAAATAACTACCTAAAACTGATACAAATTAGCTATTTTTTTAATAAAAAACTAATATTACTACCAATATATTGAGTAAAGATTAATCTAAATTATGATTTTTAGGAAATTTTGGCAAGATATCTGAAATTATTGACCAAGATGGTGTCGATTCAGTGTAAATATTCGCTTCTGGTTTTTCAGAGATTTCACTATCCATTACGCCAAGTGCTATATCAATATCAACAGCATTAATATTATCTTCAAAAAACAGGCTTGATCCACACTGCTTACAAAAATGTCGAATACTGCTATTGTCAGCAGTAAATTTTTTAATCAGTGATTGGCCACTTAATATTTGAAGATTATCTTTGTCGGCAACTGCATAGGTTGCAAAAGCTGCGCCATGAAACTTTCGACACATAGAGCAGTGGCAATTAGTTGTGTGCGGCTTAAAAGACAAAACCTGGAAAGCAACCCCTTTACAAAGACAACTACCTTGTATCATTTAACACCTAAAGGTATAAGTTCTGCTATGAGCAAATAAATTGCTCAGCATAACTAAAATTGTATGCCTTCGATTTCAGCGATAGTATGAATATCCTTATCACCACGACCCGACAGGTTAATAATAATATGTTTATCTTTGTCTAGCTCTTGGGCTAGCTTAATGCCGTACGCCACGGCATGAGAAGACTCTAGTGCTGGTAAGATTCCTTCAACCCTTGTAAGGGTGTGAAATGCATCTAGTGCTTCATCATCGGTAATAGCAACATATTGTGCACGACCAGAATCTTTTAAATAGGCATGTTCTGGACCAACACCTGGATAATCCAAACCGGCTGAAATTGAATGACCCTCAATAATCTGACCATCCTCATCTTCCATTAAATAGGTACGATTACCGTGTAATACGCCCACACTACCAGCACACAAAGGTGCAGCGTGTGCTGTTGGACCCTTATCTAGCCCATGTCCTGCCGCTTCAACGCCATAAATTTTTACCGATGTATCGTCTATAAATTCATGAAATAAGCCAATCGCGTTTGAGCCGCCACCCACACAAGCAACCAATGCATCTGGCAATCCACCCACTTGATCAGCAAATTGAGCCTTGGCCTCTTTACCAATAATTGATTGAAAATCGCGCACCATCATTGGATAAGGGTGTGGCCCAGCTACAGTGCCAATAATATAAAACGTATCATCAATGTTGGTTACCCAATCACGCATCGCCTCATTAAGTGCGTCTTTTAGCGTTTTAGAGCCTGAAGTAACCGGAATAACCGTGGCGCCCAGAAGCTTCATACGGAATACATTAAGTGCCTGACGAGCAACATCAACTTCACCCATATAAACCACACACTCCAAGCCAAGTCTTGCTGCAACAGTTGCAGTAGCAACGCCATGCTGACCAGCGCCCGTTTCTGCAATAATGCGTGTTTTTCCTAGGCGTTTAGCCAATAAAGCCTGCCCAATAGTGTTGTTAACTTTATGAGCGCCAGTATGATTAAGGTCTTCACGTTTTAAATAAATCTGCGCGCCACCTAGGTTTTTACTTAAATTTTCAGCATGGTAAAGCGGAGTTTCGCGCCCAACGTAGTGCTTAAGATCATGCTTAAATTCAGCAATAAAACTAGGATCGTCTTTAAATTTAAGATAAGCCTCTTTTAATTCTGTAACTGCAGTAACCAGAGTTTCTGGCATAAACGCGCCACCATATTGCTCGAAATGTCCGCTATCGTCTGGTAAGTTGTAATTACTCATAAATTTGATTGTTGAATGAATTGTTTAATTTTATCGATATCTTTGATGCCTTTTGCACTTTCTACACCACTTGATACATCTACTGCATATGGATTTACTTGCGAGATTGCATCTACCACTGTATTGGGGTTAAGACCGCCTGCTAATATAATTGGCAAGTCGATATCAATTTTTGCCAAAGACCAGTCAAAACTTTCGCCTGTGCCGCCATAGGTATTTGGATTAAATGCATCCAGCAATAGGCCGCTAGACCGATAATATTCATCAGCCATTTTTGCAATGTCAGTCTCTTGATTAACACGCAAAGCTTTAATAAATGGCATGGCGTATTGACTACACTCTTCAGGCGTTTCATCGCCATGAAATTGCAGAGTATCGAGAGGCACTTCACACAACACTTCATCAATAAAATGAGAATCTGCGTTTACAAATAAACCTACTCTATTAATAAAAGGCGGTAGCGCTTGTACAATTTCTAGCGCTCGCTCCATATCCACATTGCGTGGAGATTTATCATAAAAAACCAGACCAATTGCATCAATGCCTAATAAAGCTGCATCACGTGCATTTTGCGCCTGAGTAAAACCACAAACCTTAATTTTCATCTATTTTCCTTCAGCGTCTAACTTAGCTTTGATTGCATCACGATCAATCCACCAGTCTTCACCCACTAACTGATCAACAGCGCTAGACATTTTTGGCAAGAACACTTCTGGCTTATCCAGCTGTAATGTTCTGCGCCATAGGTCAAATGTCGACTGATCAGTAACGTGAGAATGCTCGTCTGCAACTGAAGCGATCATTTGTGAAGCAAAAAAGGTTAAGTCGTCATCTGCACCGCGACGAATTGACACGATATAGTGCGCCACAGCAGCAGCATAAGCTTTTGTATCCGCGCCCTTAGGTGACTCTTCAACCAAATGCTGCAACATTGCCACAGTAATTTCAGCATCAATTGGAAAGGTTATGCCCAGCCATAATGCATGTCCTAGTGCTTTTAAAGCATCAGGACCTTCTGATAAAAATAGTGCATCACAAGCTTCTGTAGCCAACTCCCAAAGCTCATTTTCTTTTGCTAGATCAAATGCCAGCATGCCTTTTTCCCAAGCATCGGCGCCTTTATAGCGCTCCACTTGAATGCGGGCAATTTCAAGCAAAGTATTAATATGCTCTTCAACAGCTGTTTCTGGCGTTTGCTCGGCAAGCTGATTTTCAAAAAATTCTAGGCGTGCAACTAGTTGCTCTTCGTTGGCATATAAATCTTCACCGCCTTCTGCGTCAAAAATTTGTTCTTTATTTAGATATTTTCCCATTCGCTATCTCCTAATAAAAGGCCGCTTCTAGGCGATCTTCCCAGTTATCCGGTACGTCTGCATAATCTGGCTTAACATCCATACGAAAAAAGCGTTCATCAGAAGCTTTTGAAATGGTTTTGAGTATAACCACCAAATCTTCAAAACTATCAACCTGCGGATTGGCAATTATTATTTCGCTAATTAACAACATAACTCTTTGTATTTAATATGAATGCCTGCATTTTACACCGCAATCATTAAAAAAGGCCGTGTGATACTAAGGCTATGGCTATTTGCTAGTCTTTTTGGCGGGTTTTTTGGCAGTTTTAGTGGCGGCCTTTTTGGCTGCCGCCTTTTTAGGCGCTTTCTTTTTTGCCTTTTTTGCTTTAGGCTTTAGTTTGCCAGAGATGGCTTTTTTACACTCCTCAAGAGATAGATCAGCAGGCTCTTTGTCGCCAAATACTTTTTTAATGGTAATATTTTTCTGACCTTTGCCACGCTTCTTACCATTCCAAATGTAAGGACCGAAGCGACCATTTAGTACTTGAATTTCAGAATCATCGAAGGTTTTAATAATACGCTCTGCATCAAATTTTTCTTTAGCAGCAATAAGCTCTAACGCTGTTTCAAGGCTGACATCTTCAGGAATATGCTCTTTTAAAGATACATATTTTTTGCCATATTGAATATACGGGCCAAAGCGACCATAATTAGCTTTAATAACACCATGCTCTTCAGTTTCACCCACTGTACGTGGCATATTAAATAATTCCAATGCCTCATCAAGCTTAATGGTTTCAATATCAAGTGTGCCTCTTAGCGCTGCAAATGTTGGCTTATCTTCATCATCTTTATGGCCAATTTGCGCAAACGCACCATAACGTCCAAAACGAACACTAACAGGCTTGCCAGATTTTGGATCTTCGCCCAACTCACGCATGCCGTGAGTTTCTTCTCGAGAAATATCAGCCGCTGCTTCAATTTGAGCATGGAATGGCTCATAAAAATTCTTAACAACATTTTTCCAAGGCACGCCTTGTGTCGCCACCGTATCAAAATCAGATTCTAATTTAGCGGTAAACTCATAATCAATAATGTTGCTGAAGTTTTTAACCAAGAAGTCATTTAATAAATATGCAACATTGGTTGGGAATAGTTTGTTTTTTTCTGCACCCGTGGTCTCGCTCGGCTTAGATTCAACCACAACATTGTCTACAATTTCAATTAGTTCAAATTCACGCTCAAAGCCTTCTCGAGTTTCTTTGGTAACATAATTTCGGTCTTGAACTGTAGAAACCATGGTGGCAAAAGTTGAAGGTCTACCAATACCCATTTCTTCAATTTTTTTAACCAGGGAGGCTTCGGTGTAGCGAGACTTGGCGCGAGAAAAGCTCTCTCTTGCTGAGAAGCTTGCTAATTTTAACAAGTCACCTTCATTTAGATCAGGCAGAAGCTTGTCGTCTGCAGACAAGTAATCGTAAACCTTTAAAAATCCTGGAAAGGTTAGTATTTCACCATTAGCTAAAAACAGCTCATCAGCATTGGATGCTGAGATTTTTATCTGGGTTTTTTGCAACTTGGCATCACTCATTTGCGAGGCCAAAGTACGCTTGTAAATTAAACTATACAATCTAGCAGTTTGCTCATCCACACCATAAATACTTGGCTTGCTTAAATCAGTTGGACGAATGGCCTCATGTGCCTCTTGAGCGCCTGCATCTTTAGTTTTAAAGCGTCTAGGCTGATGATATTCACTGCCGAACTCTTGTATAATCTCTTTTTCTGCAGCCTCAATCGCTGTTTCAGACAAGGTAAAAGAGTCTGTTCTCATGTAAGTAATTGAGCCTTCTCGATAGAGATTTTGCGCAATTGTCATGGTTTGCTTTACAGAAAATCCAAGCTTTTGTGATGCCTCTTGTTGTAATGTCGAAGTAATAAAAGGCGCCTTTGGAGATCGTTTTGATGGCTTTTTTTCAATAGAGAGGACGGTTAAGTCAGCTGATAATAGCTTAGTTGCAAATGCTAAAGCATCGTCTTTAGAATCAAAACCTCTATTCAGCTTAACATCAACCACTTCGCCACTGTCATTAACTAATTCAGCCTTAACCTTGTAAGTAGAAATAGAAGTATGCTGGCTAATCTCTCTTTCTCTTTCCACTACAAGACGCATTACTGGAGATTGAACACGGCCCGCTGAACGAGCGCCTGAGATCTTGCGCCAAAGCACAGGTGAGATCTCAAAACCAACCAAACGATCAATAATACGGCGCGCTTGTTGTGCATCTACCAAATCATAGTCTACCGTTCTTGGCTCAACAATAGCACTGGTAATTGCACCTTTGGTAATTTCATGAAAAACAATTCTTGGGGTGTCTCTTGGCAATTTGAGAGCTTCCAATAAATGCCAAGCAATGGCCTCCCCTTCGCGATCCTCATCCGTTGCAAGATATACTTTTTCTGCTGATTTAACCGCTTTTCGAAGTTCTGCTACAACCTTTTTCTTGTCTGTTGTTACCTCATAGGTTGGCTCAAAATTGTTCTCAATGTCGATACCCATATTTTTCTTGGGCATGTCACGAATATGGCCTATGCTTGATTTAACAACATAACTCTTTCCCAAAAATTTTTCAATGGTTTTTGCCTTAGCTGGGGACTCGACAATTACTAAATTTTTTGCCATTATTGTAGTGTGCGGTTTTCATCAAGAAAAACTATCGACTCAAGCCACTGTGCGGAAACCTCGCCATCGTTGCTATTTCCCAATACCATCATCACCACCCATTTAAGGTCTTCAAGATCAATACCCTCTTCACCAAGAGACATAACTTGCTCGATGATCATTTCACGCTGGTTGGCATCAAGCTGGCCGATATTTTCCATAAATAATAAGAATCCACGCGCCTTTGCATCAAGCTTTGACTGCTCAGCATCCGTATAAACACGCATGCTTGATTGATCCAATGTTTTAAAGGGTTTAATTTTGCCGTCTTGCAATGCGGCAATGTTTTCTAACCAGCTAAGTGCTTTATCAATACCAGCCACATCAAAACCTGCATCTGATAGATGTGCCTTTAGTTCGATATCATCGATTTCATGGGTATTATCAAGCTCTGACTCCTCAAAAAGGTAGTCAAACATATAGGTTAAAACGTCAAGAATATTATGTGTCATAGTGTTTTTATCTAGTTAATACGTAGCCTTGTGCCGATATTTTTTCAATTTTTCCATCAAGCTCTAACAATAGTAATTCACTTGTAATTATTTGTGGACTGAGGCTGGTTTTTTCAACCAACTGGTCCACCGTCAAAGGCTCATAGCTGAGACATTTTAATACGTTAGACCCTGTTTTGTCTATCTCTTTTGTTGATTGGGTATTTTTTTGTGTCAATATTGTGCTTAATAAGCTCTGAGGAAGCTCGTTTGTAATGTCATTAATATCGGTCGTTAATTTCGCACCTTGTCTAATCAAGTCATGACAGCCCTCTGCTAAAGGGTTGTGAATTGAGCTGGGAATTGCAAACACCTCTCTACCCTGATCAGCTGCCAACTTAGCAGTAATCATGGTGCCGCTTTTAATGCTGGCCTCAACCACAAGTGTGCCATAACTCAAGCCACTAATAATTCGATTTCGTCTGGGAAAATTACCAGCAATTGGCGCCGTTCCTATTGAAAACTCTGAAACAAGCGCGCCCTGCATGGAGATTTGATGCGCTAAAGATTTGTGTTTGGCAGGATAAATTCGATCTAGTCCGGTGCCACACACAGCGATGGTTTTTGCTTTTGCCTCTAAAGCACCAATATGCGCTTGTGCATCAATACCACTCGCCATTCCCGAAGTAATAACCAGGCCTAATTTAGCCAGTTCATTGGCAAACTGGTGTGCGTTTTGCTTACCACCTGTTGTTGGATTTCGACTACCAACAATGGCCAATTGTGGCGCACTTAAACAGTCAACATTACCTCTTACATATAATAGTGGCGGTGGATCTGCAATGGTTTTTAATTGTAGTGGGTAGCACTCATCAATCAGCGTTAGAATGTGACAATCGTCCGCCTTCTCCCAATCAAGATCTGCCTGCACAATAGAAGTGTCAGCCGCCTCAAGGTAGACTAGTGTTTGCTTTCTAAATAAACCAGATGCGCTTCTTTCACTATTACTAGATGAAAAAACTTGCCGCGGTGTTTCAAAATATTGCAGAGCTTGGTAAAATGTTTTAACACCCACATACGGCGCCTTTAATAACATCAACCAATAAACCAGATCCATTAACAACCTCCCATTCAACCACTTTGAATGGTCATTATTGTAGCATTTTATAGTGCCTAATAAACTGTTGTAAATTATAGAGCCTATATTCATCACAGTTAATGCGCAGAACATTAAATTAGGGTAAAATTGCAAGATTTTATTGAGCGATATTCATTATGAAGCAGAAGAGAACCTTTCAACCGAGTGTTATTAAACGTAAACGTAAGCACGGTTTCAGATCAAGAATGAGCACCAAAGCGGGGCGCGCAGTTATCAATTCGCGCAGAAGAAAAGGACGTAAGCGCTTAACAGCTTAGCACCCTTCGTAGATGTCTTTTAGGTTAACCCGCCAATCTAAAATCTTAAAACCTGGTGAATATAAATCCATTTTCAATAATGGCAATATGACCAGGGGAAGATATTGGCAGGTAATGGCTGTTAAGACGGATAACACACAAGCAAAACTCGGTCTTGCAATTTCTAAAAAAGTCCATCGTCTAGCGGTTGAACGTAATCGCTTTAAACGCATAGCGCGCGAAACATTTAGAATGCAGCAAGCTCAGTTAGGTAATTGGGAGTTTGTTGTAATGGCAAAGCGCGCAAAGCGCGCTGATAACGCCATTACCGCTAAGGATTTGCAAGGATTATTTAATAAGATAGTTGCCCAATAATGCGCTATATATTACTAATCCCTATTAAATTCTACCAGCTATTCATTAGTCCGCTATTAGGCTCTAACTGCAGATTTCAGCCAACTTGTTCGCAATATGCTTATGACTCTGTTAAAGATCATGGCCTTTTTAAAGGCTTTGCCCTAAGTGCAAAACGCATAGGAAAATGCCATCCTTGGCATGATGGCGGCTTTGATCCAGTACCAAAAAAATAATTTAACTTTACTTAAAAAAAATCGATGAATAATCAAAAATTTTTCCTAATTGTTGCAATCCTTCTTAGTGTTTTCTTACTAAACGAACAATGGGATAGACAGCATGCTGTTGATGAAAATGGCAACTTACTTTACCAGCAACAAGTCAAAAATTCTGGCGTTGCTTCCACACAATCTAATCAAGAGCTTAATGTTCCAAGTGCTATTACTACTGCCTCAACACCTGATCTTCCAGTAACTGAACAAACACACACCGGCGCATTCTCTACCGTTAGTACAGATTTACTAACGGTAGAAATTAGCCATAAAGGCGGTACCATTATTAATGCATGGCTTAATGATTATCCGATTGAGCTTGGATCTGAAGCTAAATTTCAATTGCTAAGCGATAAATCTGGCGAGTTATTCCAGGCCCAAAGTGGCTTGCTACCAAGTGAGAAAATGCCGACGCACCATTCACAGTTTAGTGCTGGCCAAACTCACTATCAAATGCAAGGCGACAGCCTTGTTGTTCCATTAGTATGGAAGGGTGACAATGGCACAATAGTAACAAAAAACTATCATTTCACCAAAGGTAGCTACGTGATTGATATTGACTATCAGGTGACTAACAACACAAACGATACTGTAAACGTTACTGGCTATACTCAATTAGTTCGTAACGCACTAGATCAGTCAAACATGATGATGCCGACCTACACAGGTGGTGCAAAGTACGACGATCAAGAGGTTTATGAAAAAATAGAATTTGACGAATTTAACGAACAGCCAAAAACATCTTCTAAAGGTGGCTGGATGGCAATGATCCAGCATTACTTCTTTGTGGCTATGGTTCCAGATGCGCAAAATACACACAATTACTCCTCTAAGGTTAATAACGGAAAATACCTATTAACTATTGTTAATCCTGCCCAAAGTGTTGCGCCAGGTGCCACTGAAACTTTAAGCACAAACTCTTTATATGTTGGCCCTAAAGAACAAGAGATTCTTGATGGTCTAGCGCCAGGTTTAGACAAAACTGTAGACTACGGCGTGCTTTTCATTATTGCTAAGCCGTTATCAGAAGTACTTCACTGGGTTTATTCATTTGTACAGTCTTGGGGTTATGCAATTATCATATTAACCATTATGATCAAGCTGGCTTTTTACAAGTTGAGTGAGAAGTCTTACCGCTCAATGGCAGGCATGAGAAAACTATCTCCACGCTTAGCCAAGCTTAAAGAAACTTATGGTGATGATAAGCAAAAAATGGGTCAGAAAACCATGGAGCTATACAAGACTGAAAAAATTAATCCTGCTGCAGGTTGTTTGCCAATCTTAGTACAAATTCCAGTCTTTATCTCTCTTTACTGGGTGTTATTAGAGATGGTTGAACTGCGTCAAACACCTTTCTGGTACTTGCTTGATTTGTCAGCGCCAGATCCGTTCTACATCTTGCCATTGATCATGGGCGCTAGTATGTTTGTACAACAAAAACTAAACCCGCCGCCACCTGATCCAATGCAGGCTAAGATCATGATGTCACTGCCATTTGTGTTTACGATTTTTTTCCTATGGTTCCCGTCAGGATTGGTACTTTACTGGGTGGTAAATAACGTTCTTTCGATTGCACAACAGTGGTTTATTAACAAGCGCATTAATGGCTAACGTCATCACCTCAACTGATGACTACCTATTTTGGCGAGACGAAAAGCTTGCCAATGCCGCCACAAGTATCGAAGAATGCCTAGTAGAAGTTAATAATCCTGAGCGGTTAACGTCAGCAGAAAAGAGCCAAATAACAAAACTATGCACCGCTAATAGCTTTGCATTATTTAGCACAAAGCCACAGCAGGACTATTCAACAAGCATAGTACGCTTTAACCAGCAATTTGATCTAGAAGAGTTTGATCAACATTTATACGTTAAAAAACAGGGCTTGGCACACATCACTCAAAGCAATATAAAGCATCAAGCGGAATTTATCCCTTATACCAATCGAGCCATTGGCTGGCATACAGATGGCTACTATAATGCCATTGAAAATAGGATAAGGGCGTTTTCTCTATTTTGTGTTAATCCTGCCCAAAGTGGTGGTGAAAACCAATGGATCGATCATCAAATGGCTTATCTGTTATTACGAGAAGATAATCCCGAAGTTACCAAAGCACTAACCCATTCAAAAGCCATGAGCATACCAGCGCACGTTGTAGATGGCCATACAAGGCGTGAGACTTCCGCAGGGCCTATCTTCTTACATGATGATAAGACTCAACAGCTTTATATGCGATACACTCAAAGAAAGAAGAATATAGAGCTTCATGATTCCGAAGAAATTAGACAAGCTGTTAATATTTTGGATCAATTATTAGCAAGTAACACTCCTTATCACTTTTTACATACTATGGAATCTGACCAAGGGCTTTTGTGCAACAACGTTCTACATAAAAGATCGGCATTTATGGATAATCAAGAAACACCTAGGCTAATGCTTAGAGGGCGCTATTTCAATAGTGTTGCATAAACTGCTATAATTCAAGCTATGATCACGCACCATCAGCTAGATAGCGCCAAACAACTGCCTTCTGATAATTTTAATCAGCGTCCTGACGATTCAGAAATTAATCTTGTTGTGATTCATAATATTTCATTACCACCAGGTGAATTCAACAACAATAACATTGAAGATTTCTTTACCAATAAACTAAACGCTAATAAACACGCCTATTTCAAAACTATTGAGCATCTAAGAGTTTCAGCGCATTTGCTCATTAAGCGTGATGGCTCTATTATTCAATTTGTGGATTTTGATCAAAGAGCCTGGCATGCAGGTGAATCCGTTTTTAACAATCAAGAAAACTGCAACGATTGTTCAATCGGTATTGAATTAGAGGGTGTTGACGACATTGCCTTTGAATCAAAACAATATCAATCATTAAATAAAGTATTATCAAATTTAAAGTCTCACTATCCAATTACAGATATTGTTGGCCATAGTCAGATTTCCCCAGGCAGAAAAACGGATCCGGGGCCAGCATTTGAATGGAGTAAATTAACATGCAATTATTAAATAAAGCCTACCTAAGAGCAAAAAAAATAAAACTCATTATCTTTGATGTTGATGGCGTATTAACAGATGGCGGTTTATACTTCTCAGACGAAGGTATTGAACTTAAGCGTTTTAATGCACTTGACGGATTGGGTATAAAGCTACTTAAACAAAATGGCATTGAGCCTGCTGTTATTAGTGCAAGAAATACTCCTAATGTTGCCCACAGAATGAAGAATCTAGGCATTGAACATTACTACCAAGGCCAAGATAATAAGCTTATTGCTTTTAAGGAATTATTAGAAAAGCTAAAACTTAACTCTGATGAGGTTGCCTATGTGGGTGATGACATCATCGATTTGCCCGTCATGCGAAATATCGGCTTACCTATTGCAGTTGCTAATGCCCACGACTTAGTTAAAGAGAATGCCTGCATTGTTACCGATAAAAAAGGTGGCCATGGTGCGGTAAGAGAGGTTTGTGATTTTCTATTAAAGGCTCAAGATTGTTACGATTCTGCAATGGCTAAATATTTAATATAAGCCTTTTGCATAAATAAGCTTCAGCATGACAGAATTTCAATCACTTTGTTACAAAACACTTAAACAATCCGTTCCAGCAGGCTCAGTAATCACTTATGGTGGTCTGGCTACACTTATGAATCGCCCAGGCGCCTATAGAGCAGTAGGTTCAGCCATGAATAAAAACCCCTTTGCGCCAGAAGTGCCTTGTCATCGAGTGGTGAAAGCCAATGGAGATTTGGGCGCTTATGCTTTCGGTGGTGAATTAAAGCAAAAACGCCTTCAAGAAGAAGGCGTTTTCGTAATCAACAATAGAATTGTAAACTTTAAAGAAATTTGCCTTTAGCGCTTCTTTCCTCTCATTTTAGAAATCATTTGCAGTTGAGCCATAGACTCAGCTAATGCCGCCGTCGTAGAAGAAATGTCTTGATCTGTATCTGCATTGGCCATAGTCTCTTCAGCTCTTTGCTTCGCTTCTAATGCTTTAGATTCATCTAAATCATGGGCACGAATAGCAGTATCAGAAAAGATTGTTACTACTGTTGGCTGAATTTCAATAATACCGCCAGACACATAGATCGATTCAACACCCTGTTCAGTCTCAACACGAACTTCACCCGGGCGCAATGTTGACAATAGTGGTAAATGCTGAGGATAAACACCTAGCTCACCATTACTACCAGGCGCAAATACACACTTAACTTCACCCGAATAGAGTGATTCAGTGGCACTTACGATATCAACATGAATCGTTGACATTTATGCGTTCTCCGCAGCTCTTGCACGAACTTCTTCAATAGATCCAGTCATGTAGAATGCCTGCTCTGGAAGATCGTCAAGCTCACCATTAAGAATAGCCTGGAAACCAGAAATCGTATCTTTAAGTGATACGTACTTACCAGGAGATCCTGTAAATACTTCAGCAACAAAGAATGGCTGAGATAAGAAACGCTGAACTTTACGAGCACGTGTTACAGACTGTTTATCTTCTTCAGATAATTCATCCATACCTAGAATTGCAATAATATCTTTTAATTCTTTATAACGCTGCAAGATACCTTGTACGCCACGAGCAATATCATAATGCTCTTGACCAACGATTAGCGGATCTAGCTGACGAGATGTTGAATCTAGTGGATCTACCGCAGGGTAAATACCTAATTCAGCTACTTGACGCGACAATACAACTGTTGCGTCTAAGTGAGCAAATGTTGTTGCAGGAGAAGGGTCAGTCAAGTCATCTGCTGGTACGTATACCGCTTGAATTGAAGTAATAGAGCCCTTCTTCGTAGAAGTAATACGCTCTTGTAATGCGCCCATTTCAGATGCTAACGTTGGCTGATAACCTACCGCTGAAGGCATACGGCCTAATAGTGCTGATACTTCAGTACCTGCAAGCGTGTAACGATAAATATTGTCAATAAATAACAATACATCACGGCCTTCATCACGGAATGCCTCTGCCATCGTTAAGCCTGTAAGAGCAACACGTAATCTATTTCCCGGTGGCTCGTTCATTTGACCGTATACAAGAGATACTTTGTCAAGTACGTTAGATTCTTTCATCTCATGATAGAAGTCGTTACCCTCACGAGTACGCTCACCAACACCCGCAAATACAGAATAACCTGAGTGCTCAATTGCAATGTTACGAATAAGCTCCATCATGTTTACTGTTTTGCCAACACCGGCACCACCAAACAAACCAACTTTACCACCCTTCGCAAATGGACAAACTAAGTCAATTACCTTAATACCTGTCTCTAATAATTCTGCAGCAGGAGCAAGTTCATCATAAGCAGGTGCAGGACGGTGAATAGCATTTCTTTGCTCTTCACCAATCTCACCGGCGTTATCAATTGGCTCTCCAAGAACGTTCATAATACGGCCAAGCGTCTTAGTTCCAACTGGAACCTGAATAGGTGCGCCAGTATTGCTCACTTCAATACCACGCTTCAAACCTTCAGAACCACCCATCGCAATTGCACGAACCGTGTTATCGCCTAATTGCTGCTGTACTTCTAATGTAAGGCCTGTCTCTGTAACCATTAAGGCGTCATAAATATTTGGAATGTTGTCTGCCGGAAACTCGACATCAATAACCGCACCAATAATTTGTGTAATTTTTCCGCTGCTCATTTTACTTTTCCTTTTTTAAAACTCTATTTTTTAATTTTATACTGCGGCTGCACCACTAACAATTTCAGAAATTTCCTGAGTAATTGCAGCTTGTCTTGCCTTATTGTAAACCAATTCTAACTCGTCTACCATATCACCAGCATTATCCGTCGCACTCTTCATGGCAATCATTCTAGATGATTGCTCACAAGCGATGTTTTCTACTAAACCTTGGTACACGATAGCCTCAATGTATCTAACTAACAATGCACTTAATGCCTCTTCAGCATCTGGCTCATAAATATAATCCCAGCGGTGACCCATGCCTTCGGCTTCAGATGCAACCATTGGAATAAGCTGTGCTGTCGTTGGCACTTGCGTCATGGTATTCTCAAACATGTTATACGCTACTGATAGTTGTTGAATTTCATCATTATCATAAGCATCTAACATCACTTTTACCGTACCCAAAAGGTCGTCAAAGTGTGGAGCATCGCCTAGGTCAGTTAATACTGATTTAATACCTAGTCCAGAATTTTTGAAAAATGCAGTTGATTTCTTACCAATCGTACAGATATCTACTTCAATGCCTTTTTCTTGGTAAGCAGCAACGTCTTTCAATAGGCTTCTAAATAAATTTGTATTTAAGCCACCACAAAGACCCCTGTCACTTGAAATAATAATTATTCCAACACGCTTAAGTTCGCCCACTTCTTTCATGTACGGGTGCTCAAACTCTGGGTGTGCATTTGCCAAGTGACCAATTACTTTAGTAATTTTTTCAGAATAAGGGCGTGATGCCTCCATTCTTTCTTGGGCCTTTTTCATTTTAGACGCGGCAACCATTTCCATGGCCGATGTGATCTTCTGAGTATTTTTAATACTCGCGATCTGCGTTCTAATTTCCTTTCCAGCTGCCATATTATTTATTTACCAAGTGTGGTTTGCCTTGAAATCATCAATTGCTGCTTGTAACTGACTAGCAACATCGTCATTGTAATCGCCATTTTCATTAATAGAATCCATTAATGAAACTTGATTAGATCTCATGTAGTTTAATAACGCTTCTTCAAAATCAACAACTTTATTTGCATCAATATCATCTAAAGATCCAGAGTTAGCAGCAAACAGTGAAGTTGCAAGCTCAGCCACCGATAGAGGTGTGTATTGCTTTTGCTTCATTAATTCTGTTACGCGCTGACCACGATCAATTTGCGCTTTTGTTTCAGCATCAAGATCTGACGCAAACTGAGCAAATGCTTGTAATTCACGGTACTGAGCCAAGTCAAGACGAATACCACCACCTAATTTCTTAATGATATTAGTTTGCGCAGCACCACCAACACGAGACACTGATAAACCGGCGTTAATCGCAGGACGTACACCGGCATTAAACAAGTCTGTTTCTAAGAAAATCTGACCATCAGTAATAGAAATTACGTTAGTTGGAACGAATGCTGATACGTCACCACCCTGAGTTTCAATAATAGGTAGTGCTGTTAATGAGCCCGTTTTACCTTTAACTTCACCCTTAGTCATCATTTCAACATACTCGGCATTTACACGCGAAGCACGCTCTAACAAACGAGAGTGTAAATAGAATACATCACCTGGGTAAGCTTCACGTCCTGGTGGACGCTTAAGAAGTAATGATACTTCACGGTAAGCCCAGGCCTGTTTTGTTAAGTCATCATAAACGATTAATGCATCTTCACCGCGATCACGGAAGTACTCAGCCATTGAACAACCCGCATAAGGTGCAATGTACTGTAGTGCTGGAGATGATGCTGCGCCTGCATTAACGATAATGGTATTTTCTAAAGCGCCATGCTCTTCTAGCTTACGAACTACTGCAGCTACAGAAGAATCTTTCTGACCAATCGCTACATAAACACAACGAATGCCTGTGTCTTTTTGATTAATAATTGCATCAACTGCAACCGCTGTTTTACCTGTTTGACGATCACCAATGATTAACTCACGCTGGCCACGGCCAACTGGGACCATCGCATCAATCGCCTTAACACCTGTTTGAATTGGCTGGTCTACTGACTTACGCTCAATAACACCTGGTGCCATAATTTCTAATGGAAGTGAATCTGTTGTATCAATTGCACCTTTGCCATCAATTGGCTGACCCAACGGATTTACAACACGACCAAGCATTGCCTCACCCACTGGCACTTCAACTAGTTTGTTAGTACATTTAACAATGTCGCCTTCTGAAAGGTGAAGGTAATTACCTAGTACAACTGCACCAACTGAATCTTGTTCAAGGTTAAGTGCCATACCAAATGTATTGCCTGGGAATTCAAGCATTTCACCAAATTGAACGTCGGCTAAACCGTGAATTCGAACGATACCGTCACTAACACTAACAATAGTACCTTCTGTGCGTGCCTCTGCTGCAAAGTCAAAACCTTCTATTTGTTTTTTAATTAAATCACTAATTTCGCTGGCGTTTAATTGCATAACTCTTCCTTTTATATAAATTTATAATTAATGTGTTGTTAGACGCAGTCCAAGCTCATTTGTTCGAGCTTTAATTGATAAATCAATTACCTTGTCTCCTAATTTAATAATCAAACCGCCCACTAGTGACTTATCAATTGTTGTTTCAATACTTACTGTTGCATCATACTTAGCAGAAAGATCTTTAACTATGCTCTTTTCTTCAGCAGCTGTTAGTTTATAAGCACTAATCACAGTGAATGCCTTTGCATCATCGAAAGCATTTGCCTGATTCTCAAACAAATCTAGAATACTTGACAATGCTGCTGCTCGATCGTTTTCCAATACTAATGATAAAAATTCATTTTCTTTAGTATTTAAAGCGCGCTCAGCAATACTAGCAACTAGATTTTGGATAGTAGTAGTCTTATCTTGCTTAGAAGCACTAGGCGATTCAAGATACGCTTGCATTTGATCGTCCGCTACTAAAGATGCAGCTGCTTCTAAAATAGCCTTCCAGTCATCGTGTGACTTGTCTTGCTGAGCAATTTCAAAAATTGCATTAGCGTAAGGCTTGGCGATTGTGACTAATTCCATAATCTATTACTATAGTGTTTGTGACAATTTAGTCAGCATGTCTTTATGTGTCTTACCATCTACTTCTTTAGATAAAACCGCATTAACACCTTGCATAACTAAAACAGATACTTGCTCTTGAAGTTCATTTCGAACACGGACTTTATCTTGCTCAAGCTCTGCACTTGCTTGTGACTTAACTTTATCAGCCGCCTGAATAGCAACATCTTTGGCTTCTTCAACCATGTTAGATGCTTGCTTTGAAGCGTTAGCGATAATCTCTGCAGCCTGATCTTTAGACTGGGCAATTAACTCTTGTGCCGCTTGTTCAGCTTCTGCTTGCTCAGATAATCCACGTTCCGCTGCTAATAAGCCACTTTCGATACGCTTTTGGCGCTCTTCCATAGCTGCAATTAGCGGTGGCCATACATACTGCTTGACCATGTAGATAAAAATGAAAAATGCAATTGATTGACCAATTAATGTAGCATTGATATTCATGTGCTTGCCTTATACTTTAAGAATTAAAACGTTAAAACTACTTATGCAACTGCGAATAGTACGTACAGACCTAAACCAACAGCAATCATTGGTACCGCATCTACTAGACCCATGAAGATGAAGAACTGAGTTCTTAACATTGGAATAAGCTCTGGTTGACGTGCAGCACCTTCTAGTACTTTAGCACCCAACAGGCCAATACCGATCGCTGCGCCTAGTGCGCCCATACCCATCATAATACTACCCGCTATATATAACATTGCGCTTACTTCATTCATCTTACTTCTCCTGTGATATTAAATAAAAATTAAAAATTAGTGTTCGTTGTCGTGTGCCATGTCCATATACACAATGGTTAGCGTCATGAAAATAAAGGCTTGTAAGGTAATAATCAAGATGTGGAACAATGCCCAACCGACTTGTAATAATCCACCAAATGCGCCAAACCCAATACCTACGCTATACATAATAGCAATTAGGATAAAGATGATTTCACCTGCATACATATTACCGAACAAACGTAATGCTAATGAGATCGGCTTAGAAATTAAAGCAACACCCTCTAATAAAAGGTTTGCAGGAAGACCCCACTTACCAAATGGGTGGAATAGAATTTCTGCAAAGAATCCGCCTAGGCCCTTATGTTTGATGCTGTAGTACACAATTAAAAAGAAAATTGAGATTGCCATGCCAAATGTAATATTTGGATCAGTTGACGGTACCACTTTAAAGAATGCTGCGTGCGGATCACCGCCCATTGCGCCAACCGTAACCGCTGCTAATTGTGGTAACCAGTCAACGGCAATTAGATCCATAAAATTCATCAAGAAAATCCAAGCAAAAATGGTTAATGCCATTGGCGCTACTAGCTTATTTTTATGCTTGAACGAATCACGAACACTGAAGTCGATGAACTCAATCACCATTTCAATGAAATTTTGAAAGCCTGAAGGTACGCCTGTTGTTGCTTTTTTACCAGCAGAACGGAATACAAAATAGAAAACCAAGCCTGTTACTAACGACCAAAACATTGAGTCAACATTGATTGACCAAAAGCCCATGCTCGCAGCTTGCTCTGCCGTGTGAGCAAAAGTCCAATGACCATCTAACTGACCATAGGTCAGGTTGGTTAAATGGTGCTTAATATATTCTGAAGATGTTAAGGTTTCAACTGACATTGTTTGTAAAAAGCAAGGCTCACATTAATAATAAAAAAACTCAAAATAACACTCAATGGATCAAAACGTTGCATCGCAAATACCAACAAAATACCAACCAACATAAGCCTTTCAATCAACGAAACCCTGGCCAAATTAATAACTTGCTTTGGGTCCATGATATTCTTACGCTTAAGCTGTTGCATTCGCCAATAAAGCAAGCTTTGATTTATAATTGCAATCAAAGTGCCGACAACAAGTTCCATAGATGCAAAAATTATATACTAAATGCCCTTATATTTCCAACAAAAAATTTAGGTTTCTACTCTTTTTTTATTTATCCATGGTTAGCGTACTTTAATATATTTGACAAGTGTTCTTATTATCTAGATAATAAGTCTTTATTGAACTAAAACTACTGAGGAGAGTTTCACATGGCACATGTTGTCGTTATTGGTGCGAGCACGGGCGGTTTGCCATTTGCTTACGATATTAAAAAAACTTTGGGTGATAATCATAAAGTCACTGTTATTTCCAACAACCCTAATTTTAATTTCATCCCTTCCAATCCTTGGGTTGCTGTTGGTTGGCGCTCTACAGATGACATTAGTTTTGAGCTAGAACCACGCCTTAAGAAAAAAGATATTAACCTAATTGTTGGCGAAGCCAGTGAAATTAAGCCTAATGACAACCAGGTATTGGTTGGTAATGAAGTTGTTGATTACGACTATTTAGTATTGGCCACCGGCCCTAAATTAGCCTTTGATGAGATTGAAGGATTGGGGCCTGATGGGCATAGTGTGTCTATTTGTACAACAGCTCACGCCAAAGTAGCCTCTGACGAATGGGAAGAATTTTGCAAAAATGGCGGCGGTCCAATTGTTGTTGGTGCCGTTCAAGGCGCTTCGTGCTTTGGTCCTGCTTATGAATTTGCCTGTATTATGGATACTGACCTTAAAAAACGCGGCATCCGTGACAAGTGTCCGATGACGTTTGTCACTGCTGAACCCTATATCGGTCATCTAGGACTGGGCGGTGTTGGAGACTCAAAAGGCTTACTTGAATCTGAATTTAGACAGCGTCATATCAAATGGATTACCAATGCTAAAGTTGCCAACATTGCTGCAGATGTCGTTACCGTTGAAGAAGTTAACGATGCCGGTGAAGTAATCAAAACTCACGAAGTTGCTACCAAACATACCATGATGCTACCAGCATTTAAAGGTGTTGATACAGTTGCCAAACTAGCTGAAGTAGATGCAGGCTACGTTAATCCACGCGGCTTTGTTATGATTAATAACAAACAGCAATCACCAGTTAAGGATAACATTTTCTCAGTCGGTGTTAATATTGCCATTCCACCTGTCGAAGCAACGCCAGTTATGTGTGGCACACCAAAAACAGGCTACATGATTGAATCTATGGTAACGGCCGTTGTGCACAATATTGAAGAGATGATTGCCGGAAAAGAGCCGTCACATATTCCAACTTGGAACGCTGTTTGTATTGCTGATATGGGTGACACAGGTGCCGCCTTTGTAGCTATGCCTCAAATTCCACCTAGAAACGTAACTTGGGCGAAAAAAGGAAAAATGATGCATCTTGCTAAAATTGCCTTTGAAAAGTTCTTTATTCGTAATATGAAAACGGGTAACTCTGAGCCATCTTATCAAAAATACATCTTTAAGATGCTGGGTATTGAGCGTTTGAAAAAATAACTAACACTCAAAAAAAGCTACGAAAGTAGCTTTTTTTATGTCTTTTATAAAGGGCGACTCCCTGCAATCATTTCTTTAGCGGCACTGCGTGTTTTTTCAGTAATTGTTGATCCACCCAGAATACGTGCAATTTCATCCACTCTTTGAGTGTCTGTTAGTTGTTCGACAGTGGTCTGAGCTCCTTCTGTATTCTGGGATTTACTTACTCGTAAGTGCTGATGCCCAAAAGCAGCCACTTGAGCTAAATGGGTAATACAAATAATTTGATAATTTTTGGATAAATCTTGAAGCTTTCTACCCACAACCTCAGCAACAGCGCCACTAATGCCGACATCAACCTCATCAAAAATAAGTGTTGGCGTATATTCACTATCGCTATTAACTACCGAAATGGCCAACGATATGCGTGATAACTCACCGCCAGATGCCACTTTCTTTAATAATTTGAAATCTTGACCCATATTGGTTTTAACCAAAAAATCAATACTTTCAACACCATTTAAATGAACACCCTCTGTCTTTTCACTCAGTCCGACCTTAAACTCACTGCCCGGCATGCCAAGTACTTGCATAGCATCTGTTACTAGTCCAGATAATTCATCGGCCTTTTGCTGGCGAATTTTAGAAATAGTTTGCGCTTTAGATTGATAACGTTTAGCAACATCTTCAAGCTGTCGTGTCATTTCAGCAACTGAATTTGCACCACCACCAATCTCATCAAGCTTGATTTCTATCTGCTCACGCACTATCAATAATTCTTCTATTTGACAATCATGCTTTCTGCCCAAAGTATACAACTCAGAAATACGTTCTTCTATTTCTTGTGCGCTTTGCTCATTAGTTGAAAGCTTACTTAAATATTGGGTTAATTCATAAACCGCCTCTTGGGTTTGAACTTGTGCAGAATCAAGCAATTCAACAGCTACTTGTAATTTATCATCCATCTCAAGCACTTCATTAATCTCTGAATTAAGTGTTAATAATTGTGCATTAATGCCGTTTTCGTCTTCTAGTTGATTGAGCACAGTTGAGGTTTTTTCAGTAATTGCTTGTGCATTTGCGCTGGTTTTAAAATCAGCCTCAATGGTATCAAGCTCCTCTTGATCAAGCATCGCTTCATTTAATTCGTTCAGTTGATGTGAATATAGTGCCTGTTGCTGCTCAATCACATTCTGATTATCAGTCAGATTCTGAATTTTCTCATCAAGAGCTTTATACTCTTTAACAATGGCATTAAGCGATTTTTTATCAGCTTCTAATTGTGAAAACCCGTCCAACAGCTTCATTTGCTGCTCAGGTCTTAATAAGAGCTGGTGCTCATTTTGACCATGGATATCTAACAACAAATCGCCCACATTACGAACCACAGACAAAGGTACGCTAGTGCCATTAATAAAAGCCTTCGATCGACCGTCACTGGTAATCACTCGGCGCAAAATACACTCACCGTCATCATCTAGTGATTGCCCTGCTAAAAAGCTCTGAACTTCTTGATTGCCCTCAACTGAAAAAGCAGCACTAATATCGGCCTTATCTTTACCATGACGCACCAAATTGGAATCAGCGCGAACACCTAATGTTAGACCTAATGCTTGTAATAAAATTGATTTACCTGCGCCCGTTTCGCCCGTAACAGCACTCATGCCAGACTCAAAAGATAGGTCTAGCTTTTCAACAACGGCTAGGTTTTTGACCGATAACTGCGATAACATTACTTATGCCCGCTTATGACAGCTTAGATCCCCAATGCAGCTTTGAGCGAATAATTTCAAAATAATCGTAGTCTTCAGGATGCAATAAATGCACGAAGCTTCCGTGTTGGCGAACGCGAATCTCTTGGCCTGGCATAACCGGAAAAGACTCTTGGCCATCAATATGCACACTCACACCTTCACTAGCGTCTTTTACGTGTACAACCACCTCGCTACCGCCAGGCACTAGTAATGGGCGGTGACTCATGGTATGTGGGCAAATTGACACCAGGCCAATTGCATTGACACCTGGATGCATAATCGGCCCACCACTTGATAATGCATAAGCAGTTGATCCAGTAGGGGTGGTGATAATTAGCCCATCAGCACGCTGATTATTAACAAATTTACCATCAATATAAACATCAAATTCAATCATTTTCAAGGCATCTTGACGATTAATAACCGCATCATTAAGCGCTACACTTTGATGAATAACTTGCCCATCTTGCTCTATTTGACACGACAACAAACAGCGCTCTTCTTTGGTGTACTCACCAGCCAACACCTTGGTAACCATGTCAAACATACTGGCCACCGAAACATCAGCCAGAAAACCCAGTCTACCTAAATTAATCCCCAAAATTGGAATGTTATTATCAACAAAAGTTCTGGCTGTGTTGAGTATTGAACCATCTCCGCCCACCACAATAATCAAATCTGCACTTTCAGCAATAACTGAAATATCTCGAACCACAGTCACACCTTGTGCTTCTAAAAACGCGCGCAGTTCATCGGCTGTGCCTTCACTCACAGGATCGAAAGGTTTACTAATAATGCCGATGGTATTAAACATAATAAATTTACCGATAAGTAATGCTTGAATTCTTTAAAATAGCCACTATATAACAGGCTAATATTTAGCTACAAATATACATTAATTGGACAACAAGATGACAAAAAAGCAAGATCAAGATGAAACTGTTGAAAATACAGTAGATGAAAACGTTGAGGCAACCGAGCAAGAAGCTCCAGAAATCGACCTACAAACACAATTAGAAGAAGCGCAACAATCAGCAAAAGACAATTGGGATAAAGTTGTACGCGCCCAAGCTGAAATGGAAAATCTTAAACGTCGCAATATGAAAGATCTTGAAAATGCGCACAAATTTGCCCTTGACGGCTTTGTAAAAGCATTGCTAGAAGTTAAAGACTCTTTAACCATGGGACTTAAAACTGCCCAAGAAGAAAGCGCTACAGTTGAAAGTATTACTGAAGGCCTTGAAATGACTGATAAAGTCTTTATTTCTACTTTAGAAAAATTTGGTGTTGAGCTTTTGAACCCTACTGGTGAAGCGTTTAATCCAGAATT
>ERZ1046740.235-NODE-235-length-48646-cov-7.075405_pt1 | contig 48646 bp, 46 predicted proteins | sample MGYA00383093_ERZ1046740 | MGnify/ENA primary metagenome ERZ1046740 (study PRJEB29581, sample SAMEA5548363) | metagenome | biome: marine; feature: coastal; material: water | depth 25 m | study: Short-term variability in the microbial, nano- and picoplankton... | reverse complement strand
AGTGTGGAAATAAAAAAAGGAAACTGACTTACATCGAGTTTCCTTTTTTATGTAGCGCAGAGCAGAATCGAACTGCCGACCTCTGGGTTATGAATCCAGCGCTCTAACCATCTGAGCTACCGCGCCATTTTTACAGGTTTAAAGCTACATAAATAACCCCTGTAAAGCGGGCGCAAATATATTTAAAAAACCTACCTGCAACAGCCCTGAAGACTTTTTTTCTAGCTTGGAAAAAATCTTTTTTTATCTATATTGCAAGCGTTCAAAAAAGAACAAAATCGACCTTAACATACGCATGGAAGAAAAAATAAAATACGAACTGGAATTCCCAGTTAAAGCATCACCAACAATGTTATTCCCTTTCTTGTCAACGCCAAGTGGTTTGTCAGAATGGTTTTGTAACGATGTTAATTCGCGCGGAGAGCTATTTACTTTCTTTTGGGATGACTCTGAAGAGTCTGCAAAAATGATCAAGAAGAAGCAGGACAAGTTCATTATGTTCAGCTGGATGGAAGACATAGATGAGGGAAACAAAAACTATTGGGAGTTTAATATCGTTGTGGATGAGCTGACTAAAGATGTTTCTTTAATGGTTACGGACTATGCTCCAGAAGATGAATTAGAAGAATCTAAGCAACTATGGGATAGTCAAATTCATGAGTTGTTGCATGTAATTGGTGCTTAAAATGAGTCTTGAGTTTGAAAAAAACTAAATCTTGTAAATTCTTTATTGTACCCACTTTGGTGTTAATAGCTGTAAGTGGGTTTTTTTTATTCGTTTTCACCCGAAGTGAAATTCATTATTATTTAAATCAATTTCACGCGGATTGGGCAGACACATCGTTTAAATATGTTACCCATCTGGGAGATGGTGCAATTTTCGCTTTCGCGATTCCCTTGGCATTTGTCAAAAACTTAAGGTGGTTTTTTGTAATTGCTTGTACAGCCGTAATTGTATTGCTCGTTACGGGCGTTCTAAAACAATTTGTTTTTCAAGGATTGCCAAGACCTTCGTTATTCTTAGGCGAAGAAACGTTACACCTTGTTCCTGGAGTTAAAATGCATACCATGAACAGTTTCCCAAGTGGGCACACCACAGCTGCATTTGCTTTTTACTTTGTCTTGTGTTTCTTGTTGAAGAACAAAGTAGGTTCTTTCGTGTTGTTCATATTGGCAGCTTTTGTTGGGTATTCAAGAATTTATTTGTCGCAACACTTTTTAATAGATGTTACGGCAGGCGCCATTCTTGGTGTTATTTGCGGTTACATGGCCATTGCCTTAATTAGTAGCTGGAAATGGGATAAATTAGATGTTAAATTTCAAGAGTTAAAAAAAGCCAATGCATAAATCGGCTGGAGCCATTTTCTTTGCTGTATTAGCAGCGTTATTCTTTCTTCCATTTTTGGGTGGTGTTCACCTATTTGATTGGGATGAGATAAACTTTGCTGAAATTGCGAGAGAGATGATTGTTTTAGAAAACTATCTTGAGCCTCAGATAAACTTTGAATCTTTTACTGAAAAGCCACCTATGTTTATGTGGTTGCAGGCTTTTTTTATGAATTTGTTTGGAGTGGGGGAATATGCATCTCGCTTGCCAAATGCGATAATGGGAATCATTGTTCTTCCGGTAATCTATAACATTGGTAAAACAGTGTATAACAACAAATTCGGTTATTTCTGGGCCCTAGCTTATTTCGGTTCAATTCTGCCGCACCTGTATTTTAAGTCAGGAATCATAGATCCGATATTCAACTTTTTTATTTTTTTAAGCTTGTACTTTTTGGTACGTTATTATTGGGTTAAAAAAAATTTCTGGGGTATTTCTAGAAGTCGAAAACCTAACTTCTTTTTAAACTTTGCAGGAATATTTGCAGGGATAGCCATTTTAACAAAAGGACCAGTAGCTTTCTTAATCATTGGCTTGGTTGTGTTTGTTTATATGCTCACAAATGGCTTTCGCTTGCCGATTAAAATAGGGGCGTTGTTTAGATATGGGCTAATCACATTTGGAGTAGTAGCCATTTGGTTTGGAATCAATTTTGCACAAAACGGCCCTGCCTTTACAGAAGAGTTTATCATTCGTCAATGGGAGTTGTTTTCTCAACCTGATGCAGGTCATGGGGGGTTTCCAGGGTATCATTTTGTAGTTCTTTTACTTGGGTGTTTTCCAGCGTCAATATTCGCTATACAAGGAATGTCAGGAAACACTATGAACAATCAAGTTCAAAAAGATTTTAAACGATGGATGACAATTTTATTTTGGGTGATCCTCATTCTCTTCACAATCGTGAAAACAAAAATTGTTCATTATTCATCTCTCGCATATTATCCATTAACGTTTTTAGCGGCTCTAAGTCTGTACAATATTGTTGAGGGTAAATGGAAGTTTAGAGGATGGATGCGTTTCAGCTTGATACTTGTTGGATTAATAGCGTCTGCGGTTACAGTAATATTACCTTTTGCGGGAATGAAAATAGAGCGTTTAAAACCTCTTTTTGAAAGAGACCAGTTTGCTTTAGAGAATCTAAATGCCGTTGTAAACTGGACTGGAATTGAACCTTTAGCAGGCGTCTTAATGTTCCTGATTATTTTTGTTGCAGTCATAGGTTTCAATTACAAAAGAAAGGTCTTAATGTTTAATACCTTATTCTTTGGAACTGCAATCTGGGTGTTCACTACTTTGGTGTTCTATATTTCTAAAATTGAAACATACAGTCAAAGAGCAGCTATTGAGTTTTGGGAGGAGCATTCTGATGAAGATGCCTACCTAGCGACTTACGGTTATAAAAGTTATGCGGACTTATTTTATGGTCAGGTCATGCCAAAAGAAAACACTAAGTATCAAAATAAAGAATGGTTATTTGAAGGAGCAATAGATAAACCTGTTTATATTTCATGTAAAGTTACATCGGCTGCAGATCTTGAGGTAAAAATAGATGGCGTTAAGTTCATAGGGCAGAAGAATGGCTTTTACTTTTATCTGAGGAAACCCAAATAGTATGAAGATTCTTTTTACGCTTTTATCTCTTTTCGGAATGGTTGGAATGGCTTATGCCGAAGAGGGTGGAAGTCATAGCGACCCATATTCTAGCGAGTTTTTGGCCGTTTTTTTAATTCTGTCGGCCGCAGTAATAGGGCGTTTTTTAGCGCGTAAGCTCAATCAATCTGAAGTGCTGGGTGAATTGATAATTGGGATATTAATTGGTGCGGCTGGGTATTATTTAGGAAATGAAGTTATCGTTACAATCCGTCACACAAATGAAATAAATCTTGTTCTAGACCACATGGCAGATGAGAGTATGACATGGGATGAGAATGTAGAATTGCAACTAGATAAACAAAAATTACCACCTAAGGTTGAAGACAAGCTTACGCACTTGATGCAGAGTGGCCATTTTAGAGACACCTTTTTAAATGCCAACTACACCTTGCTTTTTTCCAGTCTTGGGGTCACCCTACTGTTATTCATGGTGGGCCTCGAAGTGAGTGTAGAAGAAATGGTCAGTATGGGGGGAAGTAGCGTTTTAGTTGCAGTCCTTGGTGTGGTCTTCCCCTTTGCACTAGGCTATTTAGGAATGCATTTTTTCGTGCCGGAAGGTGCTGATAATAATATTGCTATGTTCGTTGGAGCGACCTTGGCAGCAACGTCTATAGGTATAACAGCTCGAGTCTTTAAAGATGCTCACAAGATCCACCTTAAAGAAGCAAAACTTGTTTTAGGTGCAGCGGTTATCGATGATATTTTAGGACTTATTTTATTAGCGATAGTATCTGCTGTTGTTTCAACTGGCTCGTTAGACATTGCTGTACTCGGAATAATTATTGGTAAAGCTTTGGCCTTTTTAGTGGGGGTTTTCATTCTTGAAAAGTATCTGTTAAGAAGAAACATCAAGACTTTTAGTAAGGTAGCTGGCAAGAATACATTATTGCTTTACCCTTTTGCACTTCTTATGTTTTTAGCATGGGCGGCAGATGCTATTGGCTTAGCAACTATTGTTGGAGCCTTTGCCGCTGGACTCATATTAAAGGATAACATGTTCGATGATGTTAAACAGACAGACAACACTCTTGAAAGTATTTTAAGTCCTCTAGAGGCGATTTTCGCACCGGTATTTTTCGTTCTAATGGGATTTCAAGTAGATATTACCGCTTTCGCTGAATGGCATGTTTTGTCTATAGGTTTAGGACTAACATTAGTTGCCATCATTGGAAAACTGTTAGCGGGGTTATTTGTGAAGAAAGGGTACAACAAACTAGTGATTGGTATTGGTCTCTTGCCGAGAGGTGAAGTAGGATTAATTTTTGCGAGTATTGGTAAAGGTTTAGGAGTGTTGAGTGACGATCTGTTTGCGATGATCATTATCGTAGTCATCTTAACCACGCTTATTACTCCTCCGTTGTTAAATTGGTCTTTGAAAAAAGTAAAAGACGATGACGGAAATCAGGGTTTATCTGAATTAAAATCAAGTAATTAGATTATAATTTGAGAAGACCAAAGTACTTGTTAACTTTGTGAAAAACTGTGAGTTATGTCCGTCGTAAGTGAAATAAAATCAAAACAAGATTTCAAAAGTTTCATATTGATCTGTGCAGCGAGTTCAGATTTCAATATTTCTGAAGAAGAACATGATTTTATTGTCCGTCTAATTCCTGAAGAGCGTTACAAAACACTAAAACGCGTAGCCGACCGTTGCTCTGATTTTGAGTGTGTAAATATCATTGCAGAACACAAAGATGAGTATTTGGTAAATCCACAAGAGAAACAGGAGCTTCTTGAAGAAGTCTTAGAGTTATTTAATTCAGACCATAATTACAGCACTCTAGAACGCAATATGCTCATCGCATTAAAGCGTATCCTTTAATTTATGCCCATAGCGTCTTACCCTTTTCGAGTTGAAGGCCAGCAAATTGGGTTTAACAATCGATTAAAACTTTCTGGATTATCTGATGTGTTGCAGATTGCTGCATGGCGCCATGCAGAAGAATTAGGCTTTGGCCTCAACGAAATGATGACCAACGATAACCGCACTTGGGCCATGTCTCGCATTCACATTCAAATTGATAAACCTGCAAAACACGGCGATGAACTGGTTGTAAAAACCTGGCCGAAGAATAAAGATAGAATATTCGCCTTTCGTGATTGGTTTGTTGAAAAGGATGGCGAAGTTATAGCAAGGGCAACATCAACTTACCTGCTTATAGATTTGGCGACAAGACGTCCTATATCATTGTCAGGACTGTATGACGATGCCTTAACTGAAGATGGTTTACATGCTATTGAAGAGCCTGCCGAGCGAATCAACGAAATTGAAGAAAAAGAATACAAAACAATTACCTCTAGTTATACAGATTTAGATGTGAACGATCATGTAAACAATGTTCGTTATTTGGACTGGGCTCAGAGCTTAATGCCCGCTAAATTCTGGAAAGAACGACAAGTAGATTCCGTTTTGGTGAATTATTTTAATGAAGTCCATGCTGATACGTCCATAACCCTCAGTGGTGGTGTAAATAGTAATACACTCCGTGTATTAGGGAGAGCGAATGATAAAGAAATGTTTAAAGTAGAATTGCACTTTTCAAAAAAATAAGTAGCTGAAGTTTAATGTTCCTGTATCCAGATTATATTCTTAAAGATTTAGAGTTCGACCTAATCATAAAAGAGATTGTCAAATTTGCTGTTACCTCGGGTGGGCGTGAAAAAATAATGCGTCTCGCACCTCAGAATAAATTTGAGGAAATTAAAAACGAGCTCAATCTTGTCAATGAGTTTTTGGCAGTATACCAAGCTGATTCCAACTTTCCAGCAATTGGGATAGAACCACTTAACGAGGCTTGGGTGTTAATGCGTGTTAAAAACACTACCCTGACGACAGAGCAAGTTGTAAATATTAAAGTGCTTGTAGAAGTATTCAATAGACTCAATCAATTTATAAATAAGAATGAGTTATTAGAGCTTTCAAAGTCCTTGCTTCAAGATTTAGCTGTAAACAAAGACATTCCAATTGAAATTGATAGAGTAATAGACAAACAAGGTTATGTTAAGAGCTCAGCGTCTAAACTATTAGTTTCTATTCGGAACGACATCCAAAAGAAAAAACAAGCAGCTGACAGAATATTTTACAGAGCTTTAAAAAAATACCAGAAGCAAAATGTCTTGGGAGAGTATGCTGAAACTGTTTCTGAGAATAAGAGAGTTTTAGCTGTGCAATCCACCTTTAAAGGTCAGGTTCACGGTATGATTCATGGAAGCAGTGCAAAGAACTCTCTTGTATTTTTAGAACCAAGCGAGTGTATTGATATAAACAATGATGTTTCATCTTTAGAGTTCGAAGAAAAAAAAGAAGTTCAACGAATATTGAGAGAGCTTACAGCTTTTCTTTCGGGATTTTCTGAGTATTTAAAAGCCACGGAGCAAGTCATCTTTAAAGTAGACGAAGTTCACGCCCGCTCTGTTTATGCGTATAGAACAGGTAGTAATTTACCCAGGTTGTCAAAAAAGCCAGAAATTAAAATTGTTCAAGGAATAAATCCAATACTCCAGCATTTTAATAAGGAAAAGAATAAAAGTGTGATTCCCTTAGATGTGGAACTGCACGAACAACAGCGGTTTCTTGTAATATCTGGACCCAATGCAGGAGGGAAATCTATTACCCTGAAAACAGTTGGCCTTTTTCAAGCCATGATTCAAAGTGGAATTCTCATTCCGGCGAATCCAAAAAGTGTTATCGGATTGTTTTACAAACTGATGACCGATATAGGAGATGCCCAATCCATTGAGAACGAGTTAAGTACATACAGCTCAAAGCTCGCAAAGATGAAGACCTTTTTAAGTCAAGCTGACGACCGTTCATTGATCTTAATTGATGAATTCGGATCTGGTTCAGATCCTGATTTGGGAAGTGCTTTGGCTCAAGTGTTTTTGACACATTTAGAAGAGTATAAGTCTTTTGGAATAATTACGACACATTACAATTCAATCAAGTCATTGGCTTCTGAGCTAAAGAATGTCGGTAACGCAAGCATGCAATTCAATCAGAAAACGTTTTTACCAGAGTTTGTTTTGCAAACAGGTAGCCCCGGAAGCTCTTATACGTTTGAAGTAGCAGTAAAGAGCGGCATTCCAGAGTTTATGGTAAAAGAAGCACGCAAGCTTTTAGACTATCAAACCGTGAAGATTGATTCTCTTTTGGTCCAGGTTCAAGATGAAAAGATTAAGTTGAAGCAAGCTCGAGAAAAGCTGTACAAAAAACTCGAAGATTTAGAAGTTACCAAGGTTCGGCATCAATCTAAAATTAAGCTGATAGAAGAGAAGCTCGATAAGCAAACCGCAGTTAATCTTAAAATGAACTCTGTCTTAAAGTGGGGGAAACGCTTTGAGAATCTTGCGAACTCATGGCTTAAAGACTCTTCTAATAAAAATAAGTCTGTAATGATTGGTCGATTTGTAAAAATGATGAAGGAGCGTTCTGGAGAAATTAAAGGGGAGGAGAAGAAAAAGGCTGTTATTCAAAAAACAGAAAAAAATAAAAAACTTCAAAAAAAGCTAAAAGAAGAAGTTTTGGTCGGTGATACAGTAAAGCTTTTAAGCAATAACAAAAAAGGTACCTTGGCTGAAATTAGAAAGAATAAATATCTCATACTACTCGGCTCAAACATCACCACCCTAGTAGCAAGAGATCAATTTGTAAAAGCCTGAATATGAAAACATTTTTGAAAATAATTAAGTGGTTGGGCATTGCTCTGCTTTTAGCTGTAATACTTCTTCGTATTACAGGGAACGGACATCTTATAAAAGGAGTTTGGATAGTCTACATGCATGGAAACACATCTGCAGTAATCGATGATGGTAAGTATTTTGACATTCGCCACATTGATATTGACTCTAACAATACCAAGCCTTGGCTCATTCATGAAGATTATAATACAACTCCTCTTAACGGTGATTTGAAGGAAGGATTAGAAAGCTCTCAATCCATTGCATATTTAATAACACGGGGCGATAGTATAATACGCGAATATTATTGGGATGGTTATTCTGACACATCACATTCCAATTCTTTTTCTGCCGCTAAGGCGATAACCACGTTGCTTGCACAATCTGCCATTCAAAAAGGCTACATAAAAGGATGGGATCAAAAAGTTGTGGACTTCTTTCCAGACTTAAAAGGTGAGTTTGCTAAAGATCTTGAAATCATACATCTAGCTGCAATGACTTCAGGTATGCATTGGGAGGAAGATTATAAAAACCCTTTTGGTATTACAGCGAAAGCTTATTATTCTGATGACGTTTGGGAGGTAATAAAAGAACTGCCTATCGATGTAAAACCAGGAACAGAATATGAATACCAAAGTGGCAGTACGATGTTGTTGGGAATGCTTGTAATAAAAGCAACGGGTCAGCATTTAAGCGATTTTGCATCGGATGCTTTGTGGAAACCTTTAAACGCTGAAGAAACTGCCTATTGGCATATGGACCAGCATATGGGCACTGAATTAGGGTATTGTTGTTTTAACTCAAATGCTCGCGATTTTGCGCGTTTTGGAAAGATGAATAACAATCTTGGAAATTGGGATGGCAAGCAGTTGATAGATTCTTCTTTCTATGATATTGCCGCTGAACCTGGCATGGTTCCTTATTACGGAATGGGTTTTTGGATGACGGATAAGTATAATACCCAAGTCTATTACCATAGAGGATTGCTTGGGCAATACATCATTAGTATTCCAAAATACGATTTGGTTGTCGTGAGACTTGGTAAGAGCCGTGGACCATCAGCAGACGATAAACACACTAAACTTTTTCACGCGCTTGTAGAAGATGCCATAGAAACCTACGGGATTGATTACCCGGAAGATTCAATTTCAAACAATCTTTTATTAAAAAAACACCGAAAATGAAATTATTTAGATGAGGATTGTGCGCATTGAGTTTAGCTTTATTTACAGCTTGTGTAAATTATGTGAAAGAGTTCACACATAAAGCATATGGATTCGGCGCTATACCTTGCATTCTGACATGATCGAAATGCGCGAGCGGAAATGGGTGCTAAGAAGGCGTCTATGTTTGCCGAAAATGAAATGACAGAAAAGCAATTAGATAGTTTAAAATTAGGTGTTGCCGACAAAATATGGGAAGACTTTCCTGTAGAAACTGACAGTACACTAGATCTTACTTCAGAGTTGCCAGACAGTTTTTTAAACTATGGTAATAGAATAACAGAGCGTATGGTAATTATTGTGCGTGTTTGTCAAGAAAAAGAATACATGAATATTGGGGGTAGAAATAAACTATAAGGACGGTTATGACTTTAATGATTGTATGACCTACTGTCAAAACATGCAAGATTCTTAAGGCTCAGGAAACTCAAGTGTGCTTAGAAAATAATCCGAAACTTAGTTAGAAGCCACTCATCGTTTTTTAAAAAAATCTTTTGGTAGAACTGTTAAGTACACTTTTGTAGAAAATGAAGACGGAGACTCACTAATGGGCAAAATGTTAGAGATGTTGGGTGAAAACGGAATCTATCAAACCGTTGTGAATACTGACCGAAAAATAAAGAAAGTGAAAGGCGAAAACATTGTGATACAAGAAGATTACAAGTTAGTTTTTGAATACCCTTTTATGGAATCTATACAAGGAAGTATAAGCACTGACTTTGAGATATTATTTGAATAAGTAGAGTTTTATGAATTTGTTAAGAGAGGCGCTGAAAAGCCCTCTTTCATTTCTAATCTTGTTATCTTTCCACAAATCAGTTACTATGAAAATTGTCAACTTATCTGAATCCCAATCTCTAGTAAACCATTATTTGGTGCAGTTAAGAGATATTGATCAACAAAAAGACCGAATGCGGTTTAGAGAAAACATCAAGAGGATTAGTTATTGTATTGCATACGAGATAAGTAAACAACTTGAATACTCAGAACAAAATGTGACTTCACCTTTAGCTAAAACTGAAGGTGAAGTTTTATCTGAACAGCCAGTAATTGCACTTGTTCTGCGTGCTGGGCTTGCCATGCACAATGGCTTTTTAGATATGTTTGATCAAGCAGATCACTGTTTTATTTCAGCGTATAGAGATGAAGGACCTAAAGAAAGTATCAAAGTTCATGTGGACTATTTAGCTAGCCCTGATTTAACAAACAGAACTATAATTCTAATAGATCCAATGCTGGCGACTGGCAGCAGTCTTTTATTGGGCTATCAAGCTTTGCTGAAAAAAGGAACACCCAAAACTATTTTTGTTGCAAGTATTGTTGCCGCGCCTGAAGGTGTTGAAATGATTAAAGAAAATATTCCAATTGAGACTTTTTATACCGCTTCAATTGATAAGAATCTTAATGATCAAGCATACATTGTACCTGGTTTGGGAGATGCGGGGGATTTAGCTTATGGGGAAAAAATGAGCTAATCTTCAACCGAAAGAATTAAACTGTTTTTTTCACCCCACCACCTCTGGCATGCTATGTGGTGGGGTGTTTTCGTTTCTGCGCAAAGTTTAGCACAAAAAAACGCCCCGAATGGGGCGTTTCTAAATCGTACTAGATAACTTTTTACTTGCTAGTTGCCTTCTTCGTTTGTTTCGTTAAACCATCTTTATGAAACATAATAGAGATTGACTTGTAACGTACAAATGCTTCGGATACATGCAAGTACCCTGTTCTGTAGCCATTCTCTCTGTCACCCCAAGAATTTTTAACGATGTAATATTTCGTTCCATTTTGATCAACCGCTCTACCCGTAATCTGCATTCCATGATCATCTTGTGTTTGGTAGTTATCGTAAGCTTCTTGTCTGTTCTCTTGAGTTATAACCATTTCTTCATGAGGGGATTGGAAATGCGCCATTTTCTCTTCACTAGTCATTTTCGTCATGTCTTGCGCAGGAACAATAGCTAAACCAGATTTGAGAGAAAATCCTTTCTCAGATACATCAGTAGCCCAACTTACAGTATAACCGTTGTCTAGGGCGTTGTCCAATTCAGCCATCATATCATCTAGAGGCATGTTGTAACTCGCGCTCCAAGCCCAGTTATCTGGTACTTCAATTTGACACCATGCATCAAAAGGAGTATTTGAAAATGATGTCAATTGAATATAGTCATCGGCATCAATGCCAATTACTTTGTCTGCAAAAGTGCGTGGTGTATAGGTTTTACCTTCCCATTCAAATTCTGTTGGGTAATCACCCAAGTAAGAATCTAAAATACCGTTGTAAGCGGTTTTCCAATTAGGAGAAACTTTACCGTTTTTGTTTTTTACAACCGTATTAACGATACCACTTAACATGCCTTCCATTTCGCCATGGTTGTTTATGTCAGTACCGTAATTCAAACCAGGGTAAATGCTCTGTGGAACTGCACCGTATTTGTTTATTACGTAAAGTACATCTGGCAAAGCACCGCCCTGACCAAAGTTTAAATTTCCGTGTAAACGAACATATTTGTCTGCTTTATCGAGGTATACCATTCTTACAGTATACATTTCTGCGATGTCAACAGGGTCGTTGTTCATTCTGATCATTTCAGATTCAACAAAGCTAGTTGTTGCGTAACTCCAGCATGTTCCAGAGCGGCCTTGGTTTTTTACATCAGTAGCTTCAATATCCACTTGTGTTGTGAATTGATAGCCTTGGCTATTTTCAGAGCCGTTACCTTCAACTTTCTTAATTAGATCGTCCTGCGCAATTGTTGCTGTGGTGGCTAATAAAAGTCCACCGAGAATTAAATTTTTTCTCATGTTAAATTTTAAAGATTAAATAAATTGTTTTGAAACTTTGGCAGCTTTCATGCCTTCAGAATAGTCGTAAAATCCTTCTTTAGATTTAGCGCCTAATTTTCCGGCAGTCACCATATTTACTAATAAGGGGCAAGGAGCGTATTTAGAGTTACCTAAGCCATCGTGCAGAACATTCAGAATAGATAGACATACATCTAATCCAATAAAGTCAGCCAATTGAAGTGGCCCCATAGGGTGAGCCATTCCTAGCTTCATGATTGTGTCTATTTCTTCAACGCCTGCAACACCTTCGTGCAATGAAATGATAGCCTCATTAATCATTGGCATTAAAATTCTGTTAGCAACGAAACCGGGGTAGTCGTTACATTCAACAGGAATCTTTCCTAAAGACTTCGACATCTCAACAGTTGCAGCCATAGTTTCATCACTTGTGGAATATCCGCGAATAATCTCTACCAACTTCATAATCGGCACTGGGTTCATAAAGTGCATGCCGATTACCTTGTCAGGACGAGAAGTTGCCGCGGCAATTTTTGTAATAGAAATAGATGAAGTATTTGTAGATAAAATACAATTGGGTTTTGTGTGTGCGTCTAATTCTTTAAATAGGTTTAATTTTAAATCAATACGCTCAACGGCTGCTTCAACAACTAAATCTGCATTAGCAACAGCTGATTTTAAATCTGTAAAGGTGTTTAGGTTTGCTAGGGTAGAAGCTTTAACCTCTTCGGTGATGCGTTCTTTGCTAACAAGTCGATCTAAGTTTTTCGTAATTGTAGCCATTCCTCTTTCCAAAGCGGCATCTGCAATGTCAAAAAGACTAACATTATATCCACTTTGTGCAAAAACATGTGCAATACCGTTGCCCATTGTTCCCGCTCCAATCACTGTTATGTTCTTCATGTTATATGTAGTATTTCTTTATTGAATTTTAATTTATTTTCCTCGACCCTGCAATACTATTAAAACTGTATAAAACACAATTTTTATATCGTTAATCAAGTTCATGTTTTCTATATAAATAATGTCGTATCTCATACGCTCAATCATCTCATCGACATTTTCAGCATAGCCAAATTTCACCATCCCCCATGAGGTAATTCCGGGTTTAACTTTTCTCAGATGTTTGCAATGCGGAGCTTTCGCTGAGATTTGATCGATATAAAATTGACGTTCCGGTCTTGGGCCAACAAAACTCATTTCACCAATTATGACGTTAATAAATTGAGGCAATTCGTCAAGACGATACTTTCGCATAACTTTCCCCCATTTGGTAATTCTATTGTCCTCTTCACTCGATAGTTGAGGGCCTTTTGCTTCTGCGTCTGCAAACATTGAACGAAATTTAATGATAGAGAAACTCTTTCCCTGCAGTCCAACTCGTTTTTGTTTGTAGAAAATTGGACCAGGAGAGGAGCGCTTCACCATAAAAACGCAAAACAACATTAAAGGTGAAAGTTGAATGAGCATAAAAATACTGATCAATACATCGAAAATACGTTTAACGACAATTTGCCATTGGGGCATGAGCTCATGCTTAATTTCAATCAACGGGGCGCCAAGTGATTCTAAACGCACCTGACCGGAGATAATATCATACATGTCTGGAATCATTTTCACTTTAACATCAGAATCTTCGAGTAGTGTAATGACCTCTTCTAAGCGCTCATGTTCATTAGATTCAATCGCTATGATGACTTCTTCTATTTCATATTCCTTTATTATTTTTGGTAAATCAGTATAAACACCAAGTAATGGAAGCTCTTTCTCCACAAGAAATTCTATTTTTTGAAATACGCTTACGAAGCCTACAAAACGGCTCCCTGTAGATTTACGTTGTTTTTCAAAGTCTTGGTACAATCCTGTGGCTCTTTCGTTGCTCCCCACCAACAACGTATTGAACCATATTTTCTTTTTTTGAATTCTATGGTTCGTACGCGTTGAAAGAATAAACCTAAAAACAGCAGTAAGGACAAAAATTACTCCGAAATAAATTAAAAAACTCTGGTAATAATCTTTATATGAATTTACCCAATCGTCTAGTATAAGTGCAAAGAAAATAACAACACTTCCAAATATTGCAGAGTTAAAACTTTGAACGATCTCGCGGAGTCTTGACCGTCTGTAAATGTCATTGTAAAACCCAGTAATCCAATACAGGGTAATCCAAAAGACGGTTGTAATGGTGATGCCAATTAAAAAACGGGAATCAAAAGAGAAGTCAATGTCGAAGCCTAGACGTCTCGCTTCTATAACCGTTTTACGAAAATAATAGAGTGCTCCGTAACCCAGCATAGCAGCAATAGCATCAAGAAAAACATATTTAAAAATTTGTGTAGCGGTTTGCTTCACTAATAAACCAGTTTTAAATTATCTATTAATATTTCTTTATTCGAAGTTGAAGTGTTTAAAGCTCTTATAAATAATTTATATGTATTCGGAACAGTACCTCCAAGCTCAGTTATCAAATTGATATAAATTTTATTCCATTCTGTATTTGGGTTGACAGTTACCACGGGAGCTTTGATTATTTCATTTCCAGTATCCATTGAAACCCCAACTTGAAAAGCCACTTCTGTTTTGTAGTCTAATTCAACATAGAAATCTGAAAGCGGTTGGTAAGTGAATTCATCTACAGAAATGGCTTCGAATACAGCAGAAGGTTTTAAAACAACTTTACCAGAAGTAGTAGGTTCATTTTTGTATTCGAATGCCCCTTCAGACAGCCCAACCTTAAAGATACTTGTATCAGATATATTACCTGGTTCTAGACCTAAGCCTGCGCCTTCAAAATCATCAATTACAAACAAATCTAAATATCTGGTGTAGCTGCTAACGGGTGTAGAATCTGTATTCTCATTTAGGTAGTATGTTTTCTCAGGAACTAAGTCTATCGTCTCCTCGTACGGAGAATAGAAAGGGTACAACGTTCGGTATGCTTTTGCACCATTAAGGTTCATTCCAGGCTCTATCCTAATTTTTGTAGATCCAGATTCAGCAATGGGAAAATCTATTGGCAATTCATAAACACCAAGCGGATTAACGTTATCGTTAATATAAATTAAAACATTTGTAATTTTCTCACTTTCTGTGCCCTCAGTATTGAATGCAGCATTTACGTTCATTTTGTCAATTCGTAAATATGCGGGCACAATAGATTTTTGTTCTTCCTTTTTACAAGAAAGAATGATGAAAAGAAGGCCAATTAGGCTAATCTTTTTAATCATGCAGTTGGGTTAAACAAATTTGAGCCGTTGTTCATTTTATCCATGATTTGAGTGGCTACATCGAGAGCATCGCTCCCTGCTTGTAACGTAACGCTCGTTTGGGTGTTTTTATTGACTGATATTGCTAAAGATTTTAACTCTTCTCTAATGGCGTTAACATTACCCACTTCAGGTTGCTCAAAATAGATTTGTTTTTTATCGCCATTAGGCAAATCTAGTACCATTGCAAAAGGATCATCAGATTCTGTTTGAAGTGTTTTCATGCGAACTAATTCACTTTTCTTTTCTAAGAAATCAACAGTGATATATGCATCTTTTTGAAAAAGACGTGTTTTACGCATGTTCTTCATAGAGATGCGACTTGCAGTTAAATTTGCAACACAACCGTTGTCAAATTCAATTCTTGCATTTGCAATATCTGGAGTGTCACTAACGACTGCGACACCGCTGGCGTTTATCTTTTTCACTTTCGACTTCACAACACTTAAGACAATGTCAATGTCATGAATCATTAAATCCAAGACAACAGGAACATCCGTGCCTCTTGGATTAAATTCAGCCAAACGATGTGTCTCAATAAACATTGGGTTATTGATTTGATCAGCAACAGCAGTAAAAGCGGGGTTGAATCTTTCTACATGTCCAACTTGTGCTTTAATTCCAGCTTCATCTGCTAAGCGTATAAGTTCTTTCGATTGATCTACGGTCTTTGTGATTGGTTTTTCAATAAAAACGTGTTTTGAAGATTTGATCGTTTTAGCAGCACAATCATAATGTGAAAGTGTTGGTGTAACAATATCGATAACGTCACAAGCTTCGATAAGCGCTTCAATCGTAGCAAAAGGGGTATAGCCAAATTCGGCTGAGACAGAGTCTCTCGTTTCCTTTATGGGGTCGAAAAACCCTATCAATTCATATTCTTCTAATTCCGAAATGCAACGTAAGTGGATTTTCCCGAGGTGGCCAGCACCTAATACTCCAATTTTTAATTTCATCATTAACGGTAATAAGAACCGAGCAACCTCGATTTTTTTAAGACTGCAAATGTAACCGATAAAACAGGCCAATCAAGTAAAAGAAAGTCATGTGTTTCTCATTTTCTATTCTTTTATTTGCTCTATTAAATCGAGAGATGATAGACACTTTAAGGCATAAAGGACTGCGCAAACAATTGGTGAATGAATTGATTGGCAAAGGCATTAAAAATCAGGAGGTTTTAAATGCTGTCAATGCTATTCCTCGTCACATTTTCATGGATCAAGCCTTTGAACGTTTTGCATATCAAGACAAAGCTTTTCCTATTGCCGCTGGTCAAACCATCTCCCAGCCATATACCGTTGCGTTTCAAACGGAACTATTAGAAGTTCAAAAAGGTGATTCTGTATTAGAGGTTGGCACAGGTTCTGGTTACCAGGCTAGTGTATTATGCGAAATGGGAATAAAAGTGTTTACGATTGAAAGACAAAGAGAGCTGTATGACAAGTCCCAGCATTTCTTTGATATTCTAAAATACCGCCCTTTTCAGAAATATGGCGATGGGTATAAAGGGTTGCCTGTTTACGGCCCATTTGATGGAATAGTGGTGACCTGTGGAGCACCATACATTCCGAAAGCTCTATTATCTCAATTGAAAGTAGGAGGTAAGTTGGTTATTCCTGTTGGAGATAAAGAGCAAGTAATGACACGAATTACGCGCGTTTCAGAAAAAGAATTTTCGAAAAAAGAATACGGCAATTTTAAGTTTGTTCCCTTCTTAAAAGGGAAGAACAATTAGTAAAACGTCTAACCTACTTCCCTGTTAAAGTAAACTTTGTAGTAGCTCATGCCTCTTTCTGAGTCGTAGCCTTGTTCTATAAACTGGTCGCTCGATTCGGGATTGTTGAAATCCAGTTTTATTTGGATGTTTGTATCTAAGCGAATAGAATCTTTTATCTTCTTCTTTTGCTGTTGAAGGATATCAGGAGCTAAGTCGAATTGATCCGCGATTTCAACATCGTTAACAGATTCATAGTGACGCTGGTATTCGGTAAAAGCATTTTTCTGTACTGGATCAGCGAAAATGTCATCCTTGAAATTTTCAACATTTACGGTTTCTTGATTCTGTAAATAGTTAACCGAATGATTTAAGAAATCTATTTGCTCTTTACCTGAGGACTGATCTGCTACAACTTCTTCGGCAAAACCCTTTACCAAATCCACATATTGCTTGGTGTTGTAGTTGTCATCTTGAATAAAGTCAATTCCTAAAAACTGTTCTTTCCAGTAGGCTGCGTCATAGCTGTTATTGTCAATCGTCAAAACTCTATAGCCGTCGTCTTTATTTTCATCAATTATCAAGCAAGCTTTGTCTAGTTTACTTAAGCTGATGCCACTGTCTTTTGTAAGAGCCAAGCTGGAATCACCAGTTAAAAGCTTTAAAAAAGAGGTCTTATTTTCGGATTTGAATATGCCAATTGCATCACGGTTGTGATTTTGATAAAAGATATCCTTAAAGAGTACCACAAAAACATCTCCGTTTTTTATATGCGGATGATTGGATTGCTCAAACAAATGTTTTACAATGCTTTTGCTGGCCTCCAATAATGATTCTGAATTGATAAAAACATCATCGATGAACCCGAACATTTCATTGTAACTTAAATCAGTGGCATGTACAAAATGATAATTCTCTGTTATCTGGGTAAAGGGTTTTAAAAAATATCGGATCATCAATTCTTCCATGTCTACATTCAGGTCAGTCAGTGTTTCAGAAATGAAACTCGGTTCCTCACGGTGTTGGTTTCCCACTCGGTGAATAGCTAATTGCTGAATAAGCACTGAAGAAAAGTCGATCATAACGATAGTTTTGTAAGACGAATATAGTTGAGGGACTTTCTGTTTCTGAAATTCGTCATACAAGAAATGAACAAGTTTTACAATGCATTTTGCTAGTTTGAAAATAGGTTTGTAAACTTTTGCATTGTAGATGAAATTTTAACGATTTCTATCCTTTATTTGCAGCGAATTACAAAATCGCATTGCAATGCAAAAAGTTTTACTTGCTTTTCTTACTAGTTTTTTAATTGGATCATTCGCTCAGGCTCAAGATTCTACCTATTATTATACCGCATTTAACTCCTCGGACGATACACTTAAAGCAAGATTGCACAATTTGATTTCTAATCACATTGAATTTCCGTACTCGTCTTCTTCTACAGATGTTTGGGATATTTTAAAACAAACAGATAAAGACACATTAAATGCGAACAATGTCATTTTAATCTATTCGAATAGAAGTGTAAATGCTGCGCAAGAATATAACGGTGGTAGTGGCTGGAACCGTGAACATGTTTGGGCAAAGTCTCGAGGCGATTTTGGAAACAGTAAAGGAGCAGGAACAGATGTTCATCATTTACGTCCTTGTGATATCAGTGTAAACTCATCTCGTAGTAACAGAAACTTTGACGATTGTGTAACATGTATTGATATTATCGACAACGGATTTAATACTGGGTCTAAACGCGATGCTTCGCAGTTCACATTTCAGCCTCCAGCCAATGTAAAAGGAGACGTTGCTAGAATGATTTTCTATATGGCAGTGCGTTACGAGGGGAATGGCGGAGAGCCTGATTTAGAATTGACAAATTCGTTGCAATCAAATACATCTAAACTACCGTTGCATGCTACGCTTAGTACATTGTTAGACTGGCACAGACAAGACCCAGTTAGCAATTGGGAGAAGAATAGAAACTTAGTTATTTACAATAGCTACCAGCAAAACAGGAATCCATTTATCGATTACCCTGAACTTGCAGAATACCTATTTGGAGACAGCATCGGAATGGTATGGAAACCGCAGTCTTTCGTAAACATTGAAGAAGAAATTAAATCTGGTTTTAGAATATACCCTAATCCCGCTGATGGAAAAGCTGAAATAGTATTGATGCAAATTCCGGAAGTATTGGTAATAAGAAATATTAATGGACAAGAGGTTTTACGATTAACACCATCACAACTTAGAACAGAGATTTCAACGCACCAATTTGCTCAAGGAATGTATGTAATGGAGTTGATCTACAATGGTTTTGCCATTAGAGAAAAACTTACAGTCAATCATAAGTAAAACGTTCACTTGGCTTTTTCTAAGTTGTATTTCTTTTTGTAAAAGGAAATAATAGGAGGAAAGGGGCCGAACTTATGCTGGTCCTCAGAAAAGGTGTCAGCCCAGGGTGCGTAGGGTGTAGAAACTGGTTTTAACTTTAACTCCGGAAAGTCTTGGTCCTTATACGATTTTGACGGTCTAGAAAATGTATTAATATATGCCGCGACATGATACGCTTCTTCATCGGTTAAAGTAGGTGCGTCATAGGTGGCTCCAAATGGCATGTTTCCTTTTATAAAGCGAGCAGATGTAAGTACTCTGTTCATACCAGCACCATCGTTGTAGGTGTCACTTCCACCTATAGGCGGATAAAGATACCCTATAAAAGAATCTCCATTATTTTTCATACCTGTTCCATTTTGTTGATGGCAGTGTAAACAGTTTTGCATGTAAATCATTTTCCCCTTGGTTGTATCAGCTTTAAAATCAGGAATTTCGATATTGGTATACCCTTTGTAAAGTTTTGCGATATCCTCCGGAACATCTTCGCTTAGCCAATCTAAATAAGCTAAAATGGCTTCCATTTCTTCGCTTTCTTCAGGAAAAGATTTACCGTTCATACTTCGCTCCATGCAACCGTTTATGCGATCTATCATGGTTCCGATTCTGTTTTCTCTTCCTCTAAATTGGGGGTACCTGTTCATCACACCGACAAAAGAACCTGAGCCTATTTTTCTTCCTGCATTCAAATGACAGTTGTTACATGTAAGATTATTTCCAGCAAACCTTTTAGACTTGTCTTTTGCCTGTGGGCCAATAATGGAGAAGGTCTCTTTAATTATTCTATATCCATAATTTATCTTCTTTCCTAATTTTCCTTTTGGGATATCTGTAATTACTGACTTCAATTTCCATTGAGCTTTATTTTTAGTGAATGGATTAATTGATACTGGTGGATACAGATAATAAAAAAGATTCAACCCAATATTTAGAATTACTACAAAAATGAGCAGGTATACGGCTCTGATTAGAAGTTTGATCTGAGAGGTAGAAATATTCATATGTAATCCTAGTGGAAGATCTAGTTAGCTTCCTTTATATATCCCCAACCTTGACTTTGTTTATCGACTAATTCTAATATTCCATCCGGAACAGAATTTACACCTTCAATCACCTGTGATTTGTCGACATCAAAACGCCTCATTGTGCCTTGGCAAACCACAATATTTACATTTTTCTTATTTGCAAAAGTTTCAACAACTTCAGCACAAGTGGATTTGTCTTTTAGAACCATATCTAAGGCTCCGCTATATATTACTACCTCAAATTCAGAATTTGGATAATTTTTGGACATGGCCTTTACGTGGCGCATTGTGCTTTCATGCACTTTAGTGTCTGAACTGGTAACATCAAAAACAATTTTAACCACCTTGTCTTGCGCATTTATAGTTAAAAATGAAAGGCATAGTATTGTAAAGAATATATTTTTCATAATTGATATATTTTAGAAAAGAAAAGTCCTTCATATGGTTAGAGCAACCACAGAAGGACCAATTATTTTATCCTACACTAGCGTCTATATAGGCAATTTTGTTTTCGGCAAGTCTGCCCAAAACCCAAACACCTGAGGGTGCTGGCATAATCCCTGGTAAAGTACCCATTACAAAATCCTGGTAAACTTCTTCTGTTTTTAACCCCATTTTCTTAGCAACAAACATGGCATTCACTTTCCTTGCCATATCACAGACACAGAAAACAGTTCCTTGCTCTTGAAGTTGTTTTATTCCACCCAATTCAGGAAGTGGAAATACACCATCTTTTGGATCATAATAAGGGTTTACTAAAGTTGGTTTTTTTGTAAGAGGGTCATCCATTCCTATAAACTCACCTAGTTTATATTTTGCAATTGTATTGTCATCCATCGCAAATATCATCCCATGATGACGCAATACATTTATTATTCCAAGCTCTTTACCAGGCGTGCCGGTCTCAGAATTTGTTATGTAATACACGTTGGACCAAATTAATCCCCAGGGGTTAGCTTGAGACATATCGTAGCCCACAGGGTGTTGCATGTTTCCAACTTTTTTAAGTTCAACATCTAGCTCTTTTGCTCCTTCGTCAGAATTGGCCAAAGTAAAAGCTAAATCTTCAGGTTCTATTTCTGCTTTCATGTAGTTAGGAATTAAGGACAAGCCAGATGCCGCAACTCCTGTTGCAAGAGCACCAATAAAATTCCTTCTAGATTGTGGTTGATTTATTTTCATGATTTCGATCGATTAGTTGTTGATTGTCACTAAAGGTACAAGAAATTATACTTTAATTAAAAATTATACTAAAAAATAAACTTGTGAAATAAAAAAAAACGTGCTATTGAATATTAAATTGTCGCACACATAGGGTGTTGAAAAACCAAGTGCAAAATCCAATTAAATTAATATTGGATAACATAAGATTAGCGGAATCTTAGTTTTATTTGATGATGACACCTTTTTGGTTCATAACGGGTAATTCCTCTAAAAATTCCTTGTCAATGGTGTGCGGCCCAAAGGTGAATTTTTTTTCCATGACTTTGTTTTCTTGGAAAAATGTAACCCAATATTCATTAAAAATTTCAAAAACCTGAGAGTCAATCATTTCTACTTTTACAGCAGTTTTAAAAGGTAAGTTACCTATTCTGTGGCGCATGGAAGCTGTTCTCAAAACTTTACCCTCCATATCTTCATGCCCTTTCGAAGTTATCATAACACCCTCGATCATGACTTCTAAATCGTTTATTAAATAGATGACCCAAGACCCCTCTTGTTTGTTATTAAATTCAAGAACTGCCGCAATGTATATGCCTTGTACTACGGGTATATTTATGTCTTTTTTCATAAAACTAGCCAATTGATTATTTGCGAAAATGATGATTTTTGTAGTTTACATTCAAAGCAACTGAATTTCTATTATAAATAATGGACTGCTAAAAATTATTTTAAGTAAAACCTAAAATCAATCTACTAAATTTGAGAAAAATAGATATTTGCTATTCTGTTCTTTGTAGCGCGAGTTAGATTTATTGAAATGTCTTAATACAAATCATATCCATTAAATTTCATTTAAGCCATATTGGTCAAGACGCTCTTGCCGAGCATTACCAGTTTATGATTTATTATTTAGGTATTATCCAATTGGTGCTTTTTGCAATATACCGTTTGATTTTGGGATTAAATGCAATTTCGATGAATCTAATTTTTATACATTCACGGACCTAGCTGACCTATTATGATTGAACTAACAAGCTATCAAAAACTTAAATTTAGAGTAACATTAAGAATTACCGTTCTCGGAGCATTTTTGGGTTTTTTGTTTGTTTTTTTAATTAAAAGTTCTGAATCTGCTATTCCGTATTACAATGGTGTCATTTCTGGTCTTGTAATAGGTTTTTTTATTTCGTTAGTAGAAGTGTATGTGTTTGCAAGAAATGCAAGAAAGATTAAGTTCTTCTGGTTTTTGCTCATACGGCTAGTTGTGTATACTGTATCATTAGCCTTCTTGCTTATTCACGTAGCTATATTTTCTCAAATGTTTAGACTGAATCAAACCTATTTGGAGGTTTGGAATAGCCATACACTTCAGTTTTACATCAATGAAGGTAGCTTTCAGGCAGAGGTTATATACATTATAGCCTTTGCAGTCTTGATAAACTTTACCCGCATTATCAGTATAAAGTTAGGGCAAGGTGTTCTTCAAAATTACATAAGAGGCACATATTTCTCACCCAAAAAAGAAGATCGAATTTTTATGTTTTTAAAAATCGAAAACTCTGAAAAACAATTACCACGATTAGGAGCCCTAAACTTTCATAAGTTTTTAAATAAATTTTATTACGATTTGTCAGAGTCAATTATTGCCAATAATGCTATTATTTATGAATACGTTGAAGACCTCATTGTTTTGACATGGCCATACAGCAATGGAAATAAAAACTCCAGTTGTTTGCTTTTGTTTTTTGAATTAGAAAAAGCGATTTCGAGACATAATGGTTATTATCTTCAGCATTTTGCTTTTGAACCAAAAATAAAAGCATCTATTCACTGTGGCTCTGTAGTTGGAGCAGAAATAGGAGAAGTGAAGACTCAAATTGTTTACCAAGGTGATACCTTGAATACAACATCTAGAATTCTAGATAAATGTTTGGAATTAGACACAAGACTTTTGGTATCTGAAGATTTAGAGAGTATCGTTCAAATCCCAAAAAATCTCTTTTCTAAAAGACATAATAATATTTTATTAAAAGGAAAGCTAAAAGCAAAGACTTTGTTTTCAATTCACGAAAAAACCCAAACCCTTGCATAATATGCGTACACTTTCTAAAAAGCAAAAGGATGCAATTGTCATCATGACGATAGGGGTGATGTTTGGATTGGTATACCCTCTTTTTGTGGATCACTTAGCAAAAGGGCCAATGATAAATGGGTTGATCATAGGGCTATTAGGTAGTGGGTTTATTGTACTCAACGAGATTGTATTTAATTTGAAGAGGATAAGACAGTTAAAGTTTAGAAACTTGGTACTGTATAAGACACTAATCTATTCATTTTTTTTAAGTATTACAGTCTTGGTGGTTGTTGTAATTAGCCGTTCAATCGAAGAGCACATGACAGTATCTGAATTTATAGATTCTGGTAAATTACATTATTTCATTTATGAGGATGACTATTTGTTTATAGTTCTTTATGCTTTAATAGCTACCTCAATATTCATCTTTACATATCAAATATCAAGAAAAATGGGGCAAGGAGTTTTATGGGAATTTATAACAGGTAAATTTCACCAACCAAAAGAAGGTGAATACATTTTTATGTATTTAGACCTGAAAAACTCCACGAAAATTGCTGAAACACTTGGAGATTTAGAATACAATAAACTTCTAAATAAATTCTTTTTTGACATCACTGAGAGTATTACTAAGAATTATGGAAAAATTTACAGATATGTCGGGGATGAAGTATGTATAACTTGGAAGGCTAACAGAAAATTTAAACTTAACCAAGCAATTAACACCTATTACGGTGCCAAAGAAGCAATAGCTTCAGATCATAAAAGCTTTGAGAGGCAATTTGGATTTGTGCCTGAATTCACTGGAGGTATTCATTACGGTAAAGTTGTTGTTGGCGAAATTGGCGAAATAAAAAGCCAAATTTGTTTTATAGGAGACGTACTACACGAAACTTCGCTCATAGAAAAAGCATGTCGACAATTTGATTCAAAGCTTCTTATTTCACAGGCGCTTACAAACTTTTATTCTATTGACCCTTCAATGAGTCTTCTTGAAAGGGGGCAGGTCGAGTTTAATGGAAAAGAGAAACAAATTGTATATGAACCTATTAAGAATGCTTAATTAGAACCCAAAGCCCATTAGGAAAGTGAAACGTATTCCATCTGATGATTGAAATAGCCCAAAATTTATTGACATAAGATCGGCAGCATTCACAAACAATCCGCCACCATAAGAGGTGTGCCATGTGTTAGAATTTTCATTATCAACCCAAACACGCCCATAATCAAAGCCTGCATAAAGCCCTAGCCTTACTGGTAAAACGGTAGTTTTTATTCTTCTGAAACTGTAACGCAAGTCTGTGTTTTGATAGTAAGATTGCTTTCCGGTAAAACGTCTGTTTCTATACCCACGAAGGCCATCTATACCTCCAATAGCCGCAGCTTGATAAAATTCAATATTGTTGTTAAAGTTGATGTGACCTTTTAGCCTTGTTGCGATAACCAGCTTTCCTGATTCCTCTAGTTTTTGTGCAATACTGACTTCAGGAATAACATAAACGAAGTTCCTATTGATTTGATCAACATTAGACTTGAAGCCCAGTTCAATAATTGTTTCTAAGCCGACTGTTGGGTAGGCAACATTGTCTGCATTAGAATATTCATATCTACCATGAACTCCAGCAAATTGATTTGCATTGAACAAATAGCCAGGAATTGAATCGTTTCCTTCAATATATCGACCCTCAGTTTCTTCTACGATAATGTTCTCATAAGAGAGACCCAAACTTCCAATTGAACCACTGTATGCTCTCCAAATCAATGAAGGTTTAAATCTAAATGTGTTTGTGTTGACTCTGTTGTAATTAAGTCCAAGTTGATCAACATTGTTGACACTCTCGTTACCATAACCGAAGAAGTTTAACGCGAAATTTGGGCTTGTATAAAAGGCTTCAAGTTTAAGGTTAGTCTGCCCAAAAACTTGTGCAAATTCACTTTTGTAGTCGATGTCAAATCCGCTAGTAGCGAAATAATATGCCATATTTATACTGTGCTTACTAGTAAAAGGATTTCTCTTAAAACCATAATAACTAAAGGTAGCTCCTGCACCTATCTTGAATCCATAATCAGTATTCCAACTAAGTACGGGCATGAATTGGCTGCTGCTTGTTTTAGGTTTTTTGTAATCGTAAACGTTGACGTTGTATTTGTCTTGAAGCTTAAGGTGGGCTTTTGAAGCTTGGGATACATCGTTCTTCTTCGATTTGTAATCGTAAATAAAAATATTTTTACCCTCAGCCACTATATAGTTGTCATTGTTTTGACCACCGATGAGACGAACTTTTATTTTCTTGCTTTTGCCAGTTACTTCAAAGGTATCTTCATCGTCTAAACCATAAATCCAGATTTCATGTGTGTCTTCCGGATGATAAACTCGATCGTGGTATTGATCTTCAAGTGCACCGCCTTTTTTTCTTAAAATCTTCACAGACACATCTCCATTGTCTTGCGCCTTAATTTTTAAATAATCGTCTTTGTCACTTGCCGTGATGATGGCATACTTGGTTAATAGCTCGTAGTAGCGATCAGAGATTAACAGTATGTTGTCTCTGCGCCCTTTTAAGGTTTCTTTAAGTTCGCCAACTATTTCTTGATTCACTTCTTTAGGCACATTTTTGAAGGCAGCATCTATAACTTCATCCGTCATATGTTCTTGGATAAACTTTGCTTGCTCGTCCCAAACAGATTTTTCAGTTTTGGTTAGAAATGCTTTATCCAAACCAAAAGGATTTGTGTTAAAGCCCTTCACATCTTTTAAGTCCGATTGGTATTTTCTAAAAAGACGGGCTGAGGGAAGTAAAACTACTGCTGTGCTTATTACAGCTCCTTCAGACCAGCGTGAAAAGGCCTGATCTCTATCTCTAGGCAAAGGCTTGTAGATCGTTCTACCATTTTCTTTGTATTCCATCCAACGCCATTGGTCTTGGTGCCTGTCCCAATCTCCAATGAGCATGTCAAATATTCTTGCGCGCACAAAAGCAGTTTCATCAACGCTTTTTTCGTCATCCTTATGCACCTTTTGCATCATGTCATAAGTGCTTATCATCTTTCCTGTAAAGTTGCCAGGAAGTGCTAATTCATCATGCCCCTTGGAAGGATGTTCTTCGAACATACACAGTTCATCGCCAAAAGTTTCATTGAACTTACCTAAGGCATCTTGTTTTGGCACATACACCAATTTCGGATTTAAATGGGCCACATTTGCAGCATCAGAAAGAGTGCTAACAACAAATGTTGCATAAGGATACGAACCTGTAAAGGCGTCTCTTAAAAAGCTCTCGGTGAATGTGCTGTCGAATTGACCTTCCATGTATTGTTCAAGAAAGAAGCCTTCTTGAATAAATTGAGCTGCCTGTTTTTGCATAGAACGGAGGACATAACGTTTACCCTCTTTAGTTTTTAAGTGCAAAGTTTTTGACTGCTTTCCACCTCCCAGACGAAACGGTATCATCCCGCCTTTGAGCGTATCTATATAAGCGACATTTGCAGTTACTGGAGTTCCATAATCTTCTCTAAATCTTTGCCCCCAAAGGAATTTATGAAAACCGGACTTGTCTGTTTCTTCAGCACTGTAAATTGACCGGTGCACAGTATCTTGATTTAAAATTGGATAATGTTTCAGTTTTGTTTCAGCATCTGGAGCTTGCACCAGAGTTTCGTATTCAACAATATCATTTTCAGCTGTAATGAAACGCACAATTGAAGAGCCGTCTGTGTATACATCTAAAACAGCAAAACCTTGCTTGGCATGCCCATATTTCCCGTCCTTGGTATTTCTAACTGCTGTAGTTTTAGAACCGGCACCGCTTACAATTTGAGGAATGTTATCCTTGTAAATGTATTGCATGCTGTGCTCATGTCCTGAAAGCAGAATCACTTTATCGTTTTGTTGTGCCACTGCCACCACATACTTCTTGAGTTCATTGTAATAGCGGTTTGAGAGATCTGTGTTTGTAAGCCCACTTGTTTCACGAATAATGTTCTTCAATGAACCTAGCACAGGCAACGGTAGCATATGGCTTTTAAAGGAAAACTGTCCACCGTGTTCACCATTAGAAAACATAGGGTGATGAATTGCTATAAGTGTTGTTTTTCCCCGCGCTTTTTTCACTTCACTTCTAAACTCATCAATGAAAATAGAGCGCGTTTTAATGTCGCAGTTGTCATTGATTGTAGGGTGTCTATCCCAATTAGTTACGTACCAATGGGAGTCTACAATTATTAAAACGATATTTTCTGAAACATCAACTGTTTTAATTGGACAACCGTTTTTTGGTAGGAAGCTGTTTTTGCCTAGGAACTTTTCTACAAATTCCTGTTCTCGTTTTAGTCCTTTTGCCCCATCAGCGTACCAATCGTGGTTTCCTGGAATGAATATTGAATTTCCTTTGAATCCTTCAACACTTTCGAATTGAATGTTTAGCCGATGTTCTGCTAGCGTGCGGCTTTCATCTTTTTTAGAGGGCATTCCTTTCGGATAGATATTATCGCCCAAAAAAAGAACGGTGCTATTCTCTGACTCTTTAGTAAGTTTAGATTTAAGCAATTTCATTGCGTCTGTGGTGTGACCCACCTCTGCATTTCCACCATCGCCAATAAGATAAAAACTGTGTTCTATTGTTTTTGATTTTAAAGGAACCTCCGTAGGACCTGTTTTTTGTTTATTGAAAGTTGCACATGAAGAAATCAAGAAAATAGAAACTGCTGTTGTAAAGAGTGTTTTGTTATACATTGTCCTTATTTATATTCTAAAAGATAACTAGTTCAATGAAAATGGATTTGCATATTTTTTTTGGACTACAACTTGCAAAAAATCTAAAACTTCAATGAGAATCCAAGAGTTCTCACATCATAGAGTTTAGAGGTGAAGAAATTTACGTTTGGATTTTTAATCTTGTGCATCTCGGGAATTAACAATCCTGTAACTGCTCCAACAACATATCCCGTTATAACGTCAGTAGGGTAGTGCTTACCTGCTTCAATTCTTAAATAGCCCGTTGTAGCTGGAATAAGAGCTGCAAAACCCCAAATCCCAATTTTATAACCTTTCGTTATATGAGGATGGTAATCAGTTATGACCTTCGCCCATAAAAAAGACAATGCTGCCGTGGCTGATGTATGGCCCGAAAAATAAGAAAAGCGGCTTTCGGGATCTGTTCTTTCTGCGTTTGAATAGTCCTCATGATTATAGGTATAGGGGCGTGTTCTGTTCACGGCACTTTTTACTATTGTGGTAATACCATAGTTAATGCTAAACGCTTCATAGGTCATAACAAGTAGGCCCCCAAAATTTTTGCGTGTTGGCCGATGCAAAAGAAAGAGACTTGGTAGGATCACAACACTTCCAAGAAGCAGGGCATCGCTGGTTTTTTCAGCTCCGGCATTCCTGTTGTAGGTGGCAACCCTGTCAAATGCGATAACATCGTTTCTATCCAGAGCATCTAATTCGGTAATGGTATATGGTGTTACATTGTCATTTTCGAAAACAAAATGTCCCGTTGCTGCCAGTGCTGTACCAGTCAGTAGATAAGGCCAATCTTTTTTTAAGGAAATCTCATAAGGGTTTTCATGTATATACGCTTTTTGAATATACATTTTATGATCCTTTTCACCCTTTTTTTGAGCAAGGCAGGACGCGACTAAACACATATAAAAGATGAAATTAAATATGTGTTTCATAAAACTAATGTGTTATACGATAACATTGGTAAACCATTTAATTAAGGACAAACTTAGGTTTTATCTAACTGTTTTATTGAGATTAAATTTAAGCAATGTAGGCATGGTGTTTTTCTTTTCATTTGCAATAAATAAATCTCCTTCGCTATTAAAGGTTATGCCTTCTGGTTGATTGAGTATAGACTCGTTCAACTGAGTAGACTCGAGGATTGCCCCTGTTTTGGATAGCACACAGAGCGTTTTTGAAAACGAACTCAAAACATAAATATTTCCATTTGGGTGAATGGCAATTCCTGACGGTTTAAACTTTGAGTGTACCGCATTTCGCCTGATCTTGAAATGCGCTTTTTCGACATACTCTTTTGACTCTAACGAAAAGACGTAGATGTAAAAATGACTGCGCTTGTCTTTATTACCGTGCTCTTTGCAAGCAACGAGTAGACGATTATTGATTTTATCTAAACACAAGCCTTCAAAATCAAAACCCTTTTTGTGCTTGAATTCATATTCCTTTGAGTATCCATATTTATCAATTTTATAAATAGATCCGTTACTCTTTAAAACAAAGTAGTGCTTTTTAAAATGAGATATGCCTTCATAGTCTCCATTCTTACCGAATTCTATTTCCTTGACTATTTTACCATCCTCTGGCGAAAGGATGTAGATTTTTCCTTTTTCGTCTTGCACTGAAGCAATTTCAGAATTGGTTAAAAAGGATAAACCAGAAATTTCGTTCAATTTTTTTGGAAGCTCAATACGTTTTGTGGGGTTTTGTAAATCATACAACTGGTTTTGTGCCATGCAGCTATAGGTTGCGAAGAGAAGTAAGAATAATCTAAAAATTTTGGTCATTCATTAGAAACTATTGAAGTGAAATTAATCGATTTATGAATATTATTAGCAATCTATGTTCATTTTAATTAGAAATGAATTATTCAATAAAAAGACATTGACAAATAACTAATCGTTCTTTTGAAGGTTGATTATGAAAAGTAAATATTTGTTTATTTGCCAATCGCTTGAAATGCACTTGGGCAGAAAAGTCTACACGGATCTTCGGGGTTTTCACAATCGAATAAAAACATTTGAAATAGAATGAAGTCAATTTTTAGAAAAGACGCTTTTGTAGAAAACGACTCGATTTCTAATTACTTAGGTTATTTCATTTCTTCATTAGTCGCCTTATTTTTTATTTACTTGAGTTTAGTTCAAGAGGCAATAGTTGATGCTACAGATGGTGTGTACCATTTTCAACACGCTAAATTTGCATTCAAGCATCCGGAATTATTTTTTAGACATTGGGCAAAACCCATGTTTACGTTTTTAATGGCAGTGCCGGCTCAATTTGGTATAAAAGGGGTTGTCTATGCCAACATTGGGTTAATATTCTTTTCGTGTATACTTTGCTTTAAAGCGGCAAAAAAGCTTGGTTTTTCATTCTATTTTTTAGCTCCTTTAATTGTTGCCCTTGGTAATTCAGTTTCTTATGTCTTGCTTGGAGGATTGACCGAACCATTGTTCATTTTTGGGTTTTCATTGGTTATCTATTTAGTGGTTCACTCTAAACTCACTTGGGCAATGTTTGTTTCTGGTGGGCTAATCCTTGTGAGACCAGAAGCGGTTGTAGTTGTTTTAGGCTTGCTTTTAATTGTAAGATGCTGGAGCTTCAAATCATTAGCGGCATTAGCTATACTTCCCGTGGTTTGTTCTGTGTTAGGCAACCTCATTGCCGACTATCCACTGCTATATGTTCTTACTGGTCAACCTTATGGAGGATACAATGTTTACGGCTCAGGCAGTTGGACCCACTATATAGAAAATTGGGGAAGGATATCAACGTTCTCGGCTTTAGCCATGTTTCTAATTGGCACTTTCTTTATTATGAGAAAGAGAAAATTCTCTAAAGCTGTTCTATTTCTTCTTTTCACGGGTTATGGCATAATTCTACTACATATATTTTTATGGAAATTTGGAATGTTAGGTTCAGCTGGATTGGTTAGAACGTTAACTACAGCTTTACCTGCTATTTCAATAGTTTCGGTATACTCATTAAATTCCTCAAAGACTAAATACTTCTATTTAATCGGATTAACAGTGGTTTTAGCTTTAAGTATAGAGTTTTTAACTAAAAACAACTACCCATTGCCAATTAGCAGAAGGGAGGTCGCTGCAAAAAAGGCTGCAGAAAAAATATCAGACTTAAAATTGTTAACAGATGATAACAAAGTGTTTTATCAGTTTTCTACAACGGCATATTATCTGAATCTTGATCCATTTGATGAAAAGAAAACGAACAGATTATGGAGCCTAAATAATGCTATTCCCAGTCAGAAAATGGATTCTGGAGATATAATTATTTGGGACAATATAACAGGGCACAGAGAAGGGAAAATAGATTTTAATGTCATTAACGCAGATCAAGATCTAATCAAGATGGATTCTGTGATCGTTGGTGATATTCAGTTTTATTTTTTTGAGAAGAAAACTGAAATGGATCGAATTTAAGTTGTAGTGCGCATTGTGTGGTTTACAAAGCCTAAAGTAGACTTCAAAGCGGCAATATTTTTATCTGTTCTATTTTTACCTATTCATATGGTTTTTAAAAAATTTGCATCCACGTAGTTTGTACTTTAGGGAATAGAGCTAAATAAAATACCATGAAACTATTTACTGAAGTATTTGACGCGATTGAAAGAGTTTTAAAACAGTAATAGGTATAGCGGACCTTCCCAAAGAAACTCGTAATGAACTGAGACATACTTTTGATGGAACATTCAAACTTTTAGATACTTCTCTCAATATGGTTATCATCCGCCTGGGTGAATTTTTAAGATTATCTGAGGATTCAGATTTTACTTTTGAGGATGGTCAACTGAGTTTCGATGCTGGTTGGACTCTAGCAGAACGAGAATTTAGGCTTTGCAGCGGATTGAGACATGTAGTAAGTGAAACGAGTCGAATACGTGCAAGTGCATTAAACCACATCAGCATGCAAGACTGGGATGATATGCAACAGAAAATTCAAGCAGTATTTTATGGCGAAGCTCAATTAGGGGATTTCATTGCGAGTAAATTCCATTCTTTATCTGACATAGAAATTGGAAAAGACAAAACTGTTCAAGAAATCCGAAACAAACTTATAGAATTTCAGTAAGCGTTAAATACTGAACGAAGAAGGTTGATGCTAATGGAAATCGATTTGTATGATAATTTTTAAGTAGAAAAGACAAGCTCTAGAATAGTCGCATAGGATTAAGGTGTACAATAAAAATATCCTTTTACTAATAGTTTTTCTATTCTAAAGACATTTTAAACGAGTTACTTTCCAATACAAAACTTTCCAAAAATATTGCCCAACAAATCGTCTGCTGTCACTTCTCCAGTAATCTCGCCTAAATGATATAGGCACTGACGAATGTCTTGCGCCATTAAGTCTCCGGGTAAATCGTTGGCCAAACCTTCTTGCGCACGTTTTAAGTTGTCGCCCGCAAGGGTTAGCGCTTGCAAGTGACGTGTGTTCGTGACAATGGTTTCGTTGTTGTTTATATTGTTTAAGCCAGCGGCTTCCACTAAGGCGGCTTCGAGTTCTAACACACCCTCGTCTTTTTTCGCAGACATGCTCAAATAGTTGGAAACACTCTTAAAATCTTCAGAAAAGTCTTTGGCGTTCACTTTATCGTTCTTATTGCTAATCACCAAAATGGGTGTGTCTTCAGCTTTGATTAATATTTTCGTGTACTCTTCAAATGGTTTTGAAGATTCTGCAGCATCAAACAAGAAAATAACCAAACGTGCTTGCTCTATTTTTTCATAGGCACGTTTTATGCCCATGCTTTCTACAACGTCTTCGGTTTCGCGCAGGCCGGCTGTATCTATAAAGCGAAACGTCACACCACCTAAATGCACTTCATCTTCCACGGTGTCGCGTGTGGTACCAGCTATTTCTGAAACGAGCGCACGCTCTTCACGCAAAAGCGCATTTAGAAGAGTAGACTTACCTGCATTAGGCGCGCCAACAATAGCCACAGGAATTCCGTTCTTAATGGCATTTCCCATTTTAAATGAACCAATCAGTTTTTGAATGTGCCCTTGAATAGTATTCATTAAATCTTCTAACTGCTCTCGGTTGGCAAACTCTACATCTTCCTCGCCAAAATCCAACTCGAGTTCTATGAGTGAAGCGAAATCAATCAGCTTAGTGCGCAAAACTTGTAGCTCTTTACTAAAGCCACCGCGCATTTGATTCATAGCGACTTTATGGCTGGCAGCACTTTCGCTTTCAATGATGTCAGCGACAGCTTCTGCCTGAGAAAGATCCATTTTGCCATTCATAAAAGCACGCATACTGAACTCACCAGGGTCGGCCATGCGCACACCTTGTTTCAGTAAGACTTGCAACATACGCTGTTGGATATACGTTGAGCCGTGACAAGAAATTTCTACACTGTCTTCGCCCGTAAACGATTTCGGATTTTTAAAAACGGAAATAAGCACTTCGTCAATTAAATCATCACCATCGTAAATGTTACCAAAAATAGCTGTGTGGCTCTCTACATTTGAAATCGTTTTTTTCTTGTTTAAGGGCTTAAACACTTGACTAACGTGAGAGAATGTGTTGATTCCGCTAACGCGAATGACAGCAATGGCACCCATGCCAGATGGGGTAGACAATGCACAAATTGTATCGTTTCTAAGCATGTGGTAAAATTAAGGTTTCACTTGCCTTTTAAAACTCGGTTTTTGCTCTATTTTTGCGCCACTTAAAAACGAGAATTGTACCCAGTCATGAGTGTATTAGTAAATAAAGATTCTAAGATTATAGTTCAAGGTTTCACCGGAAAGGAAGGAACTTTTCACGCTACTCAAATGATAGAATACGGCACCAACGTTGTGGGTGGTGTTACTCCTGGAAAAGGGGGCATGAGCCATTTAGATAAGCCAGTATTTAACACTGTAGAAGAAGCAGTTCAAAAAACTGGAGCAGATGTTTCTATCATTTTTGTGCCACCAGCTTACGCAGCAGATGGTATTATGGAAGCAGCTGAAGCAGGTATCAAAGTAATCATTTGTATTACAGAAGGTATTCCTGTAAAAGATATGATTGTTGTAAAAGACTATATAGACAACAAAGAGTGTACGCTTATTGGACCCAACTGTCCGGGTGTTATTACAGCTGATGAAGCGAAAGTTGGTATTATGCCAGGCTTTGTTTTCGGAAAAGGAAAAGTTGGTATTGTGTCTAAATCTGGTACGTTGACGTACGAGGCTGCTGACCAAGTTGTAAAAGCTGGATTAGGGATTACAACGGCTATCGGTATTGGTGGTGATCCGATTATCGGAACGACTACAAAAGAAGCGGTTGAGTTGTTGATGAACGACCCTGAAACTGCCGGTATCGTTATGATTGGTGAAATTGGTGGTAACCTTGAGGCAGACGCTGCTAAATGGGTTGAGGCCAACGGATCGAAGCCAGTTGTAGGTTTTATCGCTGGTGAAACTGCACCCGCAGGAAGAACAATGGGTCACGCAGGTGCAATTGTTGGCGGTGCTGACGATACAGCAGAGGCTAAGAAAGCTATCATGAGAGAATGTGGCATTCACGTTGTAGATTCTCCAGCTGAGATTGGAAAGAAAATGCTTGAGGTTATTGGTTAACCCAAAACAAGATATTCAAAACCCGCTCTAATAAAGAGCGGGTTTTTTTTATGTTTTAATTTGTGTTTAGTAAAAAAGTAAAAAGTTATTTCTGCAACACGCATATTAAGTAAGAGATGTTATTTTTACCGAACGAGCTAACTCACTATGTTTATACCACACGAGGTTAAAGAAAAAGTTGAAAATTTAGAGCAAGAGGTTAAAAAACTGAAAGCTGAGAATTTAGATTTGAACAATTCTGAGCGTCAACCTGAAAAAAACAATTATCCCGCAGCCGTTATATTCTTGGGTATTTTATTAATTGTTTCCATAGCCGTTAATGTTTACTTATTCTCATTTGCAAACACAACAGAAACAATGGATGAGCAAGCGCGTATAGATTCTGTAAGCTTTTACCTTGATGGTGAAATTGTAAAAATGAGTACCGAGCCTACTGCGGGAATGGTATACAGAGTTCAAATTGGTGCCTATCAAGAATACAATCTTGAAGAGTATGCACCTAACTTAGATGGCTTGAACGAAGACGCATCTGGTGCATTTACAAAAATTAGCTTAGCGGGATTTTCAGACATTTTAAAAGCACAAGCATTTCAGCAAGAAGCTGCAAGAATGGGCTTAGACAGAGCCTATATCGTTGCTTTTAAAGATGATGTTCCAGTTGGTGTGTTGCCACCAAAAGAAAAGAAATTGACTAACGACACAATTAATTAATCATAGAAAATGGGTTTACTTGAAGGTAAAGTTGCCATTATTACTGGTGCCTCAAAAGGTATTGGTAGAGGTATAGCTGAAGCGTATGTAAAAGAAGGTGCAACAGTAGCGTTCACCTATTTGTCATCTGTAGAAAAGGGTGAGGCTTTAGAAAAAGAATTGAGCGCTCAAGGTGGAACAGCCAAAGGGTACAGAAGCGATGCCTCTGATATGAGTCAGGCGGAAGAACTTATTAAAAGTGTGATGGCTGATTTTGGTAAAATTGACATTGTTGTAAACAATGCTGGTATTACCAAAGACAATTTATTGATGCGCATGAGCGAAGAAGACTTTAATCGCGTTATTCAAGTAAACTTGAACTCTGTATTTAATATGACTAAAGCTGTTCAGCGCACTATGTTGAAGCAACGTCACGGGTCTATCATTAACATTAGCTCTGTAGTTGGTGTTAAAGGTAACGCTGGTCAGGCCAATTATGCAGCTTCTAAAGCTGGAGCGATTGGCTTTTCGAAGTCTGTAGCTCTGGAGCTTGGCAGTCGCAGCATTCGCTGCAATATCGTGGCTCCTGGGTTTATAGAAACAGAAATGACGGCTGTGTTAGACGAAAATACGGTACAAGGCTGGAGAGATGCCATTCCATTAAAACGTGGTGGTTCTCCTGAAGATGTGGCAAACGCATGTGTTTTCTTAGGATCGGACATGTCAGCATATATAACAGGTCAGGTGCTAAACGTAGATGGCGGAATGCTGACTTAACACGTTGAAAATTTGCAATTAGACTATCCTTTAGGATTTATAGCAGTATGTATAGGAGCCGGTATTGTATATGCCGGCATTCTTTATTTTAGAAACAAGCAGTTTTCGTTGCCTGTGCTTATAGGAGTGTCTGCGCTCCGTTTTCTTTTGGTGTCTTTTATTTGCTTTTTGCTCTTGTCGCCAACTACACGTGTTGTAGATATAGAAATTGAAAAACCTAAAGTTCTTTGGTTGCAAGACAATTCCATTTCGGCAGGTTTAGGGCTAGATTCGGCCGCGTGGCATTCAGACTATCAAGAAAAGAGCGCAGCTCTAGCGGAACAATTGAATGTAGAATGGATAACGATTCCGTTTAGCAATGGAAGTGAAAGCGCAGAAAAGGTCGATTTTTCTGGAACAACAACCAATTTATCTGAAGTTCTTTCAAACAGTTACGATTCTTATTTCAATCAAAACATAGCGGCCGTTGTTCTTGCCAGCGATGGTATATACAATCGAGGGTATGACCCGAGATATGTAAACAATAGTAACAACTGGCCCTTGTATAGTTGGGTTATGGGCGACACTTCGCTTCAAATTGATGGTAGGATTGAAAAGGTATATCACAATAAAATCGCATACAGAGGCAATCAATTTCCTATTGAAGTCAATACAAGCGTTAACATAGATTACGATGAATTACGTGTAACACTCAAAAAAGAGGGGAAAACGCTCCAAAGTAAAATCTTAAAGAATGGTGAAAGGAATTCTTCGTTTCAATTCTTTCATACAGAAAGCAAAGTAGGGCTGCAATCGTATCGAATAGAGCTGCAGGCATTGAGTGGCGAAAAAAACCTGACCAATAATGTTCAACTTGTTTACATCAACATTGTTGAGAACAAGAAGAAGATTGTTTTTGTAACTAAACAAACGCATCCAGATATTGGTGCTTTTAAATCTGCTTTAAAAGAAATAGAAGAGTATGATTTTAAAGTAGTTAAAGTAGATGACATACTTGAGCCCTTTAAAGATGTTGACCTTTTAATATTGCATCAACTTCCAGGCAAAGGTGATAGAAAACTGAGCAATTATATTTCTTCCTTTAAGGGAAATGTATTGTACTTAACAGGCGAACAAACCTCTTTCAATTACTTAAACCGTTACCAAAAGTTTTTTGCCTATCAATCCGGAACAGAAATGGAATCTGTTGGTGTGCATGGCTCAACCGCGTTTACAAAGTTTAACCTAGAAGACGATGTACGTGCATTTTTTCAGAATGCACCTAAACTTTGGTCAAATCAAAAGAATATTGATTTTTATGGAAGTCATGAACATTTGTATCAGTCAAAAATCTTCAATCTAAATACGGAACAACCCGCATTGACATTTGGTGAGTTGGCAGGAAGAACATATGGTTTAATTAATGGCGAAGGGTTTTGGCAATGGAAGTTGTATGACTATAGAGAAAATCAAAACCATGACAATTTCAATACGCTCATCCGACAAATGGTGCGCTACCTTGTTTCTAAAGAGTCGCTACAGCGATTCCGTTTAGATATTCCTTCCAGAGTATTAGGCAATAAGACTTTGAAGGTAGAAGCAGAGCTTTACAATCCAGCATTTGAATTGAGTACTGCTGGAGATATCACTTTGACTTTAAAGCATGAATATGGCGAAGAATTCAAGTATAGCCTTAATCCAAGTGGAAACATTTACAGAGCAAACATAAACGGTTTACCAAGCGGTAAATACAGCTATTCTGCTTTAGCTAAAATAGGAGATGAAACGTTTTCTAAAAAAGGAGGTTTATTTATTGAACCAGTAGAAATTGAATTGGTTGAAACACGGGCAAACTACTCACTTATGCAAGCGCTATCAGCCAACAACTCTGGTACAATTTTTACAGATGGCGATTGGTCGTCCTTAGAAGAGCGCCTTAAAACTCTTGACCCACCTAGTATGTTGCATCAAAATGAAAAGATGGAACAGTGGATAAACCTTAAAACCTTATTCTTCCTGATTCTTGGGCTGTTGTCTCTGGAGTGGTTCTTAAGAAAACGCAACGGAGCGTACTAGTTTATTTTTCGTCAGGTTTTGGCTGAAGGAATTTACCGATGATAAACGCCATCACTATGCCCATGTACAATTGGCCAATAACACCTAGAGAATAACTTAAAAACCTTGCCGAATCAGATTGTGGGGAGTAATCTCCATAACCAATGGTAGTTTGTGTAATCATGGTAAAATAGAGGATATCCTTAAACTCTGGTATACCTTCAAAGTTAATAGCTGCCTGTTCTGAAAGTACTTCAGACAACGTAAAGCCAAAGCTAAATAGCACGCCAATAAGCAGATATCCGCTTATCACACCCAGAATAAGATTAATGTTCACTTGATTTGTAACCAATAAATAGCCTAAAATGTTTTTAAGGATAATGCCCATAAAAATGAACATAAAAAGAACAGATAGAGTGAGATAAATATTATTTGTATCGCGAAAGTAATATTGAGCTACTCTGAGAAGAACAAAAACAACACCAAGGATAAGAGCCGTTTTAAAGACCTCGTCTGATTTGCTAACAGTGTAAATACTTGCAGCAAAAACTTGGAAAATGAGCAGATTCACCAACCAACCGTTCGCCTCATCCTCAAAAAAAGCAATTCCGATGAAAAAAACAAGAATAGAAACAAAGAGTATAGGGAAGTTACTGTGCTTGATATATTCAGACTTGAATTGCTTTAACATATTAGTTTAATTTTTCCGTTAAATATAACTCCAGATCATCATCAGACATATTTTTCACAACAATAATTCCATTGTTATTTACTAAAACAGATTGCGGCATGTAATAAATACCATACGCTTTTGCAGCTTCATTTTTTACTCCGCCCAGATCAGATACATTTGGCCATTCTAACATATCAGTTACAATAGCTTCAGACCATTTTATTCTGTCCTCATCTAAGCTAACACCATAAATTTCAAATCCCTTTGCGTGAAATTCTTTGTAAAGTCTTGCAAGGCGCTCGTTAGAAACCCTACTTGTTTTGTGCCATGAAGCCCAAAAATATATAAGCGTGTACTTGTTTTGTTTTACTGTTTCGTCCAATGAAATCAATTCACCAGTGGTAGATTCTTGATTGATCTCAATATTTGGTTGTCCAACTTCAATCTTTTTTAAGATGGCTATTTTTTCTTTTAAAGCATCAACTTCAGAAGAGCCACTAAATTTTGCGGGTAGGTTTTGGTATACAGAATCGGCTTGAGCATAAGTTAAATCGAAAACTCTTCTGTTCGCGATAAATGCGCCAACAATGCCGTTAGAATAGCAGAAATCTAAGGTGTTTTGTTTGAAATTGTTATACGTAGAATCTTCCTTAGCCTTAAGTATGTCTGCTACTATAGGGTCGGCTTGAGCCTGAACACGCAGTGGTTGATACGAACGCATTGCTTGGTTGAAAACCTCTTCAATGACATAATACTCTTCAATCTGATCATTGTATGAACTTCCAGTAATTGTCTTTTCTGGTGGGTTTTGTGAGAAATCAACAGAAACCTCTAAACCATCTTCATCAGCAAAAACTTGCAACGGCCGGCCGTAATTCTCAAATGCCAAATAAACAAGCTCTGGATACTTGAGCGTATAAGGTATTTCCCCTTGACCATCTACTAAACCAATTTTGGAAATGGTGTCGTAATTGTCTTCAATTTGAGCAACGAGATAGACTTTATTAAAAGGAGCATTCAGGCAAGTGATTTTTATCAATGACTCTGAGCTTTCTATTTTGTTTTCTCCGCAAGACCATAGAGAAACGATAGCGAAGAATAGAATTAATTTTTTCATGTAATTTTTTGTAAAGGCGCAAATATAAAGGCTGTTCATATACACAAGCCATTATATTTGTTGACCTAAAATTTACACTATGAAAAAGATATTCTTCGTTCTTTCATTCTCAGTATTATTCTCAAATATTGGTCGTGCCGATGAAGGTATGTGGCTTCCATTGTTACTTAGCCAATTGAATGAAGCCGAAATGCAAAGCATGGGGATGCAGATTTCTGCAGAAGACATTTATTCAGTAAACCATTCGAGCTTAAAAGATGCTATCGTTCACTTTGGTGGAGGTTGTACAGCTGAAATGATTTCTAGTAAAGGCCTGTTGTTAACGAACCATCACTGTGGATACAGTCAGATACAATCTCACAGCAGTGTGGAGAATAACTTGCTTAAAAATGGCTTTTGGGCTATGAATAAAAGTGAAGAGTTGAAAAATCAAGGCTTGTATGCAGAATTCATCCGATACATGGAAGATGTTACCAATGTTGTCATGGCGGGTGCAACTCCAGAAATGGATGAAGCTGAATTGGAACTCTTAATGAAGACAAATATTGAAGCGCACTTAGAGTTAATGGAAGTGAAGAACCCTGACAACTATAGCTTTAAAATCAAAAGTTTTTATAAAGGAAATCAGTATTTTATGTTCGCTACGCAGCGTTACGATGATGTGCGTTTAGTAGGGGCGCCACCAAGTTCGATTGGCAAGTATGGTGCTGATACAGACAATTGGATGTGGCCAAGGCACACGGGTGACTTCTCAATGTTTCGCGTGTATGCGGATAAAAATAACAACCCCGCCCAGATTAGTGACAACAATGTGCCTTACGCACCATTAAAAAGTTTAACTATTTCTTTAGCAGGAACAAAAGAAGGCGACTTCTCTATGGTATTTGGCTTTCCAGGAACTACCGATGAGTACTTGCCGGGGTCTTCTGTTGAGCAAACTTTAGACGTTATAAACCCTGCGAGAATTGAAATCCGTGAAACGAAATTAGCAGTACTAGACAAGAAGATGCGTGCAGATGCCGCAACTCGTATTAAGTATGCCTCAAAATATGCCAGAACAAGTAATGCCTATAAAAAGTGGATTGGTCAGAATATTGGTTTAAAAGAAACGAAAGCCTTAGATAAGAAGAGAAGGTATGAGATTGAATTCTTGTACAATATATCTAAAGACGATGCCCTTTGGGACAAATATGGCAGTCTTTTAGATGAGCTTAACGGTTTGTATGCCGACTTAGAGCCTTATGCTCAAGCGCGGAACTACTTTTTAGAAGTGGGGTATTATGGCATAGAGAGTTTCAATTATACCTATCGCTATTTACAATTGTTGCGAATGGCGAAATCAGGTGCGCCTGACGAAGACATTGAAGTACAAGCCGCTCGCATGTCTGACGGTGTTGATGGTTTTTACAAAAATTTCGATTCAGGATTAGATCAAAAAGTCTTTGCGAGTTTAATGCCATTGTATCAAGCAAATGTAAATTCAGAATTGCAACCTTCTCAAGTCTATCAAGTAGAGAATTGGTCAGCTAAAGCGGATGAACTCTATGGCGAGAGTATGTTCACACAAGCGGACAGCCCTGAGCGATTGAAAGAGTTGTTAGATAAATCTTCTGAGGATATCGTAAAAGCATTGGAAAGTGATCCATTGTTTAAGTTGATGTCAGATGTCTTTGGATTTTACGGATCTACGATTCAGCCTCAATACAATGCGATTAACAGAGACATTAAAGCAAATATGAAAACGTATATGCGTTTACAAATGGAAGTGATGACGGAGAGAACGTTCTTCCCAGATGCGAATAGCACGTTAAGAGTGGCGTACGGTAAAGTAGAAGGCTATTCAGCTAAAGATGCGGTACAATACCAAACACATACGTACTTAGACGGAGTCATTGCGAAATATGTCCCAGGAGATTATGAGTTCGATCTTCCTGAAAAGATGTTGGATTTATACGAGAGCAAAGATTACGGCCGTTATGGTGAAGGAGATAAAATGCCGGTTTGTTTCATCGCTTCAAACCATACGTCTGGCGGTAACTCAGGAAGTCCAGCGATGAATGGCAAGGGCGAATTAATTGGATTAAATTTTGACCGTGCCTGGGAAGGAACCATGAGCGATATTAACTATGATGTAAGTCGTTGTCGCAACATTATGGTAGACATTCGCTACGTATTATTTATCGTAGATAAATTCGCTGGAGCGGGATATTTGGTAGATGAAATGAATATTGTTCAATAAGAACAAAATTGAAATAAAAGAAAAGCCTTTTGAGAAATCGAAAGGCTTTTTTAATTATTAAAATTGAAGACTATTCTTTAAATATTTCAATCGATGTTGTTTTTCCTTAACTGCGATATCAACCTCAAAAGGGGAGTGGTGAGCCTTTTCTCCAGTAGGGAACCAATCTTTCACATTTGGATTGATAATGATAAATAACCCGTTGTCGTCTCCTGCAGCGCAAAAGCGTTGCATGTTACCATCGAAGATTTCTATGCCAAGAGGGTTGAGTTTTTGGAAGATTGGTTCAATTTCATCTGTAACCAGGCCAATTTTGGAAATGCACAAGACTGAATTTATTGTAAAGGGTTGACACCTCGATTGTGACTTTCCGTCTAGAAATGAACTCTAGAATATTGTAGTCGGCATCGTAGAAATAAACAGCCTTAGCGTTCCAGTCGCTAAATTCTTGAATTTCTAATTCTTCAAATGCTATTACCTCAACCTTTTGTTTTAACCAGTTTAAGGCTGCATTTTCTTGATAAGCAGGAATGTTGAACGCAAAGTGATAGGGTGTTGCGTCTTCTCTTTCAATAAACTGAAGTTGGGAAGATCCTATCTCCAGTGTAAACCTAGAATCGGTTTGATTTAAAACTTTAAACCCGAGTGTGTCTTTGTAAAAAGACAGTTAGCTTGACAGATTAGGCGTTTATAAATTGAGCGCTTGAATTTTCATTTCAGAAATATACAAACCTCAAATACCTTTCCTTTAAATTCTCAATAAGGAATATTGATATCGAATTCAATAAAAAAAATAAATCTAACGCGTGCCGCTGAATTCTGCGTAGAATTGATCGAGAAAATTGCGCATAAATGCATCGCGTTGTTCGGCCATTGTTTTGGCAGTTGAAGTATGCATTTGAGCTTTTAACAATAACAATTTTTCGTAAAAGTGGTTTATAGTCGGAGCATCACTTTTCTTATACTCTTCCTTGGTCATATTAAGATTTGGCGTAATACTCGGGTCATACAAGCCTCTGTTTTTAAACCCTCCATAATTGAAAGCACGTGCAATTCCAATCGCACCAATGGCGTCCATGCGATCCGCATCTTGACATACTTTAAACTCTATGGTATCAATTTCAGAGGTTTCTTTTCCACCTTTAAATGAAATGTTTTCAATAATTTGGATAACATGTTCTTTGTCAGAGTCGCTTAAATCTTGGGTATTTAAAAAGTCAAGCGCTTTTTTCGGGCCAATGGTTTCATCACCGTTGTTAAATTTAGAATCTGCTATGTCGTGAAGCAGAGCTGCCAGTTCAACAATTAAGCTATTGGCTTGTTCTTCTTTAGATATGGTTTGCGCTAACTTCCAGACACGTTCTATATGAAACCAGTCGTGACCGCCTTCAGCGTTGGCGAGTTCTTGCTTTACAAAAGCTATGGTATTATCAATTAGGGTCATTTAATGGTAATCTCATTTTCCATAAAATGGATGACATTACCTGCGCGCATTTTTTTGCGTTTCGCTGTTTCTACTTCTCCATTCACTTGCACATGACCTTCTGTAATGAACAGGTTGGCTTGACCGCCCGATTCTACCAATGCTAATATTTTAAGAAGTTTATTGAGTTCAATAAACTCTTTGCCGTTTAATTCAAATTCCATCAATACATTTTTTTAGCACGATCAATGTCTCGCTTTAAATCTTTGTCCTTAAGATTATCGCGTTTGTCGTGCAATTTTTTACCCTTTGCAATGGCAATGTTCAACTTTGCAAAACCACTTTCGTTGATAAACATCTTAAGTGCTACAATCGTTAAGCCTTTGTCTTTGAGTTTCTTTTCACATTTCTTAAGTTCATCCTTCTTCAGAAGCAGCTTACGCTCTCGCACAGGATCATGATTGTTTATGTTGCCATGCGAGTATTCAGATATGTGCATGTTGCGAATAAATAATTCGCCTTTATCCATAAAGCAATAGCTCTCAGTAATCTTTGCTTTTCCTTCTCTTATCGATTTAATTTCCGTACCAAGCAATTGAAGACCAGCAGTAAATTCATCTAAAAGTTCGTATTCAAAGCGAGCTCTTTTGTTCTTTATGTTTATGTTATTTAGCATACTTGGCAAATGTAAATTTCTAAATCTTTTGAGCAGATTTTCTACCATTTTATTTAATGCACATCTCTTCTCTAAGTCTTAAATTTGTAGCAAACTTCCGCAAGTATGTACAAGGCTCTAATTCGCCCAATTTTCTTTCTTTTCGATCCAGAAACAATACATCATTTTACCTTTAAAATGGTTAAGCTTATGATGCATTTTCCAGGAATGTTTGGTTTTATAAAAGGCATGTATCAAGTAAAAGATAAAAGACTGAATAGGACGGTAATGGGAATTGATTTTCCAAATCCTGTTGGACTTGCTGCTGGTTTTGACAAAGACGCCAAGCTATTTGACGAATTGGGCGCCTATGATTTTGGTTTTATTGAAATAGGCACTCTTACTCCAAAAGCACAACCGGGGAACCCTTTGCCTCGCTTGTTTAGAGTGTCTAGAGACAATGGATTGATCAACAGGATGGGATTTAATAACGGTGGAGTTGAGGAAGCCGTTTATCGATTAAGCAAAAGGAAGACAGATGTTATTATTGGCGGTAACATCGGTAAAAACAAAGTGACACCAAATGAAGAGGCAACAGAGGACTATGTAAAATGCTTTAATGCGCTTTTTAATTATGTAGATTACTTTGTTGTGAACGTAAGTTCTCCAAATACACCTGGTTTGAGGGAGTTGCAAGAGAAAGGCCCTTTGATGGAGCTGTTAAATACGTTGCAGACTTTAAATAACGCCAAAGAGGCACCTAAGCCCATTGCCTTGAAAATCGCTCCAGATTTAACGGATACTCAGCTAGATGATATTATTGAAATTTCGAAAGAAGTTAACTTGAGTGCAGTTATCGCAACAAATACCACGATTGACAGAAGTGGTTTGATCACCGCACAAGCTGAAGTTGATAAGATTGGGGCAGGTGGATTGAGTGGCGCTCCGGTACGCAATAGAAGTACAGAAGTTGTAAAGTATTTGAAAGCAGGATTACCTCAGCAAACTGCAATAATAGCAGTTGGCGGAATTTTCACTGGAGTAGACGCGTTAGAGAAATTGAATGCAGGTGCAGACTTGATACAAGTATATACTGGGTTTGTATATGAAGGCCCTTCGATTGTCAATAACATTAACAAAGCTATTTTGGCGAGTTTAAACTGACTGATACCATGAGTGAAAACATAAAAATTATTGAATGTCCGCGCGATGCGATGCAAGGTATTCACGAGTTTATTCCAACACAGCAAAAAATTAAATACTTAAATGCCTTGCTGAAAGTAGGATTTGATAGCTTGGATTTTGGAAGTTTTGTTTCGCCAAAAGCTATTCCGCAAATGCACGATACAGCAGAAGTTCTAGCCGGTTTAGATTTATCTGAAACGAAGTCAAAACTTTTGGCGATAGTGGCCAATAAGCGCGGAGCAGAAGAGGCGATTAAGTATCCGGAAATTGAGTATTTAGGTTTTCCCTTTTCTATTTCAGAAATATTTCAATTGCGCAATACCAATAAGACCATCAGCGAGAGCTTTGAGACTGTAAAGGAGATTCAGGCCATTTGCCAGACTGCGAATAAGAAGCTTGTCATATATATTTCTATGGGCTTCGGTAACCCTTACGGTGAACCTTGGAATGCAGAAATTGTTGAGAAGTGGGTAGATGAAATGAGTAAAATTGGTGTGACAGTTATTTCTTTGTCTGATACAATCGGTTCATCGAAGCCAGACCAGATTAGATATCTTTTCGAAAACTTAACTCCGCGTTACCCAAATATTGAGTTTGGTGCGCACTTGCATACACAACCGCATACGTGGTTTGAAAAGGTAGAAGCCGCTTATGAAGCAGGCTGTAGACGTTTTGATGGGGCATTAAAAGGTTTGGGCGGTTGCCCTATGGCGGTGGACGATTTAGTTGGAAACATGCCCACAGAGAATTTAATAACCTTTTGTGCAGCTAAGAAACTTCCAAACGGAATAAACAACTTGTCGTTTGAGTCTGCTTATAATGTTGCTTTACAAACATTTCCGGGGATTTAATCTTTCTTCTTTTTAGTGAGTTTATAAAACACATATCCAAACCCAACAAGTATGTGGAGCATTACGATTGTAAAAGCAATTGTTGCAAATTCCAAGAACCAAAAGTATAATTTTATCGTGTTCAAGAAGGTGATAAAAGTTACTCAAATTTTAAAAGTCTACACCTTACATAAAAGTCTACATTTGTGTCACTTTTGGTGTCCCCGTAAAATGGGATGAAAAGGGAATTTCGTGTAATTCGAAAACTGTACCCGCAGCTGTAACCTCTTTACAAGAGCAAGATCCACAGCCACTGTTGAAAAACGGGAAGGCACTTGCTTAGAGGAAGTCAGAAGACCTGCCAAGAGAAAACAAAATTCACGTCTTTCGGGAAAAAGAGGCAGGTGATGATGAGACTATTACTATTACATATAGCCATTTTTGGATGTTGCCTTTATTTAAGCGCACAGCAGGATTCCTCAACAAATAATGTGTTGGAAGAAATTGTTTTGCAGGATACTCGGCTTCAAAATCTAGAAGTGGGTCACAGTGTGAATGTAATGACAGACAGTCTTCTCATTGGTGGGCACTCTTCTACGTTTTCTGAATTGCTTTCTACAAACCATTCGAATCACATCCGAAGTTATGGACCAGGACTTTCTGCTACGTTTTCAAGTCGTGGGAGCAGCAGCTCTCAAGTCAATTTATATTGGAATAATCTTCCATTAAACTCCCCGGGGTTAGGCAGTACGGATATAGGACTCTTGCCGTCAGACGGCTTTTCTTTAATACAAGTAAATGGTGGAGGCTCTGCTTTGTATGGCAATCAAGCTATGGGGGCAACTGTTTCCGTGAATCAGTCTGCTTTACATGATAATGAAACGATCCGAATTGGAGGAGGAGTAGGAAGTTTTGGAAAATATTATAGCAATGTAAATACAAGAATTAAAGGAGAAAAATGGGAAAATACGACTGCGTTACATTTTCAGGCGGCCGAGAATGAATTTACCTATGTGTATAGAAATCAAGAGTATAAAAGAAAGAATTCGGATGTTCAATTATTTAACATTTCGAATGATTTAAACTTTACGTTTTTAAAAAAGGTCAAATTAAGAATCGCCTATTGGGGGACAATTGCAGATCGAGGTTCACCGGCATCTTATGTTCCAACTGCTCCAGCGAGTAGTCGATTAGAAGATAATAACCACAAGGTTGTTGCAATTTATTCGCATAGACTAAAAAATGGTAAGCTAATCTTAACACAGGGGTATTTAACAGAAAAGCAGAGGTTTGTTTCTGACAATTTGGATGAAGTGAACACAACGAAAAGTGTTGTTACGAAAGCCACGTATTCGATTTCAAATTTAAAGTACTTGAGCTTTTTTGTGGGTGCAGATAATAATTGGACAGAGGCCACGGGAGAAAGTAAAACGAATGCTGTTCAAAATAACTTTGCGGTGTTTGGTTCTGCCAATTTCACAAAAGGCCTCTTGAATGCTGTCTTGGCTGTGCGTCAAGAGTTTATTGATAACGAAATTGCGCCTTTTAGTCCAAGTTTAGCAATAGACTATACAATTCTTAAGCCTCTTTCAATAATTGGCAATGTGAGTTATAATTTTAGGTATCCTTCTTTAAATGATAAATATTGGACTGTTGGTGGAAATCCAGATTTGCTTCCCGAACAGGGCTGGAATGGAGAAATTGGTCTACAGTTTAAGAACAAAAGCTTTGAAATTAAGTCGATTTATTACAGACAAAATGTTGAGAATTTCATCCAATGGATTCCGACTTCTGGAATCATTTGGTCGCCACAGAATGTGAAGCAAGTCTCTATTGAAGGCGTAGAGTCTTCGTTTTTGTTTAAAAATAAAGTAGGAAAACTTAATACAGGTCTAAGCTTAGGATATTTATTCAATAACTCTATCGTTACTGAAAGTGTTGTTCCTAATGATGCCTCTATGGGTAAGCAACTCATATATAATCCTCAACACAAATTCACTACATCCATTTATGGAAATTATAAAGGATTCAAGCTCATGTTGGGTTCTATGTATACTGGAAACGTCTATGCCAGAGCTGATAACAGTGCGATGAGTGTTGTAGAGCAGTTCAATGTTTTTAATACCCAGGCGTCATATGTGCTAAAGATTAAAGAATCGACATTAGAATTTCATCTAGCAGTATTAAACTTTACAAACGAGAATTATCAAACAATTAAGAACTACCCAATGCCGGGTATAAATTTTACAACAGGAGTAATACTAACATTTTAGAAATGAAAAAAACAATTTTAGGATTTGCAATGCTGAGTTTATT